>Ga0208357_1002497_pt1 | contig 12127 bp, 9 predicted proteins | sample NGESurdeep092012_6_FD_184487 | JGI IMG/M metagenome (GOLD analysis project Ga0208357, IMG submission 184487) | Arctic peat soil microbial communities from Barrow, Alaska - NGEE Surface sample F52-2 deep-092012 (SPAdes) | ecosystem: Environmental > Terrestrial > Soil > Wetlands > Peat ... | reverse complement strand
GCATCGGGCTTCGAGGTCCCGGCGAGACGCAGCTGGAGACGGACCGGCGACTGATCGCCAAGCGCATTCGCACCTTGCGCGCGCGGTTGGAGAAACTCGCGCAGCAGCGCGATACCAGCCGGCATGTCAGGCGCGAGGTGCCCGTGCCCACGATTGCATTGGTGGGCTATACCAACGCCGGCAAGTCGACGCTGTTCAATGCTTTGACGGGAGCCGCGACTCTGGTCGCCGACCAGCTGTTCGCGACGCTCGACCCGACCGTGCGGCAGGTCAAGCTTGCGGGTGTCGGCGAGGTGGTGCTGGCGGACACGGTCGGCTTCGTGCGCGCGCTGCCTCATGAGCTGGTGGCGGCGTTTCGCTCGACGCTGCAGGAGGCGCGCGACGCCGATTTATTGCTGCACGTGGTGGACGCCGGCGACCCGCTGCGCGACGAACGCATGGAGCAGGTGCGCGAGGTGTTGCGCGGTATAGGCGCGGGCGGGATCCGCGAATTGGTGGTATTCAACAAGATCGATCTGGCCGAGGAGTGGCCGCGGGTGGTAGCGGGCGCGGATGGGGTGGCGGCACAGGTCTGGGCATCGGCCGTGACCGGCGCGGGGCTGCCGGGGCTGCGCGAGGCCTTGGCGCATGCCGTGCGCCCCAATCAAGTACGCCGCACCCTGCACCTTGAATTGGCCGCCGCGGCTCACCGATCCGATCTTTACCGGCGCAACGCCGTGCGCGCCGAACGGCAGTGCGAGGATGGCAGCTGGGACCTCGATATCGAACTCGATGCGACCGAAGTCGCCAAATTGCTGGGCAGCAGTGGAGTCAATCTCGTGGACGATGCCGCCGCAAGCCGCGAACAGCGCGTGGCTTGAGTTCTCTTGTGAGTGGCGGATCGGCTGCTAGAATGAGCGGCTCTTCATACATGAATCCAATACTCCGCAACCCAATTTAGGCATTACTCATGGCTTGGAACGTACCTGGCGGGGAGAAACGCCATCTCTGGAATCGTCCGCATCAATCGCAGAACGATTTGGACGAGGTGCTGCGCAATATCCAGCGCCGCCTGTCGGCGCTGTTCGGGCGTAGCGGCGGGAGCGGGGGTGGAGGCGGCCCGAGTTCGGCCAACTTCGGCAAGGGGCTTGCCGGCATTCTGGTGTTGATCGTTGCGCTCTGGATTGGCAGCGGCGTCTACCGGGTCGACGCGCAGGAGCGCGCGGTGATATTGCGTTTCGGCAAGTACGTGCAGACCAGCGGTCCGGGATATAACTGGCACCTGCCGTGGCCCATCGAGCAAAAGAGAATCGTCAACGTGTCGCAGCAGTACAGCGTGACCGACGACGCCAGAATGCTGACGGCCGACACCAACTTGGTCGAGGTCAAGTCCGCGGTTCAATACACGCAGCCTGATCCGATCAAGTACTTGTTCAGGGTGAAAAACGTCGAAGAGACGCTGATCCAAGTGAGCGAAAGCGCGATGCGCGAGGCGGTGGGCCAGGCCTCGCTCGACAAGGCGTTGGGGTTCGATCCGTCGATTACCGACCGGGCCAAGATTCTGGTACAGCGCACGCTGGACAACTACGACATGGGCATCAACATCATCAGCGTCAAATTGAGCGACGTGGTCGTGCCCGAGCCGGTGCAGGACGCGCAGCGCGACGCCATCAAGGCGGACAAGGACCGCCAGCGCTACCAGCAGGATGCGGAGACGTACCGCAACGATGTATTGCCGCGCTCCCGGGGCGCCGCCGCCAAGGAAGTATTGGACGCGGAGGCGTATCGCCTGCAGGTGCTGGCGCTGGCGCAGGGCGAGACTTCCCGCTTCGATCAGGTGCTCGCTCAATACGAGCATGCGCCGGCCGTGACGCGTGAACGCATGTACTTGGACACCATGGAGAATGTTTACAAGAACTCGCGCAAAGTCATCGTCGACACCAAGAACGGCAACAGCATGATGTACCTGCCGCTCGACAAATTGATCGCGGCGAGTCCGCAAGCCATCGCCAGTCCCAACGACACGATGACGGTGCCGCCCGCGCGGACTCCCGACGCGCAGTCTGCGCCGCCCGAGGATCCCGCACGCGCGCGGGGAGTACGCTGATGCAAAACCGGGTACTGTATGTATTATTGGGGTTGGTCGCCGTGATTCTGGTGGTGCGCTCCAGCGTGTTCACCGTCAGCGAAGGCCAACTGGCCATCAAGTCCACCGGCGGCGAAATAGTGGATTCGAATTTCAAGCCGGGCCTGCATTTTCGCATTCCTCTGGTGAACGAAGTCACCCGCTTCGACAAGCGTATCCTGACCCAGATGTACCCGTCGGAGCATTTCCTGACCAGCGAGCAGGAACAGCTCAATGTCGATTTCTACGTAAAGTGGCGCATCCATAATTTGCGCCTTTACTATGAAACGACCGGAGGCTCGGAAGATGTGGCCAATGCCCGTTTGGGCGAGACCATCAAGGACAGCATCAAGAGTGTGGTGACGCAGCGGACCTTGCAACAGGTGATCACCGCCGACCGTGGCGAGTTTACCGATGCCATGATGAAAACCGCGCGGCCGGCGGCCGAAAAGCTGGGCGTCGAACTCGTGGATGTGCGCATCACGAAAATAGACCTGCCGCAGCAGGTGCAGGACTCGGTATTCGACCGCATGCGCGCTTCGTTCAAGGCGCAGGCCGCGAAACTGCGCGCCGAGGGCGTGGAGGCCTCGGAGCGCACCCGCGCCGAGGCGAACAAGGAACAAACCGAAATTTTAGCGGACGCGGCCCGCCAAGCCGGCCAGATTCGCGGCCAGGGGGACGCCTCGGCGAGCGAGGTGTACGCGAAATCGTATACGAAGAATGCCGAGTTCTACAGCTTCTATCGCAGCATGGAATCGTACCGCAAGGCCATCGGCACGCAGGGCGACATGCTGGTGATTGCGCCGGACAATTCCTACTTCAAATATTTCAACAAACCGCAAGCGCAGCCGCAGCGTTAGCCGCACGCCATGATGGATATCGGCTGGAGTGAACTTGCGCGCTACTTGGGCGGCGCCTTTGCCCTGTACCTGGTGCTGGAGGGTATATTGCCATTCCTGAACCCCGGCGCGGCGCAGCGGCTGATGGCGAAGCTCGCGAAAACGGAACCGGCGCAATTGCGCTGGGGTGGATTGATCAGCATGGTGGCGGGATTGGCATTGCTGTGGATGGCGCGTAATGGGTAAAAACCTGGTTGTGATCGGTCTGCAATGGGGCGATGAAGGCAAGGGCAAAGTCGTCGATCTGCTCACCGACCAGGCATCCGCCGTGGTGCGGTTCCAGGGCGGCCATAACGCAGGTCACACGCTGGTGATCGGCGGCAAGAAAACCATCCTGTCGTTGATCCCCTCCGGAATCCTGCACGCGCACGTGCAATGCTTGATCGGCAACGGCGTGGTGTTGTCGCTCGAGGCATTCTTTAAAGAGGCCGAGATGCTGATCGGGCAGGGTGTGCCGGTGTTCGAGCGCCTGCGCGTAAGCCCGGCCTGTCCATTGATACTGGCCTCCCATGTCGCGCTCGACCGCGCGCGCGAGAAGTCGCAGGGTGCCAAAGCGATCGGCACCACGGGACGCGGCATCGGCCCTGCGTACGAGGACAAAGTCGCGCGCCGCGCGTTACGCGTCTCGGATTTGTATCATCGCGAGCGCTTTGCCGCAAAGCTGGGCGAGATCCTGGACTACCACAACTTCATTTTGCAGCATTATTTTCATGATGCGCCGGTCGATTTCCAGCAGGTGTTGGAATCGAATTTGGAGCTGGGCGAACGTCTCAAACCGTTGGTGGCGGACGTGACCGACATCCTCGAACAATTGAGCGTCGCGGGCCGCAACGTGCTGTTCGAAGGAGCGCAGGGCTCCATGTTGGATGTTGATCTTGGCACTTATCCGTACGTCACCTCCTCGACGACCACCGCCGGCGCCGCCGCCACGGGAACGGGTTTGGGCCCGCGCCGGCTGCACGAGGTACTTGGCATCGTCAAAGCCTACGCCACACGCGTGGGTGCGGGGCCATTCCCCACGGAGCTGTTCGACGAATTCGGCGAGCACCTGTCGCGCGTCGGTCACGAGTTCGGTTCCGTGACCGGCCGGCGCCGGCGCTGCGGCTGGTTCGACGCGGTGGCGCTGCGGCGCTCGATGGTCCACAGCAGCTGCTCTTTACTGTGCGTCACCAAGCTCGATGTGCTCGACGGCTTGGATACGATTCGCGTTTGCGTTGGTTACAAAATCAACGGCGGTATTTCCTCGACGCCACCGTTGTTGTCGGAACATTTCGGCGAATGCCAGGCCGTGTACGAAGAGCTGCCGGGTTGGAAAGAAAGCAGCGTCGGCATCACGCGTTACGAAGACCTGCCGCCGAACGCACGCCGCTATCTGGAACGCCTGCAAGCCTTGGTCGAGGTGCCGATCTCCATCATCTCGACCGGTCCGGACCGGGATCAAACCATCATTCGACGCAATCCGTTCGGCTGATGCGCGTGGGGGCACCGTGGCCCTCGCGGTGGCCGGCGGCAGGGTTTGCCGCGGCGATGATGGTTTGTTCGCCGCTGCCCGTGGCCGGGCGCGCGGCGCAGCCGTGGCTGGATGCCGAACGCTCGCCGGATCAGCGCGCGGCGCTGGCGGTTGCCGCCATGACGCTCGACGAGAAGATCGGTCTATTGCACGGGCCGATGGCACTGCCATATGCCAGGCCGGGCAGCGAGCCCGAAAGGTTGCCGGCGGCCGCCATCCCGGCGGCGGGGTACATTCCGGGGGTGCCGCGATTGGGCATTCCGGCGCTGTACGAAACCGATGCGAGTTTAGGTGTGGCCAATCCGGCCGGCATTCGACCGGGTGATGTCGCGACGGCGCTGCCGTCTAGTCTCGCCTTGAGTGCGACGTTCGACCCCGAACTTGCGTATCGAGCGGGCGCGATGGTCGGCAGCGAGGCGCGGGCGAAGGGTTTCAACGTGCTGTTGGCGGGCGGCATGGACCTTACGCGCGATCCCCGCAATGGACGCAATTTCGAGTACCTGGGTGAAGATCCGCTGCTGGCCGGCACCTTGGCGGGCGAGGCTGTGCGCGGCACTCAGGACCAACATGTGATTTCCACGGTCAAGCATTTTGCGCTTAACGCCAATGAGACCAACCGCCATATGCTGGATGCGCGCATCGATCCGGCCGCGCTTCGCGAATCGGATTTATTGGCGTTCGAACTCGCCATCGAACGTGGCCATCCGGGAGCCGTGATGTGCGCCTATAACCGGGTGAACGGTCGCTATGCCTGCGGCAACGATTGGCTGCTCAACCAGGTGCTCAAAGGCGATTGGCGCTATCCCGGTTGGGTCATGTCGGACTGGGGCGCCGTGCACGGTGTCGACTATGCCACCAAGGGATTGGACCAGGAGTCTGGCGAGCAGCTGGACGAGTCTCACTGGTTCGACGCGCCGCTGAAGGCGGCGGTCGCGGCGGGTTCGGTGCCGCAGGCGCGGATCGACGACATGGCGCGGCGCATTCTGCGCTCGATGTTCGCGGTGGGGATTGTCGAGCACCCGCCGCGGAAAATGGTCATCGACTATCCTACGCATGCCAAGCTCGCGCTCAAGATTGAGCAACAGGGCATCGTGCTCTTGAAGAATCAGCGCAATCTGCTGCCCCTGGCGCGCAACGCGCGACGCATCGCCATCATCGGCGGCCATGCAAACTTTGGCGTGCTCTCCGGTGGCGGCTCCGCCCAGGTCATTCCGTCGAATGGGCCGTTCCTGGCGATTCCAGTCGGTGGGAACGGCGGTATGGCCCAAGCCCGCGTAGAGCTTTTCGATCCCTCGTCGCCTTTTGCGGCGATTCAGGTCGCTTCGCCGCAGAGCGAAGTGCTCTACGATGCCGGTGCGTTTCCGGCCGACGCGGCGGCGCTGGCGGCGCGGTCGGACATCGCGATCGTGTTCGCGACCCGTCATGAACTCGAGGGTTATGACATCCCCGATCTGAATCTGCCCTATGGCCAGGACGCGCTGATCCAGGCCGTCGCAAAGGCAAACCCCCGCACCATCGTGGTGTTGGAGACCGGCAATCCGGTGGCCATGCCGTGGGTCGATCAGGTGGCTGCGGTATTGGCGGCCTGGTATCCCGGACAAGAGGGTGGCCAGGCCATTGCCGATGTGCTGTTCGGGGTGGTAAACCCGTCAGGCCGTTTGCCGATGACATTTCCCCGGCGCGAGGCGGACTTCCTAAGGCCGACGCTGCCGAATCTCGGCAGCCCACGGGATGAGGCAGTCAGCGTCGACTACACGGAGGGCGCCGATGTCGGGTATCGCTGGTACGCCGCGCATGGAGTTACTCCGCTGTTCGCGTTCGGCTTCGGCTTGTCGTACACCTACTTCGACTACGATCATCTCACCGTATCCGGCGGCAAGACATTGAGTGTGAGCTTTACGGTGCGCAACAGCGGTGCGCGGGCGGGCGCCGCTGTGCCGCAGGCATACTTGACCTCGGCAGCCGGTACGGCGGTGCGTCGATTGATCGGTTTTCAGCGCATCACGCTCGAACCGGGCGAGAGCAGACAGGTTAAGCTCGTCGCGGATTCGCGCCTGCTGGCATCCTTCGACGAGACACGCAGACAATGGCATGTGAAACGCGGTGCCTACCGGGTGGGCGTCGGACGATCCGCGAACGATTTGGTTCTGAGTGGCGAAGCGGGCGTGGCCTCGATGATCTGGAAAATAAAATAAGGGAAACCTCGTCATGACATTTGAGGCCCCCGTAGAGTCGTCATCCGCGGCCAAGTATTCGACCGACCTGCAGGCATTCGTGTTCGTCTTGTTCTTCGCATTCGGCGGCATCACCAGTCTCAATGACGTGATCATTCCGAAGCTCAAGGCGCTGTTTACTCTGTCGTACGGCGACGTGATGCTGGTGCAATCGGCCTTCTTCGCGGCGTATTTCATCATCTCGATCCCGGCGGCGTCGCTGGTGCGGCGTATCGGCTACATGCGATCCGCGGTGGCCGGCCTGTTGACCATGACGGCGGGCTGCCTGCTGTTCATACCGGCTTCATCGTATGGACTTTTCGGTTTATTTTTGCTCGCCCTGTTCGTGCTGGCAGCCGGCATCACGACGGTTCAGGTGGTCGCCAACCCGCTGATTTCCATGCTGGGACCTTCCGCCACGGCGAGCAGCCGCCTGACTTTCGCGCAGGCGTTCAACTCGCTGGGCACGACTATTTTTCCCTATGTGGGATCGATTCTGATTCTCGGTTCGCTGGCAACCGTAGACCCCTCGACTCTGTCGGGCGCTGCACTGGATCGTTTTCGCGGCGTCGAGACGCAAGTGGTGGTTCACACCTATATCGGACTCGCCATCGCGCTTCTGCTGCTGGCTGCCGCGGTGTGGTGGCGCCGTCAGGGCCTGGTGGAGGCGCCGGCGTCATCGACCCCCATCCTGCGCGCGTTCGACCTGCTCGGCCGCCCGCGCTTCGCATTCGGCACCCTGTGCATCTTTCTGTACGTGGGCGGTGAAGTGGCGATCGGCTCGTTGATCGTAAGTTATCTGATGCAGCCAAACGTACTCGGTATGGCGGCGGAAGCCGCGGGCAAGCATGTGCCCTTTTATTGGGGCGGGGCCATGATCGGGCGCTTCATCGGCGCCTATGTTCTGCGCAAATTCGCACCGGGCAAGGTATTGACCAGCGTCGCCGCCACCGTAATCGGTCTGTTGTTGATTTCGGCGAATACCGTGGGTGAGGTGTCCGCTTGGTCGCTGCTCGCCATCGGACTGTTCAACTCCATCATGTTTCCGACCATATTTTCGCTGGCCTGCGAAGGACTGGGGAAGCGCGCCGCCGAAGGCTCCGGAGTGATTTGCATGGCGATCGTCGGCGGCGCCGTGGTGCCGCTTGTGACGGGTCATGCCGCCGATATGTGGGGACTGAAACAGGCGTTGATCGTGCCGGCGCTTTGCTACATCGGGATTCTCAGTTTCGGCTGGTTTGCGCGGCGGCCGCTGCGGGAACCTGCACCGTACCCCGTGGTCCCAGTAGCATGATTGGAGAGCATCATGGCCAACATTTCTCTCAAAGGCAGTGAGCGCACTGCGCTGCGCGGTGCCCGCGTGCTCGCGCCGGCCGAACCGTCGGAGCGCCTCGAAGTCACCGTCGTCGTGCGGCGGCGCGCGCGGCAGGCGTTATCGGCGCGAATTGTCTCGCTCGCCTCCGGTGGCGCCCGAACCCAGTGTTTGAGCCGGGCGGAATTTGCGGAACGCCACGGCACCGATCCGCGCGATCTGGCCGCGGTGCGCGCCTTCGCAACCGCGAACGGCGTGGCGATGGTGCAGGAACATGCGGGGCGCGGCAGCGTGGTGCTGTCCGGTACCGTGGCGCAGTTCAATGCGGCATTCAACGTTCGATTGCAGCACATGACGCATGCCGGAGGGAGCTATCGCGGGCGTACCGGCGCCATCGAGGTGCCTGCCGAATTGGACGGCATCATCGAGGCCGTACTGGGCCTGGACAGCCGCCCACAGGCCAAGACCCACTTTCGTGTTCGTCCCGCGTCGAGCGCGGCGGTGGCGTACACGCCGCTCAAGGTTGCCTCGTTGTACGATTTTCCGAACGGCACGGGTCAGGGTCAGTGTATTGCGCTCATCGAGTTGGGCGGCGGATTTCGCCCGGCCGATCTCGATACCTACTTCGCGGCCTTAGGTGTTTCCGCACCCTCGGTGGTGGCGGTATCGGTGGATCATGGCGGCAACAGTCCGACCGGCGATGCGAACGGACCTGACGGCGAAGTCATGCTCGACGTCGAGGTGGTGGGCGCGATCGCGCCGCAGGCGAAGATCGTGGTGTATTTCGCGCCCAACACCGATGCCGGCTTTCTCGACGCCATCACCACGGCGATTCACGACACCACGCACAAGCCCTCGGTGATTTCCATTAGCTGGGGCGGACCTGAATCATCCTGGACGGCGCAGGCGATGACGGTGATGGACGAGGCTTTGCAGGCCGCCGCGACCATGGGCGTCACGGTGTGCGTCGCTTCCGGCGACAATGGTTCCAGTGATGGTGTTGCGGACGGCGCCGACCATGTGGATTTCCCCGCCTCGAGTCCCTATGCCTTAGCTTGCGGCGGCACCAGTCTTACGGCGGCCCAGAGCGGCATCAGCAGTGAAGTGGTGTGGAATGACGGCGCCAGCGGCGGGGCCGGCGGCGGCGGTATCAGCGGTTTTTTTGCACTGCCCGACTGGCAGGCGGGCATCAGCGCCGTCAACAGCCAAGGCCAGTCCGTCCCGGTGAACAAGCGGGGCGTGCCCGATGTGGCGGGCGATGCCGATCCGGAGACGGGTTACGATGTGAGGATAGACGGTACCGATACCGTAATCGGCGGCACCAGCGCCGTCGCGCCGCTATGGGCGGCGCTGATCGCCCGCCTCAATCAAGCGTCAGGCAAGGCCTTAGGCTATCTGAATCCGCAGCTGTACCAGAATCCGACGGCGCTGCGCGACATCACGCGCGGCAACAACGGCGACTATGCGGCCACCGTCGGCTGGGACGCCTGTACCGGACTTGGGAGCCCGAACGGCGCCGCGTTAATGGAACAGCTCCTGCGTTAATGGAACAGCTTCAACGCGTTCTCCAGCGTTTTCAAGACGCCCCACAGAAGCGGAATTCCCACCGCGAGCCATAGCAAGACGAGCCGCGTATTCATGCCTGAACACCTGCGTTGGGAGCGGTCCCGGATTTCGGTGACGCGCGAAAGTGGTGCTTTGCGTCCACCGCCCGCATCGCGAGATTACAGAAGAAACCGATCAGCAATACGCCGCACATGATGTACATCGTGATGGAGTACGCCTGCGTCTTGGGCACGCCGTGGGCGATCTGGTACTGCCGGATATAGTTCACCAACACCGGGCCGAGCACACCCGCGGCCGACCAGGCGGTCAGTAGTGCGCCATGAATGGCGCCGACGTGCATGGTGCCGAACAGGTCGCGCAGGTAAGCGGGGACGGTGGAGAAACTGCCGCCATACATGGAAATAATGATGAGGAACGCGGTGACGAATAGGCCGATCGAGCCTAGATGTCCGATCGTCGGCACCGTCGAGTACAGCAGTATGCCGAGCACGAAGAACACCATGTAAGTGTTGCGGCGGCCGATGTAGTCCGAGGCCGTGGCCCAGAAGAACCGGCCGCCCATGTTGAACAGGCTGAGCAATCCGACAAAGCCCGCGGCGGCGGCCGGCGAGACGCGGCCGTTGAAGATCTCCTGGATCATCGGTGAGGCCTGACCCAGCACGCCGATGCCGGCCGTGACATTCATGCACAGCGCAACCCACAGCAGCCAAAATTGCGGCGTGCGCCAGGCCACATCGAGCGTCACTTGGGCGTTGGTCACCAGCGGTTTCGGCTGCGCCGGCGCGACCCAACCCTTGGGCTTCCAATCCTCGGCCGGGACACGCACCGCGTAAACGCCGATCATCATGAACATGAAATAAATCACCCCCATGGTGACGAAGGTTTCGAGGATGCCGTTCGACTGTGCGGTTCTGAAATGTTCCATCAACCAAAATGACAATGGAGCCGCGATCAGAGCGCCGCCGCCGAAGCCCATGATGGCCAAGCCGGTCGCCATGCCGGGCCGATCCGGGAACCATTTGATCAACGTCGACACCGGCGAGATATAGCCGATACCAAGCCCGCAGCCCCCCAATACGCCATAGCCCAAGTAGAGCAGCCAGATCTGGTGCAGGTGAATCCCGATCGCGGAGACCATGAAGCCCCCGCCGAAGCACACGGCGGCGGTGAACATCGATTTGCGCGGGCCGACCGTTTCCACCCAACGGCCGAACACCGCCGCGGAAATGCCGAGAATGGCAATCGCGATGGAGAAAGTCCAACCCACCTGCGCCAGTTTCCAGTCACCGGGCGCCGAGTGGTTGATACCGATCAGCTTGGTGAGCGGCAGATTGAAGGTTGAAAATGCATAGGCCTGGCCGATAGCCAGGTGCACCGACAACGCCGCGGGCGGCACCATGAAGCGGTTGAAGCCGGCCGGCGCAACGGTGTTTTTGCGATCCAAGAAGGCCAGCATGTTGAGTAGCCCTATCCCTTTATTCATTGTCGGGGCAGCACTCAATATGCGCCAGAGCCGGCGGCCTTGTCACTACGGGAATATTCGATGACCGATGCCGATCACAGCATAGGTACTTGAAATGTATAGAGATAGTAAGAGATGGTGCCCAGGAGAGGACTCGAACCTCCACGAATTGCTCCACTGGTACCTGAAACCAGCGCGTCTACCAGTTCCGCCACCTGGGCAAGATGGGTCCGCCGTGCGCGAAGGCGCAGGAATGTACGCATTGACTTGCGGCTTGTCAATGAGGCGCAGCGAGGTGTAGACGGCCCGGGCTCGGAGGCCGTAATTTTCGCTGGGAGTTTTGCCGTAACCCGGCCGCACCTAAAGCTGATAACCTGCTGACCCACAGCAATCGGCCCTCTCACCACGCGGGCGCCGAGATTTGCGCACCCACCGAAGGATTCCGACAACACCCTATGACACGACGAGGACCCACGGGCTCGCGACGGCCCCATTCGAGCCGGAGCACTACTCCAAGTGCAGACTGGCGCGGCGAGGACCCCAATTTAGAGCTCGAGAAGTCGCGTTACGCAGATCCCATCGCCAGCCGCGAGTTGCTGCTGAAACATCTGGCGGAAGCGCCGGAGCCGTTGACTGCCGCGCGGCTTGCCAAAAGACTGGGGATGAGCACCGGCACGCAGCGCGAAGCGCTCGCCAAACGCTTGGCGGCGATGGTACGCGACGGTCAGGCGATCGAGGGTCCGAGCGGCTTCGCGACAGCGGGCGAGGGCGAGCGCGTGGCCGGCCGGGTGCGTGGCCGCGCCAACGGTGATGTGCTGGTCATGCCGGATGACGGTTCGGCACCGTTGGTGCTGGCGCGGGCCGACACCGCGGCACTGATGCACAACGATCGGGTCGAGGTGCTGGCGGTGGGCATGAACGAGCGCGGACGGCGCATCGCGCGCCTGATCCGTCGCATCGGTGATGCGCCGCTACGTATCGGCGGCGTCTGGCACGGGGGCGCGGGGCGCGGCCGTGTGGAACCTGAGGATCCCGGTCATTGGTATGCCGTCGACGTGGCG
>Ga0208357_1002494_pt1 | contig 12138 bp, 12 predicted proteins | sample NGESurdeep092012_6_FD_184487 | JGI IMG/M metagenome (GOLD analysis project Ga0208357, IMG submission 184487) | Arctic peat soil microbial communities from Barrow, Alaska - NGEE Surface sample F52-2 deep-092012 (SPAdes) | ecosystem: Environmental > Terrestrial > Soil > Wetlands > Peat ... | reverse complement strand
CTGGGAATGTCAAGCGAATTTGGCCCCACCGCGCTCATCAGAACTGGCTCCACCTCGTGGGCCACTTCTTGAAGTGACTCAGTCCTCGACTGGCGTCCGGTTGTCCTTCGTGCGCCCGGCGTAGCGCTGCCAGGCGCTCGCCCTGGTGACACCGAGAAGATCGGCGATCTCTGCCCAGGACAGATCCTGATCACGTGCATTTGCGACGGCCCGGGGCAGGCGACTGGTCGCCTCTTCGATCAGGCTCGTGAGCAGATGGAGGTCGACGCCGGCGTCGCCCACCCATCCCATGGAGCGCAGCGTCCCGAGCGAGGTGAGTGCCTCGTCGAGCACTGCTTCGGTGTCGTCGCCGACCTTGGGGGCGAGGTAGTAGTCACGGCGTTCGGTCATAGCTGCGCGGATAACCATACAGTTAATGGCATCACCGGCGTCGCTTTGGATGATGCTTTTCCCGGGAACCGAGCGCCGCGTAAGGTGCGGTGATGGCCTCCGACTCGCCGCCAATCCAGCTGAAGGTGACGCTTCGTGACGTGCATCCGCTGATCTGGCGCCGCCTCCTCGTCCCAGGGGAGACGACGCTTGCCAAGTTGCACCTCGTCTTGCAGGTGGCGATGGGCTGGGAGGACTATCACCTGCACGGCTTTCGAATCGGCGAGAAGCGCTATGGGCCAGCCGACTACGAAGACGTCATGCCAGACGAGATCGACGAGAGCACCGTCACGCTCGCCGAGGCCTTCGGCGAGAGTCGCAAGTTCTTCTATGACTACGACTTCGGAGACTCCTGGGAGCACGAGATCGTCCTCGAGAAGACGACCTCGACCGAGCCACAACGCTTCGCTCGTTGCCTCGCCGGAAAGCGCGCCTGTCCGCCGGAGGACTCCGGTGGCGTGTGGGGCTACGCGAGCCTGCTGGAAGCACTCGCCGACGAAAGCCACGAAGAGCACGAGGAGTATCTCGAGTGGGCCGGCGAGGACTTCGACCCGGAGGCCTTCAGCCTCGCCGTCGTGAACGTGCATCTAAAGGGTCTCGGCTAGCCCTTCCGCCGCGAGCGCGTTGCCCGCAGGCGATAGCTGTTCTGGCCGGTCTCGACGATGTGCCCGTTGAAGGTGAGACGGTCGACGATCGCGGCCACGAGCCGCGGATCGGAGATGATCTGACCCCACTCCGAGAACGGGAGGTTCGACGCCGTGGCGATCGAGGCCCGCTCCTCGCGCTCGGTGATCACCTGGAACAACAGCTCCGCACCCCGTCCGTCCAAGGCGACGTAGCCGAGCTCGTCAACGAGCAACAGGTCCAAGCGTCCGAAGCGTGCGACGAGACGTGCCAGGCGCCGATCGTCTTGGGCCTCGACGAGCTCGTTCACGAGTCCGGCGGCCGTCGCGTAACGGACGCGCTTTCCCGCTCCGGTGGCGACGAGGCCAAGCGCGATGAGGAGATGGCTCTTGCCGGTGCCAGAGTCACCGAGGAAGACGACCGGTTCACCCTTTTCCAGATAGGAGCCCTGCACGAGGGCGGCGACGATCGCCTCGGTCCCTGGAGGAGCAAGCGAGAAGTCGAAGTCGCCGAGCTGCTTCAACCTGGGAAAGCGTGCCTCTGCGACGAGACGCCGACGTCGCCGCTCGGTGCGCTCGTCGACCTCGACACTGAGCACCTCGGCAAGATAGGCGAGATGGCTGGCATGGCTGCGAAGCGCCTCTTCGGCGAGACGCTCGGCCTCGGCGCGCACGACCGGGAGGCGGAGCTCTCGGGTTGCCGCACCGATCGCAGCAGCAGCCGCGACATCTGAGCGCGCGGTCATCTCGCCAGCTCCAAGAGCTCGTCGTAGTGGGCGAGATCCGGCATCGGTCGGTCGAAGCGTTCCAGGGAAGCGATCGGGACGACAGGTGCGTCGCGACGGCCGGCGAGACGACGGGCCTCGACGAGGACGGTGTCGGCGTCGGTGACCGACGAAGCAGCAGCCCAGTCCAACGCCGAGATGACCGCCTCGCTCTCGATGAGGCGCGAGCCGAGGAGCACCTCGACGAGGGCGCGCGTCCCGGACTGGTCTCCGAGACGGCGCCGGGCCATCTCCAAGAAGCGTTCATGTGAAGCGCTGAACGCGCCCGAACGTCGCGCCGAGAAGAGCGCGGTCGAGCCGAGAAATGCCCCGGGCTTGTGCTCGAGGGTCTCAAGGTAGTGATCGAGGAGGAGGGTCTCTGTTCCCTTGCCGGCCGATCGGTCGTGGAAAGCGACCACTTCTGATCCCACTTTCACCTCGATGCGGTCCGCGGACAACAAGACCTCGAGGCGCCGCCCGACGAAACGCACCGGCACCGAGTAGAAGTTCTGGCGCACACAGATCCTCGACTTGGCGTCCACCCGACAGGTGAGTGCCAGCGCGACGTCGAAGCGTTCTGTCGGAAGCGCCATCAGGTGCGGCTCTTCGAGGGCGAAGTGCTCCCCGATGCTCAAGAGCCGTCCGGCGACGTGGCGGGCGTCGTCCTTGTCGTCACCGGTTGCGACCACCTCGTTCAGCTCGGCAATGGTGCCGACCTTCGGCACCGGCACGAGGTGCCGGCGGCGGAACCGTCCGACCTCGCCTTCCACGCCGCCTTTTTCGTGAGCGCCCTCGATTGCGGGGATGCAAAAGAAGCTGTCGAAGCCGTAGTGGGAGCGAAGCGAGATGAACCGCACCGATTCGGTGCGCGAGCGACCCTTGAGCACCCGGGCGACGGCGGGCTTCAAATTGTCATAGCGGATTCGCCTCGGAACGGCTGAGAAGTGCTCGAAGGCGCGCACGTGCCCGTCGAAGAAGGCCTCCTGGGCCTGGTTCAGATAGATGCGGTGGAAGGCACGACCGGAGGCGGAGAGCCGCATCACGAACATCCAGCCCTTCATCGTCACGCCACCGATCACAAAGCTGATCTCGCCGAAGTCGACTTCGGCCTCCTCGCCCAAGGGATGGGTCTGGGGGACAGTCACCAACGCAGGTGGCCGGACCCTGTTCCTCCGGGCCTCGGCGACGTAGCGCCTAACAGTCGGCTCGGAGACCTCGGCGTCGAGCTCGTCGACGAGTCGCTGCCAGACGCGGTGCGCGGTGTGGCGTTGCTTCCTCGGCGCTTTCTCGTCTTCGCTGAGCCATGCATCGATCGTCGCCTTCCACGGGCCGATCGCCGGCTGGCGTCGCGACGTTTGTTTACGCGGAGGCGGGATCGCCGACGCGATCGCCTGGCGCACAGTCCGTCTGTGGACGTCGAATCGCCGCGAGAGCTCGCGGATCGATACCTCCTCTCGGGCGTGAGCCTTTCTGATCTGTTCGAACAGTTCCACCTTCGACCTCACAGACATGAACTCGAGCATCCAAGCCGCGCACGACCAACGGGTGGATCCTCCGGCTCATCGCCGCCAACTGGTGGGGCCAGTTCTGATGATCACCGCCGCTGAAAGTGGGGCCAGATCAGGTGATCACACTCAGGACCCAGCAGGTGTGAATGGAGCACTGAGCCTGATGCATCGTCCTCGTAGCGTCCGTCCATGGGTTTGTTCTTCGAATCGATTAAGGAGGCAGGGGAGGGTACCTTCGGCAAGGGCCCGAAGCGCCTGGTCCGGACCATGTTAATTGTTGTTGGATTGCTCCCCTTTGTTTGGAGTGCTCCACTTGACTGGTTCGTGAACGCCGTGCTGCAGGTCTACGTAGGGGACGCGACTCGGGAGGTGGCGCCGATGTTCCACGCTCTTCAGGCGTCGATAGCGCGTGAGGTGTCACGCGGTCGGTAACGCCGGATTCATGGAAGGTGATGGTGGCGTCGCGCCCTTTGCCATCGGGAGAGAAGGTCGGAGCCCCGCTCCATTGACCATGTCTGGTTGGCGCGTGGATGGGTCTCTGTTCACACCGCGTTAGGTCGGACCACCGAGGTGGCGCGAGTTCGGTTGGAATCACTCTGGGCTATGGGACACACCCCCAGTTGTGATGGCCGGTCCCTACCTCGCGAGAAACAGGAACGTCCCCCGCTCAGCTGTCTCGCAGCCGAGCGGGGGACCTGAACAGTCCTGAGGGAGTTGCTTAGCCCTTGAAGTGCGACAGGGCTGGACCGACTGGGTGAAGCGTGTAGTCGTAAGGTACATACTGCAAGTTCTTTACCGTAATCCAGTTGACGTCGGTATCGTGCACGCGTGGATACCCGGGAATTGGTCCGTTCGTCGAGAAGTTCGCGTCCAGAAAAACTCCGGTGTGGATCAACATGTTGTTCATCACCTCGCCGAGGTTCTTCGAGGTCAACGGCAGGTTGTTCTTGTCGACCTGCTTCACACCGAGGTAGAAGGCGTCCGCCGCTTGCCACCCTGGGTAGTCGATCGCTGAGGTGTTCAAGGACGCCGGGAAGCGCGCGAAGTCCTTCAACAGTTGCTTTTCACCCGGAGTGGCCTTGGGTGGGTTGAAGTTCGAGACCTGTGCGTCGTATTGGCCAGCGAGGTCAGCCAAAAGTCCGTTCGCGTTGGAGCCAACGGCCTTCAGGGTCGAAGACGCTACGTTTGCCGCGACGAAGGTGACCTTCATTGGGTGGCCACTGTCTTGGATCGCGGTCAACAGCCCTGGAAGGTCACCTTGCGTGAGGCCGAATCCGAGGCAGTCCACGCCGAATCCATCAAGAATGGCAACCGTGGGAGCGAAGTCGGTAGTCGTCGCAGAGATGTCTTGCGCGGGCGAGACTTTCACGCCAGCCCACTTTCCGCCAGCCGCGAAGGCGTCGTCACTCGATCGGGTGATGGGAGTTCCAGCCTGGTCCAAGAAGGCGATGTTGTTGCAGTGCGCCTGTTGTTTCAACTGGATCGCGAGGCCGGCGTTCAAGACAATCTGCGGCGACAAGAACGGCATCGATTCCTTACTCGTGTAGTCGATCGGTGTACTCGGGAAACTCCCGATGTCGGGGATGTTCGCCGCGAGCAGCACCGGGTAGATCACGTTGTCGTAGTTCGACAACGAACCGACGACTGCGAACACACCGGAAGCAACAGCTTGTTGTGCGCAGGTGTAGGACAGATTCTGGGACTCGGCGATGAACGTGCCGTCCGAACACGTTGAGAACGTAACCTTGTGGCCGTCGATGCCGCCGCTTGCGTCAATGCGCTGGAAGAAGCCACGCTGACCGAGCGTCCAGTCCAGACCAAAGCCCGGAGCGGGATTGATCGACATCACTTTCAGAGTTTTCGTTGCGCCCGTCTTTGCGCTCGGCGAACCTCCGCAGGCTGCTGCGATTATCGCCACGGCGACCACGGCGCAAACGGCGCCCCAATATCTATTGAGCTTCATTTGAATCCCCCCCGGCAAACACGTTACGAATTACATTTCTATTTCATTACACTATCAGTAGCTTTTGTAATAAGACCGTCAACTGTCGTCGGTTAGCTTTCGAATGACGTTGAAGGACAGAAGATCCCTCGATCCTGGACCGCGATCGTGATGGTGCCGGTCTTCAATCTCGGGGCCGCCGTCACATTGATCCTCCTTGGTCAAGCCGCATGGGAGGGTCAGTACGCAAGAAACGGCGTTAATGCGGTAGAAGCTGATGCTCGTACTCTCGGTGGGCTCGCGTACCTCGGTGCCGCCGCCGCGATTGTCTTTGGGATCGTTGTCATCGTCAAGATGCGTCGCGATGAGCGACCCTGAAGAGCTTCCGCGGGCGTATAGCCATCACGGCCTCGAAGTAGGTCGCGATCTTGTGGCAGCGCGGCGCGAGGGTCGAACGGTTTCGCTCTCCCGGCGAAAGCACCGCCGAAGCGCTTTCCGCGCCGTGGTGACCGAGGCCGGATACTCCAACCTGGATTGCTGTTGCGGCAAACTCAGGAAGTGCAGCGTCGAGTTGAATTCACAAACCTATGGAACTTTCGCGACATCGGCGGCTATGAAACTCTGTCCGAAGGGGGTGACCCGTTGGGGACAGGTCTTCCGATCAGACAGCCTTCATTATCTGTTGCCGGACGAGCTTGAGATCTTCGACGAATTGGGTGTTCGCACGATTTTCGACTTACGACGAGCGAAAGAGCTGGAGGAGTTTCCAGGTCCTCCGCCGGTCATAAACCTCCCGCTACCTAGCCGAACCGTGTCTGAGACGGATCCGTCCTCGTTGATTGAGCGCATCGATGGCGAACGCTGGCTCTTTGAGGACTACTGCGGAATGCTCGAAAACGCGCACGTGGAGTTCGGAGCCCTCTTTGCGAGGCTCGCGAACCCGAAGTGCTTGCCAGCGGTCTTTCACTGCTTTGGTGGAAAGGACAGGACCGGGATGACCGCGGCGCTCCTCCTCAGCGCACTAGGAGTCGAACGCGAAACGATCCTCGATGACTACGAGCAGACAAACGAGTACCGAGGCTTCGTGCACCTTCCGAATGTTGTCGATGACTTCATGTCCTTCGGCATCGCTCGGCCGGCGGCCGAGAGAATGCTCAGCGCACCGCGGTGGGCCATGACGGACGCCCTCGAGGTTATGGACGTTGAACACGGTGGCATCGAGTCGTACCTGCGCGACCAGTGTGGTCTCAGCGATGACACCTTGTCTGATCTACGCGCGGTGCTTGTCTCACTATTACTCGCCATTCTGCAGCGTTCTAGTTACTGGGATCAACCACTAGCGAGATGTCTCCTGTTTCGAGGATTTTCTGTCGGTCCCCATGCACGTGACGAGACCACTGATCCACCGCTCCCACGCGCACGGTGGTCACGCGTGAGTGTTACACCTGAGATACCCCGACTTGACGATGGCTCTCAGCAGAATGGGTCGGTTCAAGCAGACCAGGTCCGCGGGGCATAATTCGAAAGACCGCCCAAGGAAAGGATCGCGGTGAACGAAGGGCAGGAGATGAGCGATGCGGCATTGGCGGCCGAACTCGCCGCGTCGACGGGCCGCCTTCTCATCGAGGTGCGGAAGAGCGCGTTCCTCTCCGGCATCGCTATGGGCGCCGCGGGTAGCGCGATTGCACAGGAATTTCTCGTGCATAGTCTCGCGGCGATACGGCCGAGCCAGGCGGTGCTGTCTAAGGGCTCCTCAGACGACCCTGCTCGACTTGCTGAGCGTGACGTCTGGATCATTCATGGGCTCGATGGAGCGCGCGAGTACGCGCAGGGACGGGACGACTTCGCGGTTCACGTGGCGCTTGCGCATGATGGCGCACCAGTGATCGGTGCGATCGCACTGCCGGGACGCGGCACCACGTTCTCCACCGTCGACGCGCTCAATCTTGAGAAAGTGCCGGCCCGTCCGCTTCGCATTGTCATCAACCGGACGCGTCGATTGGCATTTTTCGCCGAACACGTTGCTGACGCGCTTGGTGCCGAGCTCGTGGCCATGGGGTCAATCGGCGCGAAGACAGTGGCCGTGCTGCGTGGGGAGGTCGACGCTTATATCCGGGCTATCGGTCAGCATGAATGGGAATCAGCCGCCCCGGTGGCAGTTGCACACAATGCCGGCCTCCATGCTTCGCGCCTGGACGGTTCGCCACTCCGCTTCAATCAATTAGACACGTTCCAGGGGGACTTTCTGGTGTGCCGTCGCGAGTTGGCACCAGGGCTGCTCGCCGCGGTAGCCGACGCGCAGCGGAGTGATCGTTAAGGAGTCGGGACCAACGTGCCCGAATGACGCCCGTCCAGGCTTTTCGAGCAAGCGGCCCACGATCCGAGAACCCCGGCTTCGCCTCAACAGACTTCGTGGCCTCGACCAACCTGCAACGACGCCACGAGGGCTAGGCAGTACGGCGCCAGCCTGTATTACGCGTCACGCTGGATCGCACCGTCCTATCTCGCGACATCTGCATTGAGATCATCGTGAGCGCCACAGTCGACAGCTGGGGGATGAGCGAGAGTTAGCGACGATCTGCCTGGTGGAGCTCAGCTAGCGACGAATCGGTTGAGTCCCTTCGTTGAACACGCCTTTTACCTCAAGGTGCGCGCGTGGCCGTCAGCCACTTTGAGATGACGATGGTCGTCGAAGACCGACTTCGCCGGGACGGCCATGCATGACAAGCGCCCCAAAGGCGTCCGCTCGCTTTTCGAGTCACGCACGGTGCCGCCGATAACATCGCGGTTGACTCGGTCGCACTGGTCCTACTCGGAGTTGGAGCTGTACGCGGGGCCTTCAGGATCCAACACGAAGGTGAGAACGGGCTCTCCGGCTGTGAAGTTGTGCTTGCGTTCGGTCCTCGCCTCGACGAGGTCGCCCACTCCAAGAGGCACTTGAGGGACTTCCTCCCGCCACTTTTCGCGGAATCCGGGGACGTGGCTCGTCTCTTCCAACTTTCTAGCTGTTGCGACAACGGCGGCTGGTTGGAGTTCGTTTGGCGTCGATGGAGCTCGCGATTCCGGCGGCTTCAGCTCCGCTGACGACACCGTTCCAGCAGCCAAGATAGACACCGTCCCGATATGCCGAGGCTCAGTACCACAAGGCGTCGCGATTCACGAACCTTCCCTGGTCCCCGAAGTACACGACTATACGCGACTTGTCCTTAACCTATCTCGACCGCGGTGCGGTGATTGCGTGTGCATGTGCACGCGTGTATCGGAAAGCTCAATCGGGGGTTGTGCCTGGACGTCCGACTGCAATCGCGCGTACGACATCGTGGCGCTGCTTCACGCTCTACCAGTGGACTTCCGAGCGTCCCTGCTGCGTGTGGGCAAGTCACTGGCGTGCGGCCGGCCACTCCCCGGTGTCGCCTGCCAGCAGTCCTTTTTTCGCGCCGTCGCCGGCCTCGGTGTGTCGGCCCAGGGTGCAGGCGGTAGAGCTATTCCGCATGGCCGGCGAACATCGCTCGCTCAGCCGATCGCAGACTCTCCGGCAGGTATCGTCGCTGCAGAGTAGGGCTGCGTCGCCAGAAGTCATAGCGTGCGTGGATGACCCGAATGAGGCCGATCCGCTCGTACCAGCGCGGCCCTGAGGGATTCAGCCGCGCCGGTGCGCGCCGGCGAATGTATGTCGCGCTATGCAGCTTCAACCCCTGCTCGGCCCGCGCGTCGTCACAGATCGAAGTGAATCCATCTTCCGAGTCCGATTCGAACACTGTTCGAGCGTGTTGCATCGCCTGGCGGAAGGGCTGACCCACGTTCAGTTGGGCCGCGGAGGTTCCTCCCGTCATTCTCGTCGCTTCGAAGAGGGCATCCCGCATAGGTCGTCGGTCGGAGTTAATCAGGGCGGCGAAGCCGTCAGGATGATCGAGGGATGACAACGCCCGTACGACGTCGACTCGTGCGGCCTCTCGAATCGCGAGGTGACGGATGATGAACTTGGCTTCCATTCCTCGCCGAGTTGGATCTCCGGTTGTTTCCGCGTCCCAGAGCTCGAATGCGAGCGACAAGAGCGCTTTCTCTGCTACAAGCAGGTCGAGCGAGTCCACAGTGTCTTTCCCGTTCATGTTCCCCTCCTTCGATGATCGACGAGGCGCTCAAGGAGCCGTCTGTCTGCGATATGGCTGTGCATTTACGACTCGTCGCGTACGACGACGACAGAGCAGCCTGCGTGGCGCACGCAGTATTCGCTCACGGATCCGAGCATGACCTTGGCGAACGCGCTGTTCCCATTTGATCCGACGACGAGAAGATCAGCACCTTGTGCGGCCTCGACGAGAACTTGAGCCGGGCGACCCTCATGGACTGCAATCGGAAATGGGACGCGCGGCGCACGACCGAGCGCTTCGGTCATATGGCCCTCTACTCGTCTGCGAAGTTCGTCTTCGAACTCATCGGAAGAAGTTCCCGTGAATCCGAATCCGGCTGCTCGTTCCCACGCGACGACGATCTCGAGTTCGGCCCCTTTCGTAAGTGCTTCAGCACCCGCCCAACGAAGGGCACGCAGGCCGCTTTGAGATCCGTCAACACCGACGACGATTCTTGACGTCCTCTGGATCTGCTCCGACGAGTCCTGTCCCTGACCTCTTGGGCGCTTCGTTGCTGCTTGACCTTGTGCGTTTCGCGCCTCCCGCTCGTCGGCAGCGAAAGGTTCCTCGATTGCGTTGAGGACTTCGTCGCGTGTTGTCGGCGTCGCGTTGGCGAGTACGCGATGCCGATCGATGAGCTGGTACACAAGGCTCGGCTGTTTGCAGTTCGTGCACACGATGCCGGCCACGGGAGATGCAGTCGGCGCACCTGCACGGGAGAAATGATGCCAGACACCACCCTGCCCGTCTACGACCTGGCGTACGTCGTAGGTCGCTCGCCAGATCTCACCACATTGCCGGCAACTAAACTCGTACTGCTCGCGATAGATATCAACGTTCATCACGGTCTCCTCGGATCTCGGTCTGATCGCGACGCGGCAGACGGCGTCACGCATGAGGATCGACAAATCCGATCATCGAACGCGCGCATGGCGAGGGCCGTGGGGGGCCTGCACTGACTTAGTCCGGTCCACCCCATCCGCGAGCGCAACGGCGGCGGCGATGTGCGAGAGGTGGGAGAGCGCCTGGGGATAATTACCGAGCAGCAACGCGCCCTTGGTGTCGTACTCCTCCGAGTAGAGCCCGAGGTCGCTGCTCGCGAGGCTCGTCCGGTCGAAGACCTCTCGGGCTTCACTGCCCCGACCCTGACGCGCGAGGCACTCTGCGAGCCAGAAGGAGCACGCCACGAACGCGCCTTCCTCTCCGTCCAGCGCGTCGTCAGCCCGATAGCGGCGCAGCAGCCCTCCGCCGTCGTCGAGGTCGGTTCGGATTGCGTCCGTCGTCGCGATCATCCGTGGGTCGTCGTATTCTAAGAAGCCGACCCCGGGCATCAACAGCAGCGCGGCGTCGAGGTCGGCGGTCCCGTAGGCCTGGATGAACACCCCTCGGTCCGCGTCGAAGCCCTCGGATTCGACGGATTCTTTGATCTCTCGCGCGACACTCCCCCAGCGCCGCGTCGGCGCCGGCCGCATGCACTCCTCTGCGAGACGTATCCCGCGGTCGAGTGCCGACCAGCACATCACCTTGGAGTGCACGAAGTGCCGGGGTTCGCCGCGCATCTCCCACAGGCCCCGGTCGGGCTCGTTCCATACCTCGGCGGCACGCTCGACAAGCTGGAGCAGGAAGCGCCAGTAATCGTCGTCGGGCGAGTGGCCGCGCAAATGCCAGCGCCACGAGAGGTCGACGATCTCGCCGTAGACGTCGTTTTGGACTTGTGTGGCGGCAGCGTTCCCGATGCGCACCGGCTTCGCGCCCTCGAAGCCGTCCAGGTGCGCGAGTGTCCGTTCAGTGAGGCGACGGCTACCCGTTATCCCGTAGACGATCTGCAGGCTCTCGACGCTGCCCGCCGCGCTGCGCTCGATGAAACGGCGGAAGCCGTCGGCCTCGGCCTCTGTGCCGAGGCCTGTCAGTGCCTGCACCGCGAATACCGAGTCCCGCACCCAGCTGAGGCGGTAGTCCCAGTTGCGGCTGCCGCCAGGAGCCTCGGGCAGCGACGTCGTCGGTGCCGCCGCGATCGCGCCTGTCGGGGCGTTGGTGAGACCTTTCAAGACGATCGCTGAGCGTCTAGCTGCGGGACCGTCGGACGAGTTGAGATTCAGGTCGGAAGCCCAGTCCTGCCACCAGGAGATGGTGGCCGCGAGACGCGAATCGAGCTCGGTTGGGCTGAGCGGCTCCGGAGGGTCGTCGTCAAGCAACGCCGGCTCGGCGTAGGTCATCGACAGGTATGCCCGGGTGCCAGCTTGGACATCGAACGTGGCAGCCAGGTCGTGGTCGCCGTCGCTCTCGAGCTCGAAGTCGGACCAGATCACGAAGGCATCATCGCCGCCCATGGCGCTCCAGACGCCCTTTCCTCGGTGGCGAAGCCACGGTCTGACCTCGCCGTAGTCGAGACGGGGGGCAAGGCGCAGTGACATCTCCATGTGTCCTCGGACACCTTCAACGATGCGCAGCAGCTGGCGGTGGGGGTCGGTCTTCCCGCCTTCGCGCATGGCAAAACAGTCGAGGACCTTCGCCTCGCCGGTCCCCGTGCGGAACGTCGTCTCCACCACAAGGGTGTCGTCGATGTAGCGCCGCTGCGCACTCGCACCGGTTTCGGTCGGGCCAAGCAGGCAGTACCCGCCGAGGTCGTAGTCGAGGATGCGGGCAAAGACCGAGGCCGAGTCGACCCGGGGCATACAGCACCAGTCGATCGATCCGGTCCGCGATACCAGCGCGACGCTGTGGCAGTCGGACAGGAACGCG
>Ga0208357_1002493_pt1 | contig 12140 bp, 12 predicted proteins | sample NGESurdeep092012_6_FD_184487 | JGI IMG/M metagenome (GOLD analysis project Ga0208357, IMG submission 184487) | Arctic peat soil microbial communities from Barrow, Alaska - NGEE Surface sample F52-2 deep-092012 (SPAdes) | ecosystem: Environmental > Terrestrial > Soil > Wetlands > Peat ... | reverse complement strand
ACCGGCCGGGCGCGGGCGGCCGGACGCGGCGAGGCGGATCGGATCGAGGTCGAGGCGGATGCGTTCTTCGAGCGGGTGCGCGCGAGCTATCGCGAGCGCGCCGCTGACGAACCGCATCGTTTTCGCGTGATCGATGCCGACCAGTCCGCCGCTGGCGTGCTGCAGCAGGCCACGCAGGCACTGGCTGCGTGGCTTGCGGAGCTACCGGCATGAACGTTCCGCCGGGGCACGCGGAGCACTGGTCGCGGTTGCAGGCTCGGCGCCAGCGGGACGCGCTGCCGCATGCGCTGTTGTTGTGCGGCGCCGCCGGGCTGGGCAAGCGCGCCTTCGCCCAGCGCTTCGTCCATGGTCTGTTCTGCAGCGACAGCGTGGATGGCGTCGCCTGTGGACGCTGCCGCAGTTGCCTGCTGATCGAGGCCGGCTCGCATCCGGATCTGGTCGGGCTCAGCTTCGGCTTGCGCAAGGACGGTACGCCGCGCACTGAAATCGTGGTCGACCAGATCCGCGAGCTGTCGGCCCGGCTGGCCATGCGCAGCCAGCTGGGCGGCTGGCAGGTGGTGACGATCGATCCGGCAGACGCGATGAATGCAGCCGCTGCCAATGCCCTGCTGAAAACCCTGGAAGAACCGGCGGCGCAGACCATGCTGATCCTGCTGGCGGACGCGCCATGGCGTCTGGCGCAAACCATACGCAGCCGGTGCCAGCGTATCGAGTTCCAGTTGCCCGAGACGGCGAACGCCTTGACCTGGTTGCGGGCCGAGGGCGTTTCCGACGCACCGGCCGCGTTGGCGGCGGCGGGCGGCAACCCGGGTCTGGCCGCGGCATGGTCAGGGCAGGGCGCCCTGGAACAGCGCGCGGAAGTGCGCAAGGACCTGGCGGCGTTGGCGGCCGGACGCGGCCAGCCGACCGACGTGGTGAAGCGCTGGTTGGACGACGCGCCGGCGCAGCGACTGTGGTTCGCGGCGCAGGCCGCCGCAGACGAGCAACGGGCGCGCTCGCGGCGCGACACCCCACCATTGGGCAGCACCCTGGATGCCGAGGCACTGGGTACCTGGTATGACATGGTGAACCGCACGCGCGAGAGTTTGCGTGGTCCGTTGCGGGCTGATCTGCTGCTGCTGGAACTTCTGGCCCGATGGCATTGATGGACGCGCCGGATCGCATGCCGGCGATTTCCGCGGACACCCGTCTGCTGGTGGTGGCGCCGCATCCGGACGACGAAACCATCGCCACCGGCGTGCTGGTGCAGCAGGTGCGAGCGGCGGGAGGCGAGGTGCGGATCCTGCTGCTGACGGCAGGCGACAACAATCCGTGGCCGCAGCGGTGGCTGGAGCGCCGCTGGCGCATTCGTGCCGAGGATCGGCAACGCTGGGCACGGCGTCGCAGCCAGGAGCTGCAGGAGGCACTGGCAACGCTGGGGATTTCGCCGCCAGGGTTGCAGGCACCTGGCTGGCCCGACCTGGGCGTCACCGACCTGCTGATGCAGTCCACCGACAGCGCGGTGGCGGTCATCGTGGACGCGATAGACCGGTTCAAGCCCGACCTGGTCGCGTTGCCTTCGCTGCACGATCATCACCCTGATCACAGCGCGGCACACGTGCTGGTACGGCTGGCGCTGGCCACGCATGCCTCGCCGCCGACGCTGCTCGCCTACCTGGTGCATGGCAAGGCGGACGCCAGCCGTTTCGTCGAGATCGACCCCACGCCGGCGCAGCTGTCGAACAAGCATGCGGCGCTGCACGCGCACCGCAGCCAGATAGCCTTGAGCGGCAAGCGCCTGCATCGATTGGCAGGCCGGCCCGAGCGTTACCTGGCGCTGGGCAACGGAGCGCGGCCCGCGCTGGACAGCTTGGATAGCTTGCCATGGCGGCCCCCGCGCTGGCTTCAACCATGGCTGCGGCTGAGCGTGGTCGATTCGGCTGGAGGGCACGTCTGGGCCTGGTCAGACGCACCGCTGCAGCGTACCGCGGACGGCAAATTCCAGCTGTCGCTGCCCGAGCGCGAGCGCTCCGCACCACGCTTCGCCCGGCTGTCCCTCACCCTGTCTTCTCCCTGGATCTTCGATCACTGGGGCTGGTGCGAATTGAAGGCATGAGTGGATCGGCCGGCAGCGCGGTTGCATAGCCCGACCGACCAAGCTAGGTTGCGCGAAGCCATGCAGCAAATCATCGTTCTTCGACGCCGCTGCCGCATCGCAGGCGGCGCTGGCGGGCGATCCAGGCGGCGAAGGCCAGATGGGGCCGGGCGGCTGGCCGGGTATGGCTCGTGCACGTGTGGCAATTGCTCACAGATTCGGGGTTCGAAAGTAATGCGGGTCAATACGGCGGCGACCGCTGCATCCAGTGAGAGTCACTACGCGGCCCTGGCCGATATTGGCCAGTTGCTGGTTCGCGCCGTTGAACCGCCGGAACTGTACGAAGCGATCATCGAGGTACTTGAGCGACGGCTCGGCGCCGTGCTGGTCATGGTCGGCGAAGTGGATCACGACGCAGGCTGGTTCCGGCGGATCGCTCCAGTCGTGGTTCCTTCCGAGCTGCAGGACATTTATCCCGAGCAGACGCCTCTTTCGCTGGTGCGGCCGTCATTCTGGCGCGGGACGCCGCAGATGGAACCGGATTTGCGCAGCGTGCCGGGCCTGCAGGCGTTGCGTGCCGCCTATGTTCAGCACCAGGTGACGTCCGCCCTGGCGATCCCGGTGACGGTCTGCGGCGAGGTGCGCGCCGGACTGGTGATACGCGCCGCCGAACCCGCATTCTTCTCTGCGGCGGTGACCGAACTGCTGCAGCAGGCGGCAGCAAGCATCGGACTGGGGTTGGAAGCACAGGCACAGCGTCGCCTGTTGCTGGAATCCGTGCAGGAGGAGGCGCGCCAGCGGCGCGCCTTGCGCCTGCTCAGCGAAATGATCAAAGTCGTGACGCACAGCGTGAATGAAGAGGTCTTGCTCGCCGACAGCAGCGACGTGGCCCGTCGCGTGGGCGGCTATCGCTTCGCCTGGGTCGGCTTGCTGGATGACAGTGCCACGACGTTGCAGTTGCGCGCCCAGGCGGGCCTGGACGGCATCGCCGCGCCGGATGCCCGCCTCGTGCTTGCCGAGCCGGCACACACGGGAGACGCCGTCGTGATCGCGTTGTCCAGCGCTGAGCCATGCATTCGGCATGGTGTCGCGGGCATGCCGCGGGACTGGCCGCTGCAGAACAGCGATGTGGACGTCGGCGCGGTGCTGGCGCTTCCGTTGCGGGTGAATGACGCCGTCGTGGGTGCGCTGGTGATCGGTGCGACCCAGGCTGATGCCTTTACGCCGGTCGAGACCCAGGTATTCCTGGAGATGGCCGTCGAGCTTGGCCTGGGCATGCAGATGCAGCGTACGCAGGCCGCCAGGCTGCTGGCCGAGCGGGACTTGCGTTTCAATCTTCAACATGTCCGTACCATTCTCTCCAACCAGCAGTCCGGTGTGCTGGTGGTCACCGAGGATGACCTGGTGAAGTTTGCCAATGAGGCGTTCTGCGCACTGTTCGGGCTCACCGAGACCCCCGCTGAACTCGAAGGCCAATCCGCGGACGCGATCCACGCACGGATCAGCCATGCGTACCATGATCCCGAGGACGAACTCGCGCGCGTCACGGAGATCGTAACGCGCAATGAGGTGCTGCGAGGGGAGGAGGTTCGCCTGGTGGGCGGGCGCATCCTGCTGCGTGATTTCATGCCGATCCGGATCGATGGCGTCGCGCAAGGACGGATATGGCAGCAGCACGACATCACCGAAAGGAAGTTGCGCGAGGCAAGGATCGAACGGCTGGCGTTCTATGACGTGGTTACCGGCTTGCCGAATCGCCGCCTCCTGTTCGAATTGCTGGAGCAGGTGCGCACCCGGGCGAAGGATGAGAACTCGTTGCTGGCAATCGGCGTGCTGGATCTGGATCGATTCAAGAGTGTCAATGACACCGCCGGTCACAGCGGCGGCGACCTGGTGCTGGCAGAGGCGTCCTCACGCATCCAGGGCATGCTGCGCGAGGCTGACGTCCTGGCGCGCTTCGGTGGCGACGAATTTGCGCTGCTGATCCCTGGCCTGGACAGTCGCGAGCAGTTGGACGTGATCAGCCGCTGCATCCTGCAGGCCTTGCGCGCGCCGTTCAATATCATGGACGAGCAGATCTACCTTTCCGCGAGCATCGGCTGGACCCTGTTTCCGATCGATGGATCGGATTGCGAAGGCCTGGTGCGGCATGCCGACATGGCGATGTACGAGGCGAAGGAAGAGGGCAAGGACCGCGGTTCCCTGTATGAGCCGGCCATGGAGCTGGAGCAGGTTCGGTTGCAGGCGATGCGCGAGCGGATTTCGCAGGCGCTGCAACAGTCGCACCTGCAACTGCTGTTCCAGCCGATCGTCTACATCGATGGCCTGCCCGGGATCAACGGGGTGGCGGGGATGGAGGCGCTTTTGCGTCTGAACGACCGCGACCAGGAGCTCATCGGCCCGGACAATTTCATGCACGTGCTGGACGATCCGCAACTGGCTCGGCCGATCGGCCGCTACGTCCTGGACGAAGCCTTGCGCTGTTGCCAGCAATGGCTGCGTGCCGGAGTGCCGGTGCCGGTGTCGATCAACATCAGCACGCGCCACCTGTTGCACCCGGCCTTCTTTGCGGACATCGACTCCGTGCTGGATGAGTATCCTGACGTGATGGACGTGGGTTTCGGGATCGAGGTCACCGAAACCGGCCCGAGCATGGATCACGCGCGGGCCAAGGGAGTCATCGAAGAGTGCCGGCGTCGCGGCATACGGGTCAGCCTGGACGATTTCGGCACGGGGTCGGCCTCACTCAGTCATATCCAGCAACTCGACATCGAGCACATCAAGCTGGACCAGAGCTTTGTGCGCGACATCCTGCACGACGAGCGCAACATGGCCATTGCCGCCGGCGTCATCACGACGGCGCGCATGCTGGCCAAGGCGGTAATCGCCGAGGGCGTCGAGACTCCCGCCCAGGGCGACATGCTCGCCTCGCTGGGTTGCCACCAGCTGCAGGGGTTCTCTATATCCCGCCCGATAGCGGCGTCCGCGGTGCCGGCATGGGTCGCCGGCTGGGTGCCACCCAGGTCGTGGGCCAAGCTGGTGACCGAGCGCCAGTCTCTGCTCTCCCGTCAGGCCGATGGCGGGTGAAAGCATCCATGATTGCGATTCGTCGCCGCGGTGGTGCAGTGGGCGCGCACCCTCTAAGATCAGCAGTATTGACCGGGTCTCGCGTATGCCCGGGGAGGAATTCGGCATGAAACCCATGGCAGCCCGTCAGGGCATCATTTCCTTGAAAATCAAGGATGCAGCATCGTTGTACAACGCATACATGCCGTTTCTGAAACATGGTGGCCTGTTCGCGCCGACCGCCCAGGCCTATGCGCTGGGCGACGAAGTCGTGCTGCTGGTGACCCTGGCGGACGAGACCGAACGCTTGTCGGTCGTGGGAAAGGTGGTCTGGATCAGCCCGGTCGGTGCCCAGGGCAATCGCACCGCGGGTATCGGTATCCACTTCAATGAATCCAGCGATGCCGAGGCCGCGCGAAGTCGCATCGAGAACATCCTTGCCGGCACGCTGAACTCCGAGCGCCCCACGCAGACCATGTGACACGGCGAGCCGTGTCACGGCGACCCGGGGAAGGTCCCCAAGCCGTGCGTTAGTTGGCAACGCAGCGGCCGTCAAGGCTTGTTGAACCCCGGCGCGCTGATACAATGCGTGATTCGCGAAACTGCTTCGCGAAACATCGGGCGCCTGCGGATCCCCTCCGCCGGCGCAGCCGAGCGGCATATCGCCGCGCCGGCTTGCCGAATCGAAGTCGCCGGACCGTGGGTTCTTGATCCAGGTTCCCATGGTCACTGATGCGCCCCGTGGCGCGGAGGTACGCTGCATCGTGCTTGCCGAATACTGGCCTGTTCTGTTGTTCATCGGCGTTGCCACCGGTCTGGGCCTGGTGCTGCTGGCGGTTGGCCTGCTGGCTGGCCCGCGCCGTCCCGAGGCGGAAAAGCTCGCGCCGTACGAGTGCGGCTTCGAGGCATTCGAGGATGCGCGCATGCGCTTCGACGTGCGCTATTACCTGCTGGCCATCCTGTTCATCATCTTCGACCTGGAAATCGCCTTCCTGTTTCCGTGGGCGGTGGTGTTCCAGCAGATCGGCGTGATCGCCCTGATCGAGATGGGGTTGTTCCTGCTCCTGCTGGTGATCGGCTTTGCCTACGTGTGGAAGAAGGGAGCACTCGAATGGGAGTGATCGATTCCATCAGCCGGGTGATGCACAACCCGCAGCCGTTGAACGTGGTCGACGACATCCTGCGTCCGGCCGGCGACAACCCGGTGGTGCAGCGTGGTTTCGCCACCGCGCGCATGGACGAGCTGATGAACTGGGCGCGTACCGGCTCGATGTGGCCGATGACGTTCGGCCTGGCCTGCTGCGCGGTCGAGATGATGCATGCCGGCGCGGCGCGACTGGACCTGGATCGCTACGGCGTGATCTTCCGTCCGAGCCCGCGCCAGTCCGACGTAATGATCGTGGCCGGGACCCTGGTCAACAAGATGGCCCCGGCGTTGCGCAAGGTCTACGACCAGATGCCCGAGCCGAAGTGGGTGATCTCGATGGGCAGTTGCGCCAATGGCGGCGGCTATTACCACTATTCCTATTCGGTGGTGCGCGGTTGTGATCGCATCGTGCCGGTGGACATCTACGTGCCGGGCTGTCCGCCCACGGCGGAGGCTTTGATCCACGGCATTCTGCAGTTGCAGAAGAAAATCCGCCGCACCAGCACCATTGCGCGTTCGTGAGGCCCTGACATGTCCGATACCTCCGCGACCTCGCTGGCCGAACAACTCGCTGCCCGATTCGGTGACACGCTCGGCCTCAACACGGTACGCAACGAGACCACGGCCGAGCTGGCTGCCGCCGACCTGGTGGCGGTGGCGACCGCACTGCGTGACGAGCCGGCCTTTTCCTTCTCCGAGCTGATCGATCTCTGCGGTGTCGACTACCTCGGCTACGGCCAGGCTGAATGGGATACCGAAACCGTCACCGGCACGGGTTTCTCACGCGGCGTGGAAGGCCAGGCGCAAGGTCGGTTCAGCTGGGCCGAGCGCCCGCGCGGTGGCCATCAGCCACGTCGTTTTGCCGTGGTGATCCAGCTGCTCTCCATCGAACACAACCGGCGCTTGCGCCTGCGCGTATTGTGCGAAGACGACAGTCTGCCGCTGGTGCCGTCGCTTACCCTGGTATGGCCCGGCGTGAACTGGTTCGAGCGCGAGACGTTCGACCTCTACGGCATCATCTTCGACGGTCACCCGGACTTGCGCCGCATTCTTACCGACTACGGTTTCGTCGGTCACCCGTTCCGCAAGGATTTTCCGCTGATCGGCAACGTCGAGGTGCGTTACGACCCCGAGCAGAAACGCGTCATCTACGAACCGGTATCGATCGAGCCGCGCGTGCTGGTGCCACGCACGATCCGTGACGATGCCGACCTGATGCAGGCCAGGGCCGAAGCCGCCGACGACTGGCGGGAGAATTGAGATGGCCCGGGAAATCCGCAACTACACGATGAACTTCGGCCCGCAGCACCCCGCGGCGCATGGCGTACTGCGTCTGATCATGGAGATGGATGGCGAGACGATCGTCCGTGCCGATCCGCACGTGGGCCTGTTGCATCGGGGCACCGAAAAGCTGGCCGAATCCAAGCCATTCAACCAGTCGATCGGCTACATGGACCGGCTCGACTACGTCTCGATGATGTGCAACGAACACGCCTATGTGCGTGCGATCGAGACCCTGCTCGGCATCGAGATACCCGAGCGCGCGCAATACATCCGCACGATGTTCGACGAGGTCACGCGCATCCTGAACCATCTGATGTGGCTCGGCTCGAATGCGCTCGACCTGGGTGCGATGGGTGTGTTCCTGTATGCGTTTCGCGAGCGCGAAGAACTGATGGACGTCTATGAGGCGGTCTCCGGTGCGCGTCTGCATGCCACCTACTACCGCCCGGGCGGCGTCTATCGCGATCTGCCGGCGCAGATGTCGCAGTACCGCGAATCACCGTGGCACAAGGGCAAGGATCTCAAGCGCATCAACAGCTGGCGCGAGGGTTCGATGCTGGATTATCTCGATGCGTTCACCACGGACTTCCCGACCAAGGTGGACGAATACGAGGAGCTGCTCACCGCCAACCGCATCTGGAAGCAGCGCACGGTCGGCATCGGCGTGATCTCGCCGGAATTGGCCCAGCAGTGGGGCATGACCGGTGTGATGCTGCGCGGTTCGGGCGTGGAATGGGATCTGCGCAAGAAGCAGCCGTACGCGAAATACGCCGAGATGGATTTCGATATCCCGGTTGGCGTCGGCGGCGATTGCTACGACCGTTATCTGTGCCGCGTCGCCGAGATGCGCCAGTCCAACCGGATCATCCGCCAGTGCGTGCAGTGGTTGCGGGCCAATCCCGGTCCGGTGATGGTCAAGAACTTCAAGGTTGCACCGCCCTCGCGCGTCGAAATGAAGGAGAGCATGGAAGCGCTCATCCATCACTTCAAGCTGTTCACCGAAGGCTATTGCGTACCGGCCGGGGAAACGTACTGCGCGGTCGAGGCGCCCAAGGGCGAGTTCGGCTGCTACCTGGTTTCCGACGGAGCCAACAAGCCGTTTCGGGTGCATCTGCGCGCCCCGGGCTTTGCCCACCTGTCATCCATGGACACCATCGTGCGTGGCCACATGCTCGCCGACGTGGTGGCCATGATCGGGACCTACGACCTCGTGTTCGGCGAGGTGGATCGATGAATACGGGATTCGAGAATCGGGATTCGGGATTCGGTCGAGCGGTCGGCGCCGACCGGCTGCCCCTCGCTTCGATTGCCGCCATTCAGATCAGTTGCAACTTTCACATTGGATTTCGGTTTGCCGGGAAGCGGGTTGGCTCTTGCCGAATCCTGAATCCCGAGTCCCGAATCCCGGAGTTCAAGGCATGAAAGCCACCGGACATTACGAGCAGGTCAGGCACGTCGATCCGAACGCCGTATTGACCGAGCAAACCCGCCACCATATCGATCTGTGGGTGGCCAAGTTCCCGTCGGACCGCAAGCGTTCGGCGCTGATCCAGGCACTGTTCGGCGCGCAGGAGCAGAACGGTGGTTTCCTCACCGACGAGCTGATCACCGCGGTGGCGAAGTATCTGGAGGTGCCGGCGATCTGGTCCTACGAGGTGGCCAGCTTCTATTCGATGCTGGAGACCAAACCGGTGGCCCGCAACAACGTGGCGATCTGCACCAATATTTCGTGCTGGTTGAACGGCGCCGAAGAGCTGGTGCGCCATTGCGAGGAGAAGCTCGGCATCAAGCTCGGCGAGAGCACCCCCGACGGTCGCGTATACCTGAAGAATGAAGAAGAGTGCATCGCGGCCTGCGTTTACGCACCGGCAGCCACGGTCAACGGCGACTACCACGAACACCTCACCACCGAGAAGCTGGACGCCATCCTCGATGGGCTGAGCATCGACGGACCCGGCCACGGGCACGCTGCAGGGGAGAACCACTGATGGCCGTCGGACCCGCGCCGCAGGAACACCAGGTCGTCTATACCACCTTGCATTTCGACACACCGTGGGCGATGGCCAGCTATGAGCAGGTGGATGGCTACAAGGCCTGGCGCAAGATTCTCGCCGACAAGCCCGACCCGGCTTCACTGATCGAGGAGATCAAGAAAAGCGGCCTGCGTGGCCGTGGCGGCGCGGGCTTCCCGACGGGCCTGAAGTGGTCGTTCATGCCCAAGGGCGACATGCAGAAGTACATCCTGTGCAACTCGGATGAATCCGAGCCGGGCACGGCCAAGGATCGTGACATCCTGCGCTACAACCCGCATGCCGTGATCGAAGGTCTTGCCATTGCCTGCTACTGCACCGGTTCCACGGTGGCCTACAACTACCTGCGCGGTGAGTTTCACCACGAGCCGTTCGAGCATTTCGAGGCCGCTCTGGCTGAAGCCTACGCGGCGGGCCTGCTGGGCAAGGACGTGCAGGGCACGGGCATCGACGTTGACATCCATGCGGCGCTCGGTGCGGGCGCGTATATCTGCGGCGAAGAGACCGCGATGATGGAATCGCTGGAGGGCAAGAAGGGCATGCCGCGCTTCAAGCCGCCGTTCCCGGCCAATTTCGGCCTGTATGGCAAGCCGACCACCATCAACAACACCGAGACATACGCCTCGGTGCCTGCGATCCTTCGCAACGGTGCGGACTGGTTCCTCAATATCGGCAAGCCGAACAATGGCGGCCCGAAGATTTTCTCCGTGTCGGGCCATGTCAATCGGCCGGGCAACTATGAAGTTCGTCTCGGCACGTCCTTCAAGGATCTGCTGGCGTTGGCTGGCGGCGTGCGTGGCGGGCACAAGCTCAAGGCCGTGATTCCGGGCGGTTCATCGATGAAGGTGCTGCCGGCCGACATCATGCTCGAAAGCACCATGGACTATGACTGCCTGCAGAAAGCGGGTTCCGGTCTCGGCTCGGGCGCCGTCATCGTGATGGACGAGACCACCTGCATGGTCAAGGTTTGCCGCCGGATCGCGCGTTTCTACCGGGCAGAGTCCTGTGGCCAATGCACGCCGTGCCGTGAGGGTACCGGCTGGATGTACCGCGTGTTGACGCGGATTGTCGAGGGCAACGGCACCACGGAGGATCTGCATCGGCTGAAGGCGATCGCCGGCCAGATCGAGGGTCATACCATCTGCGCGTTTGGCGAGGCCGCGGCGTGGCCGGTGCAGGGTTTCCTTGCCCGCTTCTGGGATGAATTCGAATACTACGTGGAGCACGGGCGTTCGATGGTCGATTCGCGTGCGGAGGCTGCGGTATGAGCTTGGTGTTTGTGAGCGCGAATCGCGAATCGCATTGGGGATTGTCCCCCTTCGCTTCCCTGTTTTTCCGATTCCCTATTCCCTATTCCCTATTCCCGGCTCCGACAGGAGCAAAAGCATGAGCGCGCAGCCAACCACCGCCCCAACCGATCTGGTCAGCATCGAGATCGACGGCAAACCGACCCAGGCGCGCAAGGGCTCCATGATCATCGAGGCGGCCGACGCCGTGGGTGTCGTCATTCCGCGATTCTGCTATCACCGCAAACTGGCGATCGCCGCCAACTGCCGGATGTGCATGGTCGAAGTGGAGATGGGCGGTCGCCCCGTGCCCAAGGGTTTGCCGGCATGCGCGACCCCGGTCACCGACGGCATGAAGGTGCAGACGCGCTCGAAGCTGGCGTTGCAGTACCAGCGCGACGTCCTGGAATTTCTGCTGATCAATCATCCGCTGGACTGTCCGGTGTGCGACCAGGGCGGCGAGTGCGAGTTGCAGGATCTCTCGCTCGGCTTTGGTCGCAGCGTATCGCGATTCACCGAGCGCAAGCGGGTGGTGGCGGACGAGAACATCGGGCCGCTGGTCAAGACGTACATGACGCGTTGCATTCACTGCACACGCTGCATCCGTGTGCTCAACGAGGTCGCCGGCAGCCCCGAGTTCGGCGCCATGGGGCGCACCGAAGACATGGTGGTCGGCACCTACATCGGCAAGAACATCGACAGCGAGCTGTCCGGCAACATCATCGATGTGTGTCCGGTCGGGGCGCTCACCGACAAGGTGTTCCAGTTCAAGGCCCGCGCCTGGGAGCTGATCGCCAAGCCGTCGATCGGCTATCACGACGCGCTGGGTTCCAATCTGTGGCTGCACACGCGCCGGGGCGAGGTGTTGCGCACGGTGCCACGCGACAACGAGGCGGTCAACGAGTGCTGGCTCTCCGACCGCGACCGTTACAGCCATCAAGGCATGTACGCGGACGATCGGCTGCATGCCCCGCAAGTGAAGCGCAACGGCCAGTGGCAGGCGACCAGTTGGGATGACGCTCTGGCGGTCGCGGCCGAGGCACTGAAGAAGGCGCCCGGCAGCGATCTGGGCGTACTGGTGCATCCGGCCAGCTCGAACGAGGAGGGCGATTTGCTGATGCGACTGGCGCGCGGCCTGGGGAGTGCCCATGTCGATCATCGCTTGCGTCAGCTCGACTTTGCCGACCACGCCGTGGCCGAACCATTCAAACTTTCGGTAGCCGGGTTCGAGCACGTCAAGGCGGCACTGCTGG
>Ga0208357_1002491_pt1 | contig 12156 bp, 9 predicted proteins | sample NGESurdeep092012_6_FD_184487 | JGI IMG/M metagenome (GOLD analysis project Ga0208357, IMG submission 184487) | Arctic peat soil microbial communities from Barrow, Alaska - NGEE Surface sample F52-2 deep-092012 (SPAdes) | ecosystem: Environmental > Terrestrial > Soil > Wetlands > Peat ... | reverse complement strand
GGTAATGCTGGGCGGCCAGCAGCCCGGGCAGCGGCAGGTCCTGCGTGCCGGGCCGGACCGGCAGCACATGATCGAAGTACCGGAGCACTGGCTCGGCGCCCCTGGTGTCCACCTTCAGGTCACCCAGGCAGTCGCTGGCCGGGCCACCGAGGACCGGCATGAGCAGCCTGCCGTCCTGCGCGGCCCAGTCCACGTCGAACCAGCCCGCGAACGGCGACCCGGTACCGTCCCGGAGCACCGACCAGAGCGGCCGGTTCAGTGACTCGGGCACCGGGACCGCCATGTGGTTGGGCACGATGTCCACGATCACGCCCAGCCCGTGGCCGCGGAACCGGGCGGCCATATCCCGGAACGCGGCCTCGCCGCCCAGGTCCTCGGACACGCGGGAGTGGTCGACCACGTCGTAGCCGTGCGTGGAGCCGGGCGTGGCCTGCAGGATCGGCGACAGGTACACGTGCGTCACGCCCAGGTCCGCCAGGTACCCCGCGATGGCGGCGGCGTCAGCGAATCCGAAACCCGGCTGGAGCTGAAGCCGGTAGGTGGAGTTGGGTGCAGGCCGGGAGTCAGACACGCCCGAGGACCTGCATGGAGCGGCTGGGGATGGCGACCGCGTCGCCGGGCTTGGCGGCAGGCGCGTCGGTCAGGGCGCTCAGCGGGAGCGCGGTGTCCAGGACCTTGACCCACTGCTCCCCGTACCGCTGCGGCGGGATGGTGAACTCCAGATCCAGCTCGCTGGCGTTGAACAGGAGCAGGAACGACTCGTCCCTGGTCCGCTCGCCGCGCGGGTCGGACTCGGTGATCGCGTCGCCGTTCAGGAACACGGTGAGGGACTTGGCGAAGCCCACGGCCCAGTCGTCATCGGTCATCTCCTCGCCTGCCGGGGTGAACCAGGCGATATCCCCCAGCTGATCCGGCCCGCCGCTCTTGCCGCGAACCGCCGGGCCGCTGAAGAAACGGCGGCGGCGGAACACGGGGTGCTCGACGCGCAGCCGGATCAGCCTCGCGGTGAAGTCGAGGAGGTCCTGGTCCCCTTCGTAGCCGTCGGGCATGGGCGCGTCCGCCGACGGCGGCCAGTGCACCCAGGAGATCTCGGTGTCCTGGCAGTAGGCGTTGTTGTTGCCGTGCTGGGTGCGGCTCATCTCGTCCCCGCCCAGCAGCATCGGGATGCCCTGGGAGAGCAGGACCGTGGACAGGAAGTTGCGCTTCTGCCGGTCGCGCAGGGCGGTCACGGCCGGGTCATCCGTGGGACCTTCGGCGCCGCAGTTCCACGACCGGTTGTCGTCGCTGCCGTCCCGGCCGTCCTCGCCGTTGGCCTCGTTGTGCTTGTGGTTGTAAGAGACCAGGTCCGCGAGGGTGAACCCGTCGTGGGCGGTGACGAAGTTGACCGAGGCGACCGGACGGCGGCCGTCGCTCAGGTACAGGTCACTGGAGCCGGTCAGCCGGGAGGCGAACTCGGGCAGCGTGGCGTGCTCGCCGCGCCAGAAATCGCGCACCGTGTCCCGGTACTTGCCGTTCCATTCCGTCCAGAGCGGCGGGAAGTTCCCGACCTGGTAGCCGCCCTCGCCTACGTCCCACGGCTCGGCGATGAGCTTGGCCTGGGAGACGATCGGGTCCTGCTGGCACATATCGAAGAACGCGGACAGCCGGTCCACCTCGTGGAACTGGCGCGCCAGCGCCGAGGCCAGGTCGAAGCGGAAACCGTCCACGTGCATCTCGGTCACCCAGTACCGGAGCGAGTCCATGATCATCTGGAGCACGTGCGGGTGCCGCATAAGCAGGCTGTTGCCGGTGCCGGTGGTGTCCATGTAGAACTGCGGGTCGTCGCTCATCAGCCGGTAGTAGGAGGCGTTGTCGATGCCCCGGAAGGACAGCGTCGGCCCCAGGTGGTTGCCCTCGGCCGTGTGGTTGTAGACCACGTCGAGGATGACCTCGATCCCGGCCTGGTGCAGGGTCCGGACCATGGACTTGAACTCTTGCACCTGCTCGCCGCGGGTGCCGCTGGCGGCGTAGGCGTTATGCGGGGCGAAGAAGCCGATCGTGTTGTAGCCCCAGTAGTTGGCGAGCCCGCGCTCCTCCAGGACGGCGTCGCTGACGAACTGGTGGACCGGCATCAGCTCGACCGCGGTCACGCCCAGCTTCTGCAGGTGGTCGACGACCGCCGGATGAGCCAGCCCCTGGTAGGTGCCCCGCTGCGCCTCGGGCACCTCCGGGTGCAGCTTGGTCAGGCCGCGGACGTGCGTCTCGTAGATCACCGTCTCGTGGTACGGGGTCCGGGGGTGCCGGTCGGAATCCCAGCTGAAGAAAGGGTTGATCACCACGGAGCGGGGCACGAACGGCGCGGAGTCCTCGTCGTTGCGCTGGTCAGGATCCCCGAAGGGATAGGCGAACACCGCCTGGTCCCAGCGCACACTGCCCTCGACGGCCTTCGCATACGGGTCGAGCAGCAGCTTGGCCGGGTTGCAGCGCTGCCCGGCGGCGGGGTTGTAGGGCCCGTGCACGCGGTAGCCGTAGCGCTGGCCCGGGCTCACCCCAGGCAGGTATCCATGCCAGACGAACCCGTCCACCTCGTTCAGCGCGAACCGGGTCTCGGCGCCGTCCTCGCCGAACAGGCACAGTTCCACCCGCTCGGCCACCTCGGAGAACAGGGCGAAGTTCGTGCCCACACCGTCGAAGGTCGCCCCGAGCGGATAACTATTGCCCGGCCAGATCAAAGCCTCCTGCGCCACCATGTCCGTCCCTGGTCGATGTACCGGCCTGCCGCCACGAGCGCCCCAGATCGGGGCGCGTTCACCGCGTGGACCATGCGACCATAACGCCTCCCGCTCACCGCGCATTTCAGTGCCCTGGCCCGGGTGAAGTGCCCTAGGCCGGTGCGGGCAAACGCATGTCATCACATAGGCGGCATGACGCCCCGGGACTCGCACCTGATGACGGTCCAGGGCCTCCCGCCTGACGCGGAGCCCGCGATAGCTGGCGCGGGACGCTGGATCGAAGGCGAAGGGGGCTGGCGGCCCTACGTGTCCTTGATGATTTCCTTGATCAGCCGGGTGGTCCCGGATGGGGTCAGGGCCTCCGCGCTGAGCCGGTTCATGATCTCCATGTAGTGGTCCACGTCCGAGCGGCGCTCCAGGTACAGGGCGCTGGTCAGCTGCTCGATGTACACCACGTCCGGCAGGTCCGGCTCGCCGAACCGCAGCACGCTGAACGACCCGCCCGCGGCCGCGTGACCGCCCCGGCGGAACGGCACGACCTGCAGGGTGACCTCGGGCATGGTGGCCACCTCGAGGAGGTGGGCCAGCTGGCCGCGCATCACGTCCCGGCCGCCGATCGGGCGCCGCAGCGCCGCCTCGTCCATGACGGACCAGACCCGGGGCGGCTGCGGGCCGGTCAGCAGGCCCTGGCGCGCCATCCGGAGGCTGACCCGGCGCTCGATCTCCACCTCCGGGGCGGCCCGGTAGCCGAGCAGCGTGACCGCCCGGGCGTAGTCCCGGGTCTGGAACAGGCCGTGGACGAACTGCAGCTCGAAGGTCCGGATCAGCGAGGCCGCTGCCTCCAGGCCCAGGTACGTCTCGAACCAGTCGGCCAGGATGTCGCCGTACTGGGTCCACCAGCCCTGCTCATTGGCCTGCTCGGCCAGCGCGAGCAGGCCGAGGCGCAGCTTCTGGTCGGTGACTCCGTACAGGGTCAGCAGGTCGTCGACGTCGCGGAGCTTGAAGCCCACCCGGCCATGCTCCAGGCGGCTCATCTTGGACCGCGACGCGCGGATCTCGTAGCCTGCCTGTTCCGGGGTGAGCCCGGCCGCCTCCCGGAGGCGGCGCAGCTGGGCGCCGAGCACCATCCGTACCACGGTGGCGCCGCCGCGCGGCCCCGTCAGTGACCCGTTGGCGCCATCGCCGACCGGATAGACAGATCCCATCTCAGCTCTCGGCTCCATGCCACTCCCGACCCAACGGATGACGTGCCACTCCCCAGCCCCCCGGCCGATATCAGATGCTCAGCCCAGTGGCGCCATTTCGGGCGCATGGAATCTGCCGACAGCACCGTGAACCACTACTAAGCGGAACACTCAAAGCACGATATCACTGCAGCCGCCCGGTGTCCCGGGGCGAATTTTCAGCTCGCGTCCGCCGGCGGGCCAGGGTCTCACAGGTCGTCGAACTCGCCGTTCTTGAGCGCGGCCAGGAAGGCGGCGATCTCGGCTCGCGTGTAGATGAGGGCCGGGCCGTCCGGGAACCGGGAGTTCCGCATCGCGACCGAGTCGCCCGTCAGCTCGGCCACCTCCACGCAGCTGCCGGTGGGGTTGCTGGCGCTGGACTTCCGCCAGCGGGCCTGGAGTTCTCCAGCCGGAATGCCGTTCCTGAGCTGCATCTTTTCCTCCCTGGGACGAGGGGAGACGGCGGGAAACGCACCGGGTCCCAATCACGGGCGGGTGCGGTAAACGATCACCTGCACTGTGCAGCCTAACAGATCAGATGCACGTGCATACGGTCGTGCAGCAGGCGTTGCAAACGTAACGTGCATGGGGCAAGATGGCCCCCATTGACCGTTCCCGGTAACGACAGATCACTCGGAAGGCAATGACGGCACAGCCATTAGGCCTGGCAGGTCACGCAGTAAGCCACGTGGGCTGGCATTGGCTGGCGCCCGCCGTGGCGATGGCGGCCGCGGCGAGCGGTGTCCGCCAGCGGACGCCTGGACTGGCCCCGACGGACTGGACGTGCTTCCCACGCCTCGCGGTGCGGACCCCCGGCACCGACACGAGGTCGGTAGGCAGCGCCCGCGACTTCTGCCTGTCCACCATGCGGCGCTGGGGCGTGAAGGACCGCGCGGACGACGTGGCGGTCGTGGTGTCGGAACTGCTGACCAACGCCCTGCGGCACGGGCTGGCCCAGGCCGGCTCCGCTGCGGGCCGCAGCCGCCGGCCGGTCCGCCTCGGGCTGGTCCAGCCGGGCCAGTACGTGCTCTGCGCGGTGGCCGACCCGAGCCCCAGGCCGCCTGAGCCGAAGGACCCTGACTACCTGGCCGAGAGCGGACGCGGGCTGCACGTCATCAGCGCCCTCAGTGAGCGCTGGGGATACACCGTCCCGACCGAGGCGGGCAAGGTCGTGTGGGCCCTGTTCTCGGTCCGCCTGGACCGGCAGCCCCCCGACTGGGGCTGGTTCCCTGCCCGGCAGCCAGCCGGGGCGGCCCAGTCGCGCCCCACTGTGTGAGCGCTCTCACACTGATTGTTCAGTCAGCACGGCTGGTTCAGTCAACGAGGCACGGTCAGGTCACCAGGGGCAGGACCTGGCGGGGCAGCTCCGGCGGGGCAGCCCGGCGCTGCCACTCCCGCGGGTAGCCCAGCGACACCTCCACGAACGGCACCCCGTCCCGCCAGATCGTCCGCGGGATGTGCAGGTGGCCGTAGACCACGGCCGCGGCGTTGAACCGGACGTGCCAGTCGTCGGTGCGGGTGGTGCCGCACCACTGCGCGAACTCGGGGTAGCGCAGCACCCGGGTGGGCTCCCTGATCAGCGGGAAGTGATTGACCAGGACGGCGGGCGGGCCGGGCGGCAGGGCGGCCAGCCGCGCCCGGGTCGCCTCCAGCCGGGCCCAGCACCACTCCTCGGCGCTCGGATACGGGTCGGGGTGCAGCCACCGCTCGTCGGTGCACACCACGCCGGTGTCGTAGGCGCGGGCCAGGCCCTCGGCCTTGGTCTGCGCGCCCTCGGGCCGGAACGAGTAGTCGTACAGCAGGAACAGGGGCACGATCCGGACCGGGCCGCCGGGCCCGTCCCACACCGGGTAGGGGTCCTCCGGGGTGAGCACGCCCAGCCCCTGGCAGAACTCCACCAGGCACCGGTAGCGCTCCTCGCCGCGGAGCTGGACCGGGTCGGAGCGGTGGGTCCACAGGTCGTGGTTCCCGGGCACCCAGACCACCTGGGCGAAGCGTTCGCTCAGCGTGCGCAGCGCCCACTCGATGTCCGGCATCCGCTCCCCCACGTCGCCGGCCACCAGCAGCCAGTCCCCCGCGGAGCGGGGCCGCAGGTCCCCGACCAGCTGGCGGTTCTGCGGGTAGGCCACGTGCAGGTCGCTGACCGCGAGCAAGCGGGGCTCGCTGGCCTCCGCTGCCCCGTCCGGGTCTCGTGGCCCGGCCTCAGCCGACATGCGTCAGTTCCGACGTCCACATGACGATCCGGGTCCGGTCGCCGCGGAACAGGTCGCGGGCGAACTCGACCGGGTGGCCCGCCGCCGCGTAAGCGACCCGCTCGACCAGCATCAGCGGGGCCCCCTCGCGGACCTCCAGCGCCTCCGCTTCCCGGACCCCGGCGGTCACCGGCTCCAGGCTCTCCCGCGCCCGGCAGGGGCGCTGCTGGTACTTCTCGTCCAGCAGGTCGTACAGGGACCCGTCCAGCCGGCACTGCAGCAGCCCGGGGAACCGGGCGGCGGGAAAGACCGAGCACTCGACCGCGATGGGGTGGCCGTCACCGAGCCGGACCCGCCGGATCTCGCAGACCGGGTCGCCCGCGGTGATCTCCAGGGCGGCGGCCACGCCCGGCCGGGCCGGCCGCTCGGCCGCGGACAGTACCCGCGCCCCCGCCACCATCCCGTGCCGCCGCAACTGCTCGGAGAACCCGGCCAGGGTCGTGCGGTCCTGCTCCAGCTTGGCCTGGGCCACGAACGTCCCGCCGTTGCGCCCCACCGCCCGGTTCACCAGGCCGCGGCGGGCCAGCGTGGCCAGCGCGTGGCGGAGCGTCATCCGGCTGACGTCGAACCAGGTGGCCAGGTCCTGCTCGGTGGGCAGCCGGTCGCCCGGCGTGAGCCGGCCCGCCTCGATCGCCTCGGCCAGCCACTCCTCGATCTGCCCGTGCGCGGTGGTCCCCGGCTCCCGGACGATGACCGGCGGCGTGAGCGCGAGCAGCCCCGCGGCCGGCCGAACCCGCTGTCCCTCTCCCGGCTGCGCCAAGGGCTCAGCTCTCCGGCTGGGCCTGTGATCCAGGCACGGAGGCCCCGGTCACCAGCGGCTCGTCGTCCCCGGCCGGCGCGATCACCGGGGCGAACCGCTTGCGCCGCCCGACGGCCAGGTAGTAGATCACACCGATCAGCGTAATGACCACGACCACGAACCACAGGATCGGGATCCGGTCCACGAAGCCGATCCCGAAGCTCAGCAGCCCGCCGGTCTGGCTCGGCTCCGGGTTGCTGGCCACCCGGGGCCACGCGAAGTTGACCAGCATCGCCCCGCCGTACAGCAGCGCGAGAACGTTGACCACCGGGCCCCAGCGGCGGAGGCTGAACGGCGCGCTGATCTTGGGCCAGCCGCGCAGCCGGGCCCGCATGATGACCAGGTTGCCCAGGAAGTAGCTGAGGTAGATCATGCCGGTCGCGGCGATGGCGATGATCCCGGCCCCGGAGTACTTCAGGAACGGCACCGCGGCCAGCAGCGCGACCACGATGCAGGCCCACACCGGAGTGTGCAAGGCGGGCGAGACCTTGGACAGCGGCCTGGAGAACGGCAGCTGGTTGTCCCGGGCCATGCCGAAGCACAGCCGGATCGTCGCGGCCAGGATGGACAGGCAGCAGACGAAGATCGCCGCCGACACGACGAGCAGGTAGACGGTGGCCAGCCCGGACGGGAAGTTGGCCTCGATCACGTTGGCCGGGTTCCAGCCCAGCCCGCCGTTCCCGGAGATCGCGGCGTGCAGGTTCGGGATGGCCATCAGCGTGCCGAGCAGGAACACGCCGCCGATGACGAACGCGCCGATCACCGAGTAGAGCACGGCCTTGGGCGCGGCCCGGCGCGGGTCCCGGGTCTCCTCGGCCAGGGTGGAGGCGGTGTCGAAGCCGTAGATGACGAACAGGCTCATGAACATGGCGGCCAGGAACGAGTTCGGCCCGACGTGCAGGCCGCCGCTGTTGGTGACCACGTGGAAGCCCTGGTGATTGTGGAAGATCAGCAGCACGATCGCGAACACGAACATGCCGAGGATCTCGAACACCACCCCGGTGTTGTTGATCACCGCGACCAGCCGCACGCCGTAGATGTTCAGCACCGTGATGATGACCAGGATGATCAGCGCGACCACCAGCTGGGTGTGCAGGCTGGCCGCGTTCAGGCTGTGCCAGCCCAGGCCGTTCAGCGCCGGGATGAGCGCGATCGGGATGGTCGCCACCACCGCGGTCACGGTCAGGATCCCGGCGAACAGGTAGATCCAGCCGGTGAACCACGAGTACGTCCGGCCGGCCAGGTACTTGGTCCACTGGAACACCGACCCGGCCACCGGGTAGTGGCTGGACACCTCGGCGAAGTTCAGCGCGACCAGGAACTGGCCCAGCGCCACCACCGGCCAGGTCCAGATGAACACCCCGCCGATCGTGGTCAGGCCCAGCGCGAACAGGGTGAAGATGCCGGTCGACGGCGAGATGTAGCTGAACGCGACCGCGAACGAGCTGCCCAGCCCGAGCGAGCGCTTCAGCTCCTGCTTGTAGCCGAACTGGGCGAGGTCGGCGGAATCACGCTCGTGCTCGGCGGAGTGGGGGGTGCTGGTCATCGGCGGATCCTCCCTGGTTAGCAGGGCGCTGCGATGGGCCGCAGGTTGAGCCGTAGCGTAAATTCTGGGCTGGTTACTGTCTAGACCCAATCTCCGCATGGCGGTACGACCGAGACATTCCCGTGATTGCGTCTAGACCTTTCCCGTCGCGGGCCTCTACCCTGCGGTGCAATGGACGATGTGCTGGACCCCAGCCTGCTTGACCAGGTGCCCGGCCTGGCCGCCATGCCGCGCACGGTCGAGCCGCTGCCCGGCGGGCTCACCAACCGCAACTACAAGGTGACCACGCCGCAGGGCACGTTCGTGGCCCGGGTCTGGTCCCCCGGGGACCTGCTCGCGATCAACCGGGACCACGAGCACCGCAACTCGGTCGCCGCGGCGGCCGCGGGGGTGGGAGCACCGGTCGTCGCGTACCGCCCCGAGCAGGGCCTGCTCGTGCTCGGCTACATCGACGGAAAAACTTTCCGCAACGAGGACCTCACCGACCCGGTCACTCTGGCCAGGGTCGCTGAGGCGTGCCGGCGGCTGCACGCGGGGCCGCGGTTCGCCGGTGACTTCGACATGTTCGAGATCCAGCGGCGCTACCTGGACGTCGCCACCAGGCACGGGTTCACGGTCCCGGCCGGGTACGCGGACCTGATGCCGCTGGCGGACGCGGCCCGCCGGGCCCTCGCCGTCCGGCAGCCGGCCAGGGTGCCCTGCAACAACGACCTGCTCGCCGCGAATGTCATCGACGACGGCGAGAAGATCTGGCTCATCGACTACGAGTACTCGGGCAACAACGATCCCTGTTTCGAGCTCGGCAACATCTGGGCCGAATGCGGCCTGTCCACGGACGCCCTCGCGGCCCTCGTGAGTCAGTACCACGGCGGCCCGGTGCGGAATAAGGTCGCGCGCGCCCAGATCCTGGGGCTGATCGGCAGGTACGGATGGACGTTGTGGGGGGCGATCCAGCACGCCAGCAGCCCCATCGAATTCGACTTCTGGGGCTGGGCCATGGAGCGGTTCGAGGCGGCCGCGGCCGTGATGACCAGCCCGGCCTGGGGCCGCCTGCTGGACGAGGCGGTCCGCGATGACTGATCACGGGGCGCTCCCGTCCCGGGCGCGGGCGGTCATTATCGGCGGCGGGGTGATCGGCACGAGCGTGGCGTATCACCTGGCTGAGCGGGGCTGCACCGACGTGCTGCTGCTCGAGCAGGGCCAGCTGTCCTGCGGGACGACCTGGCACGCGGCGGGCCTGGTCGGGCTGCTGCGCGCCACCGAGAGCGGCACCCGGCTGGTCCAGTACTCCACCGAGCTGTACGCGCGGCTCGAGGAGGAGACCGGGCTGTCGGCCGGGTTCCGCCGCTGCGGCGGGCTGATCGTGGCCCGGACCCCGGAGCGGCTGACCCAGCTCCGGCGGACCGCGGCGGCCGCCGCGGCCTTCGGCCTGCAGGCCGAGATGCTGAGCCCCGGGCAGGCCGGGGAGCGGTATCCGGTCATGGAGACCGGCGACCTGGCCGGGGCGATCTGGCTGCCCGACGACGGCAAGGCCAACCCGGCCGACCTGACCTATGCGCTGGCCAAGGGGGCCCGGGCCCGGGGGGTGACGATCCGCGAGCGGACCCGGGTCACCGGGATCCTGACCGCAGACAGCCGCAGCGGACGCGTGGTGACCGGGGTGCGCACGCCCGGCGGCGACATCGGGGCCGAGATCGTGGTCAACTGCGCCGGGCAGTGGGCCAAGCAGGTGGCGGCCTGGTGCGGGGTGACCGTCCCGCTGCACTCGTGCGAGCACTTCTACGTGGTGACCGACCAGATCGACGGGGTCCACCGGGACCTGCCGGTGCTCCGCGACCCGGACGGCTACACCTACTTCAAGGAAGAGGTGGGCGGCCTGGTCGTGGGCGGGTTCGAGCCCGACGCCAAACCGTGGGTGTCCCCGGACGCGATCCCGTACCCGTTCGAGTTCCAGCTGCTGGGCGAGGACTGGGAACACTTCGCGCCGCTGATGGAGCAGGCCCAGCGGCGGATCCCGGCGCTGCGGGAGACCGGCATCAAGAAGTTCTACAACGGCCCGGAGAGCTTCACCCCGGACAACCAGTTCATCGCGGGTGAGGCACCCGGGCTGCGGAACTTCTTCGTCGGGGCAGGCTTCAACTCGGTCGGCATCGCGTCCGCGGGCGGCGCCGGGCGGGCCCTCGCCGAGTGGATCCTCACCGGCGACCCGGGCCTGGACCTGACCGCGGCCGACATCCGGCGCTTCGCGCCGTTCCACGGCAACACCCGGTTCCTGCGCGACCGGGTCGGCGAGGTGCTCGGCCTGCACTACGCCGTGCCGTGGCCGAACCGGGAGCTGGTCACGGCCCGGCCGCTGCGCCGTTCCCCGGTGCACCACCTGGTGGCGGCGGCCGGGGCCTGCTTCGGCAGCCGGATGGGGTGGGAGCGGCCCAACGTCTTCGCCCCGCCTGATCTCACGGCCCGTGGCGGCGGGCCGGCCATCGACTACACGTGGGGCGGGCCGGACTGGCTGCCCTGGTCGGCCGCGGAGCAGCGGGCCGCCCGGCGGGACGTGGCCCTGTTCGACCAGACGTCGTTCTCCAAGTACCTGCTGACCGGACCGGACAGCGAACGGGCGCTGCAGTGGCTGTGCACCGCGGATGTGGCCGTGCCGCCGGGCCGGACCGTGTACACCGGCATGCTCAACGAGCGGGGCCGCTACGAGACCGACCTGACCGTGACCCGGCTGTCCGCGGAGGAGTTCTTGCTGGTCAGCAGCTCCGCCACGACTGAGCGGGACCAGGATCACATCCGGCGGCGGATGCCGGCGGACACCTGCGCACGGCTGGTCGACGTCACCTCGGCGTATGCGGTGCTCAGCGTGATGGGGCCGCGGTCGCGGGATCTGCTGGCCGCGCTGTCCACGGCGGACCTCAGTGACGAGGCCTTCCCGTTCGGCACCAGCCGCGAGATCGACCTGGGCTACTTCCGCCTGCGCGCGACCCGGATCACCTACGTGGGTGAGCTGGGCTGGGAACTGTACGTGCCTGCCGAGTGCACGGTCGGCGTGTTCGAGCTGCTCACCGGGGCGGGCCCGGAGTTCGGGCTGGTCCAGGCCGGCTACTACACGATCGAGTCGATGCGGCTGGAAAAGGGGTACCGGGCCTTCGGCCGCGAGCTGACCCCCGAGTACGGCCCGGTGGAGGCCGGGCTGCTGTTCGCCTGCAAGCTGCGCGGCGACGTGCCGTTCCTCGGCCGGGAGGCGGTGGAGAAGGCGCGGGCTGGCGGCCCGCGGCGGCGGCTGGTTTCGGTCCTGGTCGGTGACCCGGACCGGGAGCCGGGTCCGGGACTGGAAGGGGGGCCAGTCCCGGGCCCGGTCGGGGAGCCGGATCGAGACAGGCGCGGGCCCATGCTGTGGGGCGGCGAGCTTGTGCTGCGCGATGGGGTTGCGGTCGGCCAGCTGACCTCGGCGGCCTGGGGCGAGACCGTCGGCCGGGCCGTGGGCCTCGGCTACCTGCGGCACCCGGGCGGCGAGGTGGTCACGCCCGAGTTCCTGGGCACCGGCCGCTACCAGGTCAACGCCGGCGGCGACCTGTACCCGGCCACCGTGTCCCTCCGGCCGCCCTTCGACCCCTCCGGCACCCGC
>Ga0208357_1002489_pt1 | contig 12159 bp, 14 predicted proteins | sample NGESurdeep092012_6_FD_184487 | JGI IMG/M metagenome (GOLD analysis project Ga0208357, IMG submission 184487) | Arctic peat soil microbial communities from Barrow, Alaska - NGEE Surface sample F52-2 deep-092012 (SPAdes) | ecosystem: Environmental > Terrestrial > Soil > Wetlands > Peat ... | reverse complement strand
TTGACAACTTTGATCGCCCGCGACCAGCTTGTGGGGATACCTATGAAATAGGTGGTGGGATAACTTTGCAGCGCCACTCACCAAGTGGCGGGACTACCTTGCACTGGGTGGCGGCATAACAGTGCAGCCAGCAATAACGGCTCTTTGATTCTCGACGTCATAGCGATCGAGGAAGCAGCGCTTGGGTTTACGAATCGCTGCTACGCATCCGCAATCAAGTATGCCTCTCCGTTGACTCTGCCGAGCAGCCTCATGATTCGCGTCATTACTGCGCCCTTCTTCCTTGGTACCAAGATGGAAGCATTTCGCACACGAGGCAAGATGGACTTTCAGGCCAGCCACGATCTTGAAGATTTCGTGGTCGTGATCGGAGGAAGAGACAGCCTTCTGGAGGAGCTTCGGATTGCTGCGCCAGAACTCCGCGCCTATCTTGCGGATGCCGCCAAGTCGCTGCTCGCCGAGCGGCGCTTCATGGACGTGCTGGCGGGATTTGTACTGGATAGTGAGCGGGTTCCGTTGATTGAAAAGCGGCTCGCCTCCATCGCTGGCACTTCGTGATCTCGCGAAAGCCCTCTGCTTGTCAGTAATGGATACCCCATGTGATGCCGATGCATGGTGGCTGCAGCCACAATTATTGTGATGAAACCTATACTATTGATATTATTAGCAGAGGAATTGTCACGATGCTGTCTACGCAAAAAGAACGCGCTCTTGGCCTCCTTGGAGCCAGCGGAATGCTGCGTCTCAAGGATTTCATCGCAAAAGGAATCGAGCCCGAGACACTCGCTCGCCTCGTCCGAGAGCAACGGGTTATTCGGCCTGCACGAGGCCTGTACCAGCTCCCAGACGCTCCCATCGACGCAGCTCACATGCTGATCGAGGCTTCCGTTCTCGTTCCCAAAGGGATCATCTGTCTGATTTCAGCGCTCCAGTTTCATACCCTCACGCTGCAAATGCCCTCTGCCGTGTGGATGGCAATCGAACGCACGGCCTGGAAGCCCACCATCAGCTACCCTCCGATTCGATTTGTGCGGTTCAGCGGCGCGTCTATGGCAGATGGTGTGGAACGCTATCCCGTTTTATCGCGCGAAATCCTCGTCACGAATCCCGCGCGAACGGTCGTCGATTGCTTCCGTTATCGCAATAAAATCGGCATTGATGTTGCGATGGAAGGCCTGCGCGAAGGCATCAGGCATCATAAATGTACGGCGGACCAACTGTGGCACTATGCCAAGGAAGCACGAGTTTGGACGGTCATGCGTCCCTATGTGGAGGCTGTCGTAGCAGATGGCGCGTGATGCTCGCAATATCGGCGCTTCGGTGCGTGCCAGACTGCTTCAACGGTCCCGCGCGGAGAATTCGGATTACCAGATTCTCCTCACGCGCTATGCTCTGGAGCGTCTGCTCTATCGTCTCAGCCTGTCCGCGCATCGTGACCGCTTCGTCCTCAAAGGCGCTCTGCTTTTTGTGACATGGATCCCCGATCCCTTCCGTCCGACTCGGGACTTGGACCTGCTCGGCTACGGTGATAGCAGTCCAGAGGCGCTGGCACTGACATTCAGGGACATCTGTTCGACCTCCGTGCCAGACGATGGCGTTCAATTTGATACCGAGCGGCTTACGGCATCGCCGATCCGAGAAGATCTCGAATATGGCGGCGTTCGCATCCAGACAAGCGCGACGATTGATCGCGCACGCATCCCTATTCAGGTAGATATCGGCTTCGGGGACATCATTACACCTGGGCCAGTTGAGACCGATTACCCGTCCCTCTTGGATTTTCCGTCGCCCCATATTCGCAGCTACCCAGTCGAGACGGTAGTTGCCGAGAAGTTCAATGCAATGGTGACCCTGGGCATCGCCAACAGCCGACTCAAAGACTTCTATGATCTCTGGCTTATCTCGCGAACCTTTGAGTTTGAACAAGCCAGTCTGTTTGCCGCGATGCAGCGTACCTTTGAGCGGCGGAATACTCCGCTCCCGACGGGCACGCCGACCGGTTTGACGGACCAGTACGCGGAACAATGGGCGGCACGCTGGCGCGCATATCTTAACCGCGAGCGTATGCACGCCGCTCCTACTGACATGCACCCGCTGGTCTCCGACCTGCGCGAGTTCCTAATGCCGGTGATGCGCACATCTATTTCAGGCGCCCATTGGAAGCCGGGAGGACCTTGGATTCCTGCCACAAATTAGCGACTCTATCGCTGAGAAGATGAGTCTGCGACCGACCTTCCTTTCTTCAGCGTTTCCAATCTGGAAACGTCGACTTCGGAAAAGTCGTTGGACGCTGGGTCAAATCCTGCTTTAGCGTGGCACCACATCGCGGCCTTCCAGGTCGCAGGAGGTGCAGATGTCCCAGCGCAGGCTTGTCACTCTATCCCATAAGACCACCCATCTCGCCAAGCGATTGGCCCAAACCTTCTCAAAGCAATTCCTCACGCAACTCCTCCGCACAGCAGCCCCCACACTCGTAGCGCTTTCGTTTGCGGGTATCTCAAGCGTTGCTCGCGCCCAGGGAACGATGGACTTCTCCGGGGCAACTACCTTGATGGCGACCTTCAAGACCTTCGCCATGTACGCAGGTGCGGTCATCTGTCTTGGCGGACTGATCTTCGCCGGCATCCGCATGATGTCGGGGAGGTTTCAGGACGCTATTCCAGGGCTCTTCGGCGCTCTGTTTGGCGCTGGAGTTCTCGGCTGGGGAGCCGGTTGGATCGGCTCACTGACCGGGCAGTCGATGTAGGAGGTACATCGACGATGACTCGGCGAGGAGAACCGCAGGCAATCAATCAAGCGCTGAATCGTCCCCGAGCCAAGCTCGGATTGGACCTCACAGCATGGATGGCGATCGTATTCGTCTGCGTTGCGGTTTTCCTCGTGGGGTTTCGACTTCTGGCGATGATGGCATTCCCCACGCTGGCCGTTGGCGCGTGGCTCATCATCCGCAAACACCCGAAGATGTTCCAGCTTTGGGGCCTGAGCCTCAACCAGCGGAGCTACTATGACCCACGCAAGCACTGAGCAAGCAAAATACGTTCCGTGGTTCGCCAAGGCGGGCGCAGCGTGCATCATCGTGCCGCTTGCACGTTTCGTCAGCGACCACATCTTTGCGCTGAAGGGCGGCGGCTATGGGTGCCTGTTTGCGCTTTCCGGGGTAGACGAAGAGGGTCTGACCGACCAGGAGCTTGAATCGCAGCTCCGCATGATCGAAGGCGCGTTGCGCGGTCTGCCGGAAGGCGCAGCCCTTTACCAGTACACGCGCGTTCGCTCGGGGTACGATCTGCCCCGGCAACAGAGTTACAGCAATCCGGTTACGCACACGTTTGTATGCGACCGACTTGAGTTTCTGGAGCATACCGCAGCCTTCCGCCGAATCGACTTGCATTGGTGCCTGACCTTGGAGCCATCCAGGGCAAAAGCCTTCGACCGCAGACCGCAGGAGAATGCCGCTGCAACGTCCAGGATGCTGGCAGAGCTTGAGAAGACAGCCACCTTGCTCGCCGGAAATCTCGGAAGCACCATCGGGCTGCGCCTGTTGGACAAGCAAGGTGTGTTTCAGTTCTTCAGCTATCTGTTCAATCTTGAAGACTGGGCGGAATGGGGACACCTCCGCAGCGACACCGGCGCAGACCGCCAGATCGTACAGAACCCCGTGTCGTGGCAGAGCGACCACCTCCGCGTCGGTAGGCGGTACGTGCAGATGTATTCGCTGAAAACTACGCCGGAGGCATCCCGCCCCTGCCTCTTTGCGGACCTGCTCAAGCTCGACTGCGACAGCATCCTGTGCTCGACATGGCGGCCCAAGTCAACGGCGACCGCGCGGCATGAGATCGACCAGCAAGAGAAGTTCATCTCTTTCTTCAAAGTTGGGGTGCTCTCGCGCGTCATGGCGGGGAAGGATACGGCATCGCTCGATACCGGAGCAGGGGCGAAGGCCGCGAACAATGCCGTCGATGACCTCGGTGAGGTGATTCGCTCGCTCGATAAGAAATCCCAGGGCGAATACTCCCTCCGCTTGCTGGTGGCCGCCCGCAGCGTTGGAGAACTACACGCACTGTCTCCCGCTGTGCATCGCGTCTTCGTGGAAGCACGCGCACAGATCATGGAAGAGACGCTTGGCAACCTCTCCGCGTTTTACGCGATGTTTCCCGGCAATGGGAGGTTCAACGTCTTTCCGATGTGGCTGGCGGAAGATCACCATGCACGGCTGTCCTCCATCTTCGCCCCGAACCTCGGCCACCCCTATTCCGATGATCTTGACGCCGAGTACCTGAATGTCTTCGAGACACGGACGGGAACGCCTTTCTTCCAGGATGCCTATGTCGATGGTGTGAGGGTGCAACTCATCCTCGGGCCTACAGGTTCCGGTAAGTCCGTGACCGGCAATGTCACCATCGCCCACGAACAGAAGTACGGCGGATTCACCTACATTTTCGACATCGGCGGCAGCTATGAAAGCGTCGTCGAGCTTTATGGCGGGCGTGTAGACCGCATCGGGAAAGACGGCCCGCGTGTGAACCCATTCACGCTGGAGCCGACCGAGAGCAACATCCAGTTCCTCTACAGCTTCATTAAGTTGCTGCTCACGAATGGCGGCGCAGAGCTGGAGCCGGAAGACGATGACGTGATCCACAAGGCGGTTCAGGACATGTACCTGCTTGACGCCGCGAACCGCCGCATGTCCAATCTCTACCTGCCGAAGAAGCTCGACCGCTATCTGTCGAAGTGGGTTGGCAGAGGCGTCTACAGCGCCATCTTCGACAACGTCGAAGACAGCCTTTCCTTGTCGCGCGTTCAGTGCTTCGACTTCCAGGGCGTCAACAACGCCCAGTATGCCGACCTGATTGAGCCGCTGATGGTGTGGCTGTTGCGACGCATCAACGATGTGCTCTACAACCCTGCCAATCTGGGTGTCCCCAAGCACATCCTTATCGAAGAGATCTTCTCTTCGATGAAGAACCGGCAGCTTCTTGAGGCGGCATTGGCTTCCATTAAGACCGTCCGCAAGAACCTTGGCGGCGTGACCATGATCGGCCAGTCCGCCGAAGACCTCGGCGCGAACGCCGAAAGCATCGTCAACTCCTGCACCTCGTTCCTGTTCCTGCGCGATGCTACGTTCAACCGTAAGCGGTACGCAGAGCTGTTCAAGATGAACGAGCAGCAGCTCGCTCTCTTCGAGAGCTTGCGGGACCGCGAGGCGCTGTACGTGCGCCGCGACGGGCTGACCAAGGTTGTGCGACTGAATCTGGACAACCGTAGCTATGCCGCCTTCTCCACCAAACCCAAGGATCGGGTGCGCCGCTCCCGCCTTATCGCCAAGTACGGACTCACTGGGGGCATAGATCGCTTTGCCCAGGGTGACACCGAGTAAACGCAGAAAGGACAGGAACCATGAAGCCACTCATTCCCATCATCGTCACTACAGGATTCGCGCTGGCGTCGTTGCCGCTTAGCGCATCGACACCGGCGCATCCCCTCCAACCCAGCGCCCCGCGCACAGTGACTGTCTCGGAGTCGCAGACTCCGCCTGTGATCCGCGCTGGCCTGTTGCAGTCCACGTTGATTGTTCTGCCTCCCGAGGAGAAGGTTGCCAACGTCTTTGCCGGGGACACCGTAGATTGGGTCTTCGACGGCGGCCACGTGGCTTCACGCTTTATCAGTGTGAAGCCGAAGACGGCGAACGGATCGACCAACATCCACATCGTCTCCGATCATGGCAACGAGTACACGCTTGAGTTGCGCGAAATCTCGGACGATACCGATCCGCACTACGACTCCAAGGTGCTCATCGAACCCAGTGACAAAGCTGCCAAAGACCGCCTGGCGCAGTTGCCGATGTTCGTGCCGGCTGCGGACCTGGACAAAGCCAAGCAGGAAGCCGCCGCTGCTCTGGCAGCCCAGACAGCTACGCTGAAGTCGGAACGAACCAAAGAAGAAACCTACCGAAGCCAGTATCCTGGCTCGCTCCACTTCGATTACGTGTGGGACGAGAAGAAGGGCAAGGAGCTGGGCTTACAGCAGATTTGGCGGGATGACAAGTTCACCTACCTGCGCGGGCAGTTTCAAGAGACGCCCGCCCTCTATGAGGTGAAGGACAAGAAACCATCGCTCATCAACTTCGATTTCTCGAATGGCCTGTATACCGTCCCGAAAGAGGTGGATTCGGGTTATCTCGCCATCGGCAAGCAACGCGTGGACTTCCACCGCAGCACAGAGGGGAGGTAGCCATGCCGGAGACGAATGAGTTTACGCCTGCCACCGTTCCCGAACAGCCAGAAGCGAAGCCACCGCTGCGGAAGGGTATGCCGGTCATCATCGCGCTGGTGGTGATCGTCGGCTTGATCGGTATCGCCAACCTCTCCAGCCTGTTGAGTGGGACCAAGAAGATCGCTCCTGCCAGTTCGCTGACCATGAGCCCGACCACGCCAAACGCACAGCAGGTATCGAGCTTTGAGACGCAGCAGCAAATGCAGGCGCGGCACGATGCCGAGGAGCGGCAGCGGCAACAAGCACTTGCGGAAGCGATGCAACAGCTGCAGCAGGAACAGAGCGTGTCCGGGCCGGAGAGCGCCACCGCCGCACCGATGACTTCCGCGCAGCGGGATGCCATCTACGGCGGAAGCAGCAACGCTCCGCAACATACCTCCAACGTCTCAGAAGCCCAGGCGGAGGCAAAGCAGAAGAGGCTTGCCATCGAGAAGCAGCAACAGGACGCGCTCAACAGCGATACCGTTGCCATCGACTTCTCTCATGCGGGCTCGGCTGCACCGACTCCTGTCCTTGCCGCTAAAGCAGAAAACGCCGACAGGGCATCTGCTGAAGATACATCCGGCAGGCAACCGGCTAAGGATGCCGAGTCCGCTTCGACGCCCAAGTCAGATCCCATGTCCTCCTACAACTTCGACCAGTATCAGGGGCAACTCTATCGGATCTTCGAGGGCACGGTGCTGGAGGGCGTTGTCACCAACCACATCGACGGCGGACTCTCCGGCCCTATCCTCGTCATGCTCACAACGGATTATTACTCCCACGACCATCAGCAATTATTGATGCCGCAGGGTACACGGCTGATTGGCACCGTGCAGAGCGTGGGCAATGCCCAGCAGCGGAAGATGTTCGTTACCTTTCACCGGGCGGTGTGTCCCGATGGGTTCTCGCTCGACTTCGATAAGTATCTTGGTCTGGATCAGATCGGCACGACCGGCCTTGCGACCAAGGTGGACCACGGATACCTGATGGCGTTCGGCGCAGCCGCCGCCATCGGCGGACTCGGAGGCTTAGCGCAGATCGGCAACAGCGGTACGGTTCTTGATCCTTCCACGCAGATTCGTAATGGCATTTCGGAACAGACTGCCGCAGAAGGCGAGCAGGTGCTCAATCACTTCCTCAATCGGCTTCCGATCATCACGCTCAAAGAGGGTTCCCGCGCGCGTGTCTACATCGGGCGCGACATCCTCATCCCGTCTTACGCAGAACACCGCGTCGACCCCACCCTGTAACGAAAGGAGGCATTGTGCATCTGTCCATCGCCATTCCCCGCAAGCAGTTTCTCCTCACGGCTTTGCTTATCCTCGCGCTTTCGGTGTGAGCGGAGGGTTCTCCCTGCTTGTGCGTGCTGGCGATGCAGTCCTAGAGTTTGTCGGCCATCTCATCAGCGGGCTCCATGACTTCTCCCTGGACCGGCTCGATCCGACGTATCCCGTTGTTTCTGACGCCTTTTTGTATTGGAGGTTTCTATGCAGCTTTCACTAAAGAACCGGCGCAAGTGGCTTCTTGGAGGCGGTCTGTTACTGCTAACCGCCACGCCGAGCTTCGCGTTGTTCGGCATCGGAGATATCGTCTTCGATCCGACCAGCTACGCCAGCCTCGTATCCCAGCTCACCACGCTCCAGACGCAATACACAATGCTCAAAAACAACATTGAGCATTTCTCCATCAAGCAGCAGTGGCAAACCACACTGACGGCTCTCAAGAACGCCAACGTCAAGAATATGTTCGGCGAAACCAACGGTATGACGACGGCGCTCAACAGCAACTCGCCGTCAGCTTCGACGACCGGATGGAGTGCGGCGACGGTTCCCGTCAGCTCCGACCTGCCGGCCTACATCGGCAGCCAGACTCCGGGAAGTCCCCAACTCTCGCAGCTTGCCATGATCGAGATGTCCGATTCGGTGTCGCCGGACTGCATTACCGCAGTCGGGCAATACCGCGCAGCCCGGACGCAGAACGCTACCGCCAACAGCAGCCTGACAGCCAACCAGCTCGATGGCAGTAGCTCCACCAACAGCGAAGTGCAGCAACTCAACCTACTCAACGCGGCGGAAGCCCAGAAAATATCCGAGATGCAGTCCCAGGGCGTCTTGCAAGCCTGCGTCGCGTCGCAGATGGCTGTCGCCAACATGCAGCAGCGGAACGCCGCTGCTACAGACCTCAACACCGCCGTCTTCGTTCAGACGCAGCACGCAACGCACGACATGACTGCCGCGAGCGAAGACAACACCTGGCAGACGTACTTGCCGTAACGGAGAGCCATGCTGAAGCTCCTCAACACGAAGCTGTTGATTGCCATCCTTGCGGTGCTGGCCGCTATCGCCAGCGCCGCCATTTACCAACGCCATGCAGCTGCCAAAGCCGCCGCCATCTTGGAACAGCAGCAGCGTGACGCGGCGCAACGCAGAAAAGAGGATGAAACGTTTCGCAAGAAGGTCGAGGAAGACCGTAAGCGCCACAGCTCCGCCGCCGGTAACGAAGGCAGGACCTGGAAGAGCTATATTCCGTAGTTCGTATAGGAGAGATTTGATATGAGCGCCGTCGTCGTTCTCGCACAAGCACTGCCGTCCGCATCGTCGGGCATGGACTGGCTCTATCAGTTCACCAACAACCTGACCAATCTCACGACCCAGAACGGCGGCGCCCTCACGCAGCTTGGCTTGACGGAGCTGAGTTGCATCGCGCTGTTCACGCTCATCAGTATGGTCATCAACTGGAACACGTCCAGCATGACGCTCCGCTTTCATACCCATCCTGTCCGCGCCGGCGATCTCACAAACTTCCTGCTTAAGCTCATCTTGTGCTGCCTATTGGAAAACTATTGGGTGAACCCATTCCCCGGTGCGAGCTTCGGCATCAATCACTTCTTCAGTTACATCGCCCAGGCGATGGTCGCGGCATTCGATCAGCACTCGCTAGACCAGTTGCTCCAGCTTCTCAAGACCGCTGGCGACGGAACTGCGGTGCCCTCGTTCACCGCCCCGGTTCAGATCCTTTGCTATGTACTCGTCCAGATCATGCTTGGCCTCGCGTCCGCTATCTTGTTCGTCATCAACTGCAGCGCGTTCATCCTCTACGGCGTGACCGCTCTATTCGGTCCTGTATTCATCCCGCTGCTGATGACGCAGAGCTTCAAAGCCAAGTTCTTCCAGTTCCTTGATGTCCTCATTAGCTTCGCCATGATTCGCGCTGTCGCTGCGGCGTTCATCTATGTCTGGGCAGGATTCATGAACGGCTTCCTCCAGCAAACCTTTAACGGCAACTATTCGATGGATATGTGGATCGCCAATCTAATCCCTTGCTTAATGGTTTTCGTCGCGTTCATCATTAACATGCTGTTTATTCCGAGCATGACGCAGGCCATCTTTGGCGGGGCAGCCGGATTGGTTTCCGCGGCACCTAGCGCCGTCGGCGGAGGCGCAGTATTGCTCGCAAAGACCGGGGGAGGTGCGTGATGCGGAAATGGTTTTGGTTGGCCGTCGTTAGTGGCGAAAAGCTTCGTTGGCCACGTTGGTTCAGACCGCTGTTGGTGGTCGCCTTTATCGGCCTCCTCGCAGCCGGAATGATCTACGCACTTATAGTCCTACGGGCAGTCTCGGAAAGGAGTGAACAGCATCATGTCCACGCGCACAGCACCCATTGACTACGCACTCACACCTTCGCAAGCAATGCTGGCAGATCACATCGGCAATGAGGTCTATTCGTCGCACTATGCCGAGCGCAAAGCATACCGGCTCATCATCGGCTGCGGGACTGCGCTCCTCTGCGGTTCGATGTGGCTGAACTTCTCCCTGGCGCACCGCCCCATCACCGACCGCTACATTCGCATCGACGAGATGGGACGCGCTCAGGCGATCCAGTACACGGACCTCAATTACAGCCCCCGCGAAGGTGAAGTGCGGACGTATCTCACCGATTGGGCGAACTATCGTTACACCATCAATCGCGAGACGATCGCCAAAAAATATCCGCTCAACTACTACTTCCTTTCGCAACCGCTTGCCTCGCAGTTGATGGGTACGGACAACCAGAGTCATCTTGTCTCTCAGGTAGTCGGCGGGCAAGTCGAATCCAGCGACGTGCAGGTTCGCAACGTCACCATTACGTCCATGTCGGAAGAGACGGTTCAGGGCGTTCGTATCGCGCGTGGAACGGCGCTTGTGACGTTCGATAAGCTGTTCTCCGAAGAGCACTCGCACGAGCCTCGCACGGAGCATTGGCTGGCCTCGGTGACGTATTACCTGAATCCCAAGCAGGTGAGCGATCAGGCTAGGATTTACCCGCAATACGAGTTCATCAATCCGCTGGGTCTGACCATCACGGAGTTCCACGAGAACCGTGTTTCCGTAGATCCGATTGCACCCAGCAGCAACGGCGCAGACCCCAATGTCATCTCTCAGCCTGTCACGGGAGGGGCGCGATGAGCTTCCAGCTCATACTCCCCTTCTTTCCCGAAGAACTACGCGCTCTTCTGCTAGACCCGTCCATCTCGGACTTGATGGTGAACGGGACAACGGGAGTCTTCGCTGATCGCGGCGGCGTGATTGAGCATATTCCGCTCTCCACGCCTTACACCAATGACCGCTTGCAGGCGGCCATTGAACGTGTCGCACGCCTCCTCGGACAGGATATGACGAGCCAGAATCCTGTACTGAATACACGCTTGCCGGATGGCTCGCGTGTGGCCGTCGTTGGCCCTCCATCTTCGATCAACGGGCCGACGCTCACGATCCGCAAGTTCAACCGCTGGTATACAAGCGATGAGCTGGTGGCCGCAGGTAGTCTGCCGCCGACCGTTCGGGACGCTGTAGTCAACCTTCTCCTCAAGCGGAAGAATGGCATCATCAGCGGCAGTACATCGTCGGGTAAGTCCACGTTGATGAAGTCGCTATTGGATCACGTTCCGCTGCATGAACGGCTGGTGGTGATTGAGCAACCCGCCGAACTGAAGATCGCGCATCCGAACGCTGTCCGCTGGGAGGCCGTGGATGCGATCCCCGGTCAGGTTGCCATCACGCCGAGCCAGTTGGTGGCGGCAGCTCTCCGCCACCGTCCTGACCGGATCATCATGGGCGAAATCCGCGACGAGTGCGGTTATGACCTGCTCCAGGCCATGAACACCGGACACGGTGGAACCCTGTCTACCTTGCACGCCGATTCCGCTGTGGATGCGTTGGACCGGTTGGCTGATATGGCCCTCAGTGCAAGAACGAATTTGGATCAGGCATTTGTCCGGTCTCAGACCGGCAAAGCAGTGGACTTCGTACTGCATTGCGAGCGCGATGCCAAGGGCCGCCGAAGAGTCCGAGAACTGATTACCGTCTCCGGCTACAGTCATGCCGAGCAGGCGTTCCTCACCCAGGAGGTCTACCGCGCCTCCGACGCCTGATACGCAGGCTTCCAGCTAGAGAATCCCAACCCGAATCGAGGTCTCTTCGATGTACCGTCATGCTGCCAAATCGGCTGCACAGCCCAACTCGCCTCTGAAAGCGCCCAGCGTGGCATACCGGCATAGCCGAGAGCGCAACGGAGGGTGCGCTGAGCCGCTCTTCTATGGAGCCTTTGTAGCTATGAGATGGGCGGCGGTTTGGGCGAACTTCAAGCGCCCGAATCGAGAGTTTGACTTCGGTGCATTGGAGTTCCTTCCGCCTCGTATCCCGTCCTCTGCTCGGGGTCACGCTTCGGGCCTGTCCGCCGCCCTGCGGCAAGCTCGCTCTTCTGCTTTGGCTGCGCCACCCTGCGGGTTACGGTTTCCGTCTACAACGGACCCTCCGTAAATGCAGAGCTTCGGCCTTGGGAGGCGGGGCCTCTCGCTGGCGTTGCCATGTGTGACCCGAGCAGGATACGGGAAATTCAACGAAACGGAGATTACCACCATGTACTCAA
>Ga0208357_1002488_pt1 | contig 12159 bp, 9 predicted proteins | sample NGESurdeep092012_6_FD_184487 | JGI IMG/M metagenome (GOLD analysis project Ga0208357, IMG submission 184487) | Arctic peat soil microbial communities from Barrow, Alaska - NGEE Surface sample F52-2 deep-092012 (SPAdes) | ecosystem: Environmental > Terrestrial > Soil > Wetlands > Peat ... | reverse complement strand
TCACCTTCCGGGACGAGCGGCACGGGGGCGGCAGGTGCCTGGCGGCGGGCAGAGGGCTGGGGGCGGCTGCCTGCTGCCGGGGGCTGCCGGGCGGGCGGGGGCCGGTGGCGAAAGACCCGGCGGCTCGCTCCTGGCGGTCGCTGGTGGTTCGGTGCGGCAGTGCCTCGGCGCTGGCGTGCGTTCCCATGTGTGCCCCCGGGGGTGCGGCTTGCGGCTGGTGGGGCATCCCGCCGCCGCTCCTGCTGCGGGTGGTGGGCCGCTGGCAACGGCGGGATGTAGGACAAGGATGCCAGCAGAATGGCAAATCGTGAAGTCTTTCACGGCGAGATAGTAAGTAAAATTGTCATACGTATCGTTGCCTTGCAGCGTGATTCATGAAAGTCTTTCATTACGCGATCACTGGCCTTTCAATTGCAGTGCGCGGTATCTTTCACCGTGGAGGACGGATGGCTGATCCACAGACTGGTTCGACGGTCCCGCGTCGGCAGCTCGGCAGGTACCTTCGCGATCTGCGAGGCAAGGCGGGCCTGACGGTGCGGGCTGCCGCGAGGGAGCTGGAGCGCTCGGAGCCCACGCTGTGGCGGATAGAGAGCGGCCTGGTCGGCGTCCGTTCCCTCGACGTTGAGCAGATGTGCCGCCTGTACGGCGCGGACGAGGATATGACCAAGGCGCTCATGGCGCTTGCGCGGGAGACCAAGGCCAAAGGCTGGTGGCAGGCTTACGGCGATGTCGTGCCGGAGTGGTTCGACCTCTTCGTGGGGCTGGAGGCGGCGGCGGCCCGGATCACCTGGTACGAGTCCGATCTGGTGCCCGGCCTGTTTCAGACCGAGGGCTACGCCCGCGCGCTCGTCCAGCTCGACCACGAGGACGCGGGGCGCGATGAGATCGGCCGCTGGGTGCAGCTCCGGATTGGGCGGCAGGCCATACTGAGGAGGCCGATAGATCCCCCGGCGCTGCGCGTCGCGCTACGGGAGTCGGTGCTGCGGTGCTCCGTCGGCGGCCCGGCGGTCATGGCGGAGCAGCTTCGGCGGCTGGCCGAAGTGTCGGGGCTCTCTAACGTGTCGCTCCGGATCGCGCCGTTCTCGGCGGGACTCCACCCCGGCATGATGTCCGGGCCGTTCGGCGTCTTGCGTTTCCCAGTGAACGGCGGCGGCCTGGAGTCTGAGCCGCCTACTGTGTACGCGGATGTCTACACGGGCGCGATCTACCTCGATAAACCGCACGAAGTGGCGCGGTATGACCGGGCGTTCAAGGCCATCTGGGAGACTTCTCTGGACGAGGGCGCCTCTAGGGACCTGATACGACAAGCTGCGGAGGAACTGAGATGAGCAGCACGGAATACCACGGCACCGACTACGGTGACTGGCGCAAGTCCACCCGGAGCAACGGGTCCGGCGCGTGTGTCGAGACGGCCGCCAGCGTGGGCACCGTCGCGGTACGTGACACGGCCGACCGCGACGGGGGAATGTTGACGTTCACCGCTGAAGCGTGGCGCAAGTTCACGACCGCGATCAGGTTAGCCGAGCACGGCAGGACAGGGCGGACGCGGGCGGATCATCACCCGCGTCCGCTGCCGGCTCATCCGGCGATCGGCGGAAGGTTCCCGTTGTCGTCTAGGTCGAATTCGCCGTCTCTGACGCCTGCGACGAAGGCGTCCCATTCGCCTTGGGTGAAGTACAGCTTGCCCGCGTCGGGCCTGGTGGGGTCGTGCATGACGTGCAGCAGCGGTTCGCCGGCTTTATGCGCAGGCATCAGGGCAGGGTCGGTGATGACGTAGACCTCGACTCGGCTCTCTTCCATGTGCCACAGACTACTTGTGGCCGCCCTCCGCGCCGGTCCTGTCATAGCGCCGCGCATCCACGACGGTGACGCTTTTAACCCGCACTGCCTGCTGCTCCTGTACCGGTGACGTTCTAACCCGCGCTGTCTGCTGCTCCTGTACCGGTGATGGTTTTGACTTTGACTTTGACTTTGATCTTGACTTTGACTTTATGTTTTTGATTTTGGGGTGGCTGGTGGATTGTAGAGTAGTGTTTTCCGACCACGCTCCCTTGCTCTTTGAGGGGGTGTGGTCGGTGGACACGGAACGGAGAGCCACCAGCCACCCCGCCCCTGCAAGGGGCGTGTTTTTCGAACCTAAGTAGGGTGGACAGTGCCGGGTCCGGCGTGCGCGGGGCTGCGGCGGGGCTGCCTAGCCGCTGGCGTGGGACTGCCGTGCCCGGCGGGGGCGGCTTCGGCTTTTACCCCGTGAATTGGCGGTGACCGCTGCGCCGGTTTTGCGCCGCGGTCACCCGCGCGGCGGCGGCCGGCCGGGCGCGGTGAGGGCCGCCCGTCTTTTGGGGTGAGTGCGCGCTAGCGCGCCATTCCTTGCGGGGTGGACTTTCCGGGGAGCGCAGCGACCTCGGGCGGGAAGGGGGGTCCGGGGGAAAAGGGCTGTGGGGTTTCCCCCCGGACAGGGAATGCGCGCGTAGCGCCTTTAGCTCTGCCTTTGACGTTGAATTGCTGCGCCTGCTTTTGGCGCGTGTCCGGCCGTAGGACGGACGGGGCGGCGGGCGGGGGCTTGCGGGACGGCGGTCAGGGGCGCGCTTCCGCCCCGGCCCCGTCCGGCGCGGTGCCGGCGGGGCCTGGACGGCTGCGGGGTGCCGGCCTGGTCCTGGTGCTCCCTCCCGTTCCTGGGCTGCTGCCCTTGGGTTATCGTCCTGGCGGCGGTCGCCGTTAGGCTGCCTGGCTCGTCGGGGCCGGGGCTGCCGTGAGCTTGCGCGGTGCCTTCCCGGCCGGGGCCGGCTGGGCGGTCCATCGGGCGTTCATCATCGCGCCGATGCGCTGCTCTGCGTTGGCGCTGGCGTGGATGTAGAACCGCAGCGTGGTCTGCACGTTGTCGTGCCCTAGCACCTGGGAGATGTTCGCCAGCTCGCGGGGGTCGGTGTCAAGTGCCTCGGTGGCGAACTGGTGGCGTAGCGAATGCGTGTGGGCTCCGCTGATCCCTAGATGGCCCGTGATGGTGGCGAACCGGGCGACCGCCGTGGGGTACGGCAGGTAGGGGGCTGCCTTCGGGCCGGGGCAAAGCGGGCCGTCCGGAAGGCTCTGGACCATGTTCCACACCATGTCGGGGACGGGGATGTCTCGGAAGTCGCCGGCCTTGCGGTGCTTCAAGGGCTCCAGCTCCGTCCCGTTGCCGCTGGCCTGCCAGCAAAGGTGAAGGTAGCGGGTTCCGTCCGGGCGCTCCTTGAAATCGGCCTTGCGGACCCCTAGCGCTTCCCTGATCCGCAGTCCCATCGTGCGCTGAAGCCACGGGGCGATCCCCAATCCGGGGGTCACGCGGTCACGCGGGCCGACCTTTGCCCATGTCTTGACGGTGAGGCCGTCCGCGAGCGCGCGAACCGCTTCGTCGGGCAGGCAGACCAGGCCCTTGTTCTCCTGCTCCCACTGCTCGGCCGTGACGATGCGGGGGGCAAGGTCGATGCCTGAGAGCGTGTGCCGGGGGATCGTCCCCCGGCGGACGCACTCGTCAAGGGTGCCGGTGATGATCCGGCGGACGTTCCCCCGTACCTCGTCGCTGTAGCTGCCGAGCGTCTTGTTGAGCAGGTTCTTGACCTCGGCGTCCATCTGCGCCACCTCTAGCACGCTGCGGCCGGCTAGCACCTTCACGACGGCGGGGTTCCGGAAGTTGCTGCGGTAGGTGGCCTTGCTGTTGGCGTTGGCCTTGGCCATGCCCTCTATGTAGGCGTCGCACAGGGGCAGAAACTCCACGATGCCGGCGCGGGGGTCGACGAACATCCTGCCCTGGGTCTGCTTGCCGGTCGACAGCGTGAGCTGGAACGTCTGCGCTTCGGTCAGCGTGCCGAACGACTGCTCCCGCTGCCTGGAGTGGGCCGAGTAGCGGACGGTCCACTTGTGGGGGCAGTTCTCGACCTGGGCGGGCTCGCACGTGTGCTGGCACGTGCCGGCGGCGCACCTCGTGTTGGTCTCGGGCCGGTGGCCGTCCCGGTCGCACTTCTTGAAGATGGTCGCCTGAACCAGCGCGTTCTGCGCCTTTGCCGTCGCTCGCTGTCGGTTGGCTGCCGTTCGCGTCACTTCATGACTCCTGACTCTTGCCTGACTCACGACCCCTCTGCAAGTCTATGACCTGCATTGATACCAATTATTCCTGTGATGGTCCGTTCGAGATGATGATTTTGAATTCCCGTTTCGCGGAAATGCGGAGCGACCGGAAGAATGTAATTGTCGGCGGCCAAGGCCGGGCCTGGCGGGCGGCCGAGAGGCGGCGCGCCGACGGGGGTTTCCTTACCAGGTCTCGGGGAAGCACGTACGCTGGCCGATACGGCTACCTTCTGTCCCTACGACATCATTCCCCACCGCACTGCTTGCCTGTACCCGCCGCAGGCGCGCAACGGTATTACCCGGCGGCGAGGGCCGATACCCTCCGCCGCCCCACTGAGGCCATGCCTTTCGTCTACACCACTAATCTGTCGGAGGTCCGCATCCTGGCGGAAACGCGGGCCAGGTTGGCGGGCCTGGCCGAGGATCGCATCGTCGACTTCGTGATCGCAGTCAGCGAGGTAGCCGCCAACACGGTCAGGCACGCCCGGACGCAGGGGTCCATGGAGATCTGGTGGGACGCCGGGGAGCTCGTCTGCGAACTCCGCGACGGCGGCGTGATCACCGACCCGATGGCCGGCCGCCGACCGCCTGCCGCCGACGCCAACGGGGGCCACGGACTCTGGCTCGTCCGCCAGATCTGCGATCAGGTGGAACTGAACTCCGACGAGAACGGGACCGTCATCCGGCTGCACATGTCGCTGCCGGCCGGCCGGCCGGGAGGGTCGCGATTCGCCCGGTTCGAACAGTGCCACGGCCGCCCCGATGTAGTCTTATGACGGATACTGTCTTTACCAGAGCACGCGGCCGGACCTCGCCCCAGGAGGTCGGCCGCCCGCGAGCAGATCATCGCCGACCAGGCCACGTCCATGATGGAGCTGTCCACCCCGGTCGTGCGGCTGTGGGACGGCATCATCGCGGTGCCGCTGGTCGGCACGCTCGATTCTGCGCGGACCCAGTTCGTCATGGAGAAGCTGCTTGAGACCCTGGCGGCGACGGGCGCCGACCACGCCGTGATCGACATCAGCGGCGTCCCGACGGTGGACACCGAGGTCGCGCAGCATCTGCTCAAGACCGTGAGCGCGGCCCGCCGGCTCGGCCGCGAGCTGGCGGCCAGGCTCGCCCTCGACCGCCAGGATCAAGTCCGGGTGGCCACCGCTCTCAGCGAGATATGCCACAGCGCGGTCACGGCCGGGCAGACCGCCGTCATCGCGTTCGCAGCCGACGACGCTGACCTGCTGCTCACCGTCACCGCCGATGGCGAGCCGCCCGCGGACGGGATCACCGCGGCCGCGCGCCTCATGGATACTGTCGTAGCGGACGGGCGGGTCATCCGGATGGCGAAACGCCGGCCGCTGAATGCCCAGCCAGACACGCGTGCGATAAGGGAGGACCTGGCCGCCATGCTTCCTGAGTCCGCCCTGGACGAGGTCCGGCGCAACAACGACGATCTGATCGCGACGCTCGAGGACCTCAAGGCGCAGAAGGAGCAGCTGCTGCTGCTCAATGCCGAGCTGCAGGAGACCAACCGCGGCGTGATGGCGCTCTACAGCGACCTTTCCGACGAACTCGAGCAGACCAACCGGGGCGTCGTCGCGCTGTACAGGGAACTGGACGAGAAGTCCGAGCAGCTGCGCGCGGCGTCGGCGTCCAAGAACCGGTTCTGGGCCAATGTCAGCCACGAGCTGCGGACACCACTGAACTCGATCACCGGGCTGACCCGGCTGCTGGCCGATCCGGCGGGCGGCCTCGAACCTGAGCAGCTCCACCAGGTGGAGCTGATACTCGCCACGCTGCGCGGCCTCGCCCGCCCGATAGCCGAAGGCAAGCCGGTCGAGGTGGTGGTATCGGCCGACGACGCGCCCGCCACGATGCTTACCGACGAGGTGGCGCTGACCGCTATTTTGCGTAATCTGCTGTCCAATGCCATTAAGTACACTGACGAGGGCGAGGTGCGGCTGACCGTGCGTACCGCTGGCGACAGCATCGAAATCCGGGTATCCGATACCGGCGCCGGCCTTCCGGCCGATCAGATCGAGCGCGTGTTCGAGGAGTTCTATCAGGTCCCCGGCGTCAGGCGTGGCGGCACCGGGCTGGGGCTGCCCTACGCCCGCCGGCTGGCCGGGCTGCTCGGCGGCGAGCTGACGCTGGCCAGCGAGGCCGGCCGCGGTACCACGGCCGTGCTTCGCCTTCCGCACGGGACGCCGTCCGTCGGCACCGTCATGCTGGCCGACGACGCGGGGTTCCGCCAGGTGCTGAGGTCGATGCTGGCCGGCATCGCCGGCCGTCTCGTCGAGGCGGAGGACGGCGCCCAGGCGCTCGCCGTCATCGCCGCCGACGGCGCCGACCTGGTGATCACCGACCTGATCATGCCCGGCGTGGACGGGAACGCGCTGCTCGGGCTGCTGCCCGACGGCCTGCCGGCGATCGTCGTCACCGGCCTCGACGTGACGACGCCGCCGCGCGCCTCGACGCCGCCGCGCGCCTCGGCGCTGCTGCACAAGAAGGACCTCACCAGGGAACGGCTGGCCTTCGCCATCCGGGGTGTCAGCGAGGGAGTGCGATGATGGAGGCTCCTGGCGCGCTGCTCCTGGTCGACGACGACGAGGCCAAGCGCTATGTCCTGGCGACCTGGCTACGGCGGGCGGGGCATATCGTGACCGAGGTCCTGACCGGTCAGCAGGCGCTCGGCCTGCTCGACGCGGCCGAACTGGTCCTGCTTGACGTGAACCTGCCCGACATGAGCGGCTTCGAGGTCTGCCGGCTGATCAAGGCCGACCCGCGGACGGCCGCGATCCCGGTGATCCAGGTGTCCGCGACCGCCACCGAGGTCGCCGACCGCGCCCACGACCTGACCCAGGGAGCCGACGCCTACCTGATAGAGCCGATCGAGCCAGTGGAACTGCTGGCCACGGTGACGACCGGGCTGCGCTACTACCGGGCCAGGCAGCGCGCCGAGCGGACCGCATCGAGGCTCACCGCGCTCGCCAGCGCGACCCTGGACATCAACGCGGCCGAGACCTTCGACGGGCTGGCGACGGCGGCGACGGTCGGCGCGTCGCGGATCTTCTCCGTTCCCGCCGTGCTCATCCTGAAGATGCCCGACGGCCAGGACCGCAGGGTTTCCGCCACCCCGGGCAGCTCGGGAACGGCGCGGCGCGGCGGCTCGCCGGGGCTGGCAGGCCGCGTGGCCGAATCCGTGCTCGGCCCGCGGCGGGTCAGCGGGATGGCGAACATCAGCCGGGAAGACTGGCTGCGCCTCGTGCCCGACAGCACCCTGCAGGTGGACGTCTGCGCGGCCGCCGCGAGGATCAAGCCGGGCAAGCCGGCCGCGGTCATGGTGATCGACTGCGCCGGCGTTTCCGGCGACGAGGACATGCAGATCCTCGGCCAGCTGACGCAGTCGGTGGCGCTGGGCCTCGAGGCCCTGCGCTCATTCGCGGAAGAGCACCTAGTCGCTCTTACCCTGCAAAGGAGCTTCCTGCCGGCAACGCTGCCCTCGGTGCCCGGCGTCTCGATGGCGTTCCGCTATCTGCCCGCGAGCGACCAGGCCGAGGTCGGCGGCGACTTCTACGAGGCGCTGCCCTGGGGGGACGGTGTGCTGGTGGCGATCGGCGACGTGCAGGGGCACTCGCTGCACGCCGCGACCGTGATGGGGGAACTGCGGCACGCGCTGCGTGCCTTCGTCATCGAGGGGCACCCGCCGGTGGCGATCACGGGACTGGTCAACCAGGTCCTGCGCCGCTACCACCCGGGGCTCATCGCCACCTTGTGCCTGGTGCTGCTCGATCCGGCCAACGGCGAGCTCACGATCGTGAACTGCGGGCACATGCCGCCCCTGCTGGTCGAGGGCGCGTCAGCGGAGTTTGTTGGCGAGGGCGGGCTCATGCTCGGCCTGACCCGCCATGATCCGCACGTGCAGGCGGCATCGCTGCCCGTTGGCGGCACCGTCCTGCTCTTCACCGACGGCCTGGTCGAGGATCGCGCGGTCAACCTCGATGACAACCTGGAGAAGCTGCGCGGCGTCACGCTGCAGGCCGCCGACGCCGACGTCGAGGCCTTCGCCAACCACGTGATGTCCGCCCTCGGCTCGAGCGAGGACGACGTCGCGATGATCGTCGCGCGCAGGACGGGCTGAGAGCCGGCTAAACCGGGTCCGTGTCCATCGCCTCGGCCAGGCTCGGGTAGACCGGAACCACGCGGCCGACGCCGATCAGCTGCAGCACCCGGCGCACGGAGCCGTCCGGCGAGACCGCGAGCCGCAGCTCGATGCCGCGTGAAACGGCGGCCTCGTGGGCGAAGATCACCGCGTGCACGCCGGAGGAGTCGCAGAAGGACGTTGACGTCATGTCCGCGACCACAACGTCCACACCGGTCATCAGGGCCGTGACAAGCTGATTATGGACGTGCTCAGAGTTGGTCACGTCGATCTCGGCCGGCAACACCACGACAATTGGCATGATCCGCGCCGCCTGATCACTCATTACTCAACCTCTCCCGCCTCTTCCCCTACAACACCAAGGTTAGCGCGTTTTCGCCGGTTGGCAGGTGGCTTGCTGTTCGGTATCCGAGTCAGCACGGGTCCGGGCCCCGATGGGGATGGGAACGCCTAGAGCGGTCAGAGTCCGGTCACGGTGGCCTGAGCGGGGTGCTCGACGGTGAAGCGGTGCTTGATGGTGGCTTCCTCGCGCGGGGTGAGGACCAGGTTCCAGGTGAGCTCGCCGAGGTCGTCGGTCTCGGCCGGGGGCGGCGTGGCCTCGCGGGCGCGGACCTTGATGTCACCGTCGGCTGAGACCGGGATGTGGTCGTGCACGCTCACCGTGGCCGTGCGGTCTCGGTGGTTCTCGACCGTGATCTCATAGCCGATGTCGATCGTCCTGGTGCCGCCGAGCAGGGCCTTGCTCGTGCTGCGGCGGCGCAGCTTCCGCTCGACCTTGATCTGGTCGTCCACGCCGAGCTGGACCTCGAACTCCTCGCCGGGGGCGACGGTGTCCAGGTGGGTCTCGCCGACGAACTGCGCGCCGTGGAAGATCCGCGCCCGGCCCGGGAGCAGCAGCAGGCCGCCGTTGGTGACGGTGGCCCGCAGGTACGCCTCGGGGGCGAGGACCGGGACGGTCAGGTAGTCGAGGACCGCGTCCGCCTCGAACGCGGCGACCAGGGTCTTGTGCGGGCCGCCGTCGCCCGGCACCGCGAGCGGGCGGGCCACCGTGTAGGTGAGGCCGGCCCCGGACTCGCTCTCGGCCTGCCTGGCGGCGAGCATCCTGGCCGCCCGAGGCTGCATCTTCGGTGCGCCGCCGAGATAGGCCCCGCGAACCCGCGGATCGGACTCGGACCCGTCATCGGCCCCGGCTCCGCCGGCCATGCCCGAGCTCACGGCCATGGCGGCCGCCGCCACCGGCTGCGGCTGCGGGCGGCCGATGTACCAGGGGCTGAGCTCGGGCAGGGTCCGGCTCTGGCCCTGCCGGGCGGTCGACAGCACGAGCGCCGTCTCGGGCCAGTCCTCGCCGGTCTGCTGGGTGACCTCGGCCAGGTAGGACACGTTCAGCCGGTCGCCGTCGAGCGTCAGGTCGTACAGCGATCGCCAGGACGCGCCGGACACGTGATAGCTGAGGTCGATCTCGGCCTCGGTGGCCTCTCGGGCTTCGAGGTCCACCGTGACCTCGATGAACGCGACCGTCTCGGCCGCCTTGGCGGCGCCCTGCTCGGCCGCGGCGAGGCGCGCCTCGGCCGCCGCGAGCTCCTGCTTGGCGGCGCGCTTGCGGGCGGCGATCTCGCGCCTGTTGGCAAGCGTGCCGGCGGTGGACGCGCAGAGGTGGCCGGCCATGCCCGACAGCTCGTCGTAGCCGGCCCGGCCGGAGCCGACCGCCCGGGCGAGCGCGGTGGCGGCGGCCTCCGACAGGTGCGTGAGGAAGCCGAGCCCGGCCAGCTCGGCGGCGTCCTCGTCGTCGAGCCCCTGCACGGCGTCGCGCCAGCGCTCGACCTCGGCCCGCAGCCGCGCGGCCTGCTCGCGCAGCGGCACGGCGGCAACCCGGCGGTGCACCTCGACGTTGAGCAGGGCGAGGTCGCCGCCGCGGGCCGCCACCCGGACGCTTGAGGTGTCGGCGGTCGCCGGCAGGCCCCCGATGAGCACCGACCTCGGCCCGGCCGCGAGCCGGATCGCGCCGGCCCGCACCACCCGGGCGCCGTCCCTGAACACGGTCACGCTGGTGATCGGCGCCTCGAGCGCCGCTGCCGCCGTCGTCTCGGTCAAGGTCCCGTCCAATCCTCTCGAGTGCGCTGTCCCCGGTCGGTCAACGGTTAGACGGTCAGTATGCGCCGCCGGTTGCCTTTATGGACCAGGCCGTCGCTATCTCGCCCGCGAGGGCGATGTTGCCGCGGGCGACGTCCAGGTTGACCTCGACGCTCTTGCCCTCGGTGGCGCGCTGCATGTAGTCGAGGAGGAACGGGGTGACCGCCTTGCCGCGGACGCTCGCCTGGTCGGCGGCGGCCAGCGCCTCCTTGAGCACCCGGTTGTGCAGGGCCGGGTCAAGCTGCTTGTCTGGCGGCAGCGGGTTGGCGATCAGCAGGGCGGCGCTGTCGCCGAGGGAGTCCCTGGCCGCCATGACCTCGGCGATGTCGGTGGCGCTGTCGAGCCGCCAGTCGAGGTCCTCGCCCGAGTCGGTCAGGTAGAACGCGGGGAACCGGCTGGTGCGGTACCCGACGACGGCGACGCCGCGGGTTTCCAGCCGCTCCAGCGTCGCCGGGATGTCGAGGATCGACTTCACCCCGGCCGACACGATCGTGATCGGCGTCGCCGCGAGCACGGTCAGGTCGGCCGACTCGTCGAGCGACTCGGCGAAGCCCCGGTGCACGCCGCCCAGGCCGCCGGTGGCGAACACCCGGATCCCGGCCCGGTTCGCGAGCAGGGAGGTGGCGGCGACGGTGGTGCCGGCCGTCTTGCCCTTGGCCATCGCCAGCCCGAGGTCGCGGACGCTGACCTTGATGACCGACTCGTCGAGGGCGATGCGCTCGAGGTCGCGCTCGTCGAGGCCCACCTTGGGCACGCCGTCTATCACCGCGATCGTGGCCGGGGTCACCCCCGCCTCGGTCAGCATCTCCTCGAACGACCTGGCCGCCGCCAGGTTGGCCGGCCTCGGCAGGCCGTGCGAGATGATCGTCGACTCAAGCGCCACCACCGGCCACCCGGCCGCGAGCGCGGCGCGGACAGCAGGCGAAACCTCAGGGACCGTTGACATGAGCCCGACCATACCGGTCTGCTCTCGAGCGCGGCCGGCCCGGAGGGTGGTGGCATTCGCGGCCTGCGGCGTATGGTGCGGAAGAGCACTCGCGGCACCGCCGGCGAAGCCGCGCCCTGCCCCTGAAACGCCGTGCAGCGAAGCGATCGGAGTAGCCGTGACCGAGCGGACCAAGTTCATCCTTGACGAGTCGCAGATCCCGTCCCAGTGGTACAACATCGTCCCCGACCTGCCCGCTCCCCCGCCGCCGCCGCTGCACCCGGGCACCCACCAGCCGGTCGGCCCGGATGACCTGGCGCCGCTGTTCCCGATGGAGCTGATCCGCCAAGAGGTCACCGGCGAGAACTACGTCGACATCCCGGGCGAGGTCATCGACGTCTACAAGCTGTGGCGGCCGACGCCGCTGTTCCGGGCTCGCCGGCTGGAGAAGGTGCTGAACACCCCGGCCCGGATCTACTACAAGTACGAGGGCGGCTCCCCGGCCGGGTCGCACAAGCCGAACACGGCGGTCCCGCAGGCCTACTACAACTCGGTCGAGGGCACCAAGCGGCTCACCACCGAGACCGGGGCCGGGCAGTGGGGCAGCGCGCTCGCGTTCGCGGCCGCGCAGTACGCCCTGGACTGCGAGATCTGGATGGTCCGGGCGTCCTACGACCAGAAGCCGCACCGCCGCACGCTCATGCAGACCTACGGCGCGACCGTGCACCCGTCCCCGTCCCGGGCGACGCAGGCGGGGCTGTCGGTGCTCGAGTCGGACCCCGACTCGCCCGGCTCGCTCGGCATCGCGATCAGCGAGGCGGTCGAGGCGGCGGGCGGGTCGGCCGAC
>Ga0208357_1002485_pt1 | contig 12166 bp, 8 predicted proteins | sample NGESurdeep092012_6_FD_184487 | JGI IMG/M metagenome (GOLD analysis project Ga0208357, IMG submission 184487) | Arctic peat soil microbial communities from Barrow, Alaska - NGEE Surface sample F52-2 deep-092012 (SPAdes) | ecosystem: Environmental > Terrestrial > Soil > Wetlands > Peat ... | reverse complement strand
GAGATACCAGGCGTCGGCGGGTTTACATTTCCGCCGGGCAGCCCGCCGCTACTGGCAACACAGGGGACGGCCGACACCGTCAACCCGCCGAGCGCCACCAACGCATTCTTCGACGCCGCGCAGCGGCCGAAGTACCTGCTCAATCTGATTGGAGCCGAACACCTGCCACCGTACTCCGATCAGCAGCCGCAGCTAGCGATTGTCGAGCGCGTGAGCATCGCGTTCCTCGACGGCTACCTCGAGCACAAGCCCGGAGCGCTGGCCAGCCTGGCGTCTGTGGGGACCGTCCCGGGGGTGGCCTCGATGACCACCGAACCGTGAGAACGTCTCGGCGCGCCTATCTCGGCGCGCCGCCCGTCGGCGACAGCTGGCCGTTCGGGCGGTCGGCGCCCGCGCTCCCACCGGGAACCTCAGCCGTCGCGATGCCGCCCTCGTGAGCCAGCATTTCGATCTTTACGTGCTGAAAGCCGGATCGCTCCAACGCCTCGTGCCACCATGTGGCATTGGCCGGATGCTCCCCGCGCCCGGTCGCCTGTCGGGCGGCATTCTTCAACAGCCTCAAGACCCCTGCGGGTCCTCGACGCGCGAGCGAGCGCAGCTTGACGCTCACCACGCGACGGTCGCGGGACTGCATCGGGTTGAATGAGAACATCATGTCGCCTATCACGAGCCGCCCGCCCGGCTTGAGAACACGCATGGCCTCGGCGAGCGCGCGATACTTATCAGCGCCACGCAACTCGTGCAAGCAGTAGTTGGAAACCACAAGATCGGCGAGCTCATCGACCAGGGGAAGACTGACAGCGGAGGCCAGCACGGTCTCGACGTTGTCGAGGTCTGCGCTGGTTGCCTTGACGCGTAGATACTCATTCATCGCGGGCGAACTGTCGATCGCCCACACGCGAGCGGTGCGTCCGGCAAATGCCAGGGACAGCAGCCCTGTGCCTGAGCCAACATCCACGACTATGTGTCCCGTTTGTGGCTCGGCCAGTTCTACGATGCGGTCGCGCAGCTCGCGAAACCCGGCACTACGCGCGATCAGCTCGGCATCGGTGACGTGCTCGTCCCAGTTCTTGGAAGCCGTGAAGATCCCTCATTCTGGCCTGAAGAGCTTAAGTTCGCGTTATGTATTTGGATAGAGATTTCTCATCTTCGGAGCCTAGTTCGCCACGAACGCCAGGAAGTCGCGGCTGTCAGGTTCGAGCAGCTTGCCCGCGATCCCGAGCTGGCCGGGCACGACCGGCACGGGCGAAGGGCCACCCGGATGATGGGGGTAGAGGTAGCCCGCGACCCAGTATGGGTTGATGTCGAGCTCGATCGCACGCACGGCGCCGGCGCTGATCAGCGCAGCGGCCAGTTGGGCGGGTAGGAGTTGCTCGCCGGCTGCCCACACGAGCTGCCCGCTTGCGGTGATCCCCAGCCCTGAGCGAGCCACGGCTGTGCGCGAGCCGATCGTTTCGCCCCAGCACGCGATGATGCAGTCTGAGACGCTCGCCGGCGCGACGCCACGATCGACGAGCAGTCGCTGGTTCTGCAACACCGAGAACACGGTCTTGCTCGCGCTCGGCACGCCCGCTCGCCATGCCCCGATGTCGGTCGTTCCATCGGTGTAGGTGACGATCGACGCGAGTCCAACCTTGAGCGGGACCGCCACGTGACCGCCGGACATAAACCCCACGTCGTGGTAGGTGAGCTTGAACCCACCGTTGACGGCGGCGATCAGCAGGTGAATCTCTCGCGGGGTGATCTGATCGCCGTAGGTCCAGCCGCTGACTCCCCCGTCGCTCGAGCCGGCGTGCAGCGTGAGGTGCATGAGTCCCTCCTCGAAGCGCACCAGGGCCACTCCCGAGCGCTGGGCGAGCCATGCGGCGGGCTGCCCTCGGACCTGCGCCACCACCGTCCAGGCGGTCGTCGGATGTACGGGCGCGTTCACCACGAGCCGCGGCGGGGAGGGAGCACGCGTCGCGGCCGCGGACCTGGCCACTGCGGCGGCAACCGCGTGCCGTCCGCTGACCGACGCGCTCGCCGCTCGAGCCTGACGTGTACCGAAGGCCCCTGCGCCCATGCTGTAGACGCCCACGCCGACGAGGAGCAACGCGACGGCTACGATAGCGCCGAGGCGCCGGCGCGTGTAGACGCTCCGAGGTCGGCGATCTCCGCGACGATCACGCGAACGCGGTCCCTCGACGCGCACAGGCTCGTGAGCATGACCCTGCACATCACCAGTGTGAATATCTCGCCGCGTCACACTTCGATGCTAACTCTTCGCAGCACCCTGACAAACACCGTGTGAAGCTTCTCACCACCGATAAGGGCCCGCGGGCCTAACTCCGCTCGTGCCGCGTGGGCGTGAGAAAGCTCTCACGAGCGATTGAGATGCCTCTTATCGAGCTCGTGTGTAGTAATTGAGAAACTATGGTGCCGGGCACGCTAGCCATCGACCCACCGGCCGCCCTCGACGCCGAGCTGCGCCGGGCGCGCTGGCGTGGTTGGCGCCTCGCCCTGTCGTCCTGGGTGGTGGCGCTCGTGGTGAGCGTGCCGTTGGCGGCCGGCTATCTGGTGCTCGAACCGGCCAGTGGCGATCTCGCGGCCGCGACCTACCGCGGCGAGTTGTTCGCGCGCGCCGGGTTCACGCTATGGGATAGCGGCTGGTACGGCGGGCACTATCTCCCCGGCTACTCGCTGCTGGCGCCGGCCCTCGGGGCGCTGGTGGGAGAGCGACTGCTGCTCGCGCTGTGCGCCGTCGCCGCGGCCGGGCTGTTCGGCCTGCTCGCGCAGCGGACGTTTCAGAGCGCCGGCGCTCGCATGGCCGGCGCCTCGTTCGCGCTCGGCGTGTGCATCGGGCTGCTCTCCGGCCGCGTTGCATACGGGCTCGGGATCGCCGTCGGTTTGCTCGCGCTGCTCGTGCTGATACGCGGGTGGACAGCCGCGGCGCTGGCGCTGGCGGTGCTCACCAGCCTCGCGAGCCCCGTCGCCGGGGCCTTCCTCGCGCTGGCCGGGCTCGCCTACGCGCTGGCCGCGGTACCCGGCGCGCACGAGGGCCAGTTCGACCCTGGGCGAGCAGGGTGGCGTCCGCGTCCGCGCGGCCTGGCGCTCGCGGTGGCGGCGCTGGCCCCGATCGTGGCGTTGGCGGTCGTCTTCCCCGAAGGCGGCTGGGAGCCCTTTGCGCCGTCGCTGTTCTGGCCCGCCCTGGCCGGGGTGACGCTGATCGCGTTGGCGCTCCCGCGCGCCGGCCGGGCGCTCGCGCCGGGGGCCCGGCGGATGCTGACGTGCGGCGTCTGGCTGTACGCGCTGGCGCTGGCCGGCGCCTTTGTGCTGCGCACCCCTGTCGGCGGAAACGCCGCGCGCCTCGGGGCGCTGCTGGCAGCCCCGCTGGTGGCCGGCGTGCTGTGGGAGCGCCGGCGGCTCGTGCTTTTGCTGCTGGCGCCCGCGCTGCTGTATTGGCAGATGGAGAGCTCGATCAACGATTTCGCGGCTCTGGCTGGTAACCCCTCGGTCAACGCCTCCTATTACGCCCCGCTGGCCGGGGAGCTGACACGGCTCACAGATGGTAGGCCGCTGCTCGTGGAGGTACCGTTGACCGAAGCCCATTGGGAGTCGGTGTACCTCCCCGAGCATCCTCTGATACTGCTGGCCCGCGGCTGGGATCGTCAGCTCGACACCCGCTACGACGCGCTGTTCTACCGTCCCAAGCTCACCCCTGCGGCCTACAGGTCATGGCTGGATCAGAACGCTGTCTCCTACGTGGCGCTACCCGACGTGCCCCTGGACTCCGCCGGCGAACAGGAGGGGCGGCTGATCGCGCGGGGGCTGCCCTACCTGACCGAGGTGTGGCACTCGATGCACTGGCGTCTGTTCGCCGTGCGCGACGCCACCCCGCTCGCGCAGGCGCCCGCGGTGCTGAGCGGCGTGGGACCGGACAGCTTCACGCTCTACGCGCCGCGCCCCGGAGCGTTCACCGTGCGGGTGCACTTCACTCCCTACTGGACGATCGAGCAAGGACCTGCCTCAGTGCACCGTGCTCCGGGCGGTTGGACCCAGGTCGAGACGCGCCGAGCCGGCGTCGTCCGCGTCGGCATTGACCTTTTTAGGAAACCGGCGGGCAACGGATGAGATCATCGGTGGGCTGGGTTCCAAGCTTCCGGCGCGTGATCACACCGCTGCTCGTAGTAGCGGCGATCGTCGTCGCGATCGTCGTCGTGTTCCTGCCGCTGACCCCCAGTTACGACCTCGACGTGTTCCTGCGTGCCGGATACGCGGCGGTTCACGGCCAGCAGGTTTATCCGAGTCCAGGGTCGCCGGCCGTCTATTCCGGCTCGTCGTTCGTGTACCCGTACTTCGCCGTATGGCCGTTCGCGGCGCTGGCGGGGCTGTCGTCGGGCTTGAGCACGATGCTCTTCTTCTTCCTGTGCGTGTGCGCGGTGCTGGTGGCGTGTCTCGTCGGTGCCCGAGGCGACGCCTGGCCGGCGATCCTGACTCTGTGCTCGGCCTTCACGATCACCGGGCTGCAGCTGGGCGCTCTCAGCCCGCTGCTGTTCGTCGGCGCCGTGTTCCTTTGGCGCCTGCGCGACCGCCCGCTCGCGTTTGCCCTCTTGGCGGCGCCCGTGATCGCGTGCAAGCTCTTCCTGGCGCCGTTGCTCGTCTGGCCGTTGCTGGCGCGCCGGTATCGGGCCTTCGCGTATGCGAGCACGGCGAGTCTGGCGCTGCTCGCGCTCTCGTTCGCGCTCGGCCCGATCGGTCCCGCCCTGTATCTCAAGCTGCTCTCGCAGCTCGGCGCCCACGAGGCGTCGTCCGGATTCGGTCTCGTCGGAGCGCTCATCAGCGCGCACCTCTCCCCGACGGCGTCGGAGGCGATCGCGGCAGCCGTCGCGCTGGTCCTCTGCGTAGCGGCTCACGTCCACTTCCGTCACACACACGACGAGCGCGTCTCCTTCTGCGCCGGAATCGTCGTCTCGCTCGTCCTGACCCCCGTGCTATGGAGTCATTACCTGGTTCTCCTCTCCGCGATGCTCCTGGTGCTCGGAGCGCGGCGGCGCTGGTTTGTCGCGCTGGTCCTGATGAGCTGGGTGATATCTCCGCCCCATGGCGTGCATCTGGGACGCGAAGTGATCGAACGCGTCAGTGCGTCGGGCGCGTGGCCAGCGGTGGGCGTGGCGTTGCTGCTCGCCTGCGCCGCGGCGACGTACCGCGGCGCTCGGGCCAAGAGCCGGCGCCGTTCCAGGGTGGCCTCGGTGGCCGATCCGCGGCTTACGTAGCCGGGGCCGCGGCTGGCGGTTGGGCGGGCGGGTTCGCCGCGGGTGCGGTGAGCGAGACGCTCGCTGCGACGTGCAGCGGGTCCGAGACGCCCGCGCCGAACCCCGGACCGCCGGGGCAGAGAGCCCGCAACCACATCCCGCCGCCGGCGGGGCTGACCGGCGTCGCGTCAAGCTCCCACTTCCCTGTCGAATCGGTTGTGGTTTCGGCGAGCGTCTGCTCGTTCACGACCTCTCCTCTGCGGCTCACCGTGCGCTCCTGAATCAGGATCGGCGCACCTTGGACGGGAACCCCACCCGCCCCGTCGAGGAGCTCGAGGGCACCCGAGAGCACCTGGACCTGGCTGGTCGGCGCACTGCCGGTCCCGGCGGCGCCGCCAGGTTCCGGTGTGGTCGGCGCGCCCGGCACGACTGACGGCGCGATGAGCGCGAGCGTGGCCCTCGTTGGACGTGGCGCCAGTCGTTGCACGCCGGCGCGGATCGCGGGCAGCTCGCCGTAGAGCACGTTGCCGGGACAGTCGGTGGTGTCGGCGTCGCGGTGCCCGGCGATGCGCGGCAGCGCCACGCGCGCGTCGCCTGGGTATTTGCTGTAGGAGGCGCCCGCCGGGTTGACCTTGACCACCACCCGGCCCTGTGCGGGGACCCCGTGGAGCGAGAGCTTCCACGCCAGCAGCTCTTCCAGCGCGCTGCGCGCGGCGGGCGAGATCGGGACGCTCGTGAACGTGCCGAGCACAGCCACCCCGCTCGAGACCAGGTTGTAGCCGCCCGCGTGGGCCCCCACGACCGGCTCGTCGATACCACCGGCGCGCGCCTCGAAGATGCGTCCGTAGGAGTCGATCACGAAGTTGTAGCCGATGTCGTTCCAGCCATTGACGAAGCGGTGGAAGGCGTAGATCGCCCGCAGCATCGCGGGCACTTCGGCCGAGCTGTAGCCGTTTGGATTGTCGGTGTGGTGGACGAATCCCATGCGCACATCCCCGTATTCCGGCGCCACTGCCGGCGGGGAGATCCCCTCGGCCCACGCCCGCCGGGCGATTATCGGCGGCTGCCCCGCGCCGGCCGCCAGCACTGGCATCGCCGGCGCCAGCGCCGCTGTCGAGGCGAGCGCCCCGGCTCCTCTGCGCGCCCCCACCCCGCCGCTGACGTCCACCAGGTGCAGGCACACCCCGCTGAGCGTCCGGCCGGCGCGTACCTGCACTGTCGTCGTGCCACCCGTCCACACTGGGTCGCCCACGTGCCCACCCTCGGCGAGAGGCATTTCCGGGCCGTGCCCGTGATCGCCCGCTGAGACCCACTCGCTCCAGCTGCCGTCGGCACCGCGGAAGCGCAGCTCGACGGCCGCCACAGCCGGGGTCTGCCACTCGACGCCGACGAGGTCGGCCACGCGCCCCAGCCCGACCGTCGTGCCTGCCGGCCCGAGCCGCCCAAGCTGGCGCTCTTCGAGCACCGGACGCGGCGGACCGGCCAGCGCCGCGAGGACCCCACCGGGGCGCACCATTCCGCCGGCGAGCACGCCCGCGGTGCTCGCAAGCAGGGACCTGCGCGTCAGGTTCATCGAGGTCGGGGCCACAGCTCCTTATTGTGATGGGCGCTCGGGGCGAATGTCCCGCCAGCTCAGGCCCTCCGCGAGCAGCGCGGGGATGCCGAGGCCGAGGGCGGTCAGCACCTCGACTGCCTGGAGGATGATGCCGTAGGCCAGACCGGGCCCTGCGCCGATCCCGTAGGCGGTGAGCACGACCAGGCAGGCGGCCTGGAAGACACCGACGTTGGACGGGGTCGCCGGGAGGATCGCGCTGACGTTCACCGCCAGCAGGATCGCGGCGGCCGTCACCAAGCCCGCGTGGGACTGCAGACCCAGCGCCAGCACGACCATGTAACAGGCCAGCCACTGCAGGGCCCACGCCAGCAGTTGGTAGGTGATGGCGGTGAGTCCGTAGCGCGGGCGCGCGAACACGACGAGCCCGCGCCGCGCCAGCTCGAGCAGCCGCGCGATCGCCTCCGCGGCGCGCACGATACGCGTCGAGTGCGAGCGCCTGCCCACCCCCAGCAGTCGCGGACCGGCGAGCACGAGCGCGCAGATCGCCAGTGGCAGGACGAGCACGCCCGTGACGGCAGCGAAGTCTCCCTGGAGCAGCGGGACGCCGGTGAAGGTGACTCCCGCGAGGATCGCCAGCGCGAGCAGGTTGATCAGCGTCTGCGAGAACACGGTGCCCGCCACCACCGGCAACAGCCTGCCGGTGGGGCCGTCGAGCCTGCGTGCCAGCACCAGCACGCGCGAGGGCTCGCCGATCCGTCCTGGGAAGACTGCTGAGGCCATCACTCCGATCACAGTGGCCCTGGCGACCGGCGCCCAGCCGACCGGCGTGTCTGGAAGCGCCGCGCGCAGCGTCTCGTGCCAGGATGCGGAGCGCAACAGCAGCGAGCAGGCCATCAGCACGAGCGCGAGCGCCACCCAGCCCGGCGTCGCGGTGATCAGGGCATGGCCGATGCGACTCCATTCCAGGCGCGAGAGCGCGAACACGAGGAGCCCCCCGAGCAGGATCGCCGCGAGGGTGATGCCCGCGCGCCTGCCAGTCCGTGGCCGGCGCCGGGCCGGCCGGTTCTCCGGGGCGCTCATCTGGGGGATCGATTGAAGGGTGGCAGCGGCTCGGGCCGGGGTCAAGCTGCAGGGCTGGCGACGGGGCGCGCTTGCGCAGGCGTCATCGCAGGCGGGGCGGGGGTGTGGCCGATCAGGTCGAGGATCGCGGTGCTCGCATACGCCCGATCATGGGCGTATTGAGCGGGCGACCGGGTGCCGTCGAGTGTCTGACGCAGTTCCCGTGTGAGCTCGTGGGAGTCCTTGGCGTGTCCGATCAGCCCGTGGCGCACCATCGCCTTCATGTTGTGGCGCACATGGCCGTGCGCGAACCCGTACGCGATCACGGGACAGCCTTGCGCGGCGGCCTCCAGGCAGGTCATACCGCCGGTGGAGTGCACGAGCACGTTGGCCGCGCCGAGCAGGTCTGCCATTGCGTGGGTGTAGCCCAGCACGCGAACCCGTGAGTGCGACGCGTAGTGGTCGCTCAGCCGGCGGGTCGCGGGCTCGTTCTCGCCACAAACTACGATCACCTGTACCTGCTCGACCTCGAGTGCGGCCGTGATCGCTCCGCGCAGGTCGCCGATGCCCCAGCCGCCACCCGAGACGACGACAAGCGGGAGCTCGGGATCCAGGCCCAGTGCACGGCGGGCGGCGCACCGTTCTCGTCTGTTCCAGTGGGCAAGACTCAGTGGCGCTCTGGCTGCCCGGGCGGGCGCTCCACCGGTGATCGCGGCGATCTCTCTGAGGGACTCGGGATAGCTCGCCAGATGGAGGTCGGCGCCGGGGTGCGCCCAGAAATGCAGGCTGGCGAGATCGGTGACGAGCGCACACACGGGAATCTGCAGCTGGCCACGCTGGCGCATGACCCCCAGCGGCGCGGTGATCCCGGGATACGTTGAGACGACCACATCGGGCCGCTCGGCATCGACCAGCGAGCCCAGACGGGAGCGACTTGCACGGTAGAGCACTGCCAGCGCGATCCGACGCCCCAGACTGCAGCGCACGGCGATGAAGTACGAGCAGGAATAAGCAGCTGGGAAATGTGTGAGCTGCCAGCGCACGAAGCGCTCGAGGAAGACCCGCAGCGGACCGCGCGATCCACCGAGACCGTTGTGCACGCTCACCCGCACATCGGGAGCCACGCGGAGCAGCTCGTCGCGCAGACCCTCCGCCGCGCTTTGATGACCACGACCAACGCCGGCAGCAAGGATCAGCACGCTTCTGGAGCTGTGGCCGGATGCTCGCTGTTGTCCACCGTGAGCAATCGGCACGTAACTGGGAACCTTACCCAAGATCTCCTAACCGCCGCCAGCATTTCTATGCGTAATGAGAGGATTCTCACCACGCGGTGGATCCAGGCCTAAGCTCACCCACTCACGGTCCTCCGCATCGGCGGTTATGCCGATTCGATCGGGAGGTCTGTGATGGGCTGCATGGTCAGCCGGAGCTACCTCACAGCCGTGAAGCGACGTAGGCCGGGCTGGCCCGGTATCGGGGTGCTGTGGGCATAGGCCCAGATCTGGTTGTATGGGCAGTGGCGTCCGCTGTGACAGGGGTGTGACGCGACGAAATAGAACCGCACACGGCGCCTGACCACCTGAGCCTGCAGGCTCTTGGTCCGAATGAGCGATCCGTCCACGCTGTTGAGGACGAGCACCGGGAGGTCGTCGCGTGCCACGAGTCCCAGGATGTCGTTGACGTTGGCGGCAGCGACCTCATAGTGGGTCCCCTCGCGATGGGCGCGCAGGTAGCGGCTCACGGTCGGTGTGCTGAAGTCGCTCAGCAGCGAGTCCGTGCGGGCGCGGCGGATCAGATAGGCGTCCTTGTCGAGTGAGGCTGTCAACAGGCCGAACCCGATACACGCCAGGACGATGCGACCTACCAGGACGCCGCGGCGTCTCCTGCCTCCCGAGCGCTCGCGATGGTCCGGGGCGCCGCGCCAGAGCACGCTCAGAGACAGCCCGAAGACGGCGCAGATGGCCGGTGCAAACGCCTCCAGGTAGCGGACCTGCAGGCGTTCCATCGCGCTGAAGGCGAGCAGCCCGGTGAGGAACCAGATCGCGATCCCCACGGCAAGCCGTCCAGGCGGGCTGCGGAGGACCATCCGCAGGTGCTCAAAGCCTTGCGCGAGCAGCGTGGCGAGGGCCAGCAGCCCGAGCAGTGACGTGGCGAGCAGCGCGACTCCGATCAGGGTCCTGTACTGCGCCGGTCCGGCGCTCAGCAGGCGCAGCGGGCCGGCTCCTCCTTCGGCCGTTCCCGTTGCGCCGTGGCTGGAGAGACGAGCCAGGCCGTCGTATACGAGCGTCACGTGCCAGATGCTCCCGTTGGCCGAGCCGATCGGAAACGGTCGCTGGCCGGTGGGTGTCAGCGATGCGATCGCGGTCCACGACAGCGCCACAGCGAGGAACGTCCCGGCGGTGGCCAGCACCACGCGCACGCGGGTCCCGGGTGCGGCCGCCCACAGCCACAGCAACGCCAGGGCGGGGAGCGCGATCAGCATCTCGGAGAGCTTGACGTTGAAGGCCACGCCCATCACCGCGGCCGCCAGCACCGACCAGCGCATGCGCCCGGTCGAAAGAGCGCGCCACGACAGCCACAGCGCGGCGACCTCCAGGGCCGCGAGCACCGAGTCCATCGTGTCGCTGCGCGCGGTCAGCACCGACACCGGCAGTACCGCGAGCGCGAGCGCTGCCGGCAGCGCCGCCGTAAGCCCGAACGGTCGTCGCAGAGCACCGAACAGCAACCCGCAGGCGGCCACGCCGCCCAGCGCCTCTGGCAGGTGCAGTGCGACCAGGTTGAACCCCAGCACGCGGGTGGCGGCCACCTGCAGCCATAGGTCAACCGGTGGCTTGTCGATCGAGACGGTCCCGCTGGGCTCGAGCGCACCGAAGAAGAAGTCGTGCCAGGAGTTGCCCATGCTGCGTACGGCCGCGTCGTAGAAGACGTTGCCCGTCACATCCTGAATCTTCCACAGCCGCAGCGCGGCGGCCAGCACGAGTATCAGGCTCAGCGCTACCCATACCGCCCAACGGGGGCCGGACGAGCGCGAGGGAATCTCTACCGGCCTGATCGCAACTTCCGTGCTGACGATCACGCTTGCGCGATTCGGGCAGAGACCATGCAGCCAGCATCAGCCGTCCATCTAAATTGTGGATGAGCTTGCGATGAGAAACCGCTTAGTGAGTAGCGTTCTTCATCCTGAGAGATATCTCACCCGCTTCTTAGCTGGGATTTTGTTCTGGCGGGGAATAATGACTGCATGATCCCACCGCCTTCATCCAACGCAAGAGATGCCGGGCTGCGCAGGCTCGTACTCACCAAGCGCTGGCTGCTCGCCGGCAGCGTGACCTTGACAGGGGTCCTCACAGCGGTCGCGGCCAACGCCTTTCCGGGCAAGACAATCAAGTCCTCAGGCGCCCGAGCGGCAAATACCGGACATTCGAGTAAGACCTCGACGCACCACACCCAAAGCTCGTCCAGTTCGCTGAAACCGCCGGCGCAAGCGCCGCAGTCCACCACAGCCCAGGAATCCGCGCCGGCCCCCGAATCGACCCCATCTCCAGAATCCGCGCCGGCTCAGGAATCCGCGCCGGCTCAGGAATCCGCGCCGGCCCAGGAACCGGCGCCGGTCGAACACAGCGAACCCGCCCCCCAGCCGGCGCCAGAAGAACCAGTGGTCTCGGGTGGGTCCTGAGGAGCGTTGAGTGATGACACCCGTGCTGGGCACCGTCGGTCCGAGTGCCTACTGGTACCTGACGCGTTCCACCGGCGCCGTGTCGCTGGTGCTGCTGACCGTAACGGTCATCCTCGGCGTGGTAGACGTGAGTCGCTGGAGCAACCCGCGCTGGCCGCGCTTCGTGGTGGACTCTTTGCATCGCAACGTCTCGATGCTGGTGCTCGTGTTCCTCGGTCTGCACATCATCACGGCCGCGCTCGACAGCTTCGCGCCGATCAGCCCGCTCGACGCGGTGCTGCCGTTCATCGGGAGCTACCGGCCATTCTGGCTGGGGCTCGGAGCGGTCGCGTTCGATCTGCTGCTCGCCGTTGCGATCACGAGCATGCTGCGTGAGCGTCTGGGGCATCGCGCCTGGCGGATCACGCACTGGCTGGCATACGCGTGCTGGCCAATCGCTCTCCTACACGGCCTCGGCACGGGCAGCGACGTCAAGAGCGCGTGGCTGCTGGCGCTCACCGCGATCTGCGTGCTCGCGGTGGCGATCGCGGTGTGCGCGCGAACGCTCCCCGGCTGGCCTCAGCATCGACGCGTGCGCGGCGGCGCGCTGGCGCTCACGGCGATCGGCCCGATCGCGTTGATCCTGTGGCTGCCGGGCGGCCCGCT
>Ga0208357_1002484_pt1 | contig 12169 bp, 9 predicted proteins | sample NGESurdeep092012_6_FD_184487 | JGI IMG/M metagenome (GOLD analysis project Ga0208357, IMG submission 184487) | Arctic peat soil microbial communities from Barrow, Alaska - NGEE Surface sample F52-2 deep-092012 (SPAdes) | ecosystem: Environmental > Terrestrial > Soil > Wetlands > Peat ... | reverse complement strand
GAATTTCGTGAGCTCTTCGGCGTAACCGTTCATTCCACCGACTCATCGTTTCTCGAGCTCTTCACGCGACAGGTTGAAGTTGCAGGCATGCGAGTCGACGAGGCGGCCGAGGCCACCCAGTGGTCGACTTTCCATGATGTCGGCGCGCTGGCGTGGTTTCTGCGCATGGTCCCATGGGCTGTCCCAGACTTCTCGATCGATGGTTACCGAAGTCAGCTCGAGTCACTGCACAAGAAAATTGGAAACCACGGGCCAGTGACTGTCGGCCTCCGTGGTCTCTACATCGTCGCTTCAAATAATTGACCGGTTCGCGCCGAACTCACAACAGAAATGCAACCTTCCATTGGCGGCTTGACTTAACCAAAGCCTGATTGGTGCCAGAGAGCCGACATCAACACTCTCCGAGTGGAGGATCGAGCCGTGGAAAACCTCACCCTACCCAGTGAGTTGAGGCAATTAGGGTCCCCGCCGACCTTTCAGTCCATCGAAGGCGCTTCCAGCACGCAGAACTCGTTTCCCTCTGGATCGGCGAGAACGACCCAAGACCGCTCACCCTGTCCAATTTCGACCCGCGCAGCGCCCAGCGCAATCAAACGATCGACCTCTGAATCCCGATCGTCGGGGCGCAAGTCAAGATGAAGCCTGTTCTTGACCGACTTTGTCTCTGGCACCCGAACAAATAGAAGGCCGGAGAGTTGATCCGACGCGGGTCGAATCTCGAACACGTCGGGCGCTTCGTCAACGACAACCCAACCGAGCGCCTGCTGCCACCAGCGCCCCAGCAGTGCAGGATCCTTGGCGTCGACGTTCGTTTGCTCCCATTTGAGGCCCACATTGTTTATCCTACAAAGACATCCGAGTGACGTGCGACTCAGAGCGGTCCTGCAACCGTGATGAGTGCATAGAAGCATGTTTCGTGACGATTGGTCCGATCGGCCGCCGCATTTCAGCATTGGCGCTACACAGCGGCTATTTTGTCGATCTGCTCGCGCGACTTCAAGCAGCCTGGTGTCGGAGACGGGACTTGAAGTCGTCAAAACGGGAGATTTCCCGTCTTGCCTTTTCTGAAGGGTCACTGAACTTCCTGCATCACTCGAACATACTCCTACCTCCACTGTGAGAAGACGATTACGTCCTGGACGATAGTGCGAACCATTACGTCACGCCGTTTGACGCTTCGCTTGATAAGGCACCTTTGGCCTCTCACTTAACCGGAGTAGTAACAAGATGTAGTCGTCTGTCCTACGAGATGGTCAAGGCGTGAGGTCACGTTCAACAATCCACTTCGTTTTGTAGATGACAACGGGGCCACCCCCATTCTTTGTGAGGCTGGTCCAAACAACTTGATATTCGTCAGACGCTGGATTATCAGTTTCCGAACGGCTGGCACCCTGAAAGTCAGTTGGGTAACCAACCGCCACGCTTTGACCGCGAGGCAGAGTCCCCGAATTTGGATTCCACGTGCCGCTGAAACGTGGTTTTGCTGTATAGACAACGCCTTCAAGAGACGTGACCGTGCACGTCAGGTCCCTTACCCTGTGCTGACAATTGCTCATCAGGACCAGTCGCGTATGGGGAACCCAACCCTGCGTTAAGCCAGTTTTATCTGCAAAGGAAGTCCAGTGAAGTCTCAATCTCCACGGTGTTACGCACACGAAAGCTGCGACGGCTATCACTCCAAATAGCGCCCCTCCGAGACTTCCAGCAACGGCGAAGGTGCCGAGCGTCACGGCGTTGTGTTCACCCGTAGGCGTGAAGGCGCTCCAAATCCCAGCACCTACAACCGTCATGAACCATACAGAAAACTTTCCGCCGCGCGTCACGTCAATGGCCTTAGAGGTGTCCCTAATGACCCTACGAGGGCCAGAGATAATTTCGCAGGTGTCCGCTGGATGGCCTGGCAGCGGAGCCGTAACAATTGGTAACTGCACCATCGCCTAAGCCTAAGCCTCGATTTCCGGCTCGCTCAACCTCAACCCGGACGCGAGTTAGGGCAATGACATACTCATCCCACCTATGCGGCGTCAGCGGCTAGGCGAGTCTTGTTTCTTGGACGAAGGTCGAAACATTCGTTTCGCGTACTGCATGAGCATTTCCTCGTTGGTAAGCGAGTACTGCGGCGGCCAAAAAAACTCGTCAGGGAATGGGTAGATTAGACGCTCCCACTGGGTGTTGTATTTGACACTCATCCCCTGTTCTCGCGGTTCGGGCTTGATGACGCGAACGGCTTGAAGGACGAGGGTATTCATGTGGAAAGTCGAGGTTGTGAAGTTGAAGTGGAGATTCTCACTTTTCTCTCGCCAGTGGTTATCGAGAGGCCTCCACGAGTGAAGTATTGGAGTCCTTTCAACGCAAGCGGCAAACACTGCGAACTGCGGCGGAATCGTTAGGTGCTGGCGGAACGCGTAGCGGATGTCTCGGGGAATTGCGGGCTGCGCGTTGTTGCGCGCGTGAAGTGTAATCATTGTCATGGCAGACCACAATGTGATTGTGTGAAGGTCATCACGACTCAACGTTGAGGGGCGTCCCTCAATCATGGGAACGAGAATCGGCTTGGCCCGTCCCTGAATGACTCCCATGAACCGATTGCACGGTCCGCAGATTCCCCGATACGTGACAACTGGGTATTCGTGTGCCGTGTAGGGAGGTCGCTTGGACTCACGAACGATGACGCCGTTCTCTTCCGCACTACTGGTCACTTCTATGTAGGCGTCAGGGATGAACTTCTGTCCCGTTATCTTTTCCAGCACGCCTTGGAGCCAATCCGGAGAGACGTGTTCGACCTCCAATGTCCCTTGACTGGCGCAGAACATGCACTCTCGAGCTACCCCGCTACCCGAGACCAGTTTGGTAGGGAGGTTTTGCGATTTTTCCATGACCACATTGTCTCAGGTGGGTGAGACAAGTATGTCGGTGCCCAAGTTATCCGCCAAGGTCACTCCTGCGACCCGGGCGTCCAACTCGACGCCACTATCGAGGGCACCATCTCATCGGGAACCCAATACACCTGAACCGCTTGTGCCGGTCCCCCGTCACTCCATAGCGCTCGACCCGGAGAGGCACCGATGAGTTGGCTCGGGTCGTACGAGCCAACTCCCAAGGTGGCGTCAGCCTGATGGCGATCACCGACCCGGAGGGCGAAGCGGTGCGCCAGCAGCGACCGGGTGGTGACATCTATGGTCTCTGAGGTCGGCCGTTGCGTGGCCAAAAAAGTTGTCACGGCACAGGCACGCCCCAACGACACCACTCGACGGAGTAGTCCTTCGATGCGCTGGCGGTCCTTGACGCTACCGGTGGCTCCGACCTCGGCCCACTCATCAACCACAAGAACAATGGCAGGATGCCGCGCGCTCGGGAGTAACTTTGCTCCGCCAGTAGTTGCCAGGTAGAGCGCCCGTAGGTGAATGATGGCGAGGAGGTCCTCCAGCAGGGCGGTGGTTTGCACTTCGTCGTGACCGAGGACAAGCCGCGAGAACCTGGACCGCCAAAGGACCAACTCCGCCTGCTTGGGGTCTATCCCCCAGAGCGCCACATCACGCGACTGAGATAGTCCAGCGAGGAACACGCGAATGGAGTTGGATTTCCCCGAACCCGGGATACCGCCAATGAGAACGCCCTGGCCCAGAGGCTCGATGAATACCGCGTCTCCGCTGTCGTCAATACCAAGGGGAAGAGGCCGCAGCGGGTCGAGGGGCGGGTGGGTGGGAGCACTGTCCCAGGGATAAAGAACTCCGCCTAAGGCCAGGGCGTAATCGAAGAACAGCCACACGACATCGCTTGCCAGTGGGTCAGCCTGAACGCGCACTCGAGCCGCACCATACGCGGCAGCGATACCTTCGTGAGCGGCCGCGATGATTGAGGCGGACGCCGGTGGCCGGAGGTGGAGCGTCACCTTCACGCCAAGAGGCGTATCCGATACCCCGGCGAAGCCAGCGCCGTTTAGTCCGAGTGACTGCGCTACCGATGGCCAAGTGAAAAGGACCGGCAGGTTCTGGCGCAGCTTTACACCGAGCCTCATTTGCTCTTGACCACGTCGAGCGCTTCGGCCTCGAATGCGACACCGGAACGCTCACGACCTTGATTGTCTCGCATTGTCCAAGTTCGGGCGAAGAGGTTACGCGCGACTACAGCGTCGCCCTTCGCTACCTTCGGACGTTCGGGTGAAGCAACGGTGATGTTGGCCGTGGGATCTTGTCGCTCGCCTGTACCACTCATCAGCACGGCGACGGTCCATAGGAGCACGCCGTCCTTGTTGAGTTTCTGTTCGAGGCGACCGAACTCCAACTTAGCGATGGGGTCGCCAATGATTAAGAGTGTCGCACGGTTGGGGTCAATGGGAAGTCGCATAATGCCTCCGGGGTTAGTTGGCGTATCTCGCCAACTCTCACCGTGCGCGCTTGGCGGAAAGGCGCAAGGAGGTGGGCGCTTTTTGTGACGACTTTCTATACAGGGTCAAGGGCGGGGCCTACGGCCCCGCCGCCAGGCGCATCGCCGCTCTGGACCCTCGGGGCCTGCGGCACCCGTGTCCGCCGCGGCGAGCGCCTGGCACGACTGGAACACGAACAGCGAAGGCACGTCCCCCGCAAGTGCGTGAAGGGTCCAGGTCTTCGTCCCTGCATAGGTCGAGAGGCGGTCTAGATGCGCAAGGGAGGATTGCGCGACCAGACCAAAAGATGGCGGGGGGGTTCGAGTGTTTCTCCACGGGAAGCTGCGAGTGTCCTCGCCTTCTCGAAGGCCGAGAGAACCATTGTCTTAGGCGCAGCGCCCGCTACGTGTCGCTCGCGCTTGGCCCGAACGTCGTGGAAAGTCGTGCCCCAAGCGCGGCTCTTCGTCAAAGTGTGGCCCAAGTACCCGTAACCGTTCTCGGAAAGATGATGCCTTCGGCAGACCTGACGGTCCTCGTACTCGAACCCCCGACCGCGGGCGGCGTCGCACGGGCTCTCCCACGTACAAACGCAGGTGGCAGGTGCGACGCGACGCATTTCGTAGCCCATCTGTCCACCGTGGTCCAACTCGTCCCCGGTGGACTTGACGGCGTAGGCGACAACTTTCACGAGATACGCGCCGACGCCGAACCTGCCGCCTGGGCGTATGTGGGCGAGGTGACACTGCCTCCCCCAACTGATGTCGCCGTGGCTCACCTTAGATACCTTTTTGCCGTCCTTCCTCTCGCCACCTCGGACCAGTGCATGGAAATCACGTTCATCTATGTAGCCCCGAACGAGGACGTGGAAGTGAATAAGACCGCGGCGCTGATACTCTGCGACCCTGATGTACTCCAACTTCCCGAGAGCCTTACCCGTAGCGTCGGTTCCGAAGACGAAGCGCGCCAACTTCTGTAAGGTCACGGAGAAGAGACGCGCGCTCAGTGCATTCCAATGCGCCGCCTTTTCGTACTCGTAAGTCAAAGGGTCAATTGGCTGACCGAGGAGAGCGTCACTTTCGTTATGCCACTCCCCGCACTCGCAACCGTAGTGGGTTGGGTATCGTCTCCCGTCCTTGTGATACTTCATTCGGCGAGAGTGGACCGCTCCGAACTCTTCCGAGCCCGGGGCCGTGAAAGTGAGGAAGGTGAGCGGCAAAATCTCGCCGTTCTCGTCCACCATTCCCGAGCGCACCACGCTAAACGCGTCGCGGCGGTACACCTTGGCGCAGGACGGACACAGCATCTCGCGTCGAGTTCCGCAGGCCTTGACGATTTCGCGTGGGGCACCCAGGTTGCCGGTGCTGGTGTCGAGAACTCGAACCCACAAATGGATAGGGTGGCGGCATTCTTCAGTAGTCGTACTCACATACCGAACCGTCCGGCTGTCCGTCGCGTGTGCCGCCTGGTCCAGCTGAATGTGAGCGCAGCCCTATACCGTTGATGAAATGGCCCGGAACTGGAACCTCAGCACGTCGGGAGCCGACGCCTTCGCGTCGAAGTTCTTGGGCATTCTCAGCGACCCACTACGTAAGACAAGTGAGAAGGGCGAGAAACAGTTGTCGTTTTCCTTTTGGCGCGACTTCTTCTCGCAAGTTTGCGGCGTGGAGGACCCCACCGTGGCAGGCGTGTCGTTTGAGTTCCCGGTCCGACTGGTCGCCACCGACACCGTCGGCTGGATAGACGTGCTCTGGCCCGGGGTTGTGCTCATCGAACACAAGAGCAAGGGCAAAGACCTCGATGCGGCCGAGGAACAAGCCCGCGACTACCTGCTCGCGCTGGAGCCTCGAGTGAGGCCGCCGGTCATCATCGTCTCAGACTTCCTACGCATTCGCATCGTCGAGGTCATCGCTGGACATTCGTACGAATTCGCCCTCGCGGACCTCGCCGACAACCTCAACCGCTTCGACGCGGTACTCGGACAAGCGGGTCGCGGAGCCGCGGCGCTCGCGTTGCGCGCGGACGAGGAGGCCGCCCATTTGATGAGTGACCTCTACGTCGCCTTTGAGGAGGCGGGCTACGAGGGTCACATGGTCTCGGTATTCCTCGTCCGTATCCTGTTCCTACTCTTCGGCGATGACACGAACCTTTGGCGTCACGTCAGTGGCGTTGGCATGTTCGGCTCCATAGTTGAAGCGAGCAACCTTGACGGTTCTGGTTTGGGTGGCACGATACAAGAACTCTTCGGCGTGCTGGACCAGCCCCGTGAGGGTCGCGTCACCACCCTTCCAGAAACACTGTCCGAGTTCCCCTACGCCAATGGTGGCTTGTTCGCTGAGGTGTTGCCCGTCTTCTCATTCGACTACAAAATGCGGAGGGCATTGCTGGCCTCGTGCGCGTACGACTGGTCCATCATCAGTCCGCAAATCTTCGGCGCGATGTTCCAGGACATCAAGGACCAAGTAGCCCGGCGTGAACTCGGCGAGCACTACACCTCCGAGGTGAACATTCTAAAGGTCATCGTGCCGCTCTTTCTGGATGACCTCAACACCCAGCTGTCGCGCGCCTGGGACAGTCCTACCGCACTGCGTCGCTTCCACGACGAGTTGGCGACGTATCAGTGGTTGGACCCGGCCTGTGGGTGCGGGAATTTCTTGGTCGTTGCGTACCGTCGCGTGCGCGACATCGAACTACGACTGCTAGCGCGTCTCAACGACCTCGAACCGCTATCAGCCGGGCGGTCCCTATTCTCTGAGGCTTTCCAGAAGGTCCGGCTCGCGCAGTTTCACGGTATCGAATACTTCGAATGGTCGAGCCAGATCGCCTCCGTCGCTCTATTCCTTAGTGAGCACCAGGCGAACCAAGAGATGGAGCGTCTCCTTGGCACGGCTCCCGACCTACTACCGCTCCGAGACTTCCCCTCCATCATCTGCGGTAACGCGCTCGATCTGGAATGGTCGGCCCTCTGTCCGATGAGCGACCGAACCTTCATTATGGGCAACCCTCCATTTGTGGGCTACTCCCGCATAAACGATGAGCAGCGGGAAGACGGCGTGCGCATCTGGGGCGATGTTCAGCGCGCGGGGAGTATGGACTACGTCGCCAACTGGTTTGTGCTTGGTGCTCGCCTAGTGTCGGAGAACGGGTGCCGACTTGGCCTCGTAGCCACCAACTCCATCACACAGGGCCAACAGCCGCCAGTTCTATGGAAGGTGCTACGCCCACTCAACGTCGCCATCGCCTACGCGCACCAGACCTTTCGTTGGTCGAACGGGACGAGCGGCGAAGCGGCTGTTCACACGGTCATCATTGGACTACGACGAGCCGACGACATAAGGCGTTGCCAACTATGGACTTACGAGACCGTAACCTCCGACCCTGTTGTCACAAACGCAACGTTCATCAACGGCTACTTGGCTGACGGCCCCGATGTCCTCATCACCTCACGCAAACGTCCTATCGTCCTCGGAGTTCCGCCACTTACGAACGGGAACAAGCCTGTTGATGACGGTTGGCTCTCGAACATCTCCAATGAAGAGGCGCAGCGTATTCGCAACGAGGACCCTACCGCTGCTCAGTACCTCAGACCACTTGTCGGGGCCGAGGAACTTCTCAACGGCGGCAAGCGTTGGTGCTTATGGCTACTGGGTGCTAATCCCATCGACCTTCGTTCTTCTCCAGAACTGCGCCAACGCATCGAGAAAGTCAAGGCCTTTCGCTTGGCGAGCGCTAAGGCTCAGACGAGAGAAGACGCTGCCCGTCCCTGGGAGTTCCAGCAGGTCCGACAACCTCAGGGTGGCTACGTCGCAGTGCCGCGCCACAGTTCGGAGCGTCGCCACTACTTACCGTGTGAGTACTACGACCCCAGCGTCATCGTGAACGACGCCGTCTCCATTATCAGCGACGACAGTTTGGAGACATTCGGCATCATCTCCTCGCGGGTCTTTCGTATTTGGGCAAACGCTGTATCAGGTCGGCTAAAGAACGACCTGAGGGTGTCGAGCGAGATTACATACAACAACTTCCCCTGGCCCCAGGTGAGCGGCGAGTATTCCGGACGCATCGCGGAAGCCGCCGATGGAGTACTCCGCGTTCGCGCTTACTTCTTAGGTGGGGGTATGGCCGAAACACTTTCGGACCTCTACGACCCATTGACGATGCCCACGCAACTACAAGAGGCCCACGAGCAGCTTGACCGCGCTGTCCTCGCCGCAATAGGTCTTCGTTCCAACGCGACGGAAGCGGCCATCTTGTCCCGACTGTTCGCCCTGTACGACGAACTCACGCGCGGGCTGCTACCGGCGACGGTGTCACCGCTGCGACGTAGGCGCGCCGCGCCGACCTAAGAACTCAGGAAGGCGCGAGGGGATGGGGCTCTCCGGTGTAAATGGCGACCGCCCGGGCGACTTCGGTGAGGTTCGCTTTAATGTATGTGGTCGTCACTTCATCTCCGCCCGAGTGTCCCGCGAACGCTCTCGCTACGCCGTAACCCGCAATCCGTTCAATCGCGCTTGTGGCGTGGTGGCGGCACCAGTGGATACTGACGCCAAGTTCCTGCACCCAGGGGATTGACTTACCCCACCGACCGATAAGTGTGTTGTAGCGACGACGAGTGATTGGAATACCCGCACTGCCAACCTGCTTCGGTCGATGGCGAAACACGGGGGCATCCTGAGTCAATGCGCCGCGAGCATCGCAATGCTCAGTCAGTGCATCGAGGAGCGTCTTGGAGACGGGCTGCCATCGTTGCTTTTCGTTTTTCTCCCGCAATCGGATGCACTGACGCTCGACGTTCAGGTCCCGGCGACGAAGCGCCAGAGCACCTCCGCGTCGCGCTCCGGTTTCAAGGTGAAAGCGCAGCAACAGCGTGTCCAGTACCGGGTCGTCACCCCCGGTCGAGGTGACCTTGTAAAGGGTCACCACCTCTTCGTCAGAGAACCCACGTCGGTCGGAAGGTTGGCGAGTGGGCTTCTTCAACTCCGCTGCAGGACTTTTCTCTATGAGACCGTCGGCCACCGCCAACGCGAAGAAACACCGCATCGCCGAGACGCAATGTTCCTGGGCCGATGTTCCGCTGCGCCCATTTGAGCGCTGAACGGCGTGGGTCTTCGCAAACAACGACAACGCCTGAAGCGTTGAGGTCTTGACTTCAGTCAGTGGCTTGTCTCCGTATTGGTTGGCTAGCAGACGCCAGTACGTCGCGTACGTCTTCTTCTTGCCGTCGGTCGCTGCGTTCTCCACTTTGGGAAGGAACTCAGCGATTGTCACGCGCGCTTCTTCGTGCCCGCGACCGCGACCGGCGGCTACGAGGTCGTCAATGCTGAGGCCCATTGCACTGAGCGCGTCGAGCATCTTGCTTGCCACGTCGGGGTTGTTGATAGTCATACGGTTAGTACCTCATCGCATCGTTGGGCGGAATGAATCACGAGGAAGCCTTCGCACAGGTCTGCTGAGAGCAGGACACTGGCTCCGACTTCCAAATGGAGCACGCGACGAGCACTCTCGCCAAGCGTGAGACGACCTCGTGTGTCGAGTGTCGTGTTGCCGGTCTTGTCGCGGCGGATGGTGAGACGAGCGCCTTCAATGGAGAGTTCCAGTTGGTCGCCCGGGAGCCAACCGAGTTCTCGGAAAAGGACAGCGTCGCGGACCCGACCACTATCGTCGAGACGAACCAGGCTGTGAGTCCACTTCGCGGCCTGGGACAGACTGATAGGGCGAAGTTGGCTCAGGAGTGTCGGAGAGACCGACGAAAGGGCACCCGTGGTGACGGGGCGAAGGGCAGCAACGAGCCGCTCTTTCTGCATCGTCTGCGCCGTTGTATTCATGCCCTTATTATGTGACGCTGCCTCTTCTGGGCCACTCGAAGGCACACTCTCAGAGACGCTCTGACCAGGCTCTTCGCAACCGTCCGAAACATCTTCGGACTCGGAACGGGAACCTTCCCGTTTTATGGTGTCGGAGACGGGACTTGAACCCACACGCCCCTAAGGGCACCAGCCCCTCAAGCTGGCGCGTCTGCCTATTCCGCCACTCCGACGCGGCCTCTACTCTATCGCACTCGACGAATCGTTCGTAAAACTAACTGCCCGCGATTGGCGGCGCGATGGACCATGAGGGTAATTGATCGACGAATCCCGTCACGGTAAAACTACTTTGCACCGTGACGAGTGAACTCGACCACACGACGAGCGAAGGCGGCGTGAAAAGCGGTCGAACCCAGTAGTCGCTCAACACGGTTTGGTCAAGTCGCAACCACGTGCCCGACGCCGTAACGGGATTGAAGATCGCCGACGCCTGTTGGAAGAGCGACGTCACCGTCGCCGATCGGTCGCCGCTCGGATACGTGTTTGGATACGCCGGGCCGGTCCACGAGCGCGCGGTGTACGAAGGCGACGTCAGCGTCGGGCGCGAGAAGATCGCCACGTCGGCGACGCTCGTCGCCGCCGCGTTCGCCGCTCGTGTCTCGCTGTTGACGTCGACCACCGTCGCTGGAATTGCAATTCTCGCCCAGTCTTTCTTCACGAGCGCCGCAACCGCGTGATCGAGGGCGCGTGGTCCGACGGCTACGCGAATCGAGAGTACACGGCCCGTGCCACTCACCCAACCCGACGAAGTTCGCTGAAAGCCGCTCTCCTTCAAGGTGTCGATCGCGCACCTCACGCAGTCACTCACTCCGTCGGTGGGACCTCCGAGAATGGTCGTCGTCGTCGTCGCTTGGCCCGTTGGGTTCGATCCCGCTGTCCCGGGATACTGACTCTGGCCCTGGGAATAGACGGCTGACGCCGCCACCGACGGCGAGAACGTCACCGAGCCAAAGAGTGTGTCGATCATGGACTGACGTTGGACAGCCCAACTCAGCGCTTGACGGATGACGAGCTGGTTGACGTACGCTTCGGCGGGCGCGAAGGTCATCTCTTCAATGTTGCTCGACGACGAGATGCGACTCACGAGCGTCGGACGCGAACTGAGCGGCAGCAGGGTCCCACTGTTAACGGTCAGGGAGTAGTCCGCCCATACGTCGTGGGGTGTCTTCGGGAGCGCTTGCGAATCCGTGATGACGACGCGTCCGAACCGGTTCGTGTTGAGGGGCCACGTGGGGTTCATGTTCAACACGATCCGACTCGCGGAGGCGCTTTTCACGATGTAGGGACCGAGCGACGGAAGGTTGACGAGATTGCTGATCGCGCAACTCTTGGCTGGTCCCGGCGCCTCGACGTCTCGAAACAACAGGTTCCAGTCGGCGTAGGGCGTCTTGAAGATAGCCGTCACGATGAGACCGTTCTTAGAAACGCTGAGCGACTTGATCGCGCGATACCCGTCGCTGGTCTCGCTCGCGAGGATCTTCGCGCGGTTCCACCAACTCACGAGGTCGTGGCCATCGAAGACCATCGAGTTGCTCCACGTTTGATTCGGACTGATCGTGTAGCGCACCGTCTCTGGCTGCAGTGAGGTCAGTTCCGCCGAGGAGATAGGTCCGTTTTGACCCACCAGCGTGCCGTTGGCGTTGGTGACAAAGGCTGAGGGACGAATCAGGTCGAGGATCGCCGTCGTCGTCGGCGTGACGCGGTCGTCGAGGTACGAACAGCCGTTAAAGGGTCCCGGCAGTGACAGCACCAGCGTGTGGGCGTTCTCGTTCGCCGTCGTGTACGGCAGGGCTCCCGAGTTCGTGATGGGAATCACGAACGCCACGAAACCGACGAGGGCCAGAAAGGAGATCACCAGCGAGCGCCAGCTTCGACGCCACCGCATGGTCGTTACTGCAGGCGTAGATCGAGCGCCAGCGTGGCGAACGTGAACAACAGCGCG
>Ga0208357_1002483_pt1 | contig 12176 bp, 8 predicted proteins | sample NGESurdeep092012_6_FD_184487 | JGI IMG/M metagenome (GOLD analysis project Ga0208357, IMG submission 184487) | Arctic peat soil microbial communities from Barrow, Alaska - NGEE Surface sample F52-2 deep-092012 (SPAdes) | ecosystem: Environmental > Terrestrial > Soil > Wetlands > Peat ... | reverse complement strand
TCACCGCAAGATACGTCTTGCCGGTGCCTGCCGGTCCGATTCCAAAGGTCAGCGCGTGCCCGTCGATGGCTTCGACAAAGCTGCGCTGGCCGGCGGTGCGCGGGCGCACTTCTTTGCCGCGCTGCGTGCGGATCAGCGTGTCGGGCAAAGGGCGATGCTCGGTGCCGTTGCGGGCGTCGCTGGCCGCTAACGCGACGTCCTCGGGCGTGACCTGCGCGCCGCGTAGGGCGGCGTCGAGCAGCTGTCCGACGGTACGACGAGCCGCCGCGACACCGTCGGCGCCGCCGGCGATCACCAGACGATCGCCATCGGCGCGCACGGCGACCGAGCAGATGCGCTCGAGCGCCGAGAGATTTTCGTCGAACGCGCCGAACAATCGGACGCGATCGTCGAGGCGGCTTAGGTCGACGGTGGCTGGTGCTGCAGACTCCAGAGATGTTGCTCCGCGGAAAGTGCTTTGGGTTGGCCTAAGACTTCGGACATGACCACCGCCCAAATCAGGCTTCGTCTGTCTTCGAACAAGCGACGGGGAACCCCGGTCGGCACCTCCATATCGTGGTCGTGCACGATGGGCGGCGGCGGAGCGGGGCGCTCGATCATCGGCGCCGGCTTTGTAGGAAGCGAACGCTCGATCGTTCGCGCTGGAACCGGCGCGGGCTCCCGAACCGCGACGCGAATCGGCGGCCGTACCACGGTTTGTGGCGCCGCCGCGACCCGCGCCTGTTTTTGGCTCTTGCGGATGCTCGAAATAACGCCCGCGATCAATACGACGACCCAGATGAGGCCGCCGATATTGCCGATATGCACTTACTTCTGTGCCGGTGGCGGCGAGCCGGGATCGGTCGAGGCCTCGGCCGAGCCGCCGATCGCACCGCGCATCTCGGTATCGGCTTGGATGTTCTTGAAGCGGTAGTAGTCCATAATGCCCAGATTGCCGGCATTGAACGCCCCCGCAATCGCCAGCGGGATCGCGGCTTCCGCCTCGACGACCTTGGCGCGCATCGACTGCGTTAGCGCCTTTTGTTCTTGTTCGGAGGCCATGGCGGCGTATTGGCGCTCGGAGGCTTTGGCTTGCGCGATGCGCCGATCGGCCTCGGCTTGACTGGTCTGCAGTTCCGCGCCGATGTTCTTGCCCACATCGACGTCGGCAATATCGATAGAAACGATCTCGAACGCGGTTCCCGCGTCCAAGCCCTTGGCCAGCACGGCCTTGGAGATGCGGTCGGGATACTCGAGCACTTCTTTGTGATCGATGGCCGCGCCGACCGCCGACACGACACCTTCGCCGACGCGGGCGACGATCGTCGGTTCGCCGGCGCCGCCGACGTAGCGGTCCAAGTTGCTGCGCACGGTGATTCGCGCCTTGACGTTGAGCTGGATGCCGTTCTGCGCGACGCCTTGGAAGATCGGGGTTTCGATGACCTTGGGGTTGACGGAGGTCTGCAGGGCTTCCAGCACGTTGCGCCCGGCCAGGTCGATCGCGGCGGCGCGCTGCCATTCCAGCGGAATTTGCGCTCGTTGGGCGGCGATCATCGCCAGCGTCACGTTCTCGACGTTACCGCCGGCCAGAAAGTGAGACTGCATCTGATCCACCGAAAGGTTCAAGCCGGCCTTGCGCGCGCGAACGTAGTTGTTGACGATAACGCCCGGCGGGATGCCGATCAAGCGCATGCGAACCAGCGAGATGATGCCCAACGGCACCCCCGCGGCGATGGTTCGCACCCAGAGACCGATCGGGAAGTAATACAAGAACGTGAAGAACAGAATGATCGCAACGACGATCACGATCGCGATGGTCAGCGAAAGACCGATTACCACAGGTGCTCCTTATTCAGAACGATAGTTCGGCAAAATGACCGGTTCGACGAAGACCCGCGCGCCTTCGACCCGAGTGACGCGGACGGGCGTTCCCGCGGCGATGAAGTCCCCGGCGGTTAAAACGTCGACGCGCTGGCCATCGATGCTGGCGACGCCCGCCGGGCGCAAGAACGACGCCGCGGTTCCCGAGAGGCCGCGCAAATGCGTGAAGTCGCGCGACGTGACGTAGTCGGAGCCTTGGTTAGCGCCCAGCGCCAAACGCCGCATCCACGCATTTTCGGGCATCGCGCGCACGAGCAGCGCGAAGATGACCACGGTCAGCACGACGGCGGTCGCCAGCGTTTCGATTGCGATACCCAGGAAGGGCGATCCGAACGCCAGGATCACCGCGGCGATCAACGCCACGCCGCCCAGTATCCCGGGCAACCCGTGACCCGGAACGACGTGCAGCTCGAAGAGGATGCCGACCAGGCCCGCCACTGCCAGCACGACGATCCAGCCGTTGGTAAAACCTGCGTAGATATGCGTGCCGAAAAACAGAACCAGCGCGGTAACGCCGATGACGCCGGCGATGCCGTGCAAGGTCTGCATTTCGATGAGCAGCCCGAGCATTCCCAGCGTAAGCAGCAGCCCGCTCACCGTCGGGTCGGTCGCAAACCGCGCCAGTTTTTCGCCCAGGCTGTATTGCGCGACCACTTGCGTGTCGCCGCTCAAGCGCACTTGCGCGAGCGCGCCGTCTAAGGTCGCCGCCGACCCGATCGCGATATGCGAACGGACCGCGTCGACGGAGTTGAGCGTCAGGACTTTGCCCGGCGCTTTATACTGCGGCAGTTCCATGTCTTTGTCGACCATCGAGCCGGCCAATTTGCTGTCGTGATGGTTGCGGATTGCGGTCGATTCGAACTCGCCGCGCAGCGCCGAGACCATCTTGTCGCTATAGGGAATCGGCTCCGCAGCGCCGATCGACGCGCCGGGACCCATAACGATCTGCTGGGCGCATAACGTAATGAGCGCCGCCGCCGAATAGGCTCGCGCCGACACGTACGCGTCGACGGGCATTTTGGCAGAAAAGAGGGCATCGCGGATATCTAATGCCGACGAAACCAATCCGCCGCCGCTGTTGACGTCCAAGACGATCGCGCTGGCCTTATCGGCATTGGCTTGCGCGACGGCACGTTGGACCAAATGCGCCATCCCATCGTCGACGGTACCGTGAATGGGAACGATCAGCACTTCGCCGCCCGCGGGGGCGCCGCTGGCCGCGCGAACAATGCCGATGAGACCACATACTAAAAGGGCGCCCGAAACGATCGCGCGGACTCGCAAAGCCTTCATGTCCTCACCTACCCGTCATTCCACAGCGAAGTTACGCAAAACCAACTCGGAGACCCTCAAGACGACGTCGTAAGCGGTGACCGCGTATCGCCTGAGGACACCCCGCCCTCGCTAATTCTTGTTTAATCGCTCCGGCGGGGTATCCTCAGGCGATACGCTCTATCCGAGCGCTAGCCCAGTTCTTGAGTGACGATTTCGCGGATGGCGTTGCCGTCGGCCAGGCCTTTGAGCTGCGGCATGACCGCTTTCATCACGGCGCCTTGATTGCGGGCGTCGGCCGGCAGAGCCGCGACGGCGGCGCGAACGATGGCGCGAATCTCGTCGGGTGATTTTTGGGCCGGAAGGTAGACGGCCAAGATGTCGCGCTCGGCGGCCTCTTTGGCAGCGAGCTCGGGCCGGTTGGCCTTTTGATATTCGGCGATGGCGTCGTTGCGCTGTTTGACCTGTCGCCCGACGACCGCCAGCTCGTCGGCGTCGCTGAGGTCCTGACCCGCTTCGGTCCGCTTGTAGATGAAGCCGGAAAGGACCGCGCGCAACGTATCGAGCCGCACTTGATCGCGCGCTCTCATGGCGTCCTTGAGATCGCCGGAGATGCGCTCTTTCAGCGAGGCCATGCGTTTAGGTGCGGCGCTTGCGGGCGGCCGCGGACTTCTTCTTCTTGCGAACGCTTGGCTTCTCGTAGTGCTCGTGCTTGCGCGCTTCGGCGAGGATGCCGGCCTTTTGGGTGGCTTTCTTAAAACGGCGCAGCGCGCTTTCGATCGATTCGCCCGGTGCGATGCGAACTTCCATAGGTGAAGAACCCCCCTCTCGGCCGCGCCCAACGGCGCGCAAAAAATTTGGACCCCAATGGGCCCCGGTTACCATACCACAAGGGCCGCCGGCGCGCTAGCGCAGCGACCCGCTAGGGCGCGACGACGACGGTCGTGGGGCTGCCCAGGGCTGAGACGGGCGGACCGTACATCGCGCTGACCGAGGGGGGAGGGGCCGTGTAGGTCCCGGCGGTCGTCACGCGCAGGTTGTAGCTCAGGGTGATGGGCCGGCGATCGTAGAGGCGGTCGGCAAAGAACACCGCCCGGTCGTCGAGCAACTGCAGGCCGCTCCAGGCTGCATCGGCGGCGCGGCCTTGGTCGGGCTGCGGCTCGGCAGCCGCCGGGAATGGGTCCTCGATCGCCACGTACTGGACGTCGCTGTGCGCTTCGACCCGAAGGGTCACGCGAACCAGGTCGCCGACGCGCCACGGACCGTCGTGGCCCACGTCGTAGCTTCTGCTAATCGTCAGGTCGGGCGGCGAGGCGAACAAGCGGGCGAGCAAGCCCTTGGGAACATCGCTGGCGACCTGAGCCGAGGGCGGCAGATACCGCACGGCATCCGACGACCAGTAGAGCGCCCCCCTGCCGCTGCGTTCGAATGCGACCGTGCTGCCGTCGTGCAGGCTGCCGGCCGGCACGACCACCGAGGCGTCGGCGGCATCCAGGATCGGCGACGTCACGTGCAGGGTGCGCAGCGGCTTGCCGTCGACCAGCACGCGAATCGTTTCGTCGGGGTGAAACTCCGACGGATCGGGCTGCAGCGCTTCGCTCAACGCGTCGATCGATGCGGCCGTATCCTTGGTCGTGTACCACCAGTCGCCGCGGCGCTGCGCGCGCAGGAACGCAACGATCTTGGGGATGCGCGGCGACTGCGGGTTGACGGCGACTTCCAAACGCAGCGCGTAGGCGGTCGTTTCGATCGGATCGTCCTCCCACGCGTAGTGCCAGGTGTCGCCGTGCCAATAGGTGTAGGCGCCGTCGTCGGTGGCGCGCTTGTCGAGTTCGCCGGCCAGATCGCGCGCGGTCGCATCGTCGCCCAGCGCGTGTTCGGCCAAGCCTAGCACCGCGATCGCATACGGGTTCAAGTTGCCGACGTGCGCTTTGGTCTGCGCGAGCAGGTTGCGGTCGACCTTATCGGGGGCGGCTTGCGCCAGCGCGAACAGCATGAAGGCGCGGGTATTCCACTCCGACCCGCGCTGCGCGCCGCCCCAGAACCGCAACGTGTCGCCGTTGGACGCCGCTAACTGGCCGACCAGGCTCTGCACGCCGCGATCGAAGGTTCCGCCGGGCACGTCGTAACCGGCGCTGCGAAACTGGGATAAGGCATACATGGCATATGCGGTCATGAATGGGTGCGCGTCGTCGTACTGCCACCACCCCCACGATCCGTCGTCGTGCTGCAGTTGGTTCAAGCGCGCGATCGCCTCGCGAACGATCTGCCCGGTGTCGACATCGCCGGGCTGCGGCAGGCCGCCGCGCTTGAGGATGCGGTCGATGAAGATTGCGGGAAGGGCCGTCGAGACGGTCTGCTCGGTGCAATAGTACGGATAGATCTGCAGCAAGCGAACGTTCTGCACGAGCTCGGCGACGATCGAAGGCGAGAGCGTCAAGTGCACGTCGCCGGCGACGTAGCCCGGCGGCAGCGCAACCGCGATGCTCGATGCGCTTGGAAGCGAGCCCGCGTCGCGCACGTGCTCGGGTGCCGTTGCGGCCTCTAGCGGAAGCGTCGACTGCATCGCATCCTTGAGCGTTCCATCGCTTCCGCTCAGCGTTAGCAGAACGCTTCCGACGCCAGGTGCGATAAACGGCCACGACGTGTCGGCGCTGCGGTTACTATCCAGCGTGAGGGCGGCGCTCGCCGGCGCGAACAGCGCCGGCACGGCCTGCAGCCCCAGTGTGACGTTGGGGCGTGCGGCTTGACCTTGTGCGATGCCCACGATCTGCGAACGGTCCCCGACGCGTAAGAAGCGCGGCGTCTCGAGTCGCACGAGGAAGTCTTTGGTCACCAACGCGTCGGCGCTAGCCTGACCGACATCGGTATTCTTTGTGACCGCCATTCCGGTCGCGCGCCAGGTCGTCAAGTTGTCCGGCCAAACGAACGAGATGCTCGCTTCACCACGCGCATCGGTCACCACCGACCCCGCCCAAAAGGCAGTATCCTGAAAGTTGCTGCGAATGCTCGGCCCTGCTTGCACCGACAAATGCGGCACGTTGAGCTTGAGCAACGGCCCAGGCGAGAATGATGACGACATTGAGCGCAACATAAACGTGTTGGGGGGCGACCATGTAAACGTGGGATTAGGGGAATCGGGCTCCCCATACAGCGCGTCGAACACGGTTTGGGTGTCGGCACTTTGCACCGCGTAGATCGCCTCGTCGACGACGCCGATGCCTAACTCCGCGCGGACGGGCATGCCGCGCGCGTCGCGTGCCAGAATGTTCCAGCGCGCGCGTTCGCCGGGCGCATAGCGTGCCTTGCCCGGGACGATCGTCACCTGCAGCGTCTTTGGCGCCGGATGGACGGGGATGGTTTGCTGCGCGGTCGACACGCCGTCTCCGTTCGGCAGCTCCACCGTCACAATAAACGATGCCGCATCGCGTGGCTCGTCGACATCCACGGCCATCGTCTGGCCGGAGAAATGAAGTACCCGCTCCGAAATCAAGCGATCGGTCGAGATCAACAGCAGGGCGTCGCGGCCGGCCTTGGGCAACGTGACCAGGAGGCGCGGCCGTTCGCCGATCCGATACGATTCTTTTTGCGCGACGATCAGCGGCTGCTCGATCGGCGCAAAATATGCCCGCTGGTCCGCGCCGACGGCCCACAGGTAGAGCGTGCCGGTCGCGGTATTCCCGCGCTCGTCGACCGCCTTGGCCGTAAACGAATAACTGCCCGCCTCGTGCGGCGTCCACGTCAGGTTCGCGTTCCCCGAAGCATCCGTCGACACCGCCGCACTGGTTTGCGAGAACGCGACGTCCTTCTTCCGTTTGTCGTCCCAGCGCGCGCCGACGATCTGAACGCTCACCGGCGTTCCGGCGTGCGGTTTTCCATCGTAGCCGATCGTCGCCACCGAGATCGTCGTCACAACGCCCGCCTGCGCGAACCACTGCGCCGGCGAGAGCGCGATCGAAAATGAGGCGGGCACGACGCGCACCCCTGCGTCGGTGGAGATCGTGCGGCCCGACGCATCGCGACCGTCCACGCGAACGTCGAGGTGCTCTTCGACGGCCGTCTTCTCGGTGCCGAGCGCAACCACGTTGCTTCCGCTCGCATCGGTGACGAAGTCTCCCTCGGCAACCTTGACCGGTTCGTAGGCTCGAACGCCGCCGACGCGCACACCTTCGATGCCGGCGTACGGCCCGCTCCACACCGCCCGCTGCTCTTTGTACGCGACGTAGTGCAGGTGGAAACCCGCGGCGGGCTGACCGAAGAAATATCGCGCCGATAACGTAAACGTCGCTCGGTCACCGCCGATCACGTATTTTTGGTTGGCCGAGAAATCGATCGTGTATTCGGGCTTCTTGTACGCTGCGACCGTGACCGACGTCTGCAGGTCGCCGACGTTCACCTGGTACATCCCGGTCGCCGCGTCCTGCGGCAACTGGACCTTGGCTTGAATCGTCCCGAACGACGAGAGCGGCAGATCGTGCCGGTAGGCGATCGTATTGTCGGGCGTGGTCACCGTCACCATACGCGCTCCGGTGGGAATGCTATACCGGCCGACGCCGCCGCGCCGCACGATGGCCCGGAAATACATCGTTTGGCCGGGACGATAGATCGGACGGTCGCTCTGAACGTATCCGACATCGGTTGGCGCATCGTCGGCGTCCAGCGATACGAACTGCACCGAACCGTCCGGCGCGGTTGCGACGGCGTATGGCGCATCGGAGTGCAACGCGCCCGCGTATTCGGCCAGATCGTGGGAGAATGCCACGTCATGCATCGCCTTGCCGTCGTGAACGGTCAGGCCCGGCTTGCCGCCGTACGCTAGAAACGTTCGCAAATCGACGGCGTAGAAACTGCGCGCGTCCTTGACCACGTTGAGGACGACGCCCATCGTGGTCATATCAACAACCGACGTGACCGACGTTTTGGCCACGCCGGCCGAGACGACGTATAGGCCGATCGGCAGGACGGGTATCGTTGCGGTTCGCAGGTTGGGCTGCCGTTTGTCGCTTGCGACGGCCGCGAGCAGCAGCACGCGAGTCAAACCTGCCGTGCGCGGCGCCGGATCCTCGTAGGCGCGACCGAGATAGCCGGCAGCCGCGGCCATGGAGAGCGGCAGTGCGTAGATCGACACTTGAGTCGGTCCGGCCACATTAGTGTAATAGCTGACCGGAATCGCGTGGCCGGGTGTGAACGAACCCGAGACGCCGCCGTAGAGATACGCCGGATCGTCTGCGCGCGCAGTACAGACGCCCGCGGCGAGCATCGATAGGCACAGGGCCAGGACCGTACAGCGGCGGTTCATCGCACTCCTAACGCCCCAACCTTCGCCGCTGTTACATGCTCACCCCGGCGGCCACTGCATGTGGCGGCCGGCCAGCACGTGGACGTGCAGATGATCGACGGTTTGACCGCCGTGCGGCCCCGTGTTGACGACCAGACGAAAACCTTCATCGCCGTGCTCGCGTCCCAAACGCGCGGCGGTACGCCAAAGCGCGGCGACTGCCTCGGGCGAAGCGACGGCAACGAAGTCGTTCACGTTGGCAAAATGCTCGACGGGCATCACCAACAGATGCGTTGGCGCCTGGGCGTTGAGATCGGCGATCGCGATGGCGTGCTCGTCGCGGTGCAGGATCGTCGCCGGAATCTCGCCCGCAACGATCCTGCAAAAGACGCAATCGGCGCTCGAGCTCATTGCTTGGGCCTCAAGTACTCAAACGAGATGTGCGTGTCGGGATTGGGTGTGAACCCCGCGATCGACGACTTGACGACGATCGGCACCGTCACGTGCACGATGGTAATCACCGGAACCTGGTCGTGGACCATCGCGTTGGCTTGAGCGTAGATCGTCTGGCGTTTGGCCTCGTCGGGAGTCGCTTGTCCGGCCAGAAGCAACTTGTGGAACGTTTCGTCGCGCCAGAACGAATAGTTCTGACCGTTGGGCTTGGCGTTGGCGGTGTCTTTATCGAGCAGCGGATAGAAAAAGTCGTCGGGGTCGCCGTTGTCGCCGCTCCAGCCGATCAAACAGACCGGATGTTCGCCGTGGCGCACCTTGTCCAAGAAGACCGCCCACTCGAAGGGATCGAGCGCGGCATTGATGCCGACGGCCTTGAGCTGAGCCTGAATGGCCTCGGCGATTCTCTGCGGCTCGGGCATGTACGGCCGCGGAATCGATGGGTAGTAGAGTTCGGTTGAAAAGCCGTGCGGAAAGCCGGCTTGCGCGAGCAGCGCTTTGGCTTTGGCCGGATCGTACGGGTAGGCTTTCACCGCGGGGTTGTCGCCCAGCATCCCCGGCGGCGTAAAGTTGTTGGCGACCATCGCGCCCTTGGGATAGAACGCCGCGACGATCTGCGGCAAGTTCAGCGCGTAGGCAAACGCCTGACGTACCGCAAGCTTGTCGAACGGCGGACGATCCATGTTCATGGCGATGTACGAATTGTTATTGGCCGGCTGATAATAGACCGAGATGCCGCGCATGCTCGCCAACTGCTTGGCATCGTCGGGGCGCGGATCGACCAAGATGTCGACATCGCCCTTCTGCATCTCCAGCACGCTGGTCGATTGATCGGGGATGTCGCGCACGATCACCTCGGGATATCCGCCGCGTACCGGATAGTTGGGATTGGCGCGCAGGGTCATGTGATCGTCTTTTTGCCAGTCGACCAGCGTGTAGGGTCCCCAACCGACGGGATGTTCGCCGTAGTCCTGCAAGTCCGCGCGCACCGCCGTCGGCGACGAGATGCCGAACGACGGCAGCGCCAGGTCGTGCAGGAAGGGGCTAAACGGTCGCGTCAGCGTGAAGACGACGGTACCGGTGCCGACCGTTTTGACCCCGATCACCAGGCCCGGAAACGCGCCGAACATGCTGGCCCAATAACCATACGAAAAGTTTCCGTGATAGGGATCGTTCGTCAGGCGCCAGCGATCGAAGTTAAATTTGACCGCCGCGGCATCGACCGGCGTGCCGTCGGAGAACTTGAGACCCTTGCGTAGTTCAAACGTCCAGGTCTTGCCGTCGGCGCTGGTCGTCCACGACTTGGCAATCATCGGCTGGATCGCGAAACTGCCGGGCTTAAAGTCGACCAATCCTTTGACGATTTCCTGATCGATGTTGAGCGACATCCCATCGGTCGCTTCGGCCGGGTCCATCGTGATCGAGTCTTTGACGCGCGCGACGATCAGCGTAGCGCCGGTTCGCGCGGGGCTCCCCGACGAACACGCGGACAGCGCGAAACTCAAACAGAGCGCCAGCGCGACCGAGCGCGAACGAAAAGCATGCGACATCAATCTTTTCCCGTCAGTGAGCGCGAATCGTAAACGACCAGGACTTGCTGGTGACGTTTCCCGCCAGGTCGGCGACCCTCACGGTTATCCGGACTTGCCCGTCGGGGTACGAAACTCCCGGCGCGTATTCGATGAAGCGTGGCGTGCGGACCGAATCCGCGGTCACGTCGCGCCCGTTGACGTGAATCACGATCGACGACGGATTGACCGGGACGGCGTCCGAGGCGAACATCGCGTAGATCGCCGGGCGGGAGTTATTGACCGTCGTTCCGTCGTCGGGTGCGAAATCGATCACACCGGGCGGCGAACTCGACGCCGAAATCGTCGACGCAGACCCGACGGCCGGCGCGTCTTGGCCGCCGACGCGAAGATGGCCGATCACCGGTACGTCCGCAAAGTTGGCACCGCTGGGGATCGCGTACGAGCCGACATAGACGCCGGGCGAGCGCTGCGCGGCCGCGATCCCGCTCACGTACGGCCCGACGTCGAACCGCGCGGCCCCGCCCGGCGTGCCTCGAATCGTCACCACCAGGGTTTCGCCCGCTCGCAGCGGGCGGGTCGCATTGGTCGTCACCGATACGATGCTCGCGGTTTGCCCCGGCGCGGCGGTGCCCGGCGCGATCGGGCGACTGACCAGCAGCTCGCGCGTCTCGTTGGATTCGACGTTGTATCGGATGGTGACCGCATCGCCGCGCTGCAGATCGGCGACGGTGGCGGGCGTTCCGTCGATCGAGATTTGGGTCGATCGGCTCGGCACCACGACGTGACCGTCGTCGAGGACCAACTGCCCGTCGGCAACGGCTTGCACGGTGCCCACGCGCGATCCGAATTCGTCGGTCACGTGATAGACGCCGCTGCGATCGCCCACCAGGTGCACGTAGTCCCCAGCGTGCACGTCGGAGAGTTCGCCCGGAATCGTGACGTTGGCGTTGACGTCTTGGAGATCGACGATCGCGTTGCTCTGGACGTCGACGGTCCGCACCGAGGCGTTGTAGGTCAGGGTGATCGTCGGCGGCGACGAATTGAGGTCGACGGCGGTCGCCGTACCATCCTGTTCGATCGTGTCGCCGCGAATCGTCAGCCCGTTGCCCGATCGTCCCACCAGCTGCGCCACGATGCTCACGGTGTTGCTTTTCCGATCGAACGAGGACTGCGCGCCCAGCGCATCGGTAAAAAACCGCAGCGGCGCATACAGCGTGTCCACGATCACGACCGGCGCCGCGTCCAATTGGATCGCTCGCCCGTCCACCGTAGCGAGCAAACTGCCGACGGTCAACGTGATCGTTTTCGCGCCGACGTGCGTGACGACCGACGCGCCGTCGTGCGTGAAGTCCAAGCCCAGGGCCTCGATGATGCTTCGGACCGGAACCATCAGGTGGTATTTGTAGACGCGCGGCGAGGCGCCGACGGCCAGGCGTTCGCCGTTGAGCACGATCGCGATCGCTTTTTTGGGCTGCACGAGCTTCGAACGCGGCGCGGCCGCAACGGTCGCGCATACGACCGCCGCTGCGATGCAGGCGCACCACGTCTTTCCGATCACCGTTCCTCCAACATTTCCGCGTAGATGTCTGCCGTCGCGCGCGCACACCGGTTCCAGCTCAAGGCGCGCGCGACGTCCCGCCCTTCATTGACGAGCCGGGCGCGCAAGCCCTCGTTCTCCAGGAGCGCTTCGAGTTGCGCTTGCAACGCACCGACGTCGCGCGCGCCGAACGTCAGAACGGACGACGCCGCCACCTCCGGAACGGCGTCCCGACAGGCCACGACCG
>Ga0208357_1002481_pt1 | contig 12177 bp, 7 predicted proteins | sample NGESurdeep092012_6_FD_184487 | JGI IMG/M metagenome (GOLD analysis project Ga0208357, IMG submission 184487) | Arctic peat soil microbial communities from Barrow, Alaska - NGEE Surface sample F52-2 deep-092012 (SPAdes) | ecosystem: Environmental > Terrestrial > Soil > Wetlands > Peat ... | reverse complement strand
TGAAACCACTGGCGTGGCCCGAGGCCTTCAGGTACTTCTTGGCTTGGGCCAAGTTCTGGGTCGGACAAATCGCCGACACCGGACTCGTGGCGTACGGTCCGAGCGGAACCGGTCCGACGACCTTGCCGTCACCGAAAACCGAGTCCTGCAGGATCTGGTTGCGATTCGTGGCGCACGCAATGGCCCGACGAGCGTTCACGTTGGCGAGGATACCCGTCTTGTCCTGCAACTGCAGGGCGCGGTACGAGAGGTCCATCACGTGCTGGACGGTGAACGACTGGGGAATCGTGCTCACCACGGTCGGCTGCGACAAGAGGGCCATTTGGATGGTCCCGGCCTGCAACGCCGCCGAGATCGACTGCTCAGTGGGAATCGTCTTGAGTTCCACCTTGCTGAGTGCCACCTTGCCACCCCAGTAGCTCGGGTTGGCCTTCAAGGTGAACGACGTGCTGGGAACCGAGGCCGAGTAGGCGAAGGGACCGGTGCCGTCGGGCTTGGCAGCAATCGTTCCCGCACTGATGGCCGCCGCGGGCATGATGGCCATGTTGACCGTCGCGAGACCTTCGAGCACCGAGACGTCCGGGTGACTCATCGTCAACACGACCGCGTTGGGGCCACTGGCCGCAATCTTGGTCACCGAGCCGATGAACGACGCGGAGGGGTCCGCGGTCTTGGTCGCCTGCGCGCGCTGCAACGACGCCACCACGTCGGCTGACGTCATGGTGCTGCCGTCGTCGAACGTGACGCCGTGGCGCAATTGCAAGGTCAACTTGGTGTTGCCGTTACTGAAGGCCCAACTCGTCGCGAGGTCCGGAACGAGCTGCAAATTCGCGTTCTCTTGCACCAACGTGTTGTAGATCAGTCCCAAGGCCTCGAAATCGAGAAAGTTCGTCACGACGTCCGGGTCAATCTTCTGGACGCTGTTGACGGTCCCGATGACCAGCGTGGAATTCGATGCCTTCGCACTCACCGCCGCCGCTGCGCCCGATGAATTCAGAACACTGCTCGTGAACATACCGACCGTGCTCACCACGAGGGCCGCCGAAGCGATTCCCCTAACTCCAATTATTCGTTTCATTAATCCTCCTGTGAGGTTGTAGACGTATCCGCCATGCCGCGACACTACTGGTAGCCTTTGGTCCAGTCAAGTCAAATGTTGTCCTAAGATTTCCGTAGCGTTAATTTCGAAGAATCAAGAAATCAAAGGCTTTTTGATTTTGCGTGAATTTGGTTGACCAGACCAATTTAACTTGGTAGATTACAGAAATTCCACCGAAACTGGTGACCACCGCTTTGGAGGGCACGTGCTTGATGAACCAGTACCGGTACTCGAGAGTACGGTTTCTGCGCCCAAATACCAGAGTATCCACGACGCCCTGCTGGTCATCATCGAGGGCCTGCCGGCCGGTTCGGCGATGCCAACCGAACGCGAACTCTGCCAGACTTACGCCGTATCACGGGCCACCGTGCGCCAAGCGCTGGGGCAACTCGAAATCGAACAGCGGATCTATCGACGTCAGGGCAAGGGCACCTTCGTCGCCAACTCCAAGATCGAACAGCGCCTGGAGTTGATGAGCCATACCGAGGGGATGCGCTTGAGCGGCATCTCGCCCAGTTCCAAACTCATCGACGTGCGTCGCGTCGCCGCGGGCGCCGACGTGGCCGCGCGACTGGGCCTGACGGCCAAGTCCGAAGTGCTGCGCATCGAGCGACTGCGCTTGGCCGACGGGGACCCCATCGCCATCGAGGTGGTCTTTCTCAGCGCCGAGCGTTTCGACGGCATCACCGCGGTGCTCTCTGATAGCGCGTCGCTCTACCAGCTGCTGTCTTCGAACTACGGCGTGGAACTCGCCTCCGCTGAAGAGACGATCGAGGCCGTCGCCGCCGAGGGCCGCGAAGCCGGCCTGTTGCGCTGTCAGGCGGGGATGCCACTGTTGATGCTCTCTCGTCGCACGCTCGACACGTCGGGTCACCCCATTGAATTCGTCCGGTCGCTGTATCGCGGTGATCGCTACCGCTTCCAGACCGGACTACGACGCCCCGAACTCGGCGCGACGCTCGACGCCCCCGCACGACCCGCTCGCGTGCGCCTAGCGAACCCGAGTGACGCCGCCGCCCTGGCGTCCGTCTTTATCGAAGCGTGGCGGGGGTCCTACCGCGGCATCGTCGCCGACGCGGTGATCGACGCCCTGGACTTTGACGAAACGACGAAGTGGCTCGGCGAACTCATCGCCACCAAGTCAGCCCAGACCCTCGTCGCCGAACTCACGCCGGGTCACGTGGTGGGCTTCACCCGCTTCGGCATGGAAACCGACGATCCGGGCAACGGTCACATCTACGCGCTGTACGTCGCGCCCTCGGCCAGTGGTCGCGGCATTGGCCGGCTCCTGCTCGAGAAGGCGCTCGCAGTGCTCGATCCCCTCTCGATTCGCCCCGTCAGTCTGTGGGTCTTTGAGGACAACGCGCGAGCGCGTACGTTGTATACCCGCGCGGGTTTCTCTCCCGACGGCCGGCGTCGCGTCGAGGATCTCTACGGCGCACAAGAAATTTCTCTCCGGCGCCTCCCCTTTCATCAACCCTCGACGCGCGCGTCCTCGACCTCGCTCGCCGACGCCGCCAACGTGTCAGCCGCCGGAACGCCCTCGTGAGTGCGAGAACCTCGCCACACGTCACCATTGAGTTCGCCGAGGGCGCCTCGCGATTCTCTGCTGCGGCGCGCAACGCCGTCGGTGCGGCCCTCGTGGACACCCTCACGACGTCATTTCCCGCGGGTTTCAACCTGTCGGTCGTCGAGCGTTCTGGCGTGGTGTTACGCGCCTGGGGGGGCTACGCCAACGTCCTGACCCCTCGCGTCGAGACCGCGCCCGACACCGTCTACGACCTCGCGTCGTTGACCAAGGTCGTCTCGACGACGACTCTGGCGCTGTGGTTGGAGGACCAGAAACTCTGGAAACTGAACCAACCCATCGCCGAATGGTTGCCGGACTTCGGGCGTCGCGATATCACGCTGCGCCACCTTCTGACGCACACGTCGGGTCTCGTCGCGCACCGCCCCTTCTTTCATCTCGGACGTCATCCGCGTGCCGTTCGTCGAGCGGTGTACGACGAAGCCCAGCACGGCACTCCGGGCACGCGCGTTGTCTACAGCGACCTCAATTTCATGTTGCTCGGCTGGGCCATTGCCGCGTGTACCAACGAAACCCTGGACCGGTTGTTTCGACGCGTCGTGGCGGTCCCCCTCGAGATGGCCGACACGCGCTATCGACCCGGAGCGCGCGAACGCGCCCGCGCCGCGGCCACCGAACTCGACGGTGACCAGCGCCTCGCGCCGGGACTCGTGCAGGGCGAAGTCCACGACGGCAACGCCTGGTCGCTGGGAGGAGTAGCCGGTCATGCCGGACTGTTTTCGACCGCGTCGGACCTCTCACTCTTCGCCGGGTCGCTGCTCACCGCACGCCGCCACCCCGTTTTGAGCGCGTCCGCCCAGTCGCGCATGGCCCGCTACCACGCCGGTCGCCAGCCCGACAAACGCGGTCTCGGCTGGCGCATTGAGCCGCGCGGGTGGGGGTCCTGGCCGGAGGGCACTCTCTGGCACACCGGCTTCACGGGCACGTCGCTCCTCGTCTCGCCGCGCGCTGATCTCGCCGTCGTGTTGTTGTCCAACGCCATCCACCCCACGCGCGACCTGGCTCGCCAGTCGGACTTTCGTAGCGTCGTGCACCGCGCGATCGCGCGGGTGAACTCGTGAACGAACCACGCGATGCGGCGCAACTACGCCGACTCGGGACCGAGCAGGTGCGCCCCGAATTGGACATGCTCGACCAGATGTCCGTCGAGGACCTCGTGGCCCTCATGTGCCACGACGTACGCCAGGTCCCCGACGCTCTGGGCGCCGCGCGGCACGCGATCGCCCAGGCAGTGCTGGGAGCCGTCGCACAACTCGAACGCGGCGGTCGTCTGATTTACGTCGGGGCGGGGACGGCGGGACGACTCGGCATGCTCGACGCGGCCGAGGCGGGGCCGACCTTCAACGTCGACGACGGGCAGGTCGTGGGAGTTCTCGCCGGCGGACACCTCGCCTTTGGCGTCCCGGTGGAGAACGTCGAAGACGACGTCGACGCCGGGTCGCGAGCGATCAAGGAATTAGGCGTGGGTGAGGTGGACTGCGTGGTGGGGATCTCGGCCAGTGGCCGCACTCCCTACGTCTTGGGCGCGGTCGCGGCGGCCCGCCAAGCGGGTGCCGTGACCATCGGACTGTCGTGCAATGTGCAGACTCCCCTGAGTCAGAGCGCCGACCTCCCCATCGAAGTCGTTGTCGGACCCGAGCTCATCGCTGGTTCGACCCGAATGAACTCCGGCACCGCACAAAAATTGGTGCTCAATATCATCTCCACGGCCACCATGGTGCGTCTGGGCAAAACCTACGGCAACTTGATGGTGGACGTGCGCGCGACCAACGAGAAGCTCCGCGATCGTTCCCGACGTATCGTGGCGCGTATCACGGGAGCGAGCGACGACGTCGTCGTGACGGCGTTGGACGCGTGCGAGTGGCGACCCAAAATCGCCTGCACCATGATCGTGGGCGGTCTCACGTGCGAGGACGCTACACAACTTCTTGCCGAGTACCACCAACGTCTGCGGCCCGTGCTCGACTCGCTGCGCGCTGCGACACGTTCAAATAGTCGCTCCGCGTGGCGACGTCTGGGTGTGGGCGCCGCGTTCGTCGACGGCGCCCTCGTGACCGGCGACGTCGCCGTGAGTGAAGGGGAGATCGTCGCCATCGGACTGCCGGGCGAGGGAACGGGGATCGCCATTCCCGGCTTCGTCGACAATCAGATCAACGGGTACTACGGCGTGGACCTCTTGAACGCCGAAGTCGAAGAGATCGTCGCCATGGGTGAGGCCTTGTTGCGTGACGGCGTCATTGCGTACCAGCCAACGTTGATTACGAGTGACTTCGCGCAACTGCGTCAAGCGGCGGCGCGCGTGAGTGCGGCCCGCCAGCTCGGGGCGAACGGCGCGCGCATCCTCGGGCTGCACCTCGAAGGCCCCTTCCTCTCGCGACGACGAGCAGGCACGCACCCTGTGCAGTACCTGCGCGAACCCGACGTGGCGCATCTAGACGCGTTGTTGAGCTGTGGCGACGTGGCCATGATGACCATCGCCCCGGAACTCCCCGGCGCTCTCGACATCATTGGCGAGTGCGTGCGCCGCGGCGTCGTCGTCTCACTAGGTCACAGCGCAGCCACGTCGGAAGAGGCGCGGCGCGGCTTCGACGCGGGGGCGACGGCGGTGACCCACCTGTTCAACGCCATGGAACCCATGAGTGCGCGATCACCCGGACTCGCGGGACGATCCTTGTCGCGCGACGACGTGATGGTCCAGATCATCGCCGACGGCGTGCACGTGTCCGACGAGATGTTGCGGCTGGCCTTTCGTGCGGCGCCCCAACGTTGCGTTCTCGTCAGTGACGCCATCGCGGCCGCGGGCGTGGACCGCGACGTCGTTCAACTCGGCGAAGTGACGGTGCTCATCAATGACGGCGAGGCGCGCCGCGTGGACGGAACCCTGGCGGGCAGTATCGGGAAACTTCGCGACGGGCTGATTCGTCTTCGCTCGTTGGACATCGATACGCTCGACGCACTGCGCGCGGTCATCAGCCGACCCCAGCAGTTCGTCGCGGGCAGCGAGGTACCCAGCCTGCGCCCCGGATCTCGCGCCAACTTCTTCGTGCTCGACGACAAACTGAGGATGACCCACCAAATCATCGACGGTGACGCGGTCGTTCTGGCGTGACAACGGCGTGACCCCTATCATTCATCGACGATGACGACGTACCAGCCCGGCGACGACGTCGATCGATCCGGGGTCGACGAGGCGACGCGTCGCGAGATCGAAAGAGAATTACGCGCGGCGCTGCGCGGTGAGGTCCTCTTCGACGGCGCGACGCGGTCCATCTATGCCACCGATTCGTCGAACTACCGTCAGATCCCCCTGGGCGTCGTCTACCCCATGGACGAACTCGACGTGCTGCGCACGGTGGAGATCTGCGCGCGTCACCACGCACCGCTGCTGGGTCGCGGTGCCGGGACCAGTCTGGCGGGCCAGGCCTGCAACGTCGCCGTCGTCGTGGACATGAGTCGCCACATGAACCACATCCTCGAGATCGACCCGGTAGCGCGGGTGGCGCGGGTGCAGCCGGGCGTCGTGTTAGACGACCTCAACGCGGCGGCGCGCGCGCTCGACTTGACCTTTGGTCCCGACCCCGCGACCCACGCCTGGTGCACCATCGGTGGGATGGTCGGCAACAACTCGTGCGGTACGCACGCGCTGCGCTACGGCAAGACCGTGGACAACGTCGAGGCCCTCACCGTCGTCACCTACCAGGGCGAGCGCATTCAGCTCGGTGCGTGCGACGAAGAGCAGCTGCGAGAGATGGCAGAAGGCACCGGTGACGCTGCGCGCATCGCGCGCGCACTCACGACACTACGCACGGATTACGCCGAGGAGATCGCCCACGGGTACCCCGCGATCGCGCGGCGCGTCTCGGGCTACAACCTCGACCAACTACTCACCGATGACGGGTGTCACCTAGCGCGCGCCGTCGTTGGCTCGGAGTCCACGTGCGTGCTCGTCACCGAGATCACCGTCACCCTCTCGTCCTGGCCGCGACACCGCACCCTGGTGGTCCTCGGCTACAGCGACATCTACACGGCCGCCGATGACGTGCCGCGGTTGTTGGGCCATCCCCTCATCGGGCTCGAGGGGTTTGACGCGCGCCTCGTCGAGCAGATGCGACGAGCGGACCTCAACACGCGCAATCTCGAACTCCTCCCGCCCGGACAGGGGTGGCTGCTCTGCGAGATCGGCGACGACGATCCCGAGGTCACCCAGCACACGACGCTGGAGTTGCTCGCCGGTCTCGCGCCGACGGTGAGTGCCATCGTCTACTCGAACGCGCACGACCAGGAACTCGTCTGGCAGATCCGCGAATCGGGCCTCGGCGCCACGGCGCGACCCACGGATCAACCCGCCAACTACGAAGGTTGGGAGGACGCCGCGGTCGCCCCCGAGCAGCTCGGTGCCTACCTGCGCGGCATCCGCGAACTGTGGTCGGACTTCGATCTCGACGGTGCCTGGTACGGACATTTCGGCCAGGGCTGCGTCCACACGCGCAATAACTTCGATCTCTCGACTGTGGAGGGTCTCGCGCGCTACCGCGTCTTCGTCGAACGCGCGGCCGACCTGTGCGTGTCCCTCGGAGGATCGATCTCCGGTGAGCACGGCGACGGGCAATCGCGCGGGGAGCTGCTCGCGCGCATGTACAGCCCCCAACTCATCGAGGCGTTTCGCCACTTCAAGTCGGCCTGGGACCCCGAGGAAAGAATGAACCCGGGCAAGCTCATCGACGCCTTTCCCCTCGACAGCAATATCCGTTACGGACCGCGCTATCGATCGTCGAATCTGTTGGCCACCCACTTCGCCTTCCCCCGGGACCACGGCTCGCTCCAGGTCGCGGTCGAACGGTGCGTCGGCGTCGGCAAATGTCGTAGCGACGCCGCGGGCGTCATGTGCCCCTCGTACCGGGTGACGCGCGACGAGAAACATTCGACGCGCGGTCGCGCCAAATTACTGGGCGAGTTGTTCCAGGGTGCGACCATCCCCGAGACGTGGCGCAGCGACGAAGTCTTTGAGGCGCTCGACCTGTGCTTGTCGTGCAAGGGGTGCGCCTCGGACTGTCCGACCCACGTGGACATGGCGACCTACAAGTCAGAATTCCTCTCGCACTACTACCAGGGTCGGCTGCGCCCGCGCTCGGCCTACGCGTTGGGTCTCCTCCCCTGGGCCGGGAGGTTCGCCGCATCGGTTCCGCGCCTGGCCAACGTCGTCCTGCAAGGTCGCCTCACGCGGCGCGCGGTCATGCGCAGCGCGGGTCTCAGTGTTCGCCGCGCGGCCCCGCGTTTCGCGCGCCGCTCCTTTCGTCGCGGTGATCTCGCCGCACGGCTGCGACACGAAGCCACCCCGACGGTCGTGCTCTGGCCCGACACTTTCACCGACTTGTTCTCGCCCGGGCGCGGCGAGGCGACGGCGGCGGTGTTGGAACTCGCGGGCGAACGCGTCATCGTGCCCGACGCCTGGGCGTGCTGTGGCCGTACTCTCTACGACTCGGGCATGCTCACCAAGGCCAAGGCGACCGCTCGTCAACTCCTCGACGTCCTCGACCCCTACGTGCAGCGCGGTCTAGCGATCGTCGTCGTCGAGCCCAGTTGTCTGGCGGCTTTCAAGGACGAGATCCCCCAACTCCTGGCCGACGACCCCCGCGCGTACCAACTCGCTGTGGCGAGTCGCAGCCTCGCCGAACACCTCGACGCCATTCAGTGGCGCCCGCGCGACCCGACCCCTCGCGGTCTGGTGAGCGTGCACCCGCACTGCCACCAGCGCGCCACGGGAGGTTCGCGCGCCGACGTCGACGTCCTCACCCGCGCTGGTTTCGAGGTGGACGTCCTCGACCTGGGATGCTGCGGACTAGCGGGGTCCTTCGGGTACGAAGCGAGCCACGACGAATTGTCACGCCTCATCGCCGAGGACCGCTTCGTCCCGGGTATCACGCGCGCGGCGAGAGCGGGTCACCTTGTGCTCGACGGATTCAGTTGTGACCTGCAAGCCCAACACTTGACATCGCTGACGCCGACGTCACTGGCCGAACTCTTGCTCAGCGCCATGGCGCCGCCGCATCAGATCGACTAACGCCCGCGACGTACTCAGCGCGGCGCGGGGGTCACACGCCCAAGGTGACCTTGCTCAGTCCCGGAGAATTATCGATGGGGCGTCCGCGGCGTTCGCCCAGACGTAGCGCGAGCACCTGTCCAACGATCACGAAGGCGAGGCCGAGCGACCAATTCGCCAACTCTACGTCGAGCACGATCTCGGCGTCGCACTCGAAGTGCCGACGCGACTGCGGTCGCAGGACCACCGTCGTCATCCCCGAGCGATGGCAACCATCGAGCGTGAGTTCACATAGATCGTCCGTCATCTCCTCGGTCACGACGAGCAGCAACGTGGATCCGGCGCCGTCAGCGCCGATGGGTCCGTGCGCGAAGTCCGACGCCGCGTAGCCCTCAGAACGTATCCCGGTGACCTCACGTATCTTGAGGGAGATCTCCGCTGCGACGGCCGCGCCGATGCCGCGTCCCACAACGGTGAGTCCGCGCGCGGAGTCCAACTGAGCGAGCGGTAGCGACGCGGCGAAGGCCCAGTTCACCACCCGTTCGACGACGTCGGCAACGTGGTCGAGTCCGTCGAGGTCCTCGCCCTTAAGTGCCGACACCAGTTGCGCCAAGGCGTGCCACGACGCCGAGAATGTCTTGGAGGAGGCCACGGCCCGCTCCGGACCCGCCCCCATTTCCATCACGACGTCGCCGTCGAGCGCGATCGGAGAGGTCGAGTCATTGGTGAGAGCCACGCACGGACGATGTTGACGTCGCGCGTGGGCGAGGATCTCGCCAATGCCCGGTGAGCGTCCCGACTGAGAGATCACCAACACGCCCGTCCCGGTGAGATTCAGTGTCGTTTCTTCGCTGTAGAGCGACGGTGTCGCCAGTGCGACGACCAAGCCGAGTTCCTTTCCGGCCAGGTACTGAAAGAACAGTGCCGCATTGTCCGAGGACCCTCGCGCGCCAACGAGCGCATAGTTGATGTCGCTCCACGCCACCGCCACACGTTGGGCCTGGCGCGACCCCTCGTCGCGGCGCCGACGAAGTATCTCCGCCTGCGAGCGAATCTCCTCTTCAAAGAATGTCGTCATGGTTCCTCATCTATATTCTGTGCGTTTGCCGCGCACCACCCCGACCTCATCACGTCGAGCGACGAAGAGAGAGCGATCAATCAACCCCTTCAATCTACGGGCGATGGGGCAACTATTCTCCCTCATCACGGCGATTATTCATGGTGAGGCACCAGTACCAATCTCTCGCGAAGGCGCCATCGGTCCTGGTCAAGTTGGGAGGACAACCTGGCAGTTAGCGCGGCAAAAGTTTTTTGTCACGCGTGGCGTCGTTCGCTGCCGCGTGCGTTTCGCCGCGCGATGTCGCCATCGCGGTCCCGATACATTGGCAGCGTGTCGGCCCCCCTCACCTGCGATGGCTGTGGCTTTCGTTGGGACGACGTGCGCGTCGAGGAGATGGCCGCGCGCCTGACTGTGGCCAGTGAGCGTTTCGTCGACGTCGTGAGGAGTGCGGGACCCTTTCTGGAGGTTCGGCCCTCTCCGCAGCGTTGGTCGATACTGGAATACGGGAGCCACTTTCGCGACGTACTGATCTCGATTCGTGAGCGCATCATCACTGCGGCGATCGTCGATTCGCCGACCGGCGTCGCGATGAATCGTGATGAGAGAATGGACCGTGGTCTCTACCAACACGACACTCCCGCCGACGTCGCCCTCGAGCTCTCGGTGTTGACCCGCCTCCTTACCAAGACACTGGCGTCGCTCCCCGAGAGCGCCTTCTCGAGGACGCTGACCTACAGCGCCGCCACGCCCTACGAAGTCACCATTCACTGGGCGGGCGCCCAAGCCGTCCACGAGGCGGAGCACCACTTGGGCGACGTCCACGACAACCTGAAGCTGCTATCGCCACCACCGGATTGAGGAAGGTCGTATCGGCAATCGCACTCACGTCGCCCGGCGGCGATGGTTGTAACGTGGCGGAATGTGGCGCGTCATCATTCTGATCGTCATCGTTGTCGCGATACTGGGCGTGTGGCTCCCCAGGAAGATGTTGCGACGACGCAACATCAAGACGCGAGGCACGTCCGACGTGGTCGTCAGATGCTCGAAGGGGCACCTCTTCACCACCATGTGGGTCGCTGGCGCATCATTCAAAGCGGTTCGACTGGGTGTGAAGCGATTCCAACACTGTCCGGTCGGTCACCACTGGAGTGTGGTGACGCCTATCCCGATCGACCAGCTCAGCGAAGCGGAACGCATCGAAGCGGCGCGCGTGCACGACATTCGTATTCCTTAGGGCCTCTCGCCGTCACGAATTTAGGACTGTCTAGTGCGCCGCTACCAGGTCGTGCTGTGCTAGGTGATGACGATCGATATTGACGAGGAAAAAGAAGAACACCGCCCCGACGATGAGCGAGAGCGCACCGAAGCGAAACGCCTCATCGTACCCGTGCACCTGACCAGCGTTGACGAGGGCGACCGTCTTGGCGTGACCCTTGGCCACGGCCACCGCGACGAAGGTGCCCGCCGACGACACGTAAATCGTGTTTTGAATGGCCGTGCCAAAGGACCCGCCGAGCTGCTGAGCTGACGACAGCACGGCCGAAGCGGCCCCGGTGTCGCGGGCTTCCACGTTGAACAGTGCCGTCGACGCCAGCACGACGAAGGCCATGCCCAGACCCAAACTGGCGACGATCATGGCGGGCATCACGTGAACGAGATAGGAACTCGTCGCGCTGACGCCCGAGAGCATCAGGAGCCCCACCGCCGTCATCAGGCAACCAATCGTGGCGAGGGGCCGCGGTCCGAAGCGCGGCAACAACTGACTCGTGAGGACGGCCGACACGATGACACCAAGGGAAAAGGGCATGAAGAGCAAACCCGACTTGACCGCGGAGTACCCGTGGATGTCCTGCAAGTAGAAAGTAATCCAGAGGAACATCCCAAAGATGCCCAGCGCCACGAGCGTCTGCGTGATGTAGGCGCCCGCGCGGACGCGATCGGACAGGAGTCGCAGCGGCAACAGCGGTTGCTCCACCACCGACTCGATGACAAAAAACACGGCCATGAGGGCGGCGCCCACCGCCATGTAGGGCCACGCACTCGTCGAACCCCACCCGTCGGTCGCCGCCTGGCTCACTCCGTAGACGACCGCCAACATCCCGAGGGTGGCGCAAAGGGCGCCCGGAATGTCGTAGTGGGGATGACCCTCGACCTTGGACTCCTTCACGTTGGGAATTGCGAGGCTCAACGCAATCAACGCCATAGGAGTGTTAACGAACAAGCACCAGCGCCACGAGAGGTACTGCGTCAAGAGTCCACCGGCGATGAGGCCGATCGCCGCGCCCACCCCTGACAATGCGCCGTAGACGGCGAACGCCTTGGCTCGTTCCTTGGAATCGGTGAACGTGACCGAGATGAGCGATAAGGCGGCCGGCGCCAGTAGGGCACCG
>Ga0208357_1002480_pt1 | contig 12178 bp, 9 predicted proteins | sample NGESurdeep092012_6_FD_184487 | JGI IMG/M metagenome (GOLD analysis project Ga0208357, IMG submission 184487) | Arctic peat soil microbial communities from Barrow, Alaska - NGEE Surface sample F52-2 deep-092012 (SPAdes) | ecosystem: Environmental > Terrestrial > Soil > Wetlands > Peat ... | reverse complement strand
ACCGAGCCGGTCGGCTGGGCCCGGTACCTGCTGGTCCGCCGCGCCGTCACCGGCCGCCCAGTCGAACAGGCGGGGCCCCTTCGCGCCGTCGCAGCGCTGCGCCGCTTCCACGCCTGGTCAGGGGCGTGCGCAGCCAGGGCTGGCGGCCAGCGGTGCCGGGTGGCCTGCGCCTCCGCCGACAGGAACCTGGGCGGCTGGCCCAGATGACCTCGTTGGGAAGGGCGGCGAGCTAGTCGAAGTGCTGGCCCGGGTGCCGACCGGTCGGCTGGTCGTGCTCGGTGAGCCAGGCGCGGGCAAGACGATCCTGATGGGCCGGCTCGTGCTGGACCTGCTCGCGCGCCGCGCCGACGGCGGTCCCGTTCCATCGCGGCTGGCCGACGTCGACAGACATCATGTGTGCCTAAGTTAGCTGGGAAGAGCCACGGCTGCCTCTCGATCGGTGATCTGGGTTACGGTCCACGCGAACTACCAGTTCCGAAATTCGTGAAGACCTACCACCTGAACCACAGAAAGCCGTGATGACCATGCTCGATTGGGGAGCCAAAAGGGGAGCCATCAATGGCCGGCATCGGGCCACACGGAGCCTCGTCAGGCGTTCGATATATATGTCTGAGCTGCTGTCTAGCAACGTGTGGCGACGCCGACCGATAGTTTTAACCTCGTTCGCAGCGAGGGGGTCTGTCTCGTTTGCCGGAGACCGCCACCTGCAACTTTTGGCTGACCTAATTTGCCTAGCATCTCTCGCCATGTGACGGCACCAGCATCACGGCTCGCCTTAGACCCGGCCTACAGGGCGACTCACCCCTACCGTGCGACCTCCGACATCGGGGATCCGCTGGACGCCTTGGGACTGCGACTGGCAGCGCGCAGGTGGCCGCGGCCGGTGATGAACGCGAGCCCGTACAGCAGCGCCACGACGACGAGGAGCCAGCGGTACCCGACGATCAGCGACAAGTACTCCAGGATCCCGCCGAGAATCGCGCCGAGGAGGTTGGCCCCGAACGCCGTACCGGAATCCCCTGTATTGCGGAATCGCTGGGCGAAGACCATGTTGGCCAGGAAAATCGGCGCGAACGCGATGACCACCGCCACGAAGAACCGGGGCACTGGCGACAGGGTCAGCAGCGATTCCGGGGGGACCGCCCAGGCCACGACAAGCGCGGCTAGCAAAGCGGCGTAGAGCAGCTCCGGCCGCCGCACTTCCACGTGCCTAGACACCTCCACCGCGGCGAATACGGCCACGAGCACGCCCCCTATGACAAGCGCGTTAACGAACCAGGTGGTGCCGAAGAGCAGGGCGAACTGGACGATGTTCTTGGTCTCAAGCAGCATGAACGCCGCGCCCATGAAGAACAGGTCAACGTAGTTGGTCATCCTCCGGTACGGTCCGGCGGTACCCCGCACCAGCAGGATCGATGCCAGCAGGATCAGGCCAAGCGTCAGCAGGTAGAGCGAAGGGATCGTGTTACCGTCCAGGTAAACGAACGGGTGGTCGTCGGTGGCCGGCGCAACCACGTTCGCCGGGCGCTGCCAGACGGTGGGGCAGTGCATCACGGACGGGTTGATGGCGACGGAGAGCACCGTGAGCCCGGTGGGCTTATCGACGCACGGGGCCTGCCCGAAGGCGACGTCCAGGGTGTTCGCGAGGCGGTCGCGTAGCCACGGCGTCCGGTAATAGTTGTACATGGCGAACAGGCCATCCGGGTTCAGGTGAGCCTTCGCCTCTTGCACAGCCTGGAGCGTGAACAAATAGCTCTCAAGCCGCAGCGAGGACTGCCCGGACACAAGGGTCAGCGAGTCTGGGAGGGCGAACAGGATCATGTCGTACTTGCTGTGCGTCTGCTCCAGGAAAGCCCGGCCGTCGGTGATGTGCACGGAGACGCGGGGATTCTGGTAGGGGTGGTCAGGGTTTAGCCGGACGCCCAGCCGGTACAGCTGGGGATCGATCTCCACCGCGTCAATGTGCTTGGCGCCCATGTGGAGGGCGTTCGCGACATCGTCGCCGGATCCGGCGCCGATAATCAGGACATTTCTTAGCGGGTTGCCCGGGGAACGCAGGTACGGGATCGAGTAGGTCTGGTTCAGTTGCCTGACTGGCACGATGCCCTGATGCGGGATCCCGTTCGCGCTGATGGCAACCCCGTCTCCCACCTGCGCATATGAGATGCGGTAGTAGGGCGACCAGATGTCGGTGGACGACACGGATTCCTGCCACAGGATCCCTACCAGGGCCAGGGCCGCGACTACCTGGAGCAGGCCGGTTCGCCTGCCGAAGAGCAGCAGCATGACCAGCGCGACGATCACCGCCCAGACGACCGGCTCGGCGTCCAAGAACGACAGCAACGAGAATGCTGCAATCCCGGCGATACTGCCGGCGATGTCCAGCCGGTACGCGTCAAGGGGCCGGAACTGAACGAACGTCCGGGCGGTCCCCTCTCCTATCGTCGCCATGACCGCCGCGACGGCCAGGAACACGCAGGGCAGAGCGACCCAGGTGGGCGGGCCGCTGGCATGGAACGTCCCGGCGCCGAAGTAGAGGAGCTGGTCTCCGGACCGGTTCACCTGCACCGGGAACGCCTTGACGAGAATAATCAGCAGCACAAGCGCGACTGGGGCCCACGGAAACAGGTTCACCCGGGAGCGCGCCCGCAGGAACCCGATGCCGATGCCGAGGAAGCTGCCGAGCAGGACGAAGTTGGTGAAGTACGACAGATAGAGCACCATCGCGCCAAGCCAGCGGATGAGCGCCAGCTCGACGAACAGCATCAGGAAGCTGAGCAGGAAGAGCCGGAGCCCGGGCGGCAGGAGCGCTCTCCCGGCTGACTGCGGTCCGCTGTCGCCGGTGGGGGCGGCGTCCCGCACCCGCACGACGTCGCCGCCTAGGACGAAGGTGAGCATGCCACGCACCGGAGAACGTGTCGCTGACGATGACGGAGCAGCAGTGCCTGTATGGTCATTGGTCATCGCAGACCGCTTTCGCCGTCGGTTACACGACTATCGGCCTAGATTAGCGCAGTTGCGCGCCAATATTAATGAAATGATCAAGTTGAAAGACGCCTGTCTGGAAGACCCGCCCATCGGGCGGGTTGCCGTCCTGCGGCAGCCGTCCGGGATCCACCGATATAACTCGGTTTCGACTGTCGGGAGGGGCGACAAACTTGATCCGTGACAGCACTCGTCCACCATGGCATTCAGTTCGTACAAGTCGACAAGATCAATTGCGAGCTCCGGATCGTCGGCAGTGACGACGCCGGTATTTTCCTGTGGGCATCGTCCCCGTCGACGACGTCGCCCTAGGCGAAGCCAGCCGCTTGCGCGGCGCGGTGTTCCCCGAGGACCCCGAACCCCGCCATCTCAGCAACCTCCTCAAAGGGCTGATGACAGTCGCCATGGGGACCCCATTGGCTCGGAGATCCGGAAAGCCAGTGACTTACATAGTGATTACACTCCCAGATTCCGCCATGCCCAGCGCGACGCCCTCAGACTGTCGCAGAGCTCCGAACTGCGGAAACCGGATCTAGTGCGACTACCTCAGACGAAACGGCCATGCATAGCGTGCAGAAGGCCAGGGGTTCGGAGGTTGCCCACACGAGCTGAGAACAGGATGGGAACACACGTGTCGTGCACGCGCGATCCCGTCCCGTCCCCGCCGATCCCGCTAGATCCCGGATGACCTGGGCCAACGCCAGCGCTGAGCGGACTAACTGCACAGTCGTCCTAGCTGACCCTGGTCTTCAAAACCAGTGAGCGGCGTGCCGCGTCGCTGGCGGGTTCGATTCCCGTCCGCCTCCGCCACCAGCTTTAATCCGCGCTAGGGCGAGGGCCGATTTGCCCCGTCCCGGCTGCGGCGGCTACCGTCCGTTGGCAGCCGATTTCGGAAATGCCGTGGCATCGGAGCAGGCGGGGCGGGCAATGACGTATCCAGACTCAACTCCGCAGGGGGCAGAGGGCGCGGCGTGGGTGTTCAACGCCCCGCCGGGGTGGCCGGCCGTGCCGGCCGGGTGGCGGCCGTCGTCTGGCTGGCAGCCCGACCCATCCTGGCCTGAGGCGCCGGCTGACTGGGAGTACTGGCGGCCGGCCTCGCCAGCCGGCCCGCCCCAGATCGGAGTGCACCCGGGGCAGCAGGCCGACCGACCGGCGGCCACGGCCGGCGAGCTGCGTCTGGCGGTTGACGGCCGGTCGTATGTTTTCCAGCCCGGGCAGCCGGTCCGGATCGGCCGCGCGCCCGACAACGACGTCCTGGTGAGCGACCCGACCATCTCGCGCCAGCACGCGCGACTGGTGTGGGCGGACGGCGGATGGACCTTCGAGGGCATCGGCCAGGCGGCCAGCTGGCTGCACGGCCAGCCGGTGACGCGGGTCGCGGTGACCGGGCCGCTTGACCTGGCGCTCGGGTCGGCGCAGGGGCCGGTCCTGCGGGTCGAGGTGCCGTCGGCGCCCGGCCTCAGGGCGACCCCGGCGTTCGGCCTGCCCTCCCGTCATGGCGATCACGGCCCCGGCCACGCCGCCGTGCACCCCACCGAAGAGCTGGCCGAGGCGGTCCACATCCTGTTCCCGCTCCGGAGCTGGCTGCACACCTCGGGCCTGCTGCGGGGGCTTCGACTCCTGGTCATCGTGTACGCGCTGCTTCCGCTGGTGTTCCTCGCGGCGTTCGCCTCGGCGCAGAGCCTGACCACCCCGGGCTGGGCGTACAGCCTCTACATCGCGCCGCTGTGGGCGATCGGCTTCTGGCAGCTGATCCGCCCCGGCCGGATCAGGCCGCTGGAGGTCTGGGTTGCGGTCGGGATCATCGCGTGGGTCCTGGTGTGGATCAACGTGGTGACGGTGAACGTCAACGAATCCCTGTACAGTCCGGGGCAGTCCCTGTCCCCGCTGGCCGCCATCGGCGTCGGATTCAATGAGGAGATCACCAAGGGACTGCCGATCCTGGTGGCCGGGCTTGTGCTGCTGAGATTCAGATCGACCAAGCTGGACGTCCGGATGTGGATGTTCCTCGGCACCGTGGCCGGTCTGACATTCGGGGTTTTCGAGCAGGCGTTCTACACCTCTCAGGACATCGTGCTCATCAACCAGGCGCGGGTCTCAAGCGAGGCGGTCGAGGCGGTCCTGGCCTTCGCCGAGCGTGTTTTCGTGGACGGCTTCCAGCATGCGGTCTGGGCAGGGATATCGGCCTTCTTCATCGGCATGGCAGTGAACTACCGGCGGCGGCGCGTCCTGCTGATCATCGTCGGGGTGTCGGTCCCGGCCGTCCTGCACGGCCTGAACGACTGGAGCCAGGTCGCCTTCGACTCGGTGTGGCCGTCGATCATCATCCAGGCGGTGTCCCTGCTGCTGTTCCTCGGCTACACGATGTCGGCCACGTCGATCGAGCAGGAAGTACGCGAGACGCCGCTCTTCCGAGGAGAATCGGCCATCTTCGAAGCAGTCGCCCGGCACCCGGACAACGGCTAAGCCGGCCAGCCCGAGGCTGCCGTTCACGATCAGGATGACCCCGACCGCAGCCAGCCCCACGATGGTGATCGTGCGCTTGTGGGCGCGCAGCCAGTCGTCAAATGCCCTCAGCGCGCGCGTGGTCCCGTCCGGGGCGATCAGGTACACCAGCAGCGGCACCCAGATGACGAGCACGTTGACGATCACCACGAGGGCCACCCCGAGCGCCTCCAGGCCCAGGGAGTCATCCGAGGTGGCGACCGTCTGCACCGCCGCGATGAGGCCGGCCGACGGGTAGAAGAGCAGGATGCCGACGGCGATCGCGGTGAGCGGGGACGGCCGGGAAATCAGCCGGGCCATCCGGCCTTGCTTCGCGCCGGCGTCGTCGGCCGGAGTGGGTGCGGCCTTCGGCTCGCGCCTCGCCACGACGACCGCCGCGACCAGCGCCGCCACGCCCAGGCCGAGGCGCAGGCCGTACCGGGGCGTGCGGTTGCCGATCTGGCTGAGGCCGCCCGCGCGGATGAGGACGACGAGGACCACCCCCAGCGCCGCGGTCATGATGATCGCTCCCGCCAGGTAGAACACCACCGTCTTCCTCGGGTTGGCGGATCCGAGGTACGCGGCGCCGATCAGCAGCGCGCTGGGGTTGATCGCGGCCAGGAACGCAAAGCCAAGCGCCTCAAGGAGCACCTGTCCGCCCTCCCCTCCTCCCGCCAGCTCTGGGCACCAAGTCTGCCCGCCGACGGATGCGCCGGGCATCACCCGGCCTCGCGGCTCCCCTAGGTGAACGTGGGCGATGGGCGATCCCGGCACGGTGCGGGGCGGTGAGGCTTGGCCTGCGACGCCGGGCCGAGGCCGGTCCGGGCATTGCCATGCCCTAGCTCACCCTGGCTGGGTGAGGCGGACCGGCGGCAGGTTGAGCCATTGTGATCACGGTAGGCACTCGAAACAGGTGCCCGGCCGAGGTCAGGAGCCATGTCGTGGGCCAGAACCCCCTTTTCGGGCCGAAGTTCCGGCTGGCTGCGGCGCGGCCTGGACTAGTAGAACGCCTCCGGCTCACGCGGCCGCTCACGAAGGCAGCGGGCCCGCTCGTGCTGGTCAGCGCGCCCCCGGGGTTCGGGAAGTCGACGTTGCTGGCGCAGTGGGAGGCCGCCGACCCTCGGCCGTTCGCCTTCGTGTCCCTGGAGCAGTCGGAGAACGATCCGCTGGAACTGTGGAACTGCGTCGTGGCGTCCATCCGCCAGGCGCGGCCGTCGTTCGGCCGCGACATCGACGCGATGCGGCGTCCCGTCGAGGACAGCGCGACCGGCCCGCTGATGCGCCGGATCGCGGCCGAACTGGACCAGCTCGCTGAGCCCCTGGTCATCGTCCTTGACGACTACCACGTCATCGACAATCCCGCCTGCCACGCCTCGGTGGCCGCGCTGCTGGCGCATCCCATCAGCCGGGCGCTGCTGGTGGTATCCACCCGGGCAGATCCCGCGATCCCGCTCGGGCGGCTGCGCGCCTCGGGTGAGCTGGTGGAGATCCGGGCCGGCGATCTGGCGTTCACCGCCGAGGAGACGGAGGCATTGGTGAACGGCGCCAAGGGATCCGGCCTTTCCGCGGACGGGCTGGCGATCGTTCACCAGCGTACCGAGGGCTGGCCGGCCGGCCTTGAGCTGGCCTCTCTCGGCTTGCGGGAGTCAGCCGATCGCGACGAATTTCTTCGCTCTTTCTGCGGATCCAACCGACATGTCGTCGACTACCTGACCGAAGTGATCCTGGACTCGGTGGAAGACGACACTCGGCGGTTCCTGGTGGAGACGTCGATCCTGAGCGAACTCTCTGGTCCGCTCTGCGACGCGGTCACCGGCCGCGAGGACTCAGCTGAGGTGCTCGACCGGCTCGAGCGGTCCAACCTGTTCATGATCTCGCTGGACGACCAGCGGCGGTGGTACCGGTACCACCGCCTCTTCGGCCAGCTGCTCGGCGAGCAACTTCGACGCATGCAGCCGGAACGGGTGGCGGACCTGCACCGGCTGGCGTCGGCGTGGCTGGCGGGAACGGCCCGCCGAGGCGAGGCGATCGAGCATGCGATCGCGGCGCAAGAACTGGAGACCGCGGCGGACCTGGTGGTGAGCGGCTGGGCGTCCCGGGTGGCGTCCGGCCGTCTGACCACCGTGCTCGGGTGGCTCGAGGCATTCCCGGACGGCTATGTCGCCCGCAGCGCAGCCCTGTCCCTCATCAGCGCCTGGGTGAACGGCCTGCTCGGCTACCACGCCGCGGCGCGGCGCGCGATCGAGGACATGCTCGCGGGGGGCGCCTCGGGGCCGCTGCCCGACGGGTCGGGCAGCGTCGAGCACGCGGCCGCGCTGTTTCACTCGCTGTTCGCGGTCCGCGGCGACATGGACGGTCTGCGCGGTGCCGCGCGTTCCGTGCGGGAGTTCCGCGACGAGCTGTCGCCGGACTTCCAGGCGGTCGCCACGTTCGCGATCGGGGTGGCGGCATTTCTCGAGGGAGATCACGAGCAGGCACGAGCCGAACTGCAGCGCGCGGCCAAGCTGGCGCAGGACCTCGGGGTCTGGATCATCATGGTGGACGCACTGGGGTTCGCCGCCCAGGTCGCCCTCGTGCAGAGCCGCACCGAGGATGCCAGGGCCCTCACGCTGAGCATGATCGATCAGGCACGGGAGCACGCGCTGCTCGACCTTCCGCACATGGGCTACTACCTGGCGACGGCCGGCGCCGTCCACGCCCGCTCGGGCCAGCTGGAGGAGGGGGACGCCCTACTCGAGACGGGCATCCGCCAGCTCGCTGACCGGGCGCCCCTGCTGGCCGCGCACGCGCGGCTGATGCGGGCGCCGCTGCGCCGCCAGCTGGGCGACCTAGACGGGGCGCGGGTACTCCTCGACGAGGCCAAGAAGCAGCTGGCGGGGTGCGTGAGCACCGGGATCATCGGCGACCTGGTTCCCCAGGTAGCACGGGCCCTGTCGGGCTCTCATCGTCGGGGCGCGGACTGGGCCGAGCTCACCGATCGGGAACTGAGCGTCCTGCGACTGCTCGAGCGGGGGCTCTCGCAGCGCCAGATCGCCGGCGAGCTCTTCCTGTCGTTCCACACGGTCCACTCGCACACCAAGTCGATCTACATCCGGCTTGGCGTGACAAACCGGGCAGAAGCGATCGAGCAGGCGCGTGAGCTCCAATTGCTCTGAACCTCACCAACGCTGCCGGATGCACCGAGGCCTCTCGGCTTCACCTAGGTGAACAACGGCGCCGGGCGATGCGCGATGCGTGATGAGGGAATGACACTGGGTACGCAATCTAACCGACAGATAGGAGTTGGATCATGGCAAAGGGCGAGAACCCGGTCCTGGCGACGCTGCTGGACATCAACGCGGCGTCACTGGCGCGGACTGAACTGGACCCGCAGTCACTCATCCTCATCCGGCTGGCAGCCCTCATCACGGTGGACGCCCCGGTTTCGTCCTATCTGCTTCACCTGGGGGCCGGCGCGCAGGCCGGACTGACCCTCGATCAGGCCCAGGACGTGCTCGTCGCGGTCGCCCCGATCGCCGGTACGGCGCGGACGGCGGCCGCCGCCGCCAAGCTGGCCGAGGCGCTCGGCCTCGCGATCGACATCGCGGAGTCAGAGCTGAGCGCCTGATGACCCGTGGATGAACGGCACGGAGGGCGTGCCGGGGCGGAGGGAGACGGTCGGGCCAACCTGAAGAAGATCGATCACATCGTCGTCCTGATGATGGAGAACCGCTCGTTCGACCACGTGCTCGGCTACCTGTCGCTTGAGGAGGGGCGCACGGAGGTCGACGGCCTGAGGGAAGGGCTCGCCAACGAGCATCAGGGCAGCAGCCTCGGTTCCCGGGGCGACCTGGCCGAACCGGCTCTACGCCCTGTGCGGTCGGGCGGCGGGCAGCCGTGACGGGCACCCGCACAATTTGCCGCCGTTCTACAACCAGCCCTCGTTCGCCCGCCACCTCGACGCGCACGGCATTTCCTGGCGCTGGTACTCCAGCGACGTCGGCACCCTGCGGATGACCGATGAGCTCTACTGCCTTGGTCACCACGACAAGTTCGCGTACTTCACCACGACCGGCCTGCCCTGGAAGGCCAGGCTGAACTGGCGGGTCCAGGCGGACATTCCGACCTTCCTGGAGGATGCCGCCGCGGGCACGCTCCCGTCGGTCTCGTGGATCGACCCGAGCTTCGGCAACTTCAACCCGCTTGGCGTGCTGCAAAACGACGATCACCCGCCTGCCGACATCAAAAACGGCCAGGACCTGGTGCTGGCCGTCTACCACGCGGTGGCGACCGGCCCGCAGTGGGACAAGACGCTGCTGGTCATCTTCTACGACGAGCACGGCGGCTTCTTCGATCACGTGCCGCCGCCAGCGGCGAAGGACGACGACCTGAAGATGTTCGGCCGCTACGGCGTGCGCGTCCCGGCGATCATCGTGTCGCCGTGGGTGCCGCCCCGGTCGGTATCGAAGACGCTGTTCGACCATACGTCGGTCATCAAGACGATCCTGCTGCGCTTCTGCGGCGAGGACCTGGAACGCGGGGATCGCCGGGATCGGCTCGCCGGCTGGCTCAGAGCCGGCCATCCGCACTACCTCGGGAGGCGCGTCGCGCACGCCAACGACCTGGGAGAACTTCTGACGAACCCCACGCCCCGGCCCGCGCCGGCCCACGACGGGCTGATCGCGGCCGCGTCGGCTCGGGCGGAAGAATCGGACGGGGCACACGTCGAAGAACGCACGCCCGATCGGCGGCACTCGACCGACCTGCAACGGGACATGGCCGCCGCGGCCCGCGTGCTGAAGGGCCGCGGGCACCCGGCGGGCCGCCCCTAGCCCGACGGCTGCCGTCGTTCGAGGTGTCGGCGTCCGGCCAGGGCGTGCAGCCGGATCCGAGGCTCGTCGGCCGGCGCTTTCTCCGCGGCCGGGCCCGCCTTGGCAATCAACGCCCCGTATCGGGCGGCGAGCGGCGACGCCGACAGGCCATGCAGCAGAACGGAGAGCAGGATCGTCCACGTGGCGGTCTGCACCAGCAGCGTCCCTCCGCCGCTGTGCTCGAGGTCTTCCAAGGCGATGAGCGTGAAGACGACCGACGCGAGCCCGCGCGGGCCGAACCATCCCATGAACACCACGGTGGCGGGGCGCAGGTGCGTTCCCGTCAGCGCGATCGCGACCGGCACCATCCGGATGACCGTGAGGCTGGCGATCGCGTAGCCGACTGCCCGGGCGGAGAGATCGTGGCTCAACAGGTGGCCCACGAACAGCGCGCCGAAGATCGCCCAGACCAGGAAGCTGGCGGACAACCCGAGCGTCTCGGTGAAGCGGCCCGGCGTTTCCATGCGCCCCCGTGTCGCCGCCCCGAACAGGATCCCGCCTGCGAACGCCGCGATGAACCCGTTGCCGCCGATCGCGACCGAGCCCTCGTACGCGAGCAGCGCCAGGGCGAGGATGGCGATCTGCTCGGATACTTCGCCGGTCCACTGATGGTCGCTGGCCAGCGCCAGCAGCTTCCCGCCGATAGAGCCGACGACCACCGCCGCGACGAGCGCAAGTCCGATTTGCTTCAGTGCTTCAAGCCCCCACGCCTTATCGCCTATCCCGTCCTCGGCCGCGACCAACGCGATGAAAAAGGTGACGAACGGCGTCGCGATCCCGTCGTTCAGACCGCTTTCGACGTTCAGCGCGCGCCTGATCCGGACCGCAACGGCCGGGTTGGTGACGACCGCCAGGCCGAGCGCAGCGTCGGTGGGCGCCAGGATGACGGCGATCAGGGCGGCCGGTCCCCACCCGACGCCGGGAAGTATCAGGTAAGCCAGCAGCGCGCCGGCCGCCATCGTGAGCGGCAGCCCGACGAATAGCAGCCGGCTGGGCAGACTCGCATCGCCCTCGACGTCCCGCAGTCGAACCGTCGACGCATCGGAAAAGAGCAGCAGCGCCAGCGTCAACTCGGTGACGGTCAGGACCGTCTCGTTGCTCAGAGCGAACGGGAGAACCTTCAGCCCGCTGGGGCCGAGGACCGCGCCAGCGGCGACGAAGACCATCGGCGCAGTGATCCACCACTGGTCGAGCTTCGACGCCACCAGCGTGTAGACCAGCGCCAGGCCCGCGAGCGCGGTCAGACCACCCATCGAGCCCCCTCTCCGCGCCGGGTCCTCCCCGCCCACGAGCCTGCCCGAGATGCGCTCGCGGGCATCCCCCTCGCGACTGAATTCCCCTAGGCGAATTCGGCCGCCCGGGCTGGCGGCCAGCCGGGCGTTCCGCTACTCACATTTGCGCTGCGCAAGCACTCCTGGCACATGCGTGGCTTTATTTCTTTTCATCACTTTCGGAACGTAGGCTGGATGAATGCTCACTGACGCGTACGGGCGGGTAGCCACGGACCTGCGGGTCTCGCTGACCGACCGCTGCAATCTGCGCTGCGCGTACTGCATGCCGCCGGAGGGCCTCGACTGGCTGCCGAAGCCCGAGGTGCTGACCGGCGATGAGATCGTCCGGCTGATCACGATCGGCGTCGAGGCGCTGGGCATCCGCGAGGTCAGGTTCACCGGCGGCGAGCCGCTGCTGCGGCCCGACCTGGCCGACATTATCGCCGCGACCGCGGCGCTCGAGCCGCGGCCGGAGATCTCGCTGACCACCAACGGGATCGGCCTGGACCGCCGCGCCGCCGGGCTGCGGGCGGCGGGCCTGGACCGGATCAACGTCTCGCTCGACACGCTGCGGCCCGAGGTCTTCCG
>Ga0208357_1002478_pt1 | contig 12188 bp, 11 predicted proteins | sample NGESurdeep092012_6_FD_184487 | JGI IMG/M metagenome (GOLD analysis project Ga0208357, IMG submission 184487) | Arctic peat soil microbial communities from Barrow, Alaska - NGEE Surface sample F52-2 deep-092012 (SPAdes) | ecosystem: Environmental > Terrestrial > Soil > Wetlands > Peat ... | reverse complement strand
CCGAGGCGTCTGTGGCGTCGGTCGCCGGGATCCTCCACACGCGACTGGTCACGGGGGAGGCGCCACCATTCATCGGCCTGCTCGGCCAGCTCACGGGCCTCGTCGTCTGCCCGTATCGATGTACCGCACCTTGGCCAGGTCTCCGAACTCCTCGCGCGCCTGGCTCGCAACGGCCTGCTCCACAAGCACGCGGGCGGCGCCGGCCGCCCCAACAAATGGTGGCTCACTCCTCACGGCGAGCAGCTCGCACTGGCCCTCAGAGAGCGCCAGTGAAGAAGTTATGCGAAGGTCCCTGTCGCTCGGGCGACATCGCCAAAAACTCGATAGTTACCGAAAGTTACAGGATCTCACAGGAATCTGTGATGTGCGGTAACTTTCTGTGATGGCGAAGAATCCCTACCGTCCCGGTGTCGGCACGCGGCCCCCTTATCTGGCCGGTCGCGAGCAGCAGATCCACAGGTTCCAGCGGCTGTTGGAGGACTACCTCGAGGCGGTGATGCGCGCCAATCCCAAAGGCATCCCAGATGCAGAGCACTGGATTGCGCCGCTGGAATGAGATCGAGGCCCTATCCCCTAGCTTATAGACGGTTATAGCGAAGATCTTATAACCTGGTATAAGTTGGTATACCTTGGATCCGATCCGTAATCCCTATACGCCGAACGCTGGTTCGCGTCCTCCCGAGCTCGCGGGTCGCGGCGCGGAGCTCGAGCAGTTCCGGGTGCTCGTCGGTCGCCTCAAGCGGGGCGCCACCGAGCAGAGCATGATCATCCGTGGCCTGCGCGGAGTCGGCAAGACGGTGCTGCTCAACGCTTTTGAGGATCGCGCCGAGTCCGAGGGCTTCCTGAGCTATTACCACGAGCTCACGCCCGACAGCAGCTTGGTCGGGGAGATCGCCCGAGATGCTGAGCGGGCTCTGGCGCAACTGAAGTTGAGTGCTCGTGCGATGAAGACGGTGCGGGAAGTCCTCGAGCATCTCGGAGCGATCAAGGTGACCGGGCCCGAAGGGCTTGGCTTGGCCGTCGATATTCGCAAGGCTGACGAGGGCACGATCTCCCGCGATCTCTCGGAGCTGTTCTTGGCGCTCGGTGCGGCGGCCGCCGCCAAGAAGACGGGCGTCGTCTTCCTGCTCGACGAGGTCCAGTTCGTCAGCGAGCTGGAATACAGGTCCCTGATCAGCGCGCTGCACCGTGCAACCCAGAAGAACATGCCGATCACGGTGGCAGCGGCAGGCTTGCCCCAGATCCCCCGGTTGACCGGAGAGGCGCGCTCGTATGCTGAGCGCCTGTTCACCTTCCCGGTCATCGCAAGCCTCTCAGATCGGGACGCGCGCGCGGCGTTTGTCGAACCGGCGCGCCATCGGCAGGTTGACTACGAGGAGGATGCGCTCGCGCTCGCGCTGCCATGGATCGGAGGCTATCCCTTCTACATCCAGCAGCTCGGCAAGCATGCCTGGAATCTGGCCGAGTCCTCACCAATCACAAAGGGGGATATAGAGGCGGCGATGCCGATTGCACAAGCGGCGCTCGACACCAGCATCTATGAGGTGCGTATCCAGCGAGTCACCGATCGCGAGCGTCGCTACATGCGAGCGATGGCGGAGCTCGGGGAAGGCCCGTACCGCTCAGGGGATGTCGCGATCAAGCTCGGAGTGAAGACCTCCGAGGTATCGGCTACCCGTCAGCGCCTGCTCGAAAAAGGACTCGCGTATGCGACCGAGATCTATGGTTACATCGACTTCACCATCCCCCGCTTCGACGAGTTCATGCGCCGATATATGTCCTACTCGGCACCCAAGCATGCCCAAACCCGATGAGCCTCACTCGTCATCCGGCTTTCCGGGGTTGTTCCCTTCGCCCGGGGGTGTGGGGACCGTGTGCTAATCAACCCTTCGGTCCGGCAGGGGTTTACCGAAAGTTATAGGACCTCACAGGAATCTGTGATGTCCAGTACCGCTACCGCAGCGGCCGCACGCGCGTGCGGAACAAAACGAACACCGCCCGGAATCCGTCCCGCCAGGTGATGTTCTTGCCCTCCTCGTAGGTCCGGCCGTAGTAGGCGACGGGCGTCTCGTAGATCCGCAGCCGCCGGCGGCAGATCTCGCCGGTGATCTCCGGCTCGATGCCAAAGTGATTCTCCGTGAGGTGGAGCTGCTTCAGGGCATCGCCGCGGAAGGCCTTGTAGCCCGTCTCCATGTCGGTGATCGTGGTGTTGTAGAGCAGCCCCGTGAGCAGCGAGAGGAAGCGATTGCCGACGAGATGCCAGAACATGTAGGCGCGCTGCGGCCTTCCTCCCGACAGGCGCGAGCCGTAGACGACGTCGGCCGTCTGTCGCTGAATCGGCTCGATCAGCATGGGCACGTCGGACGGGTCGTACTCCATGTCGGCGTCCTGGATCACCACGATCTCGCCCTGGCAATGTGGGATCCCGTGTCGCAGCGCCGAGCCCTTGCCGCCGTTGGGCTTGCGGAGCAGGCGCACGCGCTCGTTCTCCGCGGCACGCGCGGCTACGATCGACGCGGTCGCGTCGCTCGAGCCGTCGTCGACGACGATCGCCTCGTAGTCGAGGCCAAGCGACGCGACGCGATCGAGCACCTCGGCGATCGTCCGCGCCTCGTTGTAGGCGGGGATGAGGAAGGTGATTTCCACGAGCGAGGCATCCTATGCGGCGCGCCCGAGCGCTGCCATAATCGGCGGATCGGCGCCGACAGGAACGAATAATGCCCGTAGCGATAGTCACCGGATCGGGAGGACTGGTCGGCTCGGAGTCGGTGCGCCACTTCGTGGGGGCCGGCTACGACGTCGTCGGCCTGGAGAACGACATGCGCGCCGAGCTCTTCGGCCGCGACGCCTCGACCGCGCACACTACGCGGGCGCTGCTCGAGCGCTACCCCGACGAGTTCCGCTCGCTCGAGCTCGACATCCGCGACGCGGACGGCGTGGCGAAGGTCTTCGCCGAGCACGGGAGCAGCATCGAGCTCGTGATCCACACCGCGGCGCAGCCCTCGCACGACTGGGCGGCGTCGGACCCGCAGACGGACTTCGCCGTGAACGCGAACGGCACGCTGAACCTGCTCGAGGCCACTCGAAACCACGCCCCGAGCGCGACGTTCGTGTTCTGCTCGACGAACAAGGTCTACGGGGATCTGCCCAACCAGCTGCCGCTCGTGGAGCTGCCCGAGCGCCTCGAGCTGCCCGCGGAGCACCGCTACTGGGGCGGGATCGACACGACGATGTCGATCGACATGAGCACCCATTCGCTGTTCGGGGTCTCGAAGGCGTCCGCCGATCTGCTCGTGCAGGAGTACGGCCGCTACTTCGAGCTGCCGACGGTGTGCTTCCGGGGCGGCTGCCTGACCGGCCCCAACCACGCCGGGGCGCGGTTGCACGGGTTCCTCTCCTACCTGATGCGCTGCACGATGACCGGCGATCCCTACACGGTCTTCGGCTACGGCGGCAAGCAGGTGCGCGACAACATCCACGCGGCCGACCTCGTCGCCGCGTTCGCGGCCTTTCACAGCCGGCCGCGGGCGGCGGCCGTCTACAACATCGGCGGCGGCCGCGAGAGCAACTGCTCGATGCTGGAGGCGATCGAGCTCTGTGAGCGGATCGCCGGTCGCGAGCTGGAGTGGAGCCTCGGCGAGGAGCACAGGATCGGCGACCACCGCTGGTGGATCGGTGACCTGCGGCCGTTCAGGAGCGACTACCCCGAGTGGGAGCTCACGCGCGACGTCGAGGGCATCCTCCGCGAGATCCACGACCGCAACGCCGAGCGCTGGCTCGCCCGCGCTTAACCTGGCTGTAGGCTCCGGCCGATGCAGACGGTCCCGACGACCCTCCCCGGCCTGACGATCCTCGAGCCCGCGACATTCCCCGACGAGCGCGGCTTCTTCACCGAGACCTACCGCCGCCAGTGGCACGCCGACGCGGGGATCCCGCCGGCGGAGGAGTTCATCCAGGACAACCACTCGCGCTCGAGCAGGGGCGTCGTGAGGGGCATGCACTTCCACATCGGCGCGGGCGTCGCCAAGCTCGTGCGCTGCGCGCGCGGGCGGATCGTCGACGTGAACGTCGACCTGCGCAGGGGCTCGCCGACGTATGGCAAGTGGGAGGGGGTCGAGCTCGACGACGTGGCTATGCGCGAGCTGTATGTCCCCGTCGGCTTCGCCCACGGCTTCTGCGTGCTGAGCGAGACCGCCGACGTGCTCTACAAGCAGACCGCCTACTACGACCCGGCGGTCGAGCGCGGGATCGCCTGGGACGACCCGGAGATCGGGATCGAGTGGCCGCTGCCGGTCGAGGAGCTGATCGTCTCCGCGCGCGACCGCGAGGCCCCGCGGCTGGCCGAGGTCGCGGCCGAGCTGCCGTTTCGCTACTGACCCGCGGGCTACCGCTTGATGGCCAGGAGCTCGCGCCTACCCTAAGGAGGACTCGTTTTCTGCCGATAGATCAAGTGTCTTGCTTCTTCGCTCCCCGCTACGTGCCCCTACGCGCCTCCCGCTTCTCCGTACTCGGCTCCGTCGAGCGCTGATGCGTCTGTCGGCTGCCGCCCGGCTCGCGGCCTGCCTGCTCGCCGGCTCGGCCGGCACGGCGGCGCTGCTCGCCGCGCCGGCGCCCGCGCAAGCCGCCGAAGCGGGTGTGAACCTGAACAGCCTCGAACCGTCGGCCGTCGCCCAGGCCACGGCGCTGGGGGCTCATTGGGTCCGCGTGTTTGCCCCCTGGCCCGACCTTGAACCCGCCCCGGGCGTCCATTCCGCGTACTGGCTCGGCCAGTACGGCCGCCTGCTGGACTCGCTGCCGAAGGGCGACCACGCGATCGTCGCGTTCGTCGACACGCCCTCCTGGGAGAGCGGCTCGGCCGCGTCGAACGCCCCGCCGAGCAACCCCGCCGATTACGCGAGCATCCTCCACTTCCTCGCCGGGCAGTGGCAGGGGAAGGTCGCCGCGTATGAAATCTGGAACGAGGAGGACACGCCGCTGTGGTGGTCCGGCGCCCCCGACCCCGCGGCGTACACGCGCCTGCTGCAGGCCGCCTACCCGGCCGTGAAGTCAGCCGACCCCGCCGCGAAGGTCGTGCTGGGCGGGCTGACGGGCAACGACTACGACTTCCTCGAGGGCGTGTATAAGGCCGGCGGGAAGGGCTACTTCGACGCGGTCGGCGTGCACACCGATACCGCCTGCGACGTCAACTCGCCGTTCGCCTTCTTGCGCAACAACGACGGGCAGATCAACCAAGACTCGTTCATCGGCTACCGCGAAGTGCACGCGACCGAGATCGCCAACGGCGACGACGTGCCGATCTGGATGACCGAGATGAGCTGGCGGACGACCAGCGCGGAGTGCGGCGAAGGCGCGTTCGCCGGGCAGAAGCCCGAGGGCGTGAGCGAAGCCCAGCAGGCCGCGTATCTGACCGAGGCCTATCACTGCCTCGCGCAGGCCCCCTACGTGAAGCTCGGCCTGTGGTACCCGATCGAGGACGAAGGCGCGGTCGTCTCCGGGCTGGAGCGCGCGAACCGCTCCCCCAAGCCCTCATACGCCGCGATGCGCGCCTACATCAAGCACGGCGACCGCATGAAGGGCGCCTGCGGAAACTTCAGCGGCCCGCGGATCAAGGTCGAGACTCCGACGAGCGGTGACCGCTACAGCGGCCATCTGTGGATCAGGGTCAGGGCCACCGACAGCACGGGCATCGCGACCATCCGCCTGCTCTACGACGGCCATTCGATCCGCAACTTCGACCCGTTCGTGGAAGGCAGGGGCTACCCCCGTACGGTGCTCGCGCAGATCCACTGGGCGGGTGCGCGGCACATCTCGATCGGTCATCACACGCTGACGATCCTCGCGTACGACAAACTGAAAAACGTGACGCGCATGAACGTCTCGATCGTGCACCTGCCCGAAGGCTCGTCTCACCACCACGGGTAGACCTACCATCCTCGGGTGAGCACCCGCCGCTGGATCTTCGCCGCCTGCCTCGCGCCCTTCCTCGCGGCGCTCTGCCTCGCCCTCGCGTCTCTGGCCTCCTCAGCCGGATTCTTCACTGCCTCAGCCGGCGCCCTCGCCCCCGCCAACGGGCCCCTCACCTCCTCCGCCGGGGCCCTCACCCCCACCGCCGCGACGGCGACGAGCCATGTCGACGGGATCTCCGACCAGAGCCTCCCGGCGTGGGACGGCGGTTTCGACCAAAGCTATTTCGCGGGCCTGTTCGACGACGCCTGGGTGCACGGCCCCGGCGCGCACATCGCCTTCGCGCGGTACGTCGTGCAGTGGAATGTGATGTCGGGCGACTACCCGAGGTATCTGAGCGAATTCGAAGCGTGGCTGGATGACGTGGCGAGTATTGAGCTTAAACCGGAGATCGCGTTGACCAGTTACGACGGTTCACTTCCAGGCTCACAGAGGGAATATAAGACCGAGCTGGTGAATATCTTGGGTCGTGCGCGCGCTCTCGGCCACCCGATCGCGTGGTTGGAGGCGTGGAACGAGCCGAACGGCCAGGGCGGCGAGCCGGCGGCGGACGCCGCCGCCTTCACGAACGCCGCGTCGAGCGTGTGCGAAGGGGAAGGCGACTGCACGGTGATCGCGGGCGACTTCGAGGACTCGCCGGGCGTCGCGGCGTACGAGGACGAATACGTGAAAGACCTCGACCCCGTCCCGACGAACTGGGGCGTGCACCCCTATTACTCCGTGGAACAGGAAAGCGAAGCCCCGTTCGAGACCGTCCGCGAACACCTGCCGAACGGGGGCAAGGGCGAGCGGATCTGGTTCACGGAGGTCGCCGCGCGGATCTGCACGGACTTCGCCGGGCGCCCCGTCGAGAACGGCGAAGCCGGGCAGGCACGGCACGCGGACTGGCTGGTGAACACGCTGATCAGACACGCGAAGCCGGTGCACGTCTTCTACTACGAGCTCCTGCTGCGGGCAGGCCGCGAGCCGTCGTGCGCGAGCGAAGGGAGCGACAGCGCCCTCTACGTCCCGAGCGGCGACCCCGCCGAGCCGGACAGCCCACGCCGAGCGGCGGGCTACATCTGGGGCGACGGCGGCGGCGGCGGGAGCGCGCCGGGCGAACCGGGGGACGCCTTCCTGGCGAACGCCGCCCAGGCGACGCTCACCGGGGGCGCGGAGCTCTAGGCTGACCAGGCCCCTGACCAGTCCCGGCTGTGCAGCTCGCACGGTCCGTCTTCCACCGCGACCGCCGCATGGTTGTCGGGGCCAACGTCCAGTTCGGCCGTCCACAGCTCTGTCTGCGCTGAGGGTGGGTGGGCCTCTAATCCCGCGGAGAGCCCGGTCCCGCGGCACTTCACCGCGGCCTCGTGCGCGACCCAGGCGTGTAGGAACTCGGCCGTGTAGCGCTCACGCGCCCGCTCGACGTCGACTCCCACCTCGCGCCCGGCGCTCACCGCGATCAGCGCGAGTCCGCCGGAGTGGGACAGGTTGAAACGCAGATCCAGATCCGTGTCCGGGCGGGTGGGCCCTTCAGACAGCACGGCGGGCTTGCCGTGCGGACCGAGCACGAAACGCAGCTCGCGCGGATCGCGCTCGAGGTAGCGGCCGAGCAGCGCCCGCAGCACCCCCCGCGAGCGAGCCCACATGGCCCGCTTGCGTGCGGGCACGATCTGTGCCGCGCGCGCGGCCTCCGCTCTGGAGAGCAGTTGCTCGGGTCGATCCCCGATCCTCGTCAGATCGGCTCGCCAGATGTGGACGCTGTCCGCTGTGGCCCGCACTGGCTCTCATCTTGGCATTCTTAGGCGTATGAGCGCCCGACTGGAGAGCCTGCGCGAGCGCACGAACGCCTACACGGTCACGCCGGCGCAGTACCTGCGCGTCGCCTACGTCGCGCTGGGCGCGCTGACGCTGATCGTGCTGAGCGGCGCCGCGGTCCGCCTGACGGGGTCGGGCCTCGGCTGCCCGACCTGGCCGAAGTGCTACGGCAACGTCTACCCGCCGCTGAACACGCACGCGCTGATCGAGTTCTCAAACCGCGTGATCACGTTCCCGGTGTCGATCGCCGCCGGCCTGGCGTGGCTGGGCGCGCTGCGCCGCCGGCCGTACCGCCGCGACCTGATGTGGCTGGGAGCGCTGCTGCCGCTGGGGGTGGTGTGCCAGGCGGTGCTCGGTGGCTTCACCGTCAAAGGCGCGCTCGACTACGGCTGGGTGATGGGCCACTTCGCGCTGTCGATGCTGATCCTCGTCGCCGCGGTCGTGCTCGTCTGGCGCGCCGGCCGATCTCCGATCGGTCACGAGTCCCAAGAGGGCACCGATGCGGCCGGAGCCGGCCCCGTTGATCGCACGATCGTCCGAGGCATGCGCGCGCTGGTGGCGCTCGCCACGCTGACGATCTTCGCCGGCACGGCGGCGACGGCTGCCGGCCCGCATGCGGGCGGCTCGCCAGGGCAGAAGATCAATCGTCTCGACTTCGACGGGCAGGGGACGATGGACTTCGTGATCCACCGTCACGCCGAGATCGCCTTCGTGTTCAGCCTGGCCGCCGTGGGCCTGTGGTGGTTGGCCCGACGACGTGCCGCAGGGCCCGAGGTTCGGCGCCCGTTGACGATTCTGTGTGTCCTGCTCGCCCTGCAGGGCGCGGTGGGATTGGATCAGTACGAGACCCATCTCCCGACCGAGCTCGTCTGGGTGCACGTCGGCCTCGCGTCACTGACGTGGCTGTCGGTCATCTGGGCGGCGTGTGTTGCCGGTGCGCTGGTCTCCCGCAGAGTCGACAGGCCGGCCGAGCGCGCCCTTGAGGGCCCGCTGAGGACGGCCTCGCCGATCAAGTTCCCCGGAAATTAGGGCTTCTATCGGCGGTGGATCGGGCCGTGGGGCATGTAATCGTCCTAACTAGCGGTTAGCCTGCGGGAAGAACGACACTCGAGAAGGGAGTGCCATGACCAAGAACGAGCTAGCCGAGAAGGTCGCATCGAGTACTGGCCTGGCTGCCAGCCAGGCCCGCGAGGCCCTGGAGACGGCGATCGAGACGATCGCCAAGGAGCTGGAGGCCGGGGGCGAGGTTGCGCTTGCCGGCTTCGGGAAGTTCAGCGTCAGCCAGCGTGCCGCACGGCAGGGACGCAACCCATCAACCGGCGAGACGATCAACATCGCGGCCAGCAAGGCGGCGAAGTTCTCGGCGGCGAGCGCGCTGAAGAAGCGCCTCAACTAGATCGCACCCGCGCACTGTTCCCGGTGTCACCGGCCCGCCTCGGGCCGGTGCGCACTGGGTCCGCGGTTGCGGCGGAGGATCGATAGGATGCCGCCAGCACATGACGCTCGCACCGCAGACAGACCGTCTCTCGACCCGCCCAGCTGACGGAGGCGCCAGATGAGCAACGTTCCCGGCTGGGGCTCGTGGAGCTTCAACCCGATCGTGATCCTCGCGCTGCTCGGCGCGGGCTACGTCTACTGGCGCATGTACACACGCGCCGCCGCCCGCTCGAACAAGGGCCCCGGCATCGGCCATTGGCTGCCCTACATGTGCGGCCTGGTGACGATCGCGATCGCCCTGCTCTCGCCGCTCGATCCGATCGGCGACGGATTCCTGCTGTCGGCGCACATGATGCAGCACGTGCTCCTCTCCGACATCGCGCCCGCGCTGCTCGTCCTCGGCCTGCGCTCGCCGGTCCTGCCGCTCGGCCTCTCGCGCCGTGCGCTGACGGCGGTCGCGCCGGGACGCCCCTCCGGGCGTGCGCTGGCACGGCTCACCTCGCCGTGGGTCGCGATCCCGCTGTGGATGCTCGCCACCTGGGTCTGGGCGATCCCGAGCATCTTCGACTACACCGCCCAGCACCCCGTCGTCCACGCCTTCGAGCACGCCACGCTCTTCTACACCGGCCTCGCGTTGTGGTGGCTGATCATCGATCCACTCCCGCGCGCGCGCCTGCGCCCCAACGGCGAGCGCCTCGCGCTGCTCGGCTTCACCCGCCTGGCCAGCGCCTGCGTGTGCCTGCCCCTGACCTGGCTATCGGCGACCGAGTACCCCCTCTACGCCAGCGCCTCCCGCGCCTACGGCCTCTCGGCGATCAACGACCAGCACCTAGCCGGCGCGGCGATGTGCTTCGCCGAGTTCCTCGTCTTCGGCATCGCCTTCGCCGCCGTCTTCATCACGATGCTAGGCCGCGACGACTCCCGCGTCACGCTGGCCGAGTACGCCGCCGCAGGTTCGCCCGACCACCTGCCCACCTGATTCCCGCGCTTTACGCGTTCAGCTCGGATAAGGCAATGCGCCCCTGAGGCGCGCGAGAGCCAAGCAGATCAAGGACGCAGCGAGCGACGTGTGCGGATAGCACACGAGCGAGCGAGGACGCAGAGATGCGCCGGCTATCGCGCGCCTCAGCCGCAACCTGTGTTGTTGCCGCAGGAAGAGCACGTGTAGCAGCTGCCCGTCCGCTGCATCATCCCGCCGCACTGGCTGCAGGCGGGGCCGAGGTCGAGGCCCTGGAGGCGGGCCGGGACGACCGGGGGCGTGTCCGTGAGCGCGGCCGTCGGCGCGCTCGAGCCGCCGCCGTTGCCGCCCGACGCCTTGGGCGCGCTCGCGCCGCTCGAGCCGTTGGGGGCGCCCGTGGGCTGGTCGTCGCCGCCGGTGGGGCCGGCGGTGTCGGAGGCGGTGACCGACTGGGCCGTGTCCTGGGACGCCGCGCGGGCGCGGACGGCGGGCGTGAGGATGCCGAGCTCCTCCTGGATGTCGGTGTCGAGGAAGCGCGAGGCGAGCCAGCGCATGATGTAGTCGGGCATCGACTTCGCGAAGGGGATCTCCGGGTTGTTGGTGATGCCCTCGGGGTCGAAGCGCATGTAGCAGAACTTCTGCACGAGCGTCTCGAGCGGCACCCCGTACTGGAGCGCGATCGAGATCGCCGTGGCGTAGGAGTTCATCATCCCGCGCAGCGTCGATCCCTCCTTGCCGATGTCGGTCAGGAAGATCTCCCCGACCGAGCCGTCCTCGTACATGCCCGCGGTGATGTAGCCCTCGTGACCGCCGATCGAGAACTTGTGCGTGATCGACTGGCGCTCGCGCGGCATCCGCTTGCGCTTGGGGCCAGCCTCGGTCAGTGCCTTGGCGACCGCCTGTTCGACGAGCGCATCGACATCGACGGGCTCCGTGGCACCCTGCTGCGCGTCGGTGCGGAGCGCCTGCGCGGTCTTCGAGCCGTCGCGGTAGATCGCGAGCGCCTTCACGCCGAGGTGCCAGGCCTGCGTGTAGGCGTCGGCGATGTCCTCGACCGTCGACTCCTGGGGCATGTTGACGGTCTTCGAGATCGCGCCCGAGATGAACGGCTGCACGGCGCCCATCATCTTCAGGTGGCCCATGTGCGTGATCGCGCGCTCGCCGACGGCCACGTCGAACACCGGCAGGTGCTCCTCGGCAAGCCCGGGGGCGCCGACGATCGTGCCGTGCTCGGCCAGATGCGCCTCGATCTGCTCGAGGCGCTGCTCGGAGTAGCCGAGCGTTTGCAGCGCCAGCGGCACCGTTTTGTTGACGATCGTCATCTGCCCGCCGCCGACGAGCTCCTTGAACTTGACGAGCGAGAAGTCGGGCTCGACGCCGGTCGTGTCGCAGTCCATCAGGAACGAGATCGTGCCCGTCGGCGCGAGCACCGTCGCCTGCGCGTTGCGGTAGCCGTGGCGCTCGCCCAGCTCCACCGCCTCGTCCCACGAGCGGCGCGCGGCCGCGAGCAGCTGCTCGTCGGCACAGGTCGAGTCTTCGATCGCGTAGGAGGCGTCGCGGTGCATGCCCATCACGCCGTTGTGCGCCTCGCGGTTGACCTCGTAGTGCTCGTACGGGCCGAGCGCCGCCGCGATCTCGGCCGAGCGGCGGTAGGCGCGACCGGTCATCAGCGCCGTGATCGCCGCCGCGGTGCCGCGCCCGGCGTCGGAGTCATAGGGCATCCCGTCGCTCATCAGGTAGGCGCCGAGGTTCGCGTAGCCGAGCCCCAGCTGGCGGAAGGCGCGCGCGTTGACGCCGATCTCCTCGGTCGGATAGGAGGAGGGCGAGACGACGATCTCCTGCGCCAGCAGGAGCACGTCGACGACGTGCTCGAAGGTCTCGGTGTCGAGCGTGCCGTCGGCGCGGCGGAACTTCATCAGGTTGATCGAGGCGAGGTTGCAGGCGGAGTTGTCGACGTGCATGTACTCCGAGCACGGGTTCGAGGCGTTGATCCGGCCGCTGTTCGGCGAGGTGTGCCACTGGTTGATCGTCGTGT
>Ga0208357_1002477_pt1 | contig 12188 bp, 12 predicted proteins | sample NGESurdeep092012_6_FD_184487 | JGI IMG/M metagenome (GOLD analysis project Ga0208357, IMG submission 184487) | Arctic peat soil microbial communities from Barrow, Alaska - NGEE Surface sample F52-2 deep-092012 (SPAdes) | ecosystem: Environmental > Terrestrial > Soil > Wetlands > Peat ... | reverse complement strand
GATGCTCACCTCACTTATTCGACACCTGCACTCCGAGGGCCGGACAGTACTGATGGTCGAACACCACATGGCCGTCGTCATTGGCTTGGCGCAGAAGGTGGCAGTCCTTAACTACGGCCGGCTTCTCGCGTCGGGCGATCCCGAGACGGTGATGGCTGACGAGACGGTGCAAAGCGCCTACCTCGGCGATCCACTATGAGTAACGCTCTCGAACTACGCGACCTTCACGTCAGCATCGCGGGATCACACGTCCTGCAGGGCGTTAGTTTCGACGTTCCCGAAGGGGGCGTCACGGCACTGCTTGGACGAAACGGCGTTGGTAAGACAACGACGTTGCGCGCAGTTCTCGGACTGGTGCCGAGCACCGGGGGCATTCAGTTGCTCGGGCGTGACGTTGCTGGTTGGTCGACGCACCTTATTGTTCGACTCGGCATTGGCTACGTGCCCGAGGATCGTGACGTTTTTTCGAAGCTCACCGTCGACGAGAACCTGCGCCTCGCCGAAGCCGGCTCGGATGCTCTCTACGACGACGTCTACTCGCTGTTTCCCGAGTTGAAGGAGCGAGGGCGCCAGTTAGCGGGAACGCTCTCGGGCGGTCAACAGCAGATGCTCTCCATAGCTCGCGCCTTACTGAATGTCCGACCTCTCCTCTTGGTGGACGAGCCGTCGAAGGGTCTGGCCCCGCGTATCGTCAGTGAGTTCGTTGCGGTCATCGAAGCAGCCGCGCAGCACTCGACGGTGTTGCTCGTCGAGCAGAACTTGAGTGTCGTCAAACGACTGGCCCAGAGGATAGTTGTTCTCGATCACGGCGACGTAGTACACACCGGCGAAGCCGATGACCTGAACGACGATCTCCTCGTACGTCGACTCCTTGGTGTCGCGGGAGCAGCGTGAGCGCCTTTCTCGTCATTACCTTTAGCGGCCTCGCGCTCGGCGCCATCTACTTCTTGGCCGCTTCAGGTCTCTCACTCATTTACGGGTTGATGGACATCTTGAACTTCGCCCACGGGCTCTTCATGACGCTCGGCGCCTACGCGGGCTACGAGGTCGCCGTTCACCTGACGTCGTCACTCGGCGCGCCCGCGACGTTGACCTTGGCGGTTGTTGCTTCGATACTTGGTGGCGCCCTCGCCGCCGGCATCACCGAAGTATTCCTGATTCGTCCCCTCTATGGTCGACCGGTCAGTCAGATACTCGTCACCATCGGACTCGACCTCGCCGTGGTCGGGCTCTTAATGGGCGGCTTTGGTAGCAGCGCGCTCCAGGTCCCGGTTCCGCTGTGGCTCTTGGAGGCGACGCACATCGGCAGCGTCGTTCTGCCCAACGCCAGTTTTCTTGCTCTCGGGGCCGGCCTTGGGATCCTCGTCGTACTTGAATGGTTCTTGCGGCGCACGCGTTATGGCATCGTCATCCGCGCCGGTGTTGAAAACCGCGAGATGGTGAGCGCTCTCGGCATCGACGTAGGACGGGCGTTCACGTTGGTCTTCGTCATCGGCGGCGCTATGGCCGGATTAGCTGGACTGCTCTACGCACTGGTCTTTAGCGGCGACCTGATCTCGCCCACCCAAGGCGACAGCTTGTTGATCTTCGCGTTCATCGTGGTCGTGATTGGGGGACTGGGTTCCATTCGAGGTTCCGCCGTCGCGGCCCTGATCGTCGGTTTGTTGCAGGACTACACCTCGTTCTATATAGGTGGTCATCCCGGTTGGGCCGAGATTGGCAACCTCTCGGTTGTCCTACTTCTCGCGCTCGTTCTCGAAGTCCGCCCCCGAGGACTCTTTGGGAGCGTCGCGTGAAGAATCTCCTGAAACATCGCGGTGCGCTCATCGGGTGTCTCGCTCTCTTGGCCTTTGTCTTATTGCCGTTCGCGGGCTTCAGCGTGCCGTGGATTCTTCCCGGCACGCTCAACGTCGTGAACTCCTCAGGCACCCTCATCGTGCTCGCGCTGTGCTTCTTGTTCGCTGGCGTCGCCGTTGGTTACGACCTCATGATTGGCTTCACGGGTCTGTTGTCGCTCGGACCGGTGCTGTATTTCGCCAGCGGTGCCTACGTCTTTGACATTGCGATCACCAGATGGAGTTGGCCCTTGGTGCCCGCGCTCGCGTTGACCTTCGGCGTTGCCTTCGTGTTGGCGGTGCTGCTCGGGGCGATTGCGCTGCGCGTTGACGGGATTGCCTTTGCGATGGTGACGCTGGCTTTCGCCCAGGCCTTCTACTACCTCGTTGAGAACAATCCCCACAATTTGACTGGCGGCGACACCGGTCTCGCACTCTCGGACGTACGTTTGCCGGCCTTTCTCTCGGGCGCGGTTTCCAATACGCGAAATCTCTATTGGGTCGCCCTGGCCTTTCTCGTCGTGGCCTTTATCGTTGTGTGGCTCGTCACTGAGTCGGTGACTGGTCATGTTTTCGTGGCAGTTCGTGAGAACGAGAAGCGCCTCGATGTGCTCGGGATTCGACCCTTTCGCTTCAAGCTCGCGTCCTTCGTGCTGTCCTCGCTGATTGCCGCTGGCGGAGGGGTCATCTTCATATTGGTCATCGGCACCGCGGTGCCGAGCACGGTGGCTTCGACGAGCGTGACGATTTCGATTCTCATCATGGTTGTCCTCGGCGGGTCGGGCACGCGCTGGGGGGCGGTCATGGGCGCCATGGTGTACGTGTACCTCCAGCAGTACCTGTTGAAGGTAGCGGGAGAACCATCCTTTACGACGCTGCCCGCGGTGCTGCGGGTTCCGCTCTCGCAGCCCCAGTTCCTCCTCGGTGCACTTTTCGTTCTCTTCGTCCTTTTCGTTCCCGGGGGAATTGCTGGACTGTTCGCTCGAATCGGCTACAAACGAGACCCGTCGCTGGGCAAGCCACGATGGCGGACGCTGAGTATCGCCAAAGCTCTGAAGAAGTGAGAGCGTGGCGGCGTTGCGAGTGAAGAGTGCGTCGCCACTGTGTCTGCGGTCGTTCGGGGTAGCAGCGGTGATTGAGGGGAGTTTCGAATGAACTTACAAGGAAAAGTCGCGTTGGTCACGGGGTCGACGAGCGGTATCGGCCTCGGCGTCGCGCGGGCACTTGCCGCTGACGGTGCCGACATCATGATGAATGGTTTTGGTGACGCGGCTGAGATTGACGCGCTGCGCGAAGGGCTCGCGCAGGAGTTTTCCGTGCGCGTCGCCTACGACGGCGCGGACCTGATGCAGCCCGGACAGGTGGCGGGAATCGTCAAGACGACCCAGAGTTCGTTTGGCAGCTTGGACATCCTGGTGAACAACGCGGGCATACAGTTCGTCGCGTCAATCGAGGAGTTTCCCGATGAAAAGTGGGACGCGATTCTGGCGCTCAATCTCTCGGCCGTCTTTCACGCCATGAAGGCTGCGATACCGGGAATGAAAGCGAACAAGTGGGGTCGCATCATCAACATCGCTTCGGCCCACGGGCTTGTCGCGAGCCCGAATAAAATTGCCTACGTCGCGGCCAAACACGGCGTCGTGGGGGCAACGAAGGTCGCCGCATTGGAGTTGGCGAATGAGGGCATCACGGTGAACGCAATCTGCCCGGGATGGGTGTTGACGCCCTTGGTCGAGCAACAGTTGCGCGATCGGGCCGACGCCGCTGGCACTGAGGTCGCGATTGAAGCGGAGAAGTTGCTAAACGAGAAGCAGCCGATGCTCAAATTCACCTCACCAGAGTCGGTCGGTTCATTGGCCGCGTATCTGTGTTCTGACGCAGCCGAAACAATCACTGGCTCGCCGATCTCGATCGACGGGGGTTGGGTGGCGCAGTGACAGATTCCGAGAGTTCCCGTCGGAATTGGTAGATAAGTGTGCTTGTTGGCGAGACGTTGGTCTTTTAGGCGAAAATTCGGCGATTCCCTTGATATGACCGTGAAAAACGTCCTTGAAACGTACACCTATATATAGGGCTTCTTGGTCAGAGAAAATCTAGAGAGTGGCCACAATTAACGACCGGTACGCTTCGTTGATGTTTGAGGTAACCAATGAGCGCTTCGAAGAGTTAGCGGGAGAGGCTCTCGCCACGTTGCCCAGTGAACTCTCCTCTCAGATAGAGAACCTGGCCATCATGGTCGAGGACGAGGCTCCTGGACGCAATCTCTTCGGACTCTACGAAGGAATTCCACTAACGAAGCGTGGCCCGACAACCTACAACGGCGTCATGCCCGACCGAATCACTCTGTACCAAAGGGCGATCTGTCGCTACTGCGCCAACGAAGAAGAGGTGAGGGCCCAGATCCGCAAAACCGTGCTGCACGAGGTGGCCCACCATTTCGGCATTAGTGATCCCCGACTCGAGGAGTTGGGATGGGCGTAGTCGTTGGGCACGACCTGGTTCGTGTTGGGCAAAGGTGTCGCGGTGGCCATAGCTAGCCAATTCGAGTTCGGCGATGACCGCACTCGCGCCGTCCGGTCCATTGAGTCAATCGAATCGGGCCGGGGTTGGTGCAACGTCGTACCGTGCGTTGTTGAGGACATACCGGACATCAAGATCAATTTCACCGGCATTTGGGTGAAGCGCGGTGTTGATGAGGCCTCTTACGTGACCTCACCGCCCCGTAATGGCGTGGAGCAACCCTCGTCACTAGGTATCTTGCATTTGCGCGGGCGACTCGGTCGGGATCGAATCGCCGCACTCCTTGGCGGAGCGCCGTACATCCTCCGCCAGGATCACAGTCAACGCGGTCTTCTCTTGGACGTTCCCGTCGGCACGCCGGCATCGCAAGTGCTCGACGCGATGTGCACGATGACCGCGTCCCTCTGTGACTTCGAGATGACTGGGAACTGGCGAATGGATCTCTACGTACGCCAATAGTCCTGACGTCGACACGAGAAAGTACTCATTAAAAGTTGCTGACTTCCAAAGGTGTTTCGACCTCAACGTAGAGGCGTCACCACGTTGGCCAGTGTGCGCGAAGTGGTCCGGGTGGGCCGTCGGGCTGGGGAAGACCGGAGCGTGCTCCCAGAGTTACGAGTAGGGAGTTGAAGTTCAGTCCGTACGCGGTTGAGTTCTTCCCGTTGTACTCGAGGTGCGCGATGGCGCGCTCGGGTGAGGACGGCGGATCGGCCCAGCCGGTCTCGAGGCACGTTTTCGCGTCGTGAAGTATGCCGACGACCGTCGTGGGTGTGACGCGTTCACCAGCCGCGACGCGGGGAGTGACGTTCTCCGCGTCGTAGACGTAGAGGCCCTTGGCCGGCCCACTCGTCAGGCGATACGAGATAAAGACGCCGCTCGGCCACTGCGTGTCGTAAACGTTGACGACGACGCCGTCGCCGATCGCGTAGATCGGTCCCGAACCGCAGTAGTCAACGCCTTGATCGACTTCTTGGGGGAGGAGCGACGTGATAGCGCGCAGTGGATTCTCGTAGCCTTGGTAGGGCGTGTCGTCGACGACTTCGTAGTAACCACCGGTCGTCGGATCGACCGCGAGCGCGCTGGCGAAACCACCGTCGGCCATGACCTTCGACGACGCGAGCGAGCCGTGAAAGGGAGCGTTGAAAGTATTAATCTCGCCACTCGCGCGCAGCACGTAGTAGCCCAAACCATTCGCCGATGTCGTAATGGCGGTGACGGCATTGCCGTTGTAGTGGCCTCGCGCGCTGGCGAATGGAGAGCCGTTGTTGGGTGCGTCAAAACCGACGACGCGGCCCGTCGAGGTCGCGATCCAGTAGCCGCCGGTCGTAGGGTCAACGGCTATGCCTACCGCGAGCACCGGCGCTGTCGTGGCGTAATGAAGTCGTCCGGCGAGTGAGCCGTGCGTCTTCACCCCGTAGCCGTACACCGCGCCGTTCGCGCGCAGCACGTAGTAACCCGCGCCGGCGGGTGCGGCAGCAATCGCGACCGCAGCCGGGTGCTGGCCCCAGCCTCCTGGCGGGACGAGTGTTTGGCCGAGAGATGGTGCGTTAAAGGACTTCACGGAGCCGTCGGAGCTCAAGACCCAATAGCCGCCGGTCGCTGCGTCAAGCGCGATACCGGTTGCCGTCGTTCCCGGCGAAAGAGTTCCAGTAGCGAGTGACCCGTGATTGGTTGCTCCGTACGCGTCGACGGCTCCGTTGGCGAGAAGAACGTAGTAGCCATTGCCGCCCAAACTCGCGGTCACGCCAATGGCCGCGGGCGCGGAGGCCGAGGGCGATCCGAGAGTTACGGCGTCGTAGCCCTCCAACGTCGCTGTCGACTTCGTGACAGCACCTGAATGTGTGGCGCTGGGCGCCACGATGGTCAAGAGAGATGACATCACAGCAATTAGTGCCACGACGAACGAACGTCGAATAAAGTCTCTCGGCCCGCGGTGAATCCACCAATTGCGCTCAACTCGGCTCTCGTTGCTCTGGCGCATTAACTCTAAGTCTCGCTCATGACCCGAGGAAAAGTGGTCGCGGGCTCTTCAATAAAATATTCACTTGTTACCGCGAATGGTCGCAAGTGTGGCGTAAAGGGGTCTACCGGTGGAGGGTAGTGGTTAATGTCGATACTTAGATTCAAAGTGGGAGATCTGCCGATGGAAGTCAGATGACTTCATCGGTGAATGATTGCTTTTTGTAATCTCGACGTCGCCCACAGTGGCGTCGTCTGTTAGAGGAGTCACCATGGCCAATAAGTCACCGGACCAAAAAAATGTCAAGAAAGTCGGTAAGTCGCTGAAGGAAAAGCGCAACCAGAAGCACGTCAAGAAAGAATCAAAGAAGGGCCTTCTCCCTGAGTGAGGCGCTGCGTGCGCTGCCACAGCGACTCACGTTGTTTCACTCTTGAATGATTTCGAAGGCCCGAAGTCCGCGAATCCTCTCTTGGCGGCGACTCCTCAGGCGCTTCTCCGACAGTTCAGCAAGTTCGACGTACGCGCGAAGAATCGACGCGTGGACGCGCTCGACGGTCACGAAGGGATTGTCATCTTCGGGAATCACCTCGTCGATGAGATCGAGATCGAGCTGGTCCTGTGCGGTTGATCGCATCGTCTGAAGGGTGGTTCGGATCTGCTCGTGCGAGGGGTCCGGTGTCTTGTAGAGGATCGAGGCGGCCGACCGGGGTTCTGCGACGTAGGCCATCGACTTTTCTAACATGATCACGTGATCGGCCATCGGGGTCGTGGCCAGCCCTCCGCCGCTGCCGAGAGCCCCCGCGACCAACGAGATCACCGGATGCGAGTAGTCGATGCCTTTGAGAATCGAGCGCGCAATGGCGCGCGATTGGCCTCGCCGCTCGCTCTCCAAGGTCGGCTTGGCCCCGAGCGTGTCGGTCACGAACAGCGCGGGTACGCCAAGTCGCTCGCCCATTTCCAGCATCCTCTCCATGAAGAAGAAGTCTTCGGGCGCGGGGTTCGAGGGCCGCTTGATAACGGTCTCGCCGATGAGTTGGTACGAGGGCTGGGTGCCCACGATCACGAACGGCTGCGCGCCGATCTTGGCGAAGGCGCTGACGATAGCGGGGTAGCGCTTGTAGCCCACTTCCTGCACGTAGTTGTAGATCGCGACGGCATCGCTGAAGCCGTATTGAAGAATGAACTCCAGATCGACACGGTTGGCGTCGGTCATCAAGTCTTGGTACTGCTCGACCAGGGCTTCTGATTCATCGAGCGCTCGGGCCAAGCGCGCCGGTGCTGGCAGTCGTGGCACTGATCCTTTGGTTTCATCGAAGCGAGGTCCGCGCATACCGACTGGACCAAAATTAAAGACGCGCCGTTGATCTGCGACGCTCACGTTGCGGATCATTGGCACCGTCTCATTCGTGAGTTGGTGATGTCGGTCGGGCAGTTTCGTCGAAGAGAGAAGATCCCCGAGATACCCGACGAGTTCATTGACGTCGAAAAGGACCACGTCAATATTGCGATCTAGGAGATTCGCCTCGGCGCTCTGGGAGTCGACGGGGACCGCCGAACCCTCGAACGCCTCGATGACGTTGGGACCCGCGAAACCGAAATTTGTACCCGAGGTGGCCAGGATCAGGTCGGCGTTGGATACCGCGCTGGCCGAGACGCCGCCCCAGACGTTGCCGAGCAGTACCGCGATCTGGGGCAGAGTGACTTTCTCTTTGTAGTTGCGGATGGCTTCCACCATGCGCGTCATTTGCGTGAGTCCGGCGAAGTTCTCGTGTTGGCGCACGCCACTCGAGGCGTACACGCTGACGAAAGGAAGTTTCTTGCTAATCGCTAGATCGGCCGCGGCCTGAAACTTCTCACCCGAGACCACGCCGAGCGAACCGGCAAAGAAGTCCCAGTTCATCGCGTAGAGCACCACCGGACTGCCCGCGACGTTCGCTAGTCCATAGGTCGATGACTCGGTCTTGCCTCGCCCGGTCTCGCGGCGCAGTTTGTCAAAGTACGATTCATCGCTTTCGCCGGCGTGCCCTCGGCGAACCAGTCCGACGAGATCCTTGGCAATCCTCCAGCGTCCATGGCTCGCCTTGAACTTCACCAACTCCTGGAGGGTCAACAACTGCGAGGGGCTGTTGACCTTGCGGCGATTGCGTAAGTGCGCTCCAACTTTTGTCTCGAAAACCGGCAATCCGGCGGGATGGCCTTCGCCGAAAAGACTCGTATCAAAGTCTTCATCCGGCCGTTGTCCGCCTTGACTCGTAGGTTCAGTCATGAAGGGCCATTATGACACGTTGCTTTTCGTTGCTAAAACAGTTCAATGCAGTTGCGCCTTAGACCTCTCGAGCCCAGGACTCTTCGGCCGTGATCCGTTTCAGCGTTCGCGTTCATCCCGGCTCGCCCACGAGCCGAGTTGGCGGCGACTACAACGGCGCGCTTCAGGTGCGCGTGCAGAGCCAAGCCATTGATGGCGCCGCTACGAAGGAGGTGTGCGCCGTGCTCGCCCATGTCTTTAACGTTCGCCCCAGTGCCGTACGATGCGTGCGAGGTGCACGCAGTCGAACGAAACTAATCGCCATTGAGGGCAACGACGAGGTCTTGGTGGCCCAGCTCGCCACACTTTTGTCACTGACCTAGGGAGCTAGTCGAGACGGGCCGACGCCGTTCCTTGAAAGACGGTGACGCCATTTTGATTCTGAGTCACCACGTCGAAGTCAGCCGCCGACACGCCGTTGTCTTTTCTGATCGCCGTCACCGTCGCAGTGGCACTCAACGTATCGCCCGGCCAGACCTGGGAGGTGAACCGTCCGCCGAACTGCGTCAGACGTCCGTCACCGAGGTAATCGGTGAGCATCTTGCCGGTCATGCCCATTGTCAGCATGCCGTGGGCGAAGACACTCGGATAGCCCGCGACCTGGGTGGCGAACACCTCGTCAGTGTGCAGGGGGTTGTAATCACCCGAAGCCCCGGCGTACTGGACGATCTGGGTACGGGTCAAGTTTTCGACGACCACCGCGCGGTGGCCGAGACCAACCTTGATCTCGGAGGCGTGCAGCGTCATGGTCAGTCCTTCACCGTCTGTTCGGTGCGCACGCCGACGCTGCGAGCGAGGACGGCGAGTTCGCCGTCCTCGCCGCGGAACTCGATGATCGTTTCGCGAAAGTGCAGCAGTCCGCCTCGACGGCCTTGCTTCTCCCACACTCTTCCGGGGAGCTGCGTGAGAGTAAGGATCTCTCCGGGGCGAATCGGGCGGTGATACTCGTAGTGTTGCTCGGCGTGCAGACCGGTGCCGCCACTTTTCTCACTGGTCGATCCCTCCTTGGTCGTGGCGGCGTCGAGCGCTCGGCCAGAGGGTGTCGCTCCCGAGCCGAACCACGCCACCCCGGGCTGGGGTCGTAGTGGGTAGTCCGGGTCGTACTGGGCGCTCGCCTGGACGAAGGTGGGCGGAGCGATGAGGCCACCGACTTCTGACTCGCGCGCCCGGTCCACGTCGAAGTAGACGGGATTGAAATCGCCGATGGCGCGAGCAAAGACCATGACGTGGCCCGCCTCGATGGGGAACTGCGTTGCTGGCATCTCGTCCTCTCGTTTCACTTACTTCGACGCTTCGACGTCAGTCGGTCCGGTAGTGCTTAATCAGTCGATTCTGGCCACGGGATTAGCCCACTCATTTCCGCGTTCGGCGGGGCCTTCGACACGAGTTCCCTGACGACCGGTCCGAGTTCGGCGGGGTCCCAGCGACCTCCCTTGTCGACGACGGTCCCGGCGTGCCAACCTTCGGCGACGCTGAGGCGCCCGCCGGCGACGTTAAAGACCCGCCCGGTGACGTCGGCCGATTCGACACTGGCGAGCCACGCAACGAGCGGCGCCACGTTGTCCGGCGAGCGAGCGTCGAACTCGTCGGGCTCTGGTGAGGCAACGGCGCGTGCGCGTTGGAGGTTCTCGGTCATGCGGGTACGGGCGCCGGGCGCGAGCGCGTTGACGGTGACGCCGTAACGGCCGAGTTCTTTCGCGGCGATCACGGTGAACGCCGCGATGCCGGCTTTGGCGGCGCCGTAGTTGGTCTGGCCGACGTTGCCATAAATTCCCGAGGAAGAGCTGGTGTTGATGATCCGAGCGTCGTTGACCTCGCCGCCCTTCGAACGGTCACGCCAGTAGCCGGCCGCCCAGCGGGTCGGGGCGAACGTGCCGCGCAGATGCACGCGCACCACCGCGTCCCACTCTTCGATGGTCATGTTGACCAACATCCGATCTCGCAAGATGCCCGCGTTGTTAACGAGCACGTCCAGGCTGCCAAAGGTGTCGATCGCGCACGCGATGAGCCGTCCGGCACCCTCAAAGTCCGACACGTCGTCTGCGTTGACGACGGCTTCGCCACCGAAGCTATGAATCTCCTCGACGACCTCATGGGCGGGACCCGATGAACTGCCCTCGCCGTCGACCTCGCTACCAACGTCGTTGACGACGACCCGCGCACCTTGCCTCGCGAGTTCTATGGCGTGTCCGCGCCCGATGCCTCGCCCGGCTCCCGTCACGATGGCGACCCGTCCTTCACAGATTTGGATCACATCACACCTTTCCTTCTGCGCGCTTCGTCTCTCGCGGGAGTCCAAGCGCGCGCTCACCGATGATGTTCTTTTGAATCTGACTGGTGCCCGAGTAGATGGTCCCAGCGCGACTGGCGAAGAAGACGTCCTGCCACTCGTCAGTCGCGTACCCCTCGCCGTCGGGGCGGATCATGGCGTCCGCGCCGACGACGTCGAGGGCGAGTTCACCGAAGGTCTTGTGATACTCGCTCCAGAACAACTTCGAGATCGACGCTTCGGGTCCGGGCTGGCGCCCTTCGGCGAGTAACGCGAGGAGCCGCAGGCCAGCAAAGCGCATCAGCTGTACCTGGGTGTAGCACCAGGCGAGGCGCTGGCGGATAAGGGGGTCACTCACTTTCCCGTTCTTACGGGCGAGTTCGATGAGATCCCACAACTCTTGCTCGAAGCCCAGGTGAGCCGTCGTGGCGTTGCCGCCGCGCTCGAAGCCGAGCGTCGTCATGGCCGGTGCCCACCCGTTGCTTAGGCCACCGATCACGTTGAAGAGCGGGGCGCGCGCGCCATCGAGGAAGTCCTCGCAGAATCCCGACGCGCCCGACATCTGGCGCAAGGGACGCACGGTCACGCCGTTCTCCTTGGAGAAGGGCACCAGGACGTAGGAGAGGCCCCGATGTTTTGGCACGTCGGGATTGGTCCGACAGAGCACGAAGATCATGTTCGCGTTCTGCGCGCCCGAGGTCCAGGTCTTCTGGCCCGTGATCACCAGTTCGTCGCCGTCGAGGACGCCCTTGGTTTCAACGGCCCCAAGGTCCGAACCGTGGTCGGGTTCGGAGTAGCCCTGGCAGTAGACGTCCTCGCCTGAGACGATTCGCGGCAAGAAGTAGGCCTGCTGCTCAGGGGTGCCGTGGACCATGATAGGTGGGCCGACCAGTGACTCGCCCATGCCCCTTCGCACCGGGGGCACGCCCTGGCGACGGAGTTCTTCGTTGAACACGGAAAGACGAATCGAGTCCCAGCCTCGTCCGCCGAACTCCTCGGGCCACTGGGCGCAGATGAGCTTGGCGTCCAAGAGACGTTGTACCCACTCTTTGTAGATGGGATCAGCCGCGGCCTTGACGAGTGCCGCACCCCGTTTGCCACCGGCCACCGGCTGCCAACTCCAATTGGCCAACTCCTTTAAGCCCGCCGGGGTGTTGGTCTCAATCCATTCGCGCATCTCGGCGCGAAACGTTGCGTACTCTTCGCCTAGATCAACTTCCATGCCAACCTCCTTCTGGGTGTCGTTCGGTTTCGCTCGTGGTTCGAGATAGTTCGCGGTTCACTTCAATCCCTGATGAC
>Ga0208357_1002476_pt1 | contig 12199 bp, 13 predicted proteins | sample NGESurdeep092012_6_FD_184487 | JGI IMG/M metagenome (GOLD analysis project Ga0208357, IMG submission 184487) | Arctic peat soil microbial communities from Barrow, Alaska - NGEE Surface sample F52-2 deep-092012 (SPAdes) | ecosystem: Environmental > Terrestrial > Soil > Wetlands > Peat ... | reverse complement strand
CGGAGAAGCGACCGATAGCGGCCGACACCTCTTCCTCGGAGCCGACGATGGCCACATCGGGTGGACCGGCCGCCCCCTCCCGGTCGAGCATGGCCCGGTACGACGGGAGCTGGCCGTAGATGGTGAAGATGCGGCCGGCGCGGTCCCGGGCCGCCTCGGGATCGGCGGTGACGCAGACGGGCAGGGTGACCACCACCTGAGGGCGGGAACGTCCGGCCTTGCTGGCCGCCGATGTGATGGTGGGGACGATGTGGTCGGCCAGTGTCTTCAGACCGACCATCCAGGTGACGGTGCCCGATGCCTGGCGGGCGGCGATGCCCAGCATGACGGGCCCGAGGGCGGCCACCAGGACCGGCGGCGCCGTGGCCCCTTTGGTCTCGGGGGGTCCGAGGGTGTTGGCCCGGAGAGCTTCGCCCTGGAAGGAGACCTGCTCCCCGGCCAGCATGGGCATGAGGATGGACAGGTACTCCTCCATGTAGCGGGCCGGGTGATCGAAGGAGCAGCCCCACATCCCTTCGACCACCATCTTGTGGGAGAGGCCGATCCCGAGAGCCAGACGGCCGCCGGTGGCGGCCTGGACGGTGAGGGCCTGGGCCGCCAGCATCGTGGGGTGGCGGGGATGGACGGGGATGACCGCCGTGCCGAAGGTCACTCCGGGAACCTCGCGGCCCACCACGGCCAGGGCCGTCAGGGTGTCCCAGCCGAAGATCTGCGACGACCACAGAGATGAGACACCGGTGGCCGAAAGGGCCTTGGCCCGGGCCACCACGTCATCGATGGTTCCGTCCATCTCCAGTCCCAGACCGATGCGCATGGACCCTCCTCTTGCGACGGGGGCCCATCCTGGCAGTACCGTGCGAACCGTGCCCGACCAGGCCCGGACCTCGGGGCCCTTTGCCTTGCATCTCGATGTGGCCCAGCTCGGCTTCCTTCTCGGGACCTGGACCGGCCAGGGAGAGGGCGCCTATCGCACCATCCGCCCGTTCCGTGACACCGAGGAGAGCATCTTCTGGCCCGTGGGAAAGCCGTTCATCGGGTACAGCCAACGGACATGGAAGGTCGACGACGGGATTCCGTCGCATACCGAGTCGGGTTACTGGCGCTGTCCGGACCCGGGGCGGGTCGAGCTGGTGGTGGCCCATCCGAACGGACAGGTAGAGGTGGTCGAAGGCCGGGTCCAGTCCGATGGTGATCATGAGGGAGCCGTCATCGAGCTGGGCCTCGACGGTGATAGCCCGGACAGCAACGGCCAAGGACGTCTCGTCGCTCGTCCGACGGATCGCCGTGGCCGGCGATGCGTTGACGTACAGCCTCGAGATGGCGGCGGTGGGTATTCCTCTCGGTTTCCACCGGGGGGCCCGCCTCAGGCGGACCGACCCGGGGACCCCGGAATGAACAGGGAGCGGACGACGGGCCAGAATGCGGGACCGCCCGGCCGTGTGGCCGGCCGGAGACGACAACGGAGGGTCTGAGAATGAGCGTGGCCGTGGTGATGGGAAGCGCGTCGGATGTGCCCGTAATGGAGGGCGCCGTCGAAGTGCTGCGCGACTTCGACGTCCCCTTCGAGGTCCGGATCCTCTCCGCTCACCGGACACCTGACGACGCTCTCGACTTCGCCCGGCAGGCGGCCGGCAACGGTCGGCGGGTGCTGATCGCCGGGGCCGGAGGAGCGGCCCATCTGGCCGGGGTCCTGGCCGCCGTCACTCCCCTGCCCGTCATCGCCGTGCCCATCGCCGTCGGTGAGCTCGGCGGTCTCGACTCCCTCCTGGCCATGGTGCAGATGCCCAAGGGCGTTCCCGTGGCCACCGTGGCCATCAACGGGGCCGGGAACGCCGCCCTTCTGGCCGTGCGGATCCTGGCCCTGTCGGACGAAGGGTTGACCGGGGCTCTGGCCCGTCACCGCGACGAGATGGCCAAGAAGGTGCGGGCCACCGACGACGAGGTCCGCGCCCGGTTCGAGAAGTAGGGAGGTGGTCTCGTGCGCGTCGTCGTCACCGGTGCGAGCGGTCTGATCGGACAGGCGCTGAAGGCCAGGTTGTCAGCCGACGGACACGAGACGGTGGTTCTCGTCCGCCGTGCCCCGGGGCCCGGCGAGGCACGGTGGGATCCGTCGGCCGAATCGATCGAGAGCGACGCGCTGGAAGGAGCCGATGCCGTCGTCCATCTGGCCGGAGCCGGGATCGGTGACAAGAGATGGACGACGGCCCGCAAGGACGTGATTCTTGAGAGTCGGGTCCAATCGACCAGCCTCTTATGTGGCGCTCTGGCCACACTCGAACGGCCGCCGGCGGTCTTGGTCAGCGCGTCGGCCATTGGTTACTACGGGGACCGGGGCGACGAGGAACTCACCGAGGCCAGTGGACCGGGGAACGGTTTCCAGGCCGACGTGTGTCGGGCCTGGGAGAAATCCACGGTCGAGGCCGAGAAAGCTCGGATACGGGTCGTCCACCTGCGGTCGGCCGTCGTCCTCTCTCGACGCGGCGGAGCCCTCGGACGTCAACTGCCGCTCTTTCGGGCCGGGGTGGGTGGCCGGCTCGGCTCGGGGCGGCAGTGGTTCAGTTGGATCTCGCTCCGTGACGAAGTGAGCGTCATCCTCCATGCCATAAGTGAGACGTCTCTCGTCGGGGCGCTCAACGCGTCGGCGCCCAACCCGGTGACGAACCGGGAGTTCACCAAGGAACTCGGGCGCGTCCTGCACCGTCCGGCCGTCCTGGCCGTCCCCCCGGTGGCGCTGCGGCTAGCCCTCGGAAAACAGTTGGCCGACGAACTGCTCCTCGGCAGCCTCCGGGTCCTGCCGGCGCGACTGATCGAAAGCGGGTTCCGGTTCGAGGACGCCACCGTGGAGGGCGCCCTGCGGGAAGCCACCGGACGCTGACCGGCGCCCGGGCCCGGTGGTCAACGCGGCGGTCAGCGCGCTGACGGCGCCAGTCCTTCGACCGACGTGGCCAGGTCGTCGCCCCCGGGGAGCAGGGCCAGAACGGGCACGGTGACCCCGTTGTCGACATAACGCTGGATATGGGACCGGCATTCTTGGTGCGAGCCGTGGACCACCAGCGCGTCGACCACCTCGTCGGGGATGGCCGTCAGGGCACTCTTTCGGTCCCCCGCCCCCCAGGCCGCCCACATCTCTTCCAGAAGCGGACCTCGGCCCAGCCAGCGATGGAAGGCGGCGTAGACGGCCACGTTCAGATAGGCGGCGATGCCGATGCGTCCGACGGTGCGGGCACGCTCGGCGTCCTCTGTGGGGCAGACGAAGATCCGGGCCACGATCTCCTTGCCCGGGCCCACCTCGGCCACCACGGTGGAGACGTCTTCGGCCGAGAGCCAGTTGATGATGGCCCCGTCCGACTCCCGGCCGGCCAGGCGGAGCATGCCCGGACGGAGGGCGGCTATATAGACCGGTGGTATCTCGACCGGAGGGCGGCCCAGACGGAAGCCGCGGACGGTGAAGGTCTCGTACTCCTCGTCCACCTTCTCCCCGGTCAGGGCCTTCCGCAGGAAACGGACGGTGTCGCGGACGCGCTTGTAGGGCTCGTCGAAAGCAACGGCATTCCACCGTTCGACGATGACGTCGGAAGACGAACCGACACCGAGGGCGAAACGGCCCGGCGCCAGTTCGGCCATGGTGGCGGCCTGCATGGCCAGGAGACCGGGCCCCCGGGTGTAGACGGGAACGACGGCCGTCCCCAACTGAAGGGTGGGAGCGGCCACCGCGGCCAGAGCCAGAGGGGTGAAGCCGTCGGCCCCGTTGGCCTCTCCGGTCCAGACGTCGGTGTAGCCCAGCTCAGCCAGGCGTTCGTACCAGGCCCCGTGCTCGGACAGCGGGACATGGTCGAAGGGGACGGTGATTCCGAATCGATGCACGGCCCAGAGTGTTACACCCTCCTGCCACCCTGGAGACGTGACAGGAACCCCGAAAGGCGGCCAGAACCAGTACCAGCTTCCCCTGCAGGGCACCGCCGACGGACGCCCCCAGGCGCCCCGACGGGCCCGCCCCGCCCCCACCGGCAAGCAGAAGCTGACCACGAACCGGCGCCCCGGGACCACGGAGCGTCGGGCCCATCCGGCGCCGGCCGCTGCTCCCCGGCGGTCCTATCCCTATGACGATCAGAATTGGCGGCTGGACGAGAAGACCCGCCGGGCCGGAAGGCAGGGCGTGGCCGCCGCCCGGGCCGCCCTGGCCGGAACAGCCCGGACCGGGACTGACCGGCAGGCCGACGCCGCCTGAACCACTACCGTCAAGGCATGCCGTCGCTCGCTGAACGCCTCGGACACAGCGCCGACGCCAAGCTCCTGATCCTCAACTGCGACGATCTCGGCTTCTGCCACGCCGCCAATATCGGCGTCTACGAAGCGTTGCGCGACGGACTGGCCACCAGCGCCAGCCTGATGGTCCCCTGCCCGTGGGCCCGGGGGGCGGCCGCCGGTTACCGGGGCGAAGACGTGGGGGTCCATCTCACCGTCAACGCCGAGCACGATCTCTACCGATGGGGCCCGATCACCCACGCCCCCTCTCTCCTCGACGGAGACGGAGGTTTTCCCCGGACGGTGGCCGACGTCTGGGACCACGCCGATCTCGACGAGGTGCGTCGCGAATGCCGGGCCCAGGTCGAACGGGCCATCTTGTGGGGATTCGACGTCAGCCACCTCGATGCCCATATGGGCACCATGCAGATCAAATCGGAGTTCTTCGACGTCTATCTCGACCTGGCCGTGGAGTTCCAGTTGCCCTTGCGGCTGTCCGGACCCGAGACCGAGAGCCTCATCGGCTTCCCTTTCCGGGCCCTGGCCGCCGAACAAGGGGTGCTGTTCCCCGACGCCTTCGTCTACATCCCCGGGGTGGGCAGCCGGGAGATCCTCCTCGACGCCATTCCGCAGATCGGCCCCGGGGTCACCGAGGCTTATCTCCACCCGGCCGTGGCCAGCGCCGAGTTGGAGGCCTTGGCCACCGACTGGAAGGACCGGGTCGACGACCATCAGCTTCTGGTCAGCGATCCGCAGTTGCGCGACGCCCTGTCCGAAGCCGGGATCACCCTGATCGGTTACCGGGAGTTGCGCGACCTCATGCGAAGGTCGCCGTAACGACGGATCAGAAATCGGTGATGGCGGCGATCTCGGTCTGCAACTGCTTGTACTCCGGGGCGTTGGTTATGGGGAGAAGGGCCATGACCTTGGCCATGTTCCCGGTGACCTTCACCTTGCCCTGCATGAAAGCGGCGTTGGCGTCGAGTTCGCCCTTTTGGATCTTCACGGCATCGTCGTAGCCGGTGGTGAGGGTCACTTCCGAATCATCGAGATGGCCCAACGTGCTCTCGGTCAGCTGGCCGTTCACGAGGATCCAGTAGTACTCGATGTCGCCGTCCGGTGCGCCGGTAACGACGTACTGCATCCGGGCCGAGGCTCCGGCCCGCTCGGGCTGGCCTTCGGCCATCTTCTTGGTCTCGTCGAGCCAATCCTGGGTGAGCCACTTCGACATGTCGTCCTCCTGGATCATCGGCGTTTCCGACCGGCGTGCCGGGCCCCGTATGGGCCACCGTTTCAGCCCACCGTCACCGCATGCTATCGATTGGCGAGGTCCCGCACACCGGCAAAAAGGTCGTCTTCGACCGGCCCGTCCACCACCGTCGGATCGCTCCCCTCTGCCGTCGGGGTGCCCGGCCTGCCGGGCTCTCCCACCCGGTTGCGGGCCAGAACGTACTCATCGAAGGGATGGACGGTGTTGGCCACTTCGGGCGGAAGTCCGAACCAGAAAGGCGATGTGGGATCGACCTGGGTGGCATGAGCCAGAAGGGCTGCGCGACGCACGTCGGCGTAGGCGGAGATATCGATCATGGTCGTGTAGGGGACGTCGTTCGACTTGGCCCGCTTCAACCAGATCCGGTCGAACGGTGACTCGAGCTCCAGCTCCAGGAATTTCTCGTGCATGGCCATGATCCGGGCTCCGGACCAACCCACGTAATAGAGCTTGAGCGGTGTCCACGGCTCTCCCGCTTCCGGGAAGGCCGAGGGATCACCGGCGGCATCGAAGGCGATGATCGAGATCTCGTGGACACGGAGATGGTCCGGGTGGGGGTATCCCTTTTGGTCATCGTGGTAGGTGACGATGACCTGGGGCCGCTCCCGGCGGATGATGGCCACCAGTCGTCCCACCGCCTCGTCCAGTGGGGCGCGGGCGAAGCAGTCGGGCCGGGCGTTGGCCTCCGAGTCGGGCATGCCGGAATCCCGGTAGCCGAGCATGACCACTTCGTCGTAGCCGATCACCGTGGTGGCGGCGGCCAACTCGGCCAGACGAACGGCAGCCAGGTCGGCCCGGACCTCAGGTGAGTCGAGGGCGGGATTGAGGATGTCGCCCTCCTCGCCCCCGGTGCAGCAGACGAGGACGGTGCGGACGCCCTCCGCCTTGTACCGGGCCACCGTCCCGGGGCCTTTGGAGGCCTCGTCGTCGGGGTGGGCGTGCACGGTGAGGAGGCACAGGGGCGCAGTCATGGCACCACGGTACCCGGCCATCGCCGCGCCTCGGCCCCATCGGCCGAGGCGTCTGAGCTGCCCACACAGAGGTTCCCGAGCCTCACCCCGGCCCTGGCCCGGCCCCCTCACCGCGGCAATGCCGAACCTGGGCTCCCCTATGCTCGTCGGTGGGATTCGAGGCACCGGACGGTGTCTCAGGCCAGGAAAGGGACGGCACGCCATGGGCGCTTTCCAGCGCTTGTTGAACATCTTCCGGGCCAAGGCCAACAAGGTCCTCGACCGGGTCGAAGATCCCCGCGACGCCCTTGATCTCTCCTACGAGAAGCAGATCGAGAACCTCCAGAAGATCCGACGGAGCGTGGCCGAGGTGGGCACGGCCCGCAAGCGGATCGAGATTCAGGCCTCACAGCTCGAGCAGCAGGCCACCAAGTTGCAAGATCAGGCCCGCCAGGCGCTCGGTCAGGGCCGGGAGGACCTGGCTCGGGAGGCTCTCTCGCGCCGGGCCGCCATCGGCGCCGAGTTGACCGATCTCGAGACGCAGCGGGCCCAGATCGCCGACCAGGAAGACAAGCTGGTCCTGACCGCCCAGCGGCTCCAGTCCCAGGTGGCCACCTTCCGGACCCGGAAGGAGACGATGAAGGCCACGTACACCGCGGCGCAGGCCCAGGCCAGCATCGGCGAAGCGGCGGCCGGGATCTCGGCGTCGATGGGTGACGCCGGCATGACCATCCAGCGGGCTCAGGACAAGATCGCCGACATGCAGGCCCGGGCGGGCGCCATCGACGAACTCCTGGCCTCGGGCGCCCTCACCGATCTCAGTTCCAATACCGACAACATCCAGGCGCAGCTCAACAAGGTGGCCGCGACCTCGCAGGTGGACACCGAGCTGGCCGCCCTCAAATCCGAACTGGCCGCCGCGCCGGCCGACGCCGCCCTGCCCACCGGCACTCCGACGGTCACACCGGCAGTGGACGCACCGTCGGCTCCGGCCCAGGGCCAACCCGGCCAGACCCCACACCAACCTGAGGTGACTATCTGATGGCGATCTCCCGCCGAATTCCCGCTGATCGTGAGCTCACATTCCGGATGTTTCTCACCGGCTTCTTCATCGTCGTCCTCTATGCAGTGGTGGTCGGGCTCCTCTTTGCATTCCTGCACAACATCGGCCTCATCGTCTTCATCGCCGTGGCCCTGGCCTTCAGCCAGTACTGGTTCTCGGCCAAGATCGCCCTGTGGGGCATGCACGGTCGCATCGTCACCCCTGAGCAGGAACCCGAGCTCCACGGGATCGTCGACCGGCTCTGTGCCCTGGCCGACATGAAGAAACCTCAGGTGGCCATCGCCGAAGTCGACATGCCCAACGCCTTTGCCACCGGCCGCAGCCCGAAGCATGCGGTCGTTTGCGCCACCCGAGGCATCATGCGGCGCCTGGACGAGCCCGAGCTCGAAGCGGTGCTGGCTCACGAGCTCTCGCACGTGGCCCATCGCGACGTGGCCGTGATGACGATCGCCAGCTTTCTGGGCATGATCGCCGGACTCCTCACCCGCGTGATGCTCTACGCCGGCCTCTTCGGGGGCTTCGGTGGCGGCGGAAACAGGGACAATCAGAGCGGCGGCCAGGCCGCTTTGCTGGAGATGGGCGTCCTGGTGGTCTCAGCCCTCGTGTATGCCATCAGCTTCCTCCTGACCATGGCCTTGTCCCGCTACCGAGAATTGGCGGCCGACCGGTCCGGAGCCATTCTCATCGGTCGCCCGTCCCTGCTGGCCTCGGCTCTGGTCAAGGTATCGGGCGAGATGAGCCGGATCCCGACACGAGATCTACGGTCGGCGGAACATTTCAACGCTTTCTACTTCGCACCGGCCATCTCCAACGGAGCCAGCTTGTCGTCTCTGTTCTCCACCCACCCCCCCTTGCAGAAGCGGCTCGACGCCCTGGCCAAGCTGGAGGCCGAAATGAACCAGACCCCGTGAAGCGTCTCCGAGAAGCCGGTACCTGCTGATGGGACTGTTCGATACCTTGCTCGGCCGGACCAAGCCGGTGAAGGCCGACCTCGACGCGCTGTTCGCCCTACCTTCGGCCGCCGTCACCCTCCAGGTCACTTCGGGGCTGGTCTCGACCAGGAAGGCCGGCGTCTGCTTCAAGCCTCCCGCCGGCCAGAACTTCACCGACATGCAGAGCGAGCTCGAGAAGATGCTCGACCTTGGTGACGTCACCAACCCCGCCACCGGCGCGGCTGCGCCCACCGTCTCCTCTACCCCGCCGGGAGGACCGGCGCCGGCATCACCGTCGGCCTCCACCCTGACCGTGCGTCACGTGGCCGACAGCTTCGGCTACCGGTGGATCCTGGTCGAGGGGGGCGATCTCGACGACCTGGTCACCCGGGTCCACATGGTGCATTCGTCCATCGAGGACGCCGGCTGGAGCCCGCAGCTCCTCTGTTCGGTTTTTGGCTTCGCGCCGGACGCCAGCGCCGGGGCCACGGGATCGGACGCCGTGAATCAACCGATCTTCCTCGTCTACCTGGCCAAGCAGGGCACCTTCTACCCCTTCGCCCCCACGGGTCACGAGCAGCGTGATACCGAACTGGAAATGCGGATACGCGGTGTCCTCGGGAACGACTTGCCGGTCGAGTCCGACCTGAGCCGGTGGTTCCCTATCTGGGACCTGCCCGTGGCCTGACCGAGCACCGGACGGATTGTTCCTTCAACCTGAGGCGTAGGGGTTCCACGCTGCGGGCCCACCGTCCAGAGCGTCGAGCTCGGCACCGACCAATTCGACGGAGCGCTCAGGATCCATGGTGCTCCTGGCATCGGCTCCCACCAGATGGAGCGACCCGGTAATGGAACCGGCTCCGTCGAACAGCCAGCGACCGGCGGCCTCTTCCGCGGCGGTCAGACGATGGGCCAGGCGTTCGAGGTCCACCCGCAGCCGTGGCCGGTAGCTGGCCAGTCGCACCCAGGACTCGTAGCGATAGTGGAACTCCATCCAGGGGCCGGCCACCGTGGCCACCCGGAGACAGCTGGTGGCGCTGTGCACGGCGGCAGGGTGGAGAGGCGCCGATTCCGACCGGGCCCGGTCGGCATCGGCGTGACCGGTATCGACGCGCACCACGGCCAGATCCGACTCGGGACGTTCCTCGATGGTGGCCCAGCCGTCGGCCAGCGCCCGCACCGACCATTGGTAGGCGTCCCATTCGTCACGCCACAGGGACTCGAAACGTAACGGATCGGCGGTGAGATCGATCAATATCTCCAGCGCCTTAGTGGCGATGAGGCCGACCCGTTCGAGACGGTCCGGGATTCCCGCCGATGGGTCCAGATGCTTATCGTCATCCAGCGCGTTCAGAGCGAAGGCGATGCGGGCCGCCTCTGGGTCGGTCACGACATCGAAATCGCCGACCCGGGCCACCTCGACCAGCAGTGGACCGTGGGCGGCGTCGAGACCTTCGAGGACCAGGAGTCCGAGGGCGACCACGCCGTCGACGTCGTAGTGATCGATCGACACCGGTCCGAGAGTGGTCGGAAGGAGCTCGGGGTGACGGAGGGCCAGCCGAGCAATTTCGGTCGACAGGTCGGCGTTCAGTCCGGGCGGGGTCGGGGTATTGGGCCAGTGTGACAACGTGAAGGCCGTCCCTTCACGGGGAGCGCCGTCGACGATGACGTGGGACCGGCCAGCCAGGAGATGGGCCGGCACGTAGTGACACACCGCGGTCGGTGATCTGGCGGCGCGCCGTCGAAATGGTGACATGGTCCGAGAAACGGATCGACAGTGAGGGCGCTCAGCCCGGAGAACCCGGCAGGGCGTCTATCCGGCGGGCCAGGGACAGATCGGCTTCGGTGAGACCACCGGCATCGTGGGTCGAAAGTCGAAGCGTCACCCGGTTCCAGCGAATGTCGATATCGGGGTGGTGGTTCACCTCCTCAGCCAGGGCGGCGACGGCGTTGACATAGGCCAGAGCGTCGGCGAAAGCACGACCGGTATGAATCTTCACCAACTCGTCGCCTTCACGCGTCCAGGCCATGCCCTCGGCCAGGGCGCCGTCCACCACCGCGGGCTCGAGAACCTTCATGGTGGATGAGACTACGCCCCTGGCGGCCAACGTCGACCGGTCGGGGCCACCGTGTTCAATCCCGTCACGGATGAATCATGTCTTCGGGCCGGACGGCCTGGTCGAATTCCTCCCCCGACAGGTAGCCCAGGGCCAGACAGGCCTCGCGCAATGTCGTCCCCTCGGTGTGCGCCTTCTTGGCCACATTGGCAGCCTTGTCGTAACCGATGAGGGGATTGAGGGCGGTCACCAGCATGAGTGACGTGTCGAGATGTTGCTTGATGCGGACCCGGTCAGGCTCGAGCCCCTCCACCGCGTACTGACGGAACGTCCCGCAGGCATCGGTCAGCAGGCGAATCGAATGGAGGACGTTATGGATGATGACCGGCTTGCACACATTGAGCTCGAGGTTGCCCCGACTACCCCCCACGGCCACGGCGGCGTCGTTCCCCATCACCTGGATACACACCATGATCATGGCTTCGCACTGGGTGGGGTTGACCTTGCCGGGCATGATGCTCGATCCCGGCTCGTTGGGGGGAAGGACGAGCTCGGCCAACCCGGCGCGCGGTCCCGATCCGAGCCACCGGATGTCGTCGGCGATCTTGGTCAACGACACGGCCAAGGTGCGCAATACACCGCTGGCGTGAACCAGGGCGTCGTGGGCGGCCAAGGCGCTGAACTTGTTGGCCGCAGAGACGAAGGGGAGGCCGGTCAGAGCGGCGATATGGGCCGCCGCACGGTCTCCGAACTCCGGGTGGGTGTTGAGGCCGGTGCCGACGGCCGTGCCCCCGAGAGCCAGCTCGAACAGATCGGGCAGACAGGCGTCGAGCCGGGTGATGTCGGCGTCCAGCTGGGCCACGTAGCCGGACAGTTCCTGGCCCAGGGTCAGCGGGACGGCATCCATGAGGTGCGTCCTACCGATCTTCACGATGTCGGCGAAATCGGCGGCCTTGGCCGCCAAGGCTTCACGCAGAGCTCGGACCGAAGGCAACAGGGCGTGAACCAGCTGCTCGGCGGCGGCGATATGCATGGCCGTCGGGAAGGTGTCGTTCGACGACTGTGACATGTTCACGTCGTCATTGGGATGGACCGGCGTCTTCGATCCCATGTCCCCGCCGGCCATCTCGATGGACCGGTTGGAGATGACCTCGTTGGCGTTCATGTTGGTCTGGGTTCCGCTTCCCGTCTGCCAGATCCGCAGCGGGAAGTGCTCGTCCAGGACCCCGGAGGTGACCTCCTCGGCCGCTCTGACGATGAGGTCGGCCACGCCCTGATCCAGCTTGCCCAACTCGGCGTTGGTCAGGGCCGACGCGCCCTTCAGGATGCCGATGGCCCGCAGGAGTGGGCGGGGCATGATGTCGTCACCGATCGGGAAATGGATGAGTGACCGCGCCGTCTGGGCGCCCCAGTAACGGTCAGCCGGGACCTCGATCGGTCCCATGGAGTCAGTCTCGATGCGCGTGGCGGCCACCTGGTTACCTTTCTTGTCGCGTTGCCCGGTGGGCCGGGGTCCCGGCCACTCACGACCGGTCCTCACGACCGGTCCGGACGATGTGCCGAGCTTGACGCTACTGCCACTCCACGTGGGCCCGGATGGACTGCCCATCGACGGTCAGCCACCCCCGGCTCCGGGCGTAGTCGAGCATGGCCAGGAGGTCCGACTCCCACCCCTCACCCAC
>Ga0208357_1002475_pt1 | contig 12200 bp, 9 predicted proteins | sample NGESurdeep092012_6_FD_184487 | JGI IMG/M metagenome (GOLD analysis project Ga0208357, IMG submission 184487) | Arctic peat soil microbial communities from Barrow, Alaska - NGEE Surface sample F52-2 deep-092012 (SPAdes) | ecosystem: Environmental > Terrestrial > Soil > Wetlands > Peat ... | reverse complement strand
ATCAAAACCTTCGTCCATGACTACAATCGAACCCGACTGCGATGCCTCGGCCACAAAGCCCCCGCCGAACTCCTCGCTAACCTCCCGGGACACAACACGTTCGCCGGTAAGGGGGGAGGCGTGGCGGCGAATCGGAACTAAAAAGGGGTGCTCCGGTGGAGCACCCCTTTTTAGTTCCGGCATTTGATGGACCGGACTTAGCCTGAATCGTTTTAGCTCTTTTGTCCACGTTTTGGCGATGAATTCGTAGGGCGTGGGGCCCTTCGTATGCGTTGATGAATTTGGCGAAGTGGCTCTGGAACTGCCGGTGGTTGTCGAGTGATTAGGGTGCTTCCGTCTGGGCGGATCGCACTCTAATCGTCGCCAATCAGGTCGGGATAGGCGGGGGGCTTCGCGACCGCCGGCATGCGCGGCGCGACATAGGTCATGCCGGCCGCCTTGGCCATGGAAGGCAACTGGCCGCTCGCCGCCAGCTTGTCGAGCGCGCCATTCACCTCGCCGATCAGCGCGGTGTCGCGGGCCGGCGCGACGAATCCCATATTGAAGCCGACGCGATCGTAAAAGCCGCTGGGCGTGATCTTGGTGTCGGGATGCGCGGCGCGATAGACGTCGTAGCGGCGCAGCTCCACGAGGGTGGCGTCGATGTCGCCGTGCTCAAGATGGTCCAAGAGGCCGCCGCCATGCTCGACGGTCTTGCCGGGGGTCCAATGCACGATCTGGCGCATATATTTCCGGTGGCCGTACCACATCAGCATGGCATCGCCCAGCGTGCCGTCCTCGGACCCGATGCGCAGGCCCTGCAGGTCGTTCAGCGACGCGATCTTGCGCCCCGCGGCCTTCGGCCCCAGCAGCACGGTGAAGGCGAAATAATGATAGGGCTTGCTGGCGACCAGCGGCCCGATCGCGACCTGTTCCTTGCGCTCGGCACGGGTGATGCCGGTGAAATCCGGCATACGCGACTTATCGGTGCTGGGGGTGAGGTCGTCGGTGATCAGCGGGAAGCCGCCGGCCACCTGGCACTTGCCGGCGTTCAGCATCGCGTTCTGGGCGCGGGCGGGGTCGGGATCGTCCTCGTCCGGCGGGCTGCGCATCTCGAACCATTGAATCGTGAGCTCGCGGCCGAGCAGCGATGCCACCGCCCGCGACACATCGACATCGAAGCCGACGGCCTTGCCGCCATCGATGTCGGAGAAAGGCGGCGTGTCCTTGCCGAGACAGACCGTCAGCGTCCCCGCTGCCTCGGCCTGGGCGGCGCCGGCCAGCAAGCCCGCCAGCCCCACCGCCGCGATGATCAGTGCCGAGGCGATACGCATTACATTTTTCCTCCAATACGCACATAAGCCCAAACACTCGCGATCTCTTCGGTCGAGAGAATGTCCTTCCACGCCGGCATGGCGTTCTTGCCATAGCGCGCGGAATGGAAAAACCGCACGGCGTCATCATGCGGAAACTGGCGCAGATCGAACGAGATCGATCCGAGATTGACCATGTTCCAGCCATGGCAGCGCGCGCAGCGATTCTGGTACAAGTGCTTGCCGGCGTCGAATTCGGCCTGGGTCGGCTTCGGCTGTTCCTTGCCGGTCGGCGCCGTGGCCGGGCCGTTTGCGCCGAGATCAGGCGGAATGAAATTGGTGGTGGCCGCCGCCACCGGGGCGGCCGCGCTGGCGGGCGCGGCATCATCCGCGCGCGATGTCGTGACGAAGGCGAAGGCGATGGCGACGCCGAACGCGGCGGTGATAAAGCGGTATCTCATCTCTTTCCTGCCAAGCCTGAAGAACGCACTCAAAAAGAGCGGGCCGCCCCACCGGGGCGGCCCATTCCGATAATGTCGGCGACTTACATCTTGTCCGATTTTTTCGTGTCCTTCATCGCTTCCGGATGCGTGCCATAGAGGCCGAACACCCAAAGCGTGCCGGCGCGCGGAATGTTGGCGAGCCGCGGATCATTCACCACCGAGGTCAGCACGCCGCCATTGCCGCTGGTGATGGCAATGTACTGCTTGCCGTCCAGCTCATAGGTGATCGGCTGGCCTTCGACGCCCGAACCGGCGCTGAACTGCCACAGCGGCTTGCCGGTCGAGGCGTCGTAGATCTGCACCTCACCCGTCAGCGCCCCGGTCACGACCAGACCGCCACCCGTTGACAGGATGCCGGCATAGCGCGGAATGAACGAGGGCTGTTGCCACTTCACCTTGCCGGTCAGCGGCTCGATGGCTTTGAGGAAGCCGCCCGTGGTGTCGGGCTTATCCACCGGACCCAGCAAGTCGGCGCCGAAATAATAATCGCCGGCGTGATAGCTCTGCTTCTTCTGGGCTGCCTTGAAGCCATAGTTCAGGGCGTTGATGTAGACGAGGCCCGTCTTATGGCTATAGGACATCGGGCTCCAGTTCTTGCCGCCATAGAAGAACGGCCAGAGCTCTTCCGGCTTGCCGGCGTAATAATCCTTCGCCGTCTGCGTCAGCACCGGACGGCCCGTCTGCAGGTCGATCTTTTCCGCCCAATTCTGCTTGGCGAACGGGAAAGCCTGGATCAGCTTTCCGTTGGTGCGGTCGATGACATAGAAGAACGAGTTGCGGTCGGCATGCAGGATCACCTTGGTCGGCTTGTTGTCGACCTGGAGGGTGGTCAGCACCATCTCGTTGACGCCGTCGAAGTCCATGCCTTCATGCGGCGAGAATTGATAGTGCCAGACGATCTTGCCGTCCTTGGGGTGGAAGGCGATGACCGACGACGTATAGAGATTGTCGCCCGGCCGGTCGCCGACGAACCAGGAGCCGGCATTGCCGACGCCCCAATACGTCAGGTCGAGATCGGGATCGTAGCTGCCGGTGATCCAGGTCGAGCCGCCGCCGCGCTTGCACGCGTCGCCGGGGCCCCAGGTGTCGCCGCCCGCATCCGGTGCGCAGGCCGGCGTGTAGGTCCGCCACAGATGCTTGCCGGTCTTCGGGTCCCAACCGTCGATAAAGTCGCGAGCACCGAATTCGGCGCCGGCGATGCCGGTGATCAGCACGCCGTTCGCCACCATCGGCGCGCCGGTCATGGCGTAGCCCTGCTTGTAGTCGAAGACGTTCTGCTTCCACGCCTGCTTGCCGGTCTTGGCGTCATAGGCATAGAGATTGTCGTCGAGCGAGGCGCGATAGACCATGCCTTCGTAAACGGCGACGCCGCGGCTGATCAGGCCGCAGCACACGACTTTCGGCAGGTCGGCGGCGTATTTCAGCTCGTTCTTCCAGAGCTGCTTGCCGGTCCGCGCATCGACCGCCATGGTCGCGTCGTGGTCGGAGAGATAGAACACGCCTTCATAGAGAATCGGCTGTTCTTCCTGCGCCTTGTCGTTCGACAGCTGATAGGCCCAAACCGGCACCAGCTCCTTGACGTTCTTGGTGTTGATCTTGTCGAGCGGGCTATAGCGATTCTGGCTGGGGCCGCCGCCGTAGAAGATATTCTTGGTGTTGGTATCGCCCTTGTTGAGGTCGGCGTCGGACTGCGCATATGCCGCCATCGGCAATAGCGCGGCAACCGCCGCCGCCAATATTAGACGTCTCATTCCCATCCTCCTGTTGATGCTTTGCCGGTTTTCTGCTGGTGCCGGTTTCCGTTCGCGAACGAAGCCGACGCCGAAACAGGATCGTGGACGGCAATCCTCCACGCTTCACCCCCGGGCGAGACGCCCGTCGAAATTCTTCGATGAACAGCGCAATGCAATCTCAATCACGCCTCCCCGCCCCGGTTTCTTTGATTATCGCCATGCGACCGTGGGCGCTCCGGTTTGACCGGAGGTTCGGCCGAAGCGTGCCAGCAATGCCCGGCGATAACAATGTCTTTTTTGGGTCTTTATCGTGGCGGGCAGGGGCGCTCAGTCGGAGCCGAACAGCGCGCTGTCGCCGAAGTCCGAACCGCCGACCCGCTCCAACTCATGGTTGTAGCGGCGCAGCGCATAGGCCTCGGTGACGAGGCCGATGACCTTGCGCTCGGTGCTGCTGATCAGCACCGGCAGAACCTCGAGCTCGGCCGCGACGAAGCGGTCGAGCGCGATCCGGATATTGTGCTGCGGCAGCAGGAACTGGCCCTCGCCCTGGCGCAGCGTCAGCGCGGTGGCGTCGGGCTTCACCCCGGGATCGTGCAGATCGGCGGTATTGACGAGGCCGATATAGCCGCCCTTATCGTCGGTGAGAAAGAATCGCTTGGTGCCGCCCAGCGGAAATTTCTGGCGCAGCTCGGCGAGCGGCGTCACCGCCGGCACGCAATGCGCGTCGCGCCGCATCAGCTTTTCCACCGTCAGATCGCGAATCCAGCCGACATCGAAGGCGCCGCGGATCGGCACCCCGCGCAGATGGAACCGCCAGGTCGCGAACGAATAGCCGAAGGCGAGGCGCGTCACGCTGCTGGCGACGATGACGCCGACCATCACCCCCATCGCGACATAGAAATCGGCGGTGAGTTCGAGGATCAGGAGGATCATCGTGACCGGCGCGCCGACGATCGAGGCGGCGACCGCGCCCATCCCGACCAGCGCATAGGCGAGCTGATCGACATGGGCGCCGGGCAGGCCCCAGGCCAACAGCGCGCCGACGGCGCCGCCATAAAGCCCGCCGAGAAACAGCGACGAGCTGAAGAGGCCGCCGCGAAAGCCCGAGCCGACCGACACCGCCGACGCCACCGCCTTCGCCAGCACCAGCAGCACCAGCGTGATCGGCAGGTAGTCATGCCCCAGCACATGCTGGATGGCGCCGTGGCCGCTGCCCAAGACCTCGGGAAACATCAGCGCGACGAGGCCCAGCACCGCGCCGCCGATGACCGGCCGCGACCAGGACGGGATCGCCCCGCCGCGCAAGGCGCGCTCGACGCTGGTGACGCCGATCATGGTCAGAATGCCGACAAAGGCCGCGCCGAGGCCAAGCGCCGCGAACAGCAGATAGTCCCAATTGCCGATGCGGATCGGATCGGCGACCAGGAACAAGGGATCGGGCCCGATGGTCCAGCGCACCGCGAAGGTGCCGGCCAGCGCCGCGACCCCGACCGGCGCCAGCACGGCGGCGGAATAGCTGCCGATCACCAGCTCGAACCCATAGAACGCACCGGCCAACGGCGCGTTGAAGGCGGCGGCGATCGCGGCGGCGGCGCCGCAGCCAACCAGGGTGCGCAAATCCTGGCGCCGGACATGCAGCCCCTCGCCGCAATTGGAGGCGAGCCCGGCGCCGAGCTGGGTATAGGCGGCCTCCAGCCCGACCGAGGCGCCGAACCCGCCGGACAGCAGCGTCATGATCGCGAGATTGATGCTGTCGATCAGCGACATCTTGCCGCCGTAGAGCGCGTTGGCCTCGATCGCATCGACGATGTCGCGCGGCCGCCAGCGTCGGATCAGCCACGCCGCCAGCCCGACCGCGAGGCCGCCCAGCGCCGGGATCAGCGCCACCCGCCACGCCACCGGGTCGACGCCCTCGCTCAGCAAGCGGTTGGCCGGCATGGCGAAATTCGCCTCATGCATCCATTGCATGACCTGGTGGATCGCGACCACCGTGAGGCCGATGAGGAAGCCCAGCATCCCGGCCACCGCGATGATCGCCAGTTCGTTGTTGCGCAGCTGGCGGCGGCCGAAGCTGCGAATCAGCGCCCGCCAGCGCGAGCGCACGGCATGGCGCGGCGGCGAATGGTCCTCGTCCGCGCCGCGCCGGCCAAATGGCCACGTCAGGCGCGCCAGCCGGGCGGCGAAGGTTTGGGAAGCCAATTCGGTCATGGTGGATTATAGGGCGGCCCGGTTACCGGATATTGCCGAGGGGGGGGATGCGGCAAATCACCCGCCGCGCCTTCCTAGACAACGGCCGAGCCGGGCCAAAACTCCGCCAAAATTGGCTTCGTACCGAGAGGCGAAGCCAATTTTATCAACAAAATCAACGGCAATTGGCTTCGTTCCGTCATTTTTTTATTTCGTTGGCTTCTTCTTGCGGTTAAATACGTCAATCGCCGTTATATTTAATGCTAAACGCGTATATAACAAGCCCCCAGGCTCGCCACCGCGTTCCGCGACTCTGTCCTTGCGACTCGGCGGGTGCCTGCTGATATAGTGCGCTTGGGAGGCTGGCGGCGGACGGGTCCCTCGCCAACCCGGTCAGGTCCGGAAGGAAGCAGCCGTAACGAGTTTTCGATCTGGGTCGTTGTCCAGTCTCCTACCGCTTCCAATGATCGAGCCAATGATCGAGACTGGCCGCCCATGACCGAGCCCGGTGGCGCCTATCGCGTCCTCGCGCGCAAATACCGGCCCCAGCGCTTCGCCGAGTTGATCGGCCAGGAAGCGATGGTGCGGACGCTGAGCAATGCGATCGCCACCGGCCGCATCGCCCACGCCTTCATCCTCACCGGCGTGCGCGGGGTCGGCAAGACCTCGACCGCGCGGATCATGGCGCGGGCGCTCAATTGCGTCGGCCCCGACGGCACCGGCGGCCCGACCATCGCGCCGTGCGGCGTGTGCGATCCGTGCCGGTCGATCGCCGAGGACCGCCATGTCGATGTGATCGAGACCGACGCCGCCTCGCATACCGGGGTGGACGAGATGCGCGAGCTGACCGACGGCGTGCGCTATCGTCCGGTCGCGGCGCGCTACAAGGTCTACATCATCGATGAAGTCCACATGCTGTCGAAAAGCGCCTTCAATGCGCTGTTGAAGACGCTGGAAGAGCCGCCGCCCGATATCATCTTCATCTTCGCCACCACCGAGATTCAGAAGGTGCCGGTGACGGTGCTGTCGCGCTGCCAGCGTTTTTCGCTGCGCCGGGTGCCGATCGAGCAATTGATCGCGCATTATGAGCGCGTCGCCGCCGCCGAGGCAGTGGCGATCGCGCCGATGGCGGTGGCGCTGATCGCGCGCGCCGCCGACGGCTCGGTGCGGGACGGACTGTCGCTGCTCGACCAGGCGATCGCGCTGAGCGCCGGCGGCGCCATCGACGAGGCGATGGTGCGCGACATGCTGGGCATTGCCGATCGCGGCCTGGTGTTCGACCTCTTCGACGCGGTGCTGCGCGGCGATGCCGCCGACGCGCTGGGCCGGCTCGGCGCGCTCTATGAGGGCGGCGCCGATCCGATCTTGGTGCTGCAGGATTTGCTGGAGCTGGCGCATTTCCTGACCCGGCTCAAGCTGACGCCGGAGGCGGGCGAGCACGATCCGACGCTGGCCGGCGCGCGGGAGCGCGGCCTGCCGCTGGCCCGGCAACTGGGCATGCCGCTGCTGACCCGCGCCTGGCAGATGCTGCTCAAGGGCATCGGCGAGGCCCAGATCGCGCCGTCGCCGCTCGACGCCGCGGAAATGGTGCTGGTGCGCCTCGCCTATGCCGCCGACCTGCCGCCGCCCGCCGATCTGGTGAAGGCGCTGAGCGAGGGACGCGAGGCCGCCCCGCGCGGCCCTAATGCAGGCGCCGGTTCCGGTGCGGGTGCCAGCATCGGTACGCCGGCACCCGTGGCGCGCGGCGGCGGTGGCGGCAATGCCGTCGCGGCACGCGCGTTGCCGCAAGTGGAGCCGCACGCTCCGCTGGCGGACGCGCATGCGGCGCCCGTTGTGTCGGGCTTCGCTCCGGCGCCGCAAAATTTTCGCGAGCTGCTCGACCTGTTCGAGCAGCGCCGGGAAGCAATCCTGCGCGTCCATCTCCACGCCCATGTCCATCTGGTGCATTTCGAGCCGGGCCGGGTCGAGCTGCGCCTGGCACCGGGCGCGCCACGCGATCTCGTCAACAAGGTGGCGCAAAAGCTCGGCGAATGGACCGGCCAGCGCTGGCTCGTCGGCATCGCGCCCGAAGGCGGCGCGCCGACCATGAAGGAACAGGACGACGCCCACGAGCATTCCATTCGTGGCGAGGCGGCGCGCCATCCGCTTGTGCGCGCCGTGCTCGACGCCTTTCCCGGCGCCCGGATCGAGACCGTGCGCGAGATCGAGGCGCCGCCGCCTGAGGATGCCGAGCCGCCGTCCGAAGGCGACGACAATGCCGAGGATAATGAGGGAGACCCGTTCTGATGAAGAATATCGGCAATATGCTGAAACAGGCCCAGGAAATGCAGGGCCGCATGACCGAGATGCAGGACCGGCTCGCCGAAGCCGAAATGTCGGGCGCGTCCGGCGCCGGCCTGGTGCAGGTCACGGTCAGCGGCAAGGGCGGGATCAAGCGCATCAAGATCGACAAGTCGCTGATGATCGCCGACGAGGTCGAGGTGCTGGAGGATCTGGTGATGGCAGCCTTCAACGACGCCAAATCGCGGCTCGATGTCTTCGTCGCCGAGGAAATGCAAAAAGTCACCGGCGGGCTTCAATTGCCGCCGGGCATGAAGCTGCCGTTCTAGCGTTAGATTTGGGGGATGTGATGCGAAAATTATCGGTAGGCGTCGTGACGTTTGTAGCGGCCGTTGTCGCGCTGTGCGGCGGCGCCTCGGCGCAGGAAAAAGTGCAGTTCATCTCCTCCTACGATAATGGCGCGGGCCACAGCCCGACCACGCTCGACGGCTATCTGTTCCGCGCCAGGACACCAGGCCGGCACCCGGCAATGGTGTTCCTCCATGGCTGTTTCGGCATGTTCGACGCGCCCCATGTCATCGCGGCGGTGCAGCTGCAATGGGCCCGGCGGCTCAACGCGGCCGGCGAAGACGTGCTGATGGTCGATAGCAACACGCCGCGCGGCATCAAGGAAATCTGCTCGTCCAAGACCTTCCAGCTGCCGCTCTATCTGAAGCGCATCAACGACGCCTATGGCGCGCTGGAATATCTTCAGGGGCTGCCGTTCGTGCGCCCCGACGCCATCGGGCTGATGGGCTGGGACGCCGGCGGCGGGGTGGTGATCCTGACCATCGGCAAGGACAGTGTCGGCCGGCCGCCCAGCCTGCCGCAAGGCGATTTCCGCGCCGCCGTCGCGTTCTATCCGACCGTCTGTTCCAACAAATATTTCGTCAAGCCGTGGGCCGACACCGATCGGCCGGTGTGGACCAGCAGCGTCCCGATGCTGATCCTCGATGGCGGCCGCGATGTCTGGACGCCGGCCGACCAATGCCGCGATTTCGCCAACGGCGCCAACGCGCGCGGCGCCCATATCGCCTTCAAGACCTATCCGCGCGCCTATCACGCGTTCGACGCGCCCAACCTGAAGCCGATCAAATTCCCGGCCTACGCCCAGCCGAAAAGCGCGGTGCCGATCCTGGGCACCGACCCGGCGGCGCGACGCGACGCGCTCCGCCGCGTGCCGGCGTTCCTGGCGAAGACGCTGGGAAATTAACGAAAGGCAAAAAAACCAAACGCAAAGGCACAAAGACGCATTATCCCACCTCTTTCCCATCCCGGCGAAAGCCGAGACCCATGGCAACCATGGACTCCGGCTTTCGCCGGAGAGGCGCGCTGTCTTCATGCCCTTGAGCCTTCACGTTTGCTTCAGTTACTTGTGTTAAGCGCCTTAATGTGATAAATCGTATCACTCTCGGGGGTATTCACTCTCGGGGGTATTCACTCTCGGGGGTATTCACTCTCGGGGGTTACTCATGGGAATCGGGCTTTTCTCGCAGCCTCGTCGGGCTCTGGCGATCTTTGCCGTTGTTGGCCTCGTATTTGTAGGCTTTATGGGAACTGCGCGAGCAGCGGATTGCTCGGGCATTCCCGTTCCCGATCTCAAAATCGGAACTGCAAACCCATTGATCCCCGCCTCTATTTCGGCGCTCTCCGGCACGTGGGAGGGAACATGGATTTTCATGGGTAGAACCAACAATGTGGCGCTATGTAGCAGAGTTTATATTTCTGTTATCGACCCCTCGCACGCGACCTTCGTCTATTGCTACGGTTCCATTAATGGAACTTCGCCAGGCTGCCGGCCAAAGGCAATTGCGGGCGTCACTGGGCAAACGCTCAGTAGGACGGGACCAACTGGATCAAAGGTATCGTTCACCTTGAATTCAACAGGATCGCTCGATGCGGTGTATGATAATCCGTCATACAGGTCGCCTACTTACGCTACGTTTCATAAAAAATAGCCGTCAGCCCAGCCGGCCCTCGGCACCGACTCAGCGGCGCGACGCGCTGCGCCGCGTGCCGGAGTTCCTGGCGAAGAATTTGGGAAATTAGGCGCCGGCCCTTATCCCTCTCCGCCCTTGGGGGCGGAGAGGTTAAGTGAGGTGGGGGATTCGCCGAGCAAGCCCACCTCGCCCTCCCATCGCTTCGCGATGGGCCCCTCCCTCTCCTCCCAATGGGCGGAGAGGGGAATATATTCTACCCGTCGAGGTCGTCGGCGAGGGTGGCGCGCACCGCGTCCGGCATCACCGCGATGTGGCCATAGCGTGGATGGTCGATGCCGACCAGCACCTGGGTCGCGGGATCGTGGAACTTGGCGATCTGTGCCGGCGAGAAGCGAAAGCGCATGAACTGCACCGCCGACGCCTTGCCGTCGGGGCTGGTGTTCTCGCGGGTCGGGTCGGGCGTGCCCATCACCCGCTCGCCGGCGACCGAGAGATACATCGCATTTTCGACGCCGCCCAAAGTGCCGAGCACCGTGCCGCGGCGCAACGGATCGTCGATCTCGAACATCACCGTGGCGATCAGCTCGTCACCTTGCGGGATTAGCGGCGCATAGGCCTCGAGCTCGTCGGCGATTTGCGCCTCGCCGCCGCGCTCGATATGCAGCATCTCGTGAACCTGATGCCACATCGTGTCGTAATTCTCGAAATAGAAAGTCGCGAACGGACCGACCTCGACGCGGCGGTTGCGCTTGATCGCGGCGACGCGCTTTTTGTGCTCGCGCCGGTTCTTGGCGTAGTCGTCGATGTCGATGATATCGGCGCGGGTCAGGCTGCGTTTCGCACTCATGGCAGGACTCCGTAGGCGCGGGCGAACAGCTCGATCGGGTGAAACGATTCCGCCGGTGTCTTCGTTGCGTCGGTGCGCGCCATCCCTTGCAGGATATGCGCGGCGGCGAGCGGGCATTCCGAGGCGACGAACATCTTGTCGTTCTTCACCGCCTGGCGCGCGACCGGCGCGCCGACCTTTAGCGCGGTCTCGAAATTGGCTTTCAGCACGCCCCACGAGCCGCCATGGCCGGAACAGCGCTCGATCACCGCGACATCGGCGCTGGGCACCAGGCGCAGCAGCTCGGCCGCCTTGGCGCCGACATTCTGCGCCCGCGCATGACAGGCAAGATGGACGGTGACGCCGCCGGGCAGCGGCGAGAGGCCCGGCGCCAGCCCCTCCTTTTTGGCGATGTCCACCAGATATTCGCTGGCATCGAAGGTCGCCTGTGACAGCCGCTTCACCGCCGGATCGTCGGGCACGATCAGCGGCCATTCAAACTTCATCATCAGCGCGCAGGACGGCACCGGCGCCACCACGTCGAAACCCTTGTCGAGCCACGGCGCGAAATGCGCGGCGGTCTTCCGCGCGGTCGCGGCGACCCGAGCAAGATCGCCGCGCTCCAACAGCGGCATGCCGCAACAGCCGGGATAGACGATCTCGGTCGTAACGCCATTCTTGGCCAGCACCGCCTGGAGCGCCTCGCCGATGCGCGGATTGTTGTAGTTGACGAAGCAGGTGGCGAAGATCGCGACCTTACGCGCATTGGCGGGCGCCGCCGCATCGCGCGCGGGCGGGGCCGCCTTGGCGCGCATCGCGAAGGTCTTGCCGTGGAATTTCGGCAGATAGGCGCGGCGGTCGATGCCGGCGACGGCCTCCACCACCGGGCGGGTCAGGTGATTATCGACGTTGCTGCCCCAATTGGCCAGCGGCGCCACCGCGCCCGCCAGCTTGCCGTTGCGGTCGGTCTCGCTCAACTGCCTGGCGACGAAATCGGTCTTGCCGCGTTTTAGATCGGCGGCGCGGGCGCGCAGCATCAGGTGCGGGAAATCGATGTTGAAGGGATGCGGCGGCACATAGGGACACTTCGTCATGAAGCACATGTCGCACAGCGTGCAGGCATCGACCACGGTGCCGAGCTTGTCGCTGGGCACCGTATCCAGCTCGCCCGACGGCGAATTGTCGATCAGATCGAACAGGCGCGGAAACGAATCGCACAAATTGAAGCAGCGCCGGCAGGTGTGACAGACATCGAATTGGCGGCGCATTTCGGCATCGAGCTTGTCCGGATCGGTGAAATCCGGATCCTGCCACTCGATGACGTGACGGGTCGGCGCTTCGAGACTGCCTTCGCGCATGCCTCAACTCATTTCATTGCCGAAAGAAACCTTAAGGCCCCC
>Ga0208357_1002474_pt1 | contig 12201 bp, 10 predicted proteins | sample NGESurdeep092012_6_FD_184487 | JGI IMG/M metagenome (GOLD analysis project Ga0208357, IMG submission 184487) | Arctic peat soil microbial communities from Barrow, Alaska - NGEE Surface sample F52-2 deep-092012 (SPAdes) | ecosystem: Environmental > Terrestrial > Soil > Wetlands > Peat ... | reverse complement strand
TTCCCGCGCGATACACGTCGACCCGGGCGCCCGCGACCGCACTTCCATCGGAGAGACGCTGCACCAGCACCAGCGCGTGCGTCGGGAAGATCTGCGCGAAGACGCCCAAGTCCGTCAACTGCAGCATTCCCGTAAACCAGGTCGAACCGTCGCCGACCTCGGCCGCCAGCCCGTAGGCGCGCGTGCCGGTCGATCCGCCCAGCAGCGTCTGCAGCGGAAACGACAGGATCGATTGGGCGTTACGTTTGACATTTGGAATCGTTCGGGTCGCCCAGCTCGAGACCGCGGGGAAGCGGTCGAGGGGGAAATCGCCATTGCGCGCGAGCGACTGCGGGGAGACGGCACCCAAATAGAAGCGATAGCGGTTCCCGCTAATGTTGGTGGCGTACGCGTCGAGCGCGATCGCGGTGCCGCTGGGAAAGATGTTCGTGCCGCTGGGCGCCCAGAAGCCCGCCGCGAAATCGCCGGTGCGAATGGGGATTTGAACCGCGTGTCCCAGCCGCTGACCGAAGACGTCGGTGAGACCGGCTCCCAACGTGAGCGTGTAGTTCGTGTCCGGGTCGAGCAGATACGGGTTGAGGTTCACGACGGCGGGATCGTAGGACTGCGTGGAGGTCAGCGACGTTCCGTTGGCCGCCGGCGCGATCGTCACGTTGGCGGCAACCGATTTTGGGTCCAGCGGATTGTTGAATCGAACGACGGGATCGCCGTTCGCAAAACGCCCGGCGGCATCGGACGGGCTCGGCACGGGCGTGGGCACGACGGCCAGGGCGGCGTAGGTGCGAATCGAACCGATGAGGGCGTTGGTCGTGGTCAGGTTGCCGTCCCGAGCACGCACGCCCGGCTCGATGCGCAGCTCGTAGACCGTGTCTTTGGACAGCGTCGAGCGCGGGGCGAGCGTGTAACGCCAGCTCGTCGATGGGCCGGGCGTAGCAACGGCCGTCACGCCGACCGCAACGGTTTGACCGCGCCCGATCAATTCCACGCGCGCTCCCAGCGAGGCGACGTCGACGGCCGCGTTGGCATCGATCGTGATGGTCGGCGCGATATCGGCCGGCGCGGCGACGCCGCCGTAGCGGTCCACGCGCTGCGGAAGGTTCGAAAACGTCAACGGCGGCGACTCGAACGTCCAGCGCAGGTCTTCCGCAAGCGCGTCGCCGGCCAGGTCGTGCAGACCCTTTGAGAGCGTCACGCGCACGCGGTTACCCACCGGCAGCGGCTGTTCGGGAACGAAGGCCACCATGCGCGGCGTCAGGAGCACGAACGCCCCGCGCAGTGCGGGAGCGATCGCGAAGTGCGAAAGCAGATCGCTGGAATCCACGCCTTCAAGGACGCCCAAGGTGGCTACGGGTTTGGCGAAGATGATCCGAATCTGCGACAACGATTGGGCCCGTCGGGTCGGAGAGATCGAAGCGATCCAGGCGGGAAGCGCCGGCGACGCGACGGCGTCGACGGGCGCGGGCGCGCCGCTCGGAGCGGTGCTGCATGCGGCCAGGAGCGCCGCAGCAATCGCGGCTAGAACCAGAGGTTTGCCCACGTCTCTAAGAATAGCGTATCCGTCGTGCGATTGATATTGGGTGCCGCCATCATTTTGTGCGCCGCGATCGCGATCGCGCTCTATGCGACCGGCGTCGATGTGGCCGCGCTGGCGCGTGGGCGCGGCACGGTCGCGTTCGTCGATCGCGGCGGGGCCCCGCTGGGCACCGTTTCGGCGTCCGATGAAGATCATGCCGCGTGGGTACCGCTCGCGCGCGTCGCGCCCGCGTTTCGCAACGCCATCCTCGCCGCCGAAGACGCGCGCTTCGAGCGGCACGGCGCCGTCGACGTCGCGGCGCTGCTGCGCGCCGCGCGCGAAGCGGTGGTCTACGGTGCCCCGCGCAGCGGCGGCTCGACCATCGAGATGCAGCTGGCGCGCTCGCTCTGGCCCACGCCCTCGACGGTAGGTGGCAAACTGCGCCAAATTGTGGGCGCCGAGCGGATCGCGATGCGCTCCTCCCGCGACGCAATTTTGGAAGCCTACGTCAACCGCATCCCGATGGGCGGAAACCTGTACGGGGTCGAAGCCGCGTCGCGCGCCTACTTCGGCGTTGGGGCCGGCGACCTCGATCTCGCGCAAGCCGCCCTGCTGGCCGCGCTGCCCAACGATCCCACCCGCCTTTCGCCCTATCGCGGCTGGAAGGCGCTGCGCGCACGTCAGCGCTACGTGCTCGCGCGCATGGCGGCCCTGGGCACGGCAACGCCCACGCAGGCCGCCGCCGCCGCCGCCGAGGAGCTGCACGTTCTTCCGCCCGACGCCGGCTTAACCGACGCGCAGCATTTTCTGTTCTTTCTTTATCCGCAGGTCGCACCCGGAGCGACCACGGTCCGCACGACGATCGATCGCGGGCTGCAGCGCTTTGTCCAGGCGCAAGTCGAGCAGGTTGTCGGGGCGCTGGACGCGCGTCACGTTACCGACGCCGCCGCCCTGGTCATCGACAGCCACACCGGCGAGGTGCTGGCCTACGTCGGGTCGCCGGATTATTACTCCGATGCGGCGCTGGGGCGCAACGACGGCGTCCAGGCCCTACGCCAGCCCGGTTCGTCGCTCAAGCCGTTTACCTACGAGCTCGCGCTCGAACGCGGCACGATCGCATCGACGACGATTTTGGACGACGTGCCGACGACCTATTCGATTCCAGGCGGCAAGCTGTACCGGCCGGCCGATTATTCGACGCAGTTCTCCGGACCCGTACGCGTACGCTATGCCTTGGCAAACTCGCTCAACGTCCCGGCCGTGCGCGTGCTGTCGTCGCTCGGCGTTGACGTGCTGTTGGATCGCTTGCATCAGTTGGGGTTCTCGCATCTCGATAAGCCCGCGTCGTACTATGGTTTAGGCCTGACGTTGGGCTCGGGCGAAGTCTCGCTGTGGGAGTTGACGCGCGCCTACACGACGATCGCGCGCGACGGCAACGCGATCGCCTTGCAGACGACGTTGCCGGCAGCGAGCCCGGCCTCCGCACGCGTCGGCGACGCATCGGACTGGGAGTTGATCACCGACATGCTGGCCGACCCGGAAGCGCGCAGCAAATCCTTCGGGCTCCATTCGATTCTGGAACTGTCGTTCGCCGCCGCGGTCAAGACCGGCACGTCGTCGGACTACCGCGACACCTGGACGGTCGGCTTCTCCCGCGATTACACGGTCGGCGTCTGGGTCGGCAACTTCGACGGCTCGGCGATGCGCGGCGTCTCGGGCGTCACCGGAGCGGGCCCGTTGTGGAACCGCATCATGCTGCATCTTCACGAACGCACGGATCCGCCCCCATTCCCGCCGCCCGACGGTTTCGCGCGCGTACCGATCTGCGCCACGACCGGACGCAAGCCCGACGCGTCGTGCGCCGCGCCGGTGTTGGAATGGGTGCGCCCAAGCGATCGGGCCGCATGGCGTCACCCGGCATCGCACCGCAACGACGCGTTGACCATCACCTCGCCGCACGACGGCGACACGTTCGTCTACGACGGCAACGTCGACGCCATCACGCGCGCATCGCAGCGCATCGAACTTGCCGCCAACACAGCGGTCCGCTGGAGCACTTCCGGCTTGCCGATCGCTACGGACGCCGACGGCACGACCTTTCTGTCGTTGCGACTAGGAACGTGGACCATTCGCGCCCGCGACGGAAAGCAAACCGCAGAAATCACGATTCACGTCATCCCTCCCCCCCACGGCAAGCGCCCAGGCTTCACCATTCGCTAGGCAATCCCGGATGTCGCCGCGACATGTGTCATGGTGGGTCGTAGCGCCGAAGGCGCGAAGTCGAACCGCGGGCGCGGGGTCTAAGCGGCGCCGCAGTCGGCGTGGGCGCAGTGACAGTGGCCGTGACCGCTTGCCGTCTTGCAGTCTTCGCTGCAATATTCGCCCGATGCCACTTGGCAGTTACAATCTGGTCCCTTGCATTTCATAGACTCGTCCTCCTAAGCGGCCTGTTACCCGCGCGCGTCGTTCCTCACACGCGAACTCCGCGTAGCCATCGCTCACGCCTGCCCAACGTTATGAGGTTCGAGGCGCCCGGCTCGCAGGGTCGTGCCCCACCAAACGAGGCTATCGAAAAGTTGCGTGAGGTGCTTCTCGTCGCCGTCGTCAAAGCGTTGTTTCTCGACCTTCGCACGCACGTCGAAAAGGTGAACCGCCTCGCCGAGCGGCGCCATGCGCAGTTCGATCGCAATGCCGCGCAGCTGCTCGATTGCTCGCGCGCCTCCCACATTTCCAAACGATACGAACGCGACCGGCTTGCGGTTCCACTCGGCCCAGAGATAATCCAGCGCGTTCTTGAGGACGGGGCTCGTGCTGTGGTTGTATTCGGGCGAGACGAGGATGTAGCCGTCGGCCTTGCCGATCGTCGCCGCCCACCGTTGTTGCAATGGGTCGGTGTAATCGCCCATCGCGGGCGACGTCGGCAGTGCGAACATCGGTAGGTTCCAGTCGGCCAGATCCACCAGCTGCGCCGACAGATCGCTCCGTCCGACGGAACGCTCCTGCACCCACCGAGCCACCGGTAACGAAATACGGCCTTCGCGCACGCTGCCAACCAGAATTTGGATATTGAGGGGCTCTGTCATCGTTCGGACTGTACCCCCAAGCGTCCAGGCTCACGCACGGTCGGTATTCTTTCACGTCTTGGCCACGTCGCGTCTATGCGCGGCGCGCACACTCGGCCGGATGGATTGCGCGCTTTCTTCCGCCGAACGCCTGCTCGATTCACGCGGGTCGCCCGGATTGGGTGCGCTGGCCGTTTTTGGAACGTTGGCCCGTTTCGGCGACGATGCCCTGCGTTATGCACACTCGCGCGGCATTCGCATCGTGTTGCTCGCGCCGCGCGAGTCGTACGCGCACGCGTCGATCGCGTTAACGCGAATGGGCGTCGACGTCGATGCCTGGCCGGCGCCGCCCGCCGGCCTATTCGTCGTCGAGGAACGCTGCGTTTACTTGCGCTCGCGATCGCCGATGACCGTGGCGCATTTGTTCGGACACGCGCTCGATTGCGCGCTCGGCGGCGGCGTCTACCGTTCGGGTATCGATCCGCGCGTTCGCGCGCTCTTCTCCGCGGCGCGGGCCTTCATCACACCCTATGCCGCCACCGGGCTGGACGAATATTTTGCCGAATCGCTGCGCGCCTACGTCGAAGCCAACGACAGCGCTTCGGTCTGGTCCCCCGCCACCCGCGAGCGCCTCCAACGCATCGACGCCCCTATGTACGTCTACGTCGACGAACTGTTCGCCAATGCATTTGAGAGGCTCGCGCCGGTCTAGCGACGGGGTGAGGCCCAAGTCGGTCGCTCGCGGATATGGGCTCGAACCCACGGGCCACCTTCTACGGGGGCCGCCGCGGCCGCGATCGTTCGCTTGGCCCACACAACCCGTGATGGTCGTGCCCGCTCGCGCGGCCGAAACCGCCCAGTAGGTTCGGCGACAAAACGAAGACGGCTATCGTGCCGCGGCAGGGGCCGTCGACGCCTTGCTGGAGTGGTCGTCCGGACGTTTCGCGTTGCTCGACGCTTTGGAAGAATCGTGAACGACGAGTACCGGGCACCGTGCATCGCGCATCACGCTCTCGGCAACGCTGCCGAGCATCATTCGTGACAGGCCTTTGCGCCCGTGACTACCGATCACGATGAGATCGGCGGAAATCCGTTGCGCGAACTCGACGATGGTGGCTGCCGGCGGCCCGTCGAGCAGTGTTTTCTTGACCGTCAAGCCCGTTTTTTGCACTGCAGCGGTAGAGTCGTCGAGCAGCTTAACGGCGTCGTCATTGAGCGCGCCGAGCCAGGGTTGCATCGCGCCATATGGATCGCCGACGGGAGGGACGGCTTGCATCGGGTCGATGACGGTCAGGATGTCGAACGCCGCGTGCTGGGATATGGCCAAATCGGCAGCGATTTCGAGGGCGTTGAAGGCGCAGTCTGAATAATCGACTGCGACCAGAACGTGTTTGAACATGTGAGGCTCCTTTAGTGGCGTCTAGGCGCCGGGACGTGCAGGCGAAGATCGATATATGGGGTTGTCGGCTCAAGGCCGGACGGCACTTCATCCGGCGTCAAGGAGCCCTTGGGTCCGAGGTATCGGATGAATCGATAGATGGAACGCTGATCGCGCGTCGTGAGGCCGCGCAGATCGTGCCACTGCATTCGGCCACCGCGCGTGCGAACTTCGTTGAGCCACTCGGCTTCGGTGATGTGCGAGAACCATAGCCGGACGTTTGCCGGGTATGAAGTGCCCCAGGCATCTCGCAGGCCGACGTTACTTCCGACCATCCATTTTCCGACCGCGGTGAGTCCATCGCTCTCGCGCCAACCCGGTGTGTGGCAATCGTTACATGCTCCGATAACGACGAGGTATTTTCCGCGTGCTACGAGTGGGTCGGCGTTTGCCTCGGCCGGCGTTAGGTACGTTTCGCCCATCGCTGCCATCGCAACGACAATACCGCCTATGCAGAGGGCTATTCGAAGCAACATGTGACAAGCGTACGCGGTCCGCAAGAAGCCTCGGCGAACCGATCGGCCGATTTGAGAAGGTTTGGTGAACGCGGGTTCGCGGCGCATTCCTCGGGCCAGGACGGCAGATTGTTATCGTGCGGACGGGTCCCCGCAGCACTTCCGAGCGCCTACGTTTGCGGGCGGCGTCGCGTCGGGCCCGTATGACGCGCGAAGGCGGTTCGCGAGTGAGCGCACGATTGCACGGTACAATGATCGTATGACGACCATTCGCGCCGCTACAAAAGTTTTCGATGCGGCCTTCGGAAAGCGCATCGCACGACGATCGCTGGTCGACTTCGTCAATCGGCTCGCCTCCGACATTAACCCCGGCACCTCATCGATGACGCGCCTATGACGCCGCTAATCTAATAGCGCCCACGTTCGCCGCGCGATCGCCGCGTTCTCATCGGTGTTCACGACTCGAACGCGGATGGGACCGGCGAATGCGAGACCGTCGGCGATGCGGTTGCGGATCGTCGGCGCGGCCTCGCCGATGCCGCCGGTAAAGACCAGCGTGTCGAGTCCCCCGAGCGCGGCGATCGTCGCTCCCGCCTCCTTGACGCACGAATAGATAAACGATTCCACGGCATCGCGCGCACGAGAGTCGGAGGCTTCGCGTTCGAGAAGCGTTCGCATATCGGTCGTGCCGCCGGAGATGGCCTTCCAGCCGGACTCGCCGTAACAGATCGCGCGTACCTCGTCCACGCTATGCCCACGTCGCAACAATTCCAAAATCGCGCCGGGATCCAGATCCCCCGGCCGGGTCGCCATGATCACGCCTCCGAGAACGCTGCAACCCATCGTCGTCTCGAGGGCGCGTCCGTCGCGTACGCCGCACAGACTCGCACCGGCACCCAAATGCGCGACGATCGTGCGCCCGTTCCAAAGGGCGGGTTCGCGGTTGAAGATGTAGTCGAACGAGAGACCGTGGAAGCCGATGCGTTCGATAGCCCCGTCCGGAAGATCGGGGAGCGGATAGCGGCGGGCGACGGCCGGAAGGTCTCGGTGAAACGCGGTGTCGGGACAGATGGCCGTCGGCACGCCTAGGAACGCCGTTAAGGTCGCGTCGATGAGCGAGCGTTGGGAGGGCAGATGTAACGGAAAGCGCGGCTCGTAGTCGCGTAATTCGCGTAACATCTCAGCCGTCGCCAAGACCGCCGGCGGCGCGCCTCGGCCGGCAAAGACGACCCGGTGACCGATCGCGTCGATTTGCTGGCCGTCGAGCTCGCTCCGGATGGATGCGACCGCCGTCACCGCACGTGCGCCCAGGACGGCGTCGCGCGAGCCCTTGCGAAGAACCGTAACGTCGACGGCATCGGGCTCGTAGAGACCGTACTTGAGTGACGACGAGCCGACGTCAAAGCACAGGATGCGCATGCCACCTCCAATCCTTTATCTCGGGCGGATCGTCGCCGAACGACTCGATGTAGCGTTTGTGTTCTGCGAGCGTCTCGTCGATCCGGCGCCTGACGTCCGCCGCGCATTCCGCCGACACGGGGAGCCGATTGATGGCGTCACCGGCGAGGTGATAGCGATCCAGTTCGTTCAGTACGGCCATACGAAAGGGGGTCGTCGTCGTGCCCTCCTCCTTGTATCCGTGCACGTGGAAGTTGTCGTGGTTGGTGCGCCGGTATGTCAGCCGGTGGATCAGCGTCGGATAGCCGTGGAACGCAAAGATGACCGGCCGGTCCTTCGTGAAAATCGAATCGAACTCCGGATCGTCGAGCCCGTGCGGATGAACGGTCGAAGGCTCCAATGCCATCAGGTCCACGACGTTGACCACGCGGATCTTCAACGCCGGAAAAATCGAACGAAGGAACTCGACGGCAGCCAGCGTTTCGAGGGTCGGCACGTCACCAGCACACGCCATGACGATGTCGGGTTCTGCGCCCGCGTCGGTGCTCGCCCAATGCCAGATGCCCAGGCCCTTGCGGCAGTGCTCGATTGCCGCTTCGATGTCGAGCCACTGAAGCTCGGGCTGTTTGCCCGCGACGATGACGTTCACGTAGTTGCGGCTTCGCAGGCAATGGTCGGAGATCGCGAGCAGAGTATTTGCGTCGGGCGGCAGATAGACGCGGACGACGTCGGCCTTCTTGTTGATGAAGTGATCGATGAACCCGGGATCCTGGTGGCTGAATCCGTTGTTGTCTTGGCGCCAGACGTGGGAGGTCAGGAGATACGTCAGCGATGCGATAGGCCGGCGCCACGGCAAGCAACGCGCCACCTTAAGCCATTTCGCATGCTGGTTGAACATCGAGTCGACGATATGCGTGAAGGCCTCGTAGCACGAGAAGAAACCGTGCCGCCCGGTCAGCAGATAGCCTTCGAGTAACCCCTGACACATGTGCTCGCTCAGAACTTCCATCACGCGCCCGTCCGGCCCCACGCTCTCGTCGGTCGGCAATACCGCGGCCATCGACGTCCGATCCGTCACTTCGAAGACGGCGTCGAGCCGATTCGAGGTCGTTTCGTCGGGTCCGAAGACTCGGAAGTTGTCGCGATTCGTCGCGAGGATGTCGCGCAGCAGGCATCCCACGGCGCGCGTGCTTTCGGCGGTGACCGTTCCGGGCTCGGGTACCTCGACCGCGTACGCCCGAAAGTCTGGAACGATCAGGTCGCGCAAGAGGCTGCCGCCGTTCGCGTGAGGATTGGCGCTCATGCGTCGGACGCCGCGCGGTGCGAGGGCGCGGAGCTCGACGGCGAGCGCGCCCGACGCGTCGAACAGCTCCTCCGGTCGATACGATTTCATCCAGGATTCGAATAGGCGGCGATGCTCGTCGTCGGTCCTTACGTCGGGAATGGGGACCTGGTGCGAGCGCCAGCTTCCCTCGACCGGCTTGCCGTCCACGATCTTGGGTCCGGTCCATCCCTTTGGCGTTACCAGCACGATCGCGGGCCAACGAGGCCGTTGGGGCCGCTCCGAACCCGTTCTCGCTCGCTCTTGAATGGCGTGGATCTCCGCGACCACCGCGTCGAGCGTCTATGCCATCGCGCGATGCATGGTTGCGGGATCCTCGCCCTCGACGAAATGCGGCTCGTACCCATAGCCGCGAAGCAAGTCGCGCAACTCTGCCTGCGGAATGCGCGCGAGCACCGTCGGTCCAGCGATCTTGTAGCCGTTCAGATGAAGAATCGGCAACACGGCACCGTCGCGTTTCGGGTTTAGGAACTTATTGGAATGCCAACTCGTCGCCAGTGCGCCGGTCTCGGCTTCACCGTCACCGATAACGCAACACACGAATAGGTCGGGATTATCGAACGCCGCACCATACGCGTGCAGAAGCGAATATCCCAACTCTCCGCCTTCGTGGATCGAACCGGGCGTTTCCGGCGAGGCGTGGCTCGGAATGCCGCCGGGGAACGAGAACTGTTTGAAGAGGCGCCGCATCCCGGCGATGTCGGGTGAGACGTCCGGATAGATCTCGCTATACGTGCCCTCAAGATAGGCGTTCGCGACCACGGCCGGGCCGCCATGTCCCGGGCCGGCGATATAGATCGCATCGAGATCGTGTGCGAGGATCGCACGATTCATGTGCGCGTAGATAAAGTTCAACCCCGGCGTCGTTCCCCAGTGGCCCAACGGGCGCGGCTTGATATGTTCCGGCAGCAAGGGCTCCCGCAACAGCGGATTGTCGAGTAGATAGATCTGACCGGCCGAAAGATAGTTGGCAGCGCGCCAGTACGCATCGATGGATCGAAGCGCTTCCGCATCCATCTTAGAACGTGATCAGCGGCTTGATCACGCCGTCGCTCTTTGCGTCCATCATCGCAAAAGCCTTGGCCATCTCGTCGAATGCGAAGCGGTGCGTCGTCAGCGGTGTCGGATCGATGCGCTTCCCCTCCAATAGACGCAGCAATCGTTCGAGACGCAGGCGACCGCCCGGACAGAGCGCCGTGCGGATCGTCTTCTCGGCCATTCCGACGCCCCACGCCTCGCGCGGTATACGGACGAACTCGCCGCTGCCGTGATAACCGACGTTGGAAATGGTCCCTCCCGCGCGCGTCGAGCGAACGCAGTTGCCGAAGGCCTCGTCGTTGCCCAGCGCCTCGATCGCGCAATCCACGCCACCGGTGAGGGCGACGATCCTTGCGACGGGATCCTCGAGACGCACGTCGATGGTCACGTCCGCTCCGAAGTGGCGTGCGAGTTCTAACCGTTCCGGGTTGGCGTCCACTGCGACGATGAGACCCGCGCCGAGCATGCGCGCCCCCGCGACGGCCATCAGACCAACGGGGCCGACGGCGAAGACGGCGACCGTGCCGCCGACCGGGATATCGCCGTTTTCTGCGCCCGCAAAACCCGTGGACATCATGTCGGAGCAATAGACCGCGGACTCGCTCGAGACGTCCGCCGGAATGCGTGCCATATTCGCATCCGCCTGGTTCACATGGAAGAAGTCGGCGAAGACGCCGTCCTTGACGTTGGCGAACTTCCATCCGCCCAGCGGTTGACCGGACTGCGACGGATGCCCGCCCTGCGCGGCCAGGTCTCCCCAGTCCGGCGTGATCGCGCCAACGACGACGCGATCGCCGACCGCGAATTGGACGACGTCCGAACCGATCGCACTCACGGTACCGACCGCTTCGTGCCCGAGCGTAAGATTCGAACGATCCCCGATCGCACCGCGCACCGTATGCGTGTCCGACGTGCAGATCAACGCGTGGGTGGTCTTGACGATCGCATCTCGCGCGCCGGGAACCGGAACGGCTTTCCCCGCGAAAGCCGTGCGACCGATCCCCTCCATGACGAACGCGCGCACGGTTAGACTAAAAGACCACGAGCCGGTTGTCGACGGCGCTCACGCCGGGAACCGACCAGGCGGCCCGCGTGGCCTCGGCACGTTCGAACCAGCTGCGAACGCTACCCTTCAGGATGACCTTCGGACCTTCCGCCTCGACCTCGATACCTGCCGCGTCGAGCAACGCGTCCCGCTCGAACACCGCTTCGATGTTCGTAAGGACGTTGGTCGCACCCACGGGCGCCTTGATGGCGATCTGATTCGAAAGGCCGCGCACGCCTTTGATGCGGCGCACCGTAGTCGCCGCATTGTAGCGCTGGTAGTACCACGATACGTATCCTTCGAGCGTCACGTGGCCGTCCCGCACCATGGCTTGAATCGTCGGCGGTAGCGTGACGTCCCAAGCCAGCGCGTCGACGACCGCTCGCGCTATGTCCGCGTCGTCGCGTAGGTGCCCCGAGACCAGGTCGACATCGAGTCGCTCGACGACGGCTTTGACGCCCTTCACGCGTTTGGCCGCGCCCTCGGCAGCCCACTTCTCGAAGAAGGTCGGAACCGTTCCGCTAAGCGTCACGACGCCACCTTCGGCGGTGACCGCAACGTGTTCCGACGCCACGCTGGGATCGAGATCGAGTTCGGTAAGGACTTCATCGCGAAGGTCTTCGTTGGTGACATGCATGGTGGTCATGATGTGGCTCCCCTCTTCCTAGAGTTGGATGTGGAAAAGCTCCTTTTTCCTCGAGCATAGCGATGCGGTGCGCAGACATCGTGAAGAACTCGCGAAGGGTCCTTCTTTATCAGTGCTCGCACGAGTGACAGCCTATGGCTACCGCGCCAAGAATTGGAAAGAGAGGTTAGGGCAACTCTGATCTACGGTCATAAAAGCGCCGGGCTGTGATGGTAGCGGCATTCTTGATAATCTCTCCCGTTATTTTCGCTCCCGCCCCCACTT
>Ga0208357_1002473_pt1 | contig 12207 bp, 17 predicted proteins | sample NGESurdeep092012_6_FD_184487 | JGI IMG/M metagenome (GOLD analysis project Ga0208357, IMG submission 184487) | Arctic peat soil microbial communities from Barrow, Alaska - NGEE Surface sample F52-2 deep-092012 (SPAdes) | ecosystem: Environmental > Terrestrial > Soil > Wetlands > Peat ... | reverse complement strand
TGGCCATCGGCTTGGCGGCGAATGTGGCCACCAGGTCCTTCAGAAGAAAAGGCACCCCGCCGAAGGGGGTTGACGTCTGTCGGGCGGATGCTGTCGACCGTGCGTGATCGAACCACTTCATCACTACGGCGTTGAGCACCGGGTTCACGATTTCGATCCGGGCAATCGCCGCTTGGAGCAGTTCTGAACTGCTCACCTGGCCGGACCGGACCAGCGCGGCTTGGTCGGTTGCGTCGAGCCACCGGGTGTCATCAGCGAGCGAGGTCACGACGTTAATCTACGTGCTTTGGGCGCAGCGGCGCTTGGGGTGCGGCATCCGCTCGGCGCTGGCGGTCGGTCGGCGCTCCCGTGCTTGTCTGAGGGGGCCAGTACGATGGTTGGCAAGGCCGGGAGGACGGTGACGACGATGGCTGTGCGCATGCCGGTACGCCCCGAGTTGCTTGCCTGGGCCGCCGATCGAGCTGGCCTGGCCGACGAAGAATTGGAGCGCCGGTTCCCGAAGTTCGCTGAATGGCATTCGGGTGAGCTCACTCCGACATTCAAGCAGCTTGAGCATTTCGCAAAGGCAGCGCATGCGCCGCTGGGCTACTTTTTTCTCGACGAGCCACCAGAAGAACCGATACCGATTCCGGACTTTCGCACGATGGGGAATGCGCAGGTTCGACGCGCAAGCCCCGACTTGCTCGAAACGATCTATCTCTGCCAGATGCGACAGGACTGGTATCGAGAGCACGCTGCCGCAGAAGGGTTTGACCCTCTTTCGTTCGTCGGCTCTGTCGACGCGTCCACTCCAGTTGAACTTGTTGCAGACGACATTCGCAAGCAGATCGGATTTGGTTTGGATGGTCGGGCGCGGTTCCAGAATTGGGAGGATGCGCGTCGCCAGCTCATCGATTCCATTGAGGGGCTTGGCGTCTTGGTGATGGTTAGCGGGATCGTCGGCGGCAACACCCGACGGAAGCTCAACCCAGACGAGTTCCGCGGATTCGCTCTGTCTGACGCAGTTGTCCCATTGATATTCGTCAACGGCGCCGATACGAAGGCCGCTCAGATCTTTACGCTGATGCACGAACTTGCCCATATTTGGGCCGGAGAAACCGCGCTTTCCGACGCGCGCATGTCTGCGACCGACGGTCACGCGCGAGAACTCTGGGCCAATCGGGTCGCGGCCGAGGTTCTGCTTCCACTCATCGCGTTACGGACGGAATATCGAGGGATGCCTGACGTGGGCGAATTGCAGCGTATCGCGAAGCACTTTCGGGTCAGCACGCTCGTCGTACTCAAGCGCATCTTCGATGCCGGGTATCTCACGTGGGACGACTATCGCATTCGATACGACGAAGAGCTGGAGCGAGTTCTCGCGATCATGCGTCAACGCAATTCTGGAGACGGCGGCAATTGGCACAAGACGCAGCCGTTACGAATCAGTCGGCATTTTGCTCGTGCCGTCATTGTTGACGCTCTGGAGGGCCGCACGCTCTATCGTGATGCGTATGCGCTGCTGGGCACGGCCAAGCACGAGACGTTCCAAAGGATGGCACGTGAACTGGCGGTTGCGTGATGTACGTGCTCGACGCCAATATCTTCATCCAGTCCAACCGTGCACACTACGGGCTTGACTTCGTGCCCGCATTTTGGGACTGGCTTGATCGCGGACACAGCACCGGAGTGTTGTGCAGCATTGAAAAGATCAAAGAAGAACTCGACGCAGGGCAAGATGAACTCAAGTCGTGGGCTTCGCGTCGTAAGTCGATGTTCCTAACGGTGGACGCCGCTACCGGTCCAAGCCTGGCGCGACTGGCGACGTGGGCGAGTACCGCCAGTGTGAACTACACACCGGCCGCGGTCGCTGATTTCCTCGCGAGCGGGGACTATCAGCTCGTCGCCTACGCGCATGCGCACGGATACGCTCGGAATTGTGACGAGCGTGAGCGCGGCATCCGCAGTGCGCTGATCGCCGTCACGAAGGGCTTGTCATGAAGATGTTCCGTTACCGTGCGCCGTCGATGAGGACCGTGTTAGGAGTGACCGCCGCGAAACGGCGGGTCAAGCGTGAACTCGGCATCTCGCAGGTGCAGGCATGGACGAAACCCAGCCGCATTAAGCAGAAGGCGAAGCAGGAGGTTGGCCTGTATTCGCCGACCGCACGCGTCATCCGGCAGACGAGCGAGGGCCGGTTCCCGACGCTCCTGGGGTTGTTCGGCCGCTCGCGACGGTAAACGTGACCGGTGTGACTGCAGCCGCTGCAGTGACGGAGAATGCGGTCTTCACGCGACCGATTCGAAGTGGAGCTTGAGGCCGAGCGCTCTGGTGACCTTGACGATGGTGGCGAAGCCAGGGTTGCCGTCGGCTGAAAGGGCTTTGTAGAGACCCTCGCGGCTCATGCCGGCGCGACGTGCCAGTTCGCTGAGGTTACCGGAGCGAGCGATTGTGCCGAGCGCCTGCGTGACGAGTGCGGGCTCGTCACCGTGTTCTAAGGCAGCCTCGAGGTAGGCGGCAGCGTCCCCGAAGTCGGCGAGGTAGTCGGCGCCGTCATACGGGCTGAAATTCTCAGTCGTGTTGCTCATCCTTCTTCCATTCCGCGGCAATTATATGGGCTTCCTCAATGTCGTTCCTCTGCGTTGACTTGTCTCCGCCGCAGAGCAACAAGACCAGTCGCAGGCCGTCTTGCAGGTAATAGACGCGATAGCCGGGGCCATAGTCGATGCGCAATTCGGAAATACCACTCCCGACCGATTTCACATCACCGGGGTTACCTACGCGAGGCGGTCGATCCTCACCAAGACTCGGGCAGCGGCCGGTGAACGGCACGCCGAGTGCCTCGAACTCGGCGCGGGACCAACCGGGGCCGATGCCGAGCGCATGCAACGAGTAGCGCATGCCGCAATTGTGGCACTGGGGAAGCATGCTCGTACGTCGCGTCGTTACTCGACCACCGAGATGTTCCTGTCACTGCGAACAGCGCAGGCGGCGGCCGCATACCGTTGCTATTCGTATAGCGGGAGTACACGGCCGCTCGACACAAGCCCGGAGTTGTGAGTCGGGATGCAGAGCGCATCCGACTTGTGGGTCCAGAGGCAGAAACCGCTCCCGGACGTGCTCCCGCTGGCCGGATAGAGTCGCACGACCGCCCCTGCAGCGGATGGCCCGTGCGCGTGATCGCCACTCGTCCACAACGGGGGGTGCACGATCCCCTGGCACACGGATGCGTTCGGAATCGCGATGCGCGCGGCATAGGCTCGACTATTGCGGCGCTCGGGCCACCACCTTGTCGACGTTGCGCATGATGGCGGCTTCGACCGCGTTGAATTGCTCGAGGTCGATTCCTCCCCGGAGCAGATCAAGATTCTCACCCATGGAAAGCGCGATGCGCGACACCTGCGCGGTCACTCTGTCCGGGTCCAACCCGGAAACGCCGGCGAACTTGCGCCAATGCTCGAGCGACACCTGCGGGGCGAATTGTGCGCCGCCGATCTTCATCGCAAGCTTCTTGTCATATTCGGGCCACGCAATGGTCGGAAGGGAGTCGTAGAGCGGTGCGAGGCTGATCCCCGACGGCCGAATGAGCAGGCTGTAGTTCTTGGCGTGTGCGTCGGCATTGCCAAGCATCGTGTTGAACGCGAGCTGCGAGACGAAGCGGTAACCAAGGTCGTCCAACGCACCCGCGGTGTGTAGCATGGCGACAGCTTGCCGAGCCATGACCCCGTATTTGAGGTCGGATTTGGTGCCACCCGCTTGCGCGAAGTCTTCGGCGTGGATGCGCTTACCGTCGATGCGATCGAACCGGCTGACGATGTAGGTCGATTCGTCCAGAGTTGAGACGATTGAACCGTCGGCGGCGTCGATGCCGGCGGCCCGCGCCAGGGCGAGGGAGGCCGCCTCGAGGTGCTCCACGCCAGGTGTTTTCGGGTTGCCGGGTTTGAGGATGTGGGTGGACGGCAGGCTCGCATTCGACCAGTACCAGTCACCGTCAATGGCTGCGAGGGCGAACTTTGCCTGGGATCCCGCCATGGAGAACCGTGCGCGCCCGTCGGGCTCAAGCCACATGTCGCTGTCGCGTTTCAGCGTGTGAATCCGCTCGGCGATCTGGTCCTCGGTGGCCGGGTCAAGCACCTGAGCTCGCGCGGGGACCGGCTCGCCGTCGGGCAGCAGGATGAGACCGCCAGCGATATCGCCGCCAACTTTCTCGAGTAGGTCGAACGACCCGACCGAAGCAGCGCCGGTGACCCGTTTCATCCACTGCCGCGCCCGCTCGACGTCAGGCAGAAGGTTTTCCAGGTAGTGGGCCGCGGCATTGCGGGTTGCGGCGGCGTTACGAGGCAGGCTCAGTGAGATCGGCGTTTGCGGCGCATCGCGGTCATACACGAATGTCACCGAACGCGCATCCTCGCGGAACTGCCCCACATAGATGCCCTCAAGCCACGCCTCCAACACCCGCGTCATGCGGGCACCGCCGTTCGCGGTGGCAGCACGCTGGGCAGCTGATTGAGTGTTCGCAGAACCCGGCGGGCGGCCCCGACGCCGACATCCGACCAACGACCAGCCTCCAGCGCGCGCACATCACCACGCGGCACGGACGCCGACGAGGCCAGATCATCGATCGACAACCCATAGATAGTGCGCTCGTCACGGACGACGCGGGCCAGGCGCTCGGGTGTGTTCAGGAATCTGCGGCGCGGGTATGACAGCAGCCGCATGATCTGCTGGTCGTCACCCTCATGGGCCAGACGAATCAGGAGTGCTCCGGTCTTGTTCCCGGTCGGCGTGTAGGCGTGGGTCCACGAACGCAGAAGAACTCCGGGAGTATCGGATGTCCGAAGCTTGCGAATCAAGCGTGCCGTGCGTGCGCGGTCGTTGCCGGTGAATCCTGCGAGACTGTCCGAATCCAGTGCCAGCTGGAGCAACGACGCGGTGCGATTCGCCAGGGGACGACTTGTGGCAGGAGTGCGTGCCTCAGCGGTGGCGTCGATCGCCCAGGAGCGGCCGAACCGGGTTGCCTGCAGCGTGCCGCGGCCGATGAGTTGCCGGATGCGGCGCTCGCTAACCCCGGCCATGGCAGCGTAGTCCTTGACGGTCATCATGACAAAAGTATACCGCGATCGGAAGGGAAGTGGTATGGAGACAGCAGCAGTGCTGATCGCGTGCAGACCGCCGACGTCTCCCTCGACGGCAAGGTTCCGCGGTCTTTTGACCGACGCTTCACGGTGCCCTGCTCGTGTTCGGCGGAAGAGCTTCGGCCTGCACCTCAGATGTGGGTGCAAGAGGACGGGCGTCAACACGGAACCCTTGCTTCTGCATGACTCGGCGCCGTCTGTGGTGCATCCGGTCGAGCATCGGTCATCCACTAATCGAGGGTGACAGTCGCACGTAACTTATGGTAGGTGATGGAAATTGATTTCTGGTAAACTATGAATATTGATTTACGATGTCTAGCAAAAATGGAGTCGAGATGAAAGTCAACGAAATTGTTCGACGGACGCTCGCCGACGCGGCTCTCCGTGGCGATCGGCGTTGGGAAAACCTCGCCGATATCGCACATGCGTCCAAATGTTCTGTTGCGTCGGCGCACATGGCGACTCGTCACCTCGTGCAGATCGGCGCGGTGCAGACGTATGGTCGAGGGGGGCTCAGCGTGCTCGACCCTGAGCGTGTAACAACAGTTCTCGCGGTCGAACGCGATCTTCCACGGGACACGCTCACGACGACAACACGAGCTGGAGCCGAAGCGCTGATCGCCGGACTCGAAATCTACGCGCTAGGCGGTACGACCGCGGCTGTGCACCATCTCGGAGGCCGGAACACCGTTGCCGATCTGGGGCAGCGGCTTCTCTACGCGCCCGCGGACGCGGACGTGAGCGAACTTCCGATTGGCGATGAAGTGCTCATAGTCTCGATGGATGCCGTGGCACAAGCAGGCTGGCGCGATGGATACTCCAGTCTGGCGCAGACATACGCCGACTTGTTTGCACAACCTGGATGGCAGGCATCCGAATTTCGACGTGCGTTGTGGCGAAAGCTGTTCGACATCGACGATTGGTCGCGGGCGGAGCAATCCATTGCCTAGCATCCCGTTGGACGAAGAGGGCCGCCTGCACGATCTGATTGATCACCTGGGCCATGATCTTGATCCCTCTATTCTGATCGGCGGGTGGGCCACATTCGAGCTCGTCGGCGGTGAGATCAGCAAAGACATCGACCTCATCATCTTCTCCGACGAGGTTCGGGGCAAGATCGAGTCACGAGTTTCAGATCTCAGCAAGAGTGATCACCAACAGGGTCGCAAATGGAGAGGCGTGGTCGATGGCGTCCATATCGGCATCTACCTGCCCTATGAGTCGCAGCTCGGCAACAGACTCCGCCTCCGCGTTGAGGTACTCGCCGAATACATCGAGCCCGGACTGCATAAAGGTTGGAAACTCCTCATGATCGAGGCCCATACGATCACCAAGCTGGCTGCGCTGCTCGATCGCCCTGACAGCGAAAAGGGCAGCAAAGACGCGGGCGAGCTGCTTCGTCTGCTCAAGCGGGGGGTCGACCCGGCTGGCGCCTGCGCGATTCTTGCAGCAGCCACCGCGGGACCACTGGAACTCCTACCGGGATACGTCGAGACTGCATTCCGATTCATTGCAGAGAAGAGCCGTGCGAACAAAGCAGATCGACGAATTCTCGAGCGCATGCGCCGAGAGTGGGGTGATGCCATTCAGCTGGCGATCGACCCAGCTCGCGCCCATCGGGGCCGGCCAACCCTCACTTGATCGGATGCCATGGCGTACCCAAAGAGGGGGCGCGAGTCCCGCGACTTGGATGCAGCGGCGAGCGACGTCGTCGCCGAGTGCTCCTACTCGGGCGGCCCAAACCAGGTCGTGAGCGCCGCCTCGAGTCCCGCCGATGCCCCTGTGCCCACCCAGCACACGTACCCGTCCGGGCGGATCAGAACCGCGGACGGTGCGGCGACGGCGCCGAGAACTGGCAGTTCCCATTCGCCGTCGTAGTCCACATCGAGCAAGCGCACTCGATCCGCCCACGGTTCGATGTCGAGGCTGTCGGGTTCTCCGAAATTGAGCAGCAGCGGGCGTGCGTTGCGCAGCAACTCGAACACGCGTCGATGCCCGTCGCCGGTGAGAAGGGCGAGGTCGGGCATCCGACGACCGAGTAGCGGGTGCGCTGCGCCCTCTGCAGCGCCGCCTGCCACGCCGCCTACAGCACCGCGGTCCACGCCGCCGTCGAGCGCGAGGTCGTAGTGGATGCCGAGCCCGGACATCCGCCCCGCGAACGTGCGCCGCGGCTCATCCATGTGCAGCATGTCGGTGATGACCTCGCCGACGGCCTTCGTCCTCGCATCCGCTCGGCGAAGCGCGACCTGCGCCATCGTGTCGCGCAGCACACCGGCCGCGATCGGATGCCGCTCCGCCTGATAACTGTCCAGCAGACTGTCGGGAGAGATTCCTTTCACCACCTGCGCGAGCTTCCAGCCGAGGTTCACGGCATCCTGCACACCCAGGTTCAGACCCTGCCCGCCGACCGGATAGTGGATGTGCGCCGCATCCCCCGCCAGCAGGATGCGGCCGGCGCGGTAGGTCTCCGCTTGGCGAGCCGCATCGGTGAACCTCGAGATCCAGGCAGAGTTGTGCACTCCGAAATCGCTTCCCCAGACTGCGACCATCGCCTCGCGCAACTCTTCCAGACTGACGTCGCGCCCGGTATGGAGTTGCCGTTCAGTGACGACCACGCCCATGCGTGTGCCGTCATCCAGCGGGCTCAACGCGTGGATGCCGATCGCGTCACGACGCAATCCCCACTCCGGCGCTTCCGCAAATTCCGCCTCGGCGATCAGGTTGCTGATCGTGGCATCCCACCCGGCGAACTCGATGCCGGCGGCCTTGCGCACCGGACTTCGCCCTCCGTCACAGCCGACGAGGTACTGCGCCCGCAGGTGCTGCCCATCGGCCAGGCTGATGTCCACCCCCGCGTCATCCTGCACGAGGCCGACGACCTCGTCGCCGCGCTCGATCTTCACGCCGAGCTCATCGACCCAGTCGGCCATGATGTGCTCGGTGACCTTCTGCCACAACGCCAATCCGTAGGGGTGCGGCGTGGGGAAGTCGCTGATGTCCAACCGCACCGAATTGAATGCCGCGACCTGCGCGATCGTGCCGGCCGACAGCATCCGCTCGGCGACGCCACGCTGGTCGAAGATCTCGATCGTGCGTGAGTGCAGACCGCCGGCGCGCGAGCTCACGCGTTCTTGGGTCGTGCGCAGTTCGATGATCGGGCGTCGATTCCGGCGAGCTTGAGTTCGGCGGCCAACATCATGCCAGTCGGGCCGCCGCCGACGATCACCACCGGATATTCGTTCATTGGTGCTCCTCCGATTGCCCGCTGCGTGCGTGCCGACGATAGGACTGACATTCTGCCAGGCGATGGGCCAGCCGTCGCCTGCGCGCACGAGATCTATCCGGACCTGCTGATCAATGAGGCGGTATTGCTGAGCGCGTTGAACCGTAATCATCCGCTGCTCGGTGGCAACAAGCGGCGGGCATGGTTCACCACGCTGGCGTTCTATAAACTCAACGGCCACGATATCGTCGTCGAACGACAAGCCGACATCGACCGGTTTGTCCTCGGCGGAACATTCAGCTACCCAGTGTTCCGTGAACGCGGTGCCTGTCATAGCGTAGGCATCATGAATCGTGAGGTCGGGACCGGTGCGGTTCAGTACTTCTACGGGCGTGAACTGTAGGTTCCGTACAGCTCACGCGGCTCGCCCGCGTACTGGCCGCTTCACCGGCTCGCGGCTTCTCAGGCCGGCCGCGGCTTCGCCGGCCCCACCGAACGTCAGAAGAGCTGCCGCACGTGGATGCTGACGAGCCAGAGGAGCAGGAACAGTCCGGCGATCCCAATGATGAGACCCGTGATCGCCGTTCCGCGGCCGGTGACACGTTGCCCTTGCAATGCTTGTGCGCGCGCCACTCCGATGCCGCTGAAGATGATGGCGAGGATGCTGATGATCGCGAACGGGTTGATCAGCAACGAAATCAGCGCAAGCACAAGGCCCACATAGGCCATCACGTTGTTGCGTCGGATCTCCCAGTCGCGCTGCGACCGTGTGAGATTTTGGGCCGACGGTGCCGGTCGCGTGAAGCTTGCCATTGGAATGTACTCAGCCATCGACGGCGGTGCAATTGCCGTCGGTGGGGTCGCCCGATGCGCGGCGGTACTGACGTGTTCCGTCCAGGCGTCGCCATCCCACCAACGCAGATTGCCGCTGTTCGACGGATCGGGGTACCAGCCCGGGGCGGGCAACCAGGCTGTGCCCGCTGCGGTCATCACATACTCCATTCAAGAGGAATCCTCAGTTATGAACGAGTATATGGGTCATGACATTGCCGATGCTGGCCCCCAGGCGGGGGCGGACGGGCGGGTGCGCGCGCGCCGCGCGCGCGCCACGCGCGCGCCGCGCGCACGTACGCGCGTGCTGGCGCACACCCACGCATCCGCGACCCACCGTGAGGTGCGGACATTTGTCGCTCTTCGGTACCCCGAAGCGACATAAGCCCGCACCTCAGCGACAGGCCGGCGACGACGCTCAGTTGCACGCGACCACGGGCACGATAGATGTGAGTAGTCCGACGGTTGCGAACGGGTCCGGCAGTCTGCTGGGGATGTAGGCAACGGTGAACCCGAGCCCGCGCGACTCATCCTCGTTCCAGGCAGCGCCGACGCCCGGCCCGGCACCGCCACCCGAGAGAACGTCAAGAGTCGTGATCTGTTTCGCCAGGAGCCCGGACTCACGATTAATGACCCCGGTCACCAATGTGTGCAGGAGCTCACGCTCGGTGTGCGCCGCGGGGAAGGCGAGCGTCGGCTATGCCTCGAGCATTTCTCTCCCATCCGTGCAATAGTTGCCGATCTGCCACAGATGGTCCATGACGGTCAGCCGTGCGACGCCCGCGGGTTCGGCATCCGCATGTCCAAGCCCGCACCCGATCCCTCCTACTGCAGCGCCGCGAACACCGTGCCGTTGCCGAATGTCGCCACCCCTCCGGTGACGGATGTCGGCACCTTGAACACGATCACACCACTCGCCTGCTGACCGGCGCCGAGCGTGACGCTCGGCATCTCCGGGGTCGCCTGATAGGTGATCGAGTCGCGGGAGTAGACGCTTCCGCTCTGATCGGTGAAGCTTGCGTCGTACGCGGTTGTTCCCGCATCGACACCGGCATCCGTTGCCTGCACATTGACCACGAATGCGACGTACTTCATGCCGGGACCGGGCGCGCTGTACTGGTCGTACCCGGTCCAATTGGCGTCGTAACCCGTCACCCACTCGGTGTAGGTGACCTTTGTGCCGTCCAGGCGGTTGGTGCTCTGCATCGGCACATGCGTGCCGACCGGAACCGGGTTGTCGGCGCTTTGACCCTGCGTCGCTTTCTTTGCGGCGGCGGCCGCGAGTTCATCCGCAGTCTTCTGGGTGGCGTCGGCAGCTGCAGTGTCGCCATTGCGGCACTCGGTCTGGGCAAGCCCGCTCAGATACTTGAATTGGCAGGCCTCCGCGATTGCGTGGAGTTTCTTCGCTGCCTTGTACTCTTTCTCGGCCGACACAGCCTTGACGGCGTCGCCGGAGCGACAATCGGCCCGCGCCTGTGGCGCTGTGTACGTCGCGTGGCATTTGGCGGCCGCCGCTTTGGCGAGCTGTGGCGCGACCGCCACATTGAATACCACCGACACGGCCATGGCGACGATGGCCAACACGATGACCCCACTCGCAATGTACGAGGTGATGCGCGCCGGCTTCGGCCACGCGGTGAACTTTGCCCAGATCTTTTTCATGATGTCTCCTTCTATTTCTTCTTATTGACGCCCGCCATCTGGCGGGCGAATGGTCGTGGCACATGCCGTGCTGAGGTGCGGACTTTTGTCGCTCCAGCTCGCGGGCAAGCGACAAATGTCCGCACGTCAGCGGAGGCCCGCGGATGCTGCGCTACGCCTCGAGTGCACGAGTCGCGGCATCCACTCGGGTTGTGTCGGCGCTCGCCTGATGCAGGTGGGCGCGGGCGGCATCCACCGGGGCTGTGTTCTGCTGCTCCCACGCCAGGGTCCGTTCGGCCTGCGTAACCGCCTGCGAACGCAGGGCCCGCATCTGGTCGGCGTGCAGCGCTGCCTGCCGGACGGCGATGGCGAACTGGCGCACCCGCTGTCCGTCATCCGGGTTGCAGGTGATCAGTGTCGCGAACAAGTCACTGGCGATCAGCAAGTAGAGCTCACGGGTGTCGTGCATGTTCGTCTTCTTGGCCACACCGCCGACGATCGCGCCGACCGGCCCGAAGAGGATCCCACCCGCGGCGATGCGCGTGAGTGTCGAGCGGCTGCTTGTCGCGAGATTGCCAGCCGTGTCGACCGTCGCGTTGACTGCGGCAGTGAGCGGGAACGTGCCCTGCGGCACCTGGATGTCGGTTTGCGTGACGTTGGCGGAACCATCCTTGCCGCGGTATTGCGTGACGGCGGCGCTGCCCAGCGTGTGTGCGGATGCGAGAGCCTTCTCGGCTGCCTTGAGACGCGATGCACGCGAGCGCGTTTCGGCGTCGAGTGCCTTCTGCGTTCGCGCGACATTCGCACGGTATTCGACGACGGCGTCGTGCTGCTCGCGTTCGGCCGGCGACATGGCGGCGATGCGGGCATTCTCGCGCCGGCGCATCCGCCACCAGATGATGAGGGTGGTCACGCCGGCCGCGAGCACGAGGAGAACGACGATCACGCCAACGATTGCGCCGGCCGCGCTCGTGGATGCTTCGTTCGACGATGTTGCGCTCGCGGAGGCGGCACTCGTGGGCGTCGCGCTGGTGAAAGTCGCGGCGCTGAGCCGCGCCATTGCCGCGAGAGAATTCAGGAACAGGTTCGGATCTGGCATGGTGTTGCATTCCTTGATGCAGGGCCCTGTTCTATGGGCCGGGAGTTGGTCGCGAGGTGCCGTGCGGCATCCGCCGGGTGGCGAACGTTCCAGACTGCAGGGAGCCACTGACATTCGTACGAACTGCGGATGCTCGCGGGCACTCATGCGCGAGTCGCGCGCCTCCTGGCCGCCCGCGCCGGCTTTGCGTTCCCTGCGGGAGGCCCGGGGCGGCACCCATGGCATTCATTGCGCGCAAAATGCTGGATTGATGAATCAAAAAAGCATTTTGCGCACAATGAATATCGGGGGTCGGGGGT
>Ga0208357_1002472_pt1 | contig 12208 bp, 11 predicted proteins | sample NGESurdeep092012_6_FD_184487 | JGI IMG/M metagenome (GOLD analysis project Ga0208357, IMG submission 184487) | Arctic peat soil microbial communities from Barrow, Alaska - NGEE Surface sample F52-2 deep-092012 (SPAdes) | ecosystem: Environmental > Terrestrial > Soil > Wetlands > Peat ... | reverse complement strand
CGCTATTACAATCCGTTTCTTTGCCGGTTCATCAACCCCGATCCAACGGGCTTCTCCGGCGGATTGAATTTTTACGCTTACGCCAATGGGAATCCTGCCAGCTTGCTTGATCCGTTCGGATTGGGGGTATGGACTTCAGTTTTTGGCGGTTTAAGGATGGTAGGCGGAGGAATTGAGGCAACTGTGGGCTTTACATTCGCGGGAGTCACGGCGGAAACTCTCGTTGGCGGAGCCGCAGGAGTTGCAGTCGGCCTTCATGGAGTGGATTCTTTTCAGACTGGCTTTAGGCAAATGATTTCAGGTCAGCAAGCAACCTCTTTGACTTCATCCGGTTTGCAAGCTGCAGGAATGTCGCCAACCGCCGCAAATCTTACGGACGCGGGAATCAGCATAGTAGGCACGGCTGGCACGTCAATTTTTGGAGCAACCTCGGTCTCTGGCCCATTGGTTCAATTGACCGATAGTGCAGGTGGAGCAGGGATAAATAATTCTGGAACCCTCATTGGCGAAGGCGGAATTTATGCAGGCCCATTGGACAATGCCGGAGCAAGTGGCTTTAGTGTTCCTTGGAATACAGGGTTATTGCCCTCAAGTTATCAAGCAGCCGTCCCAATTCCTGCTGTGGCAGAGGGAGCTTTTTCAGGCGTGCAACCAACCGGCTTAATCACAGGCTGGCAAGCACTAACAGGACAGGTTTATACGCAAGGGGGAGTTTTAGATTTAACTACTGGCGTTTTTACCCAAACTGGAGTAAACATAGGGCAAGCTGCCTTTTATGGATTAGATGCATTATCCGTGAACGGTGCTGCGGTTATTGGGACGGCAGCATCGCCCAACACTGGAACGGCAGCGTCGTCCAGCACCGGCAAATGAGCATGAAAATTAAGCCAATCAAAATAATTGTTGTTGTATATGGCAGCGGAGTGTTCATCGGACTGGCGTTGGCCATAGCAGGAATCATTTTGAAGTTTCATGCTTTAATGATAAGTGGGTTTGTTTTCTTCTTCGCAGGATGTGCAATTGGTTCTATACCTTTGGTTGGTTCTTGTTTGTATTTATTATGGAAAAAGATGCGGTTCGTATTTAAGCAAAAACCGTAACAAAAATTTGCGGTATGGCAAAAATTCAAACTTGCGAGGGTGATTTATTAGACCAACAAGTTGATGTCATTGTAAATTCTTGGAATCGAAATATATTTCCGTGGTGGTTGTTATTGCCGCAAGGTGTTTCTGGAGCTATCAAACGTCGCGCTGGTGTCGCCCCTTTTCGTGAATTGGCAAGAATGGGACTTATCCCCCTCGGCGGAGCAGTCGTTACAACAGCAGGAAATTTATCTTTCAAAGCAATTATTCATGTGGCCGGAATTAGTTTGTTTTGGCGTTCATCTGAACGGGCGATTCGCGATAGTGTATGCAATGCCCTAAAAATTGCTTCCGCCAAAGGTTATCGTTCCATAGCCTTCCCGATTATTGGATCAGGAACAGGCGGATATAACACGGACAAAGCACTCGCAATCATGCGACAAGAAATCGAAAACAGTCCGTATGAAGGAGAAGTTCGTATCGTGCGTTTTACTCGGCAATCACAAAAATAGAAAATGCAACCGACCGAAGTTTTTCGTTTGCTCACGCGTCAAATGTCCCATCGCGTAATTTTTTTCCAAATTTTGTCCCTAGTTTTTATGCTGTATTCGATTATGGCGTTATTTACATGGCATAGTTTTTCGTGGGCAATCACCGCCTTTTTAACTTCTTCCTTATTGACGGTGAGTTGGGTTTTAATACGGCAGAAATGTATTAACGCTTGGAAAGTTTCCAATAATCCACAAATTGTTTATTGGGCACATTCAAGCGAATTTTCACGCATATTGTCTCGGCGGCTTGCGTTTTATGGAATGAGAGATTACAAAATTCTCACGCTACATCTTCGTGACGGCCATCAAAGCGAGTTCCATCTTCCGCCGAATGACGTGCGTAAATTCACTGCTTGGTTAAGCGAGCGAAATCCATCAGTGAAATGGGATGCTTATTACAATCCTGACCCAACAACCTAATGTCCGCAAAAAGCGAAACATTGCTCCGGGAAATTCTGGAACGGCGTTTTTTCCAGCACGTTGAGTCGTTAGGGTTCATCCGTGATGATCGGCAGCAGCCGGGCTTAACTTGCTTCCGGCGCAAGACGGATGCCGTCATGCAAATTTTCGCCGTATCATGGACGACGCGCGGGCGTCCGGGCTTTTTTATTCAGTTCACAGAAGCACCGTTGGGCGGCATTGATTATTGCGGAAGACACCTTTCCGCCGAAGATATTTTCCCCGGCAATTTTGCATTGCTGCGTGGCTGGCTAATTCCGAGACGCGGCAAAAGATGGTTTCATCTGGATTTACCTTTTTGGTATCGTTTGCTTTTAAGACAGCGGGATATTTCTGACAAGCTGGTTGAACGATTGCTGGATTTATTTCCTGAAATTATCGCATGGTGGAACGATAAAACCAAAGGAGAACATTTGATGATTCTCCCCCCAGCGCCGCCGTCGCCGATGCCCGACCATGCTCCAGTATTTGGCTGTCCGGTAAAGCCCTCGCTTTTGCAGAAATTTTTTGCTCAAACGCACGTTTGGATAATCATCTTTTTGGGAACAGCAGTTTGCATTGATTTATCTCTGGCGATTCAAGCCCCCGATTTGCCACAAATGTTCACTTTGGTTTTCGGCGGTGCAATTGTCGGCTTAATTGCATCTTGGATATTTTCCAAAATTTTGTGGCATATTCGCGTTTGGATAAATGGCGGCCCATTCCACAAAGGCGATCTTGTCCAAGTAATTGCGGGCGTTCACGCTGGAAAAATTGTGACTGTGTATGAGGAATGGACTTCTCGAAGCCAAGTCCGCATTGATTTAGGTGAACAGGAATGGAAAGAAGTGAAAGACGTTTTTTCCTATGTTCAGCTTTGCAAAGTGAAACAAGCCAAACCAACGACTTTGCCATTCGCATGAGCAAGCAATACCGAGCAGACCTGCCCGCGTGGATTTTGATTGGCGCACTTTCAAATTTTCCGTGGCTGATTGTTTGGGGAGATGCGGGACTTGGCATTCATCTCACAGATTTGTTGATTGCAATTGTCGCAACCGGCTTTGGTCTCGCGTGGCTAGTCAGCTTCCGAATCGTAATCACACCCACAGAGTTAATTTTTCGCAGCTTGTTCCGAGGTAAACGGAGCATCAAATACAACGAAATTAAAAAAGTGCGGCTTGCGTGGAATTTCCGCCAAGCAATATGGCCACCGATGCAATTGATCGTCGAACCGCGTGAAGGTAAAAAGATGAAAGAACTAGCCATCAACGCAAAAGTTTTTTCAAGAGTGGCCATTAACGCCGTTCTTGATTTAGGCGCGCGAGTTGCAGAAGCAGACGACGACGGACTTCGAGACGGGATTATTTTGAAAACATTGCGAGATCGAAAACAACGCAAGGAGATGTGATTGGCATTAACAACTTGCCAACACCAATAAGGTAACTCAACGGCTTGATGGTGCGGCATAACAATTTCTAAAGTGGAAAAACTCCGTATCGCGATTTTTAGTTGCCAACGCTGGACAATACCTTATTTTCCTAACGCAATGAAGATGCTGATCGCCGCAATTTTTTTCATGGTTTCTTCTGCGTCACTTTTGGCGCAGGGAAAAATTGGCGGCGGTTCTGTAATTTCACAACTTGCATGGTTTGACAGTGTTCCGCAGGCTTTACCAAGTTCAGCAATCCTTGATACATCCAACTGGTTGCCACCATCTCAACGCGCGCCTTCCACATCCGATGATTTATCGCTCATCGAAGGCTCCCGTCAAAGAACTACACTGATTAATTCACCGTTGACGCCGGTGCCTCCACCGACACCGCTGACAGACTCATCATCTGGAATTGCGCCGGTTTTTCAGACATCATCGCTCACGATACAAGCCGTGCCTGAACCAAGTTCTTTTGCATTATTGGCCGTCGGATTATTGATCGGCGCGGCAATTTTTCGCCGTTCTCGGCTTCAAGCCTAATTCTAAACGTCATTTCCCGACACAAAAGAAGCCCGCTCCTTTCAGTGGTAAATTGGTAGCAAGCGCGATTGCTGGTGACCGGTTAGGACGATTGTGACTTTACATTTTGATGCCATTGGATTGTGAGTGGAGAACATTTCGCTTATATGACCGACTGAATTTTTGCATTTCAGAAATTTCCCTTTGGACATTTTTGACCAACACCGACTGCGACGGTGTTTCCTCCGATTCGTTGATTGCTTCCGAAATTTCCTTTTTGACTAAATCCGTCGCCGAAGGCCGGTGCGACGATTTGCGGACGGCATTGAGCAGTTCGCGTTTATCATCCGTGTAAATCGTCAGGGCGTCTTTGAACCGGCTGGCCGAGACATAAAATTGCTCGCGCCCAGCGGCGCGGAATGATTCGGAACTTTCGGCTACAAATACGCAATCCACGCCTTTGCTCTGCGAACTGTAGGACGTGAGGCAATAGCCGTGCGTCAGGTTGCCGTAATCTTTTGAAACCACCCAGCCATTTGCCAGTTTGATGTCGCCGTCTTTGGTGAATCCTTTCACCTGTTTCAAATCGCCGTTGTTGAGCCGCCGCTTGTCGTTGGTGAAACCGTTTTGCGTGATCCGAATCATGTCACCGGCAGCGAGAGCGATTTTTCGGGATTCATAAATTTGGAAATGCGCGGACTGATTCAACGGAACAAAAGCGGTTTCGCCATTCATTCGCTCGACCGAAACCCCATGCTTATCGCGCTCTTTGACCGTGACCCGCTCACCACGCCGGAAGCCGGGGACGTTTTGATGAAACTGAATCACCATGCCGGATTGATAATTCCTGGCATCGGCGCGTTGCGCTTGAGTCCATTGCAAATTTTTGAGTTGAACCAGTTCGCGCTCATCCGCTCCGAGTTTTTTTGCGGTTTTCAGTTTCGCGCGAATTTCCCGCGTCACCCGCTCGCCTTCGGCGTGTGTCGGCGAAATGACCAGTGCCGACTTGCCCGCTTTCACCGCCGCAGCGTAATCCGTTGCCAACGCTTCATGCCGTTGATCGGCATCCATTTCCCGCAACATTCCGAGCTTATCCAATCGCTTGAAAGCACTTTCAAGATTTCCTGCCCGCAGATCAGCGACCACGGACTTGTGGGCATCGGCCTTTTGCCGCCAGATTTCTTTCAGTTCGGCGGCGGGCAGGCTGGCGTGTTTTTCCAAGATGCGAAGCGCGTCCCCCCGTTCAACCGCGCGATGTTGCGCCGTGTCGCCGGAAAGAATAATCCGGCAGTTTTCCTTTTCGGCGAGATCCGCCACGCGCGCGAGTGTGCGGACACTCAAAAGCCCGGCCTCATCAATCCAAATCACCTGCCCGCGCACCTGCGCTTGCAGTTTGGGATTTTGCAGCAATGCCTCGACGGTCTCGGCATTGGCAAATCCGGCGTCCGAGCGGAGAACGCCGCGTGACGCTTCCGCCGATGGCGCGAAAGTAAAAACTTTCGCGCCACTGGATTCAATCGCGGCCACGGCCTCGCGCATCATGGTTGTCTTGCCCGTGCCAGCGCCGCCGCGAATGGCCGTAACGCGCTCCGTGCTTTGCAGGACGTGCCGGACGGCGTTGCGTTGCTCATCGGAAAGTTTTGGGTTTTGAAACTGGTATTTGACCGACCCGAACGGTTTGAATTTTCCACGGCCATCTTGGACGAAATCAATCAGCCGTTTTTCTTCCGCCAGCACATTCTTTGTCGTGAGCCATTGCCGACCGTCCACGTTTTCCTTAATCAGTTCATCGCGCAAAAGTTGGCGTTTGGTTTGTGCCACGTCCACATCGCCCATGCCGAAGCGGAGCGCGTGCCGGAGCAGTTCCTTGTCGGTGACGATGGAGGCGCGTTCATAGCAATGCTGCATGGCGAAATCCATCGCCTTCATTTCCGAAATTTTTGGCGTGGCAGAAATTTGATTGCGGAGGCCGTCTTGGATGCTCGCCCGTTCATCGGCTGAAATGCGCTTGTCCCATAGTTCGCGCAATTCCGGCTTGGAAAACTGTTTTTGCTTTCGTTCGCGGGTAAGTGCCGCCAATCCGTCTTTTCCTTTGGCCGACGTAATGCCCAATTCCTTCGCCTTTTGTTCGACCTGCTCCGTGCGCTTGGAAAACTCATCCAGCACCCGTTGCGGGACACCGGCAATTTCCCATCCTTTGGCCGTGCGTTCAATTCGATAGCCCAAATCGTTCAGTTGCTTGGAAAACCGTGCATGAAAGGCCGTTTCAAAATATGGCGCATCGGCCTTCAAATCCCGGAACTGCCCGGCCTTCCATTTCTTTTCCTCATCGTCCCAAGTCGTGTTGAAGGCGTAGCAATGCGAGTGCAAATGCGGATCAGGAACACTATTGACCGGACGCGCTGTAAAATGCACGAACTCCGCCCAAACCATATTGCCCGTTTGACGATTTTCGTTCGCGCCATTTTTTCGCACCCGCGTTTTGATTTCCGATTCAATCTCGCGCATGGTTTGATTCACCGACATTTTGAACGCACCTAAAATTCGTTCATCCTTCGTAAATTCATAAGCGACCGAAACCGATTTTGGACAATGGAAACTGAAATCGTAGCCGACCGTCCGATTGCTTTTGTTCCGTTGCGTCAGCCGTTCTTTTGTCCCCGGTTTTTCGTTGTCGCAGAGAGATTCAAAAGCTGCTGTCGTCACCGCGCCTGACAATCCCAATTTCTCCGCTGCCAGCCCGTTCCAATCGCCGCTGACTTCCTGCCCTTCACTGTAATAATCTTCGCGCTTCAAAGATTCAGTGAAGTATTCTTTCGCATTTCGGCTGGCAATCACTCTTAACATAGAGGCCACTTTAACCGGAATTTTCTCCTCGTCATCCCCTTGAAGGAACTATTCGCACTAATCCCGTCATAATCCTTCCACTACTCGGTAAGCTAAATCGCTTCAATGGTTTTATCTTCATGGCAACGGTAACACACAGCTATGAAGACCATTTCAAACACCAATAATTCCGTCAGACATCTTCCCTTAGCACAGCTAGAGGGACTCGCCGCACGGCGCGGCGTTGCGCAAATTTTCCGCAAAATTTGCGCAAACGTCTGACGGAATTATTGGCGCAGAAAAAACCGTAACAAATATGAATTTACAATTAGCAGCCGAAAACGAAAGTCCGCGCAGAACGCGCAGCAAATTGGAATCGCATCGTGAAGTCATTTTCACGTTGCGCCGCAAGCATTGGACTTACAAACAAATTGCCGCATGGCTTAATGCGCGCGGCGTCCAAACGACGCTCACGTCTGTTTATCGTTTTTGCGAGCGGGCAATCGCCCGCCGGCCACGCAACAGCAGCCCGCTTGAAATTGAACAGGCCGCACCGATTTTCACTCCAACACCGCAACCAACAACAAACAAAACAACGAACCAACATCGGTTCAACCTCGAAATATGAAAACAACAAAACATCGCCTGATACTGCCCATTCAGGCCAAAGGAAACGTGGGCAAAAGCATCGAAGCCACCGCCCGCGCGTGCTGGCTTAACCAACGCGGCATCCAGTGGCAGGGATTTGATCTGGACGGCGACAACCGCACCTTGTCCCGATTGTTCCCCGCCCAGGTTAAGCTGACACCCTTGAGCGGCCAAGCGGAAGACTTGGACGAACTCATTTTGATTCTGCGAAAGACGACCGCCAAACCAGTTACGCTGATTGACCCACGGGCGCATCTGGACGCGCAACTGATGAAGGCACTCGCCGCCACGCATTTCTTCGACATCGCCAGCGCACAAAACATCGGCGTCACGCTCATGGTTTTTCCATTCGATGATATGGACGTGATGACCAACCTCGATGCCGTCTGCCAGTTCTGCGGCAAGCAGGTGGATTACGTCATTGTCCGCAACCCGGCGCGGGCATCCCGCAATCGGATGTTCGACAACAGCCCTTTGGAAAAAGAATTGCTCGATTGCGGCGCAGTCACCATCACCGTGCCGGTGCTGTCGGAATTTGTGAAACTCCGGCTCGCCAAACTGGAGGCCGAGCAGCAGCGCGGCATTCCGTTCAATGAAGCCATCGGCAGCGACACCCTCGGTTTGGACATCATGGCTCGCGGCGTGTTGCAAGACTGGCTCGCCACCATGTTCAATCAATATGACCAGATCGCCGGAAAACTTTTGCCAGCCGTCGAAGCGGCGGGTATAAAACCCAAGATTGTGCCGCCCATCGGCGAACCGTTTTCAGCCAAACGCGGCGCGAAAGTGAATCTCACCAACTAAAAAGGAGCGTTATGGCCGAATCAGATTTATTTGAAGAAATGCTCGCCACTTATCCCGCTGAAAAGCGGGAGCTGGCGCGGAAGGTTTATCAGCGTTTTGCGGACGGCGACAGCACGCAGTTTTTTACCCAGCTTTTGCTCGTGCTGGACGTGTATGCCCGATATGTCGAGCGCATCCCCAAGGCCGCAGTTGAGGCCAATCAGGATTCATTTGCCATCTTGCAGGACACGCGCGAAGAAATCGGCATGATTGCCAAGACGATTGAAGCCCGCGATTTGAACATCACCAATTCAGCCGCCAAGACGGACGAGCTTTGCAAAATCACGCAGGCCAAGTGCAACGAGACGATTGCCAGCATTGAATTGATGGTGAAAAATATCGGCGCACAGATGGACACCAAGGCCATCGTGCAGGGAATCAAAAACGCGGTTGAATCGGGCATCAACAAGGAAATCATCGCGCCGTTCCTGAAACGCACGGAAGAACTGGCAAAGCAGGTTGTCCCCACGCTTGCAAAAGTCGAGGCGGCCAGCAGCGCGGCGAGCCATTCATGGGGACAGCGGATTTGGAGCGCGGCCATGTGGCACGGAATCACCGCCGGAGTTTTGGTTGCGCTGGCAATAGGAGTTGTCATGTATGACAAATTCAGCAGTTACTACGAACGCAAGACCGCCGAACAAATCGCCTATGCCGAGCGGGTGATGAATTACAATCAAGCGGCGTTCCGGCAACTGGCAGTCGCCCAAGTGCCGGTCAAAGTGTTGCGGACGGAAAACAACGGCGTCATCAATTCACAAAGTTTCGCTTTGGAAATTGAAAACGCAGACTCGGTAGAAACGCGCGTGGAAAACGGACAGACCAACGGCTACATTTATTTTTCCAGCAATCTCACGGAAAAAATGATCCAGCAGATTCAAACCGAATTGCAAAAGTTCAAAGGCACGACGAATTAAAAAAGATGCCTTTCGGCTTCGTGAATTCCGCCGCGATTATATTGCGCCGTTGCGCTTGGCAAGGATGCTACGGATCGGCTCAAACAAAAACTCGCCGCTTCCGTTCCTCGCTTGCCAATGCTCACGTCGCAAGTTGCGGCTGGTTAGGAATTCACGAAGTGAATCATTAAGCCTTTGTTTGTGTGTCGTGAAATTATATTGTGTGACCGTGAAAGCGGCGAGTTTCAAAGCATTGAAAAAACAGGAGGCGGATAGTCGCATGGTGAATTTGCGAGCCGTTCGCCGCAGTCCAATGAATCTGCCAATTGACTTTCGGTTGATTGAAGGACACCAGCGCGACGAGGATAGCGACACGAAAACTGCCAAGCCTTGAAATCTTGTATGAGTCATCTAAAACCATTTCACCGGAACGTCAGGGGTTTTATAGATCGAACCAATTCGGGATATAGCCAGTGGGCCTACATCGTTGACAGGGCGTATGCAAATAGTCCCGAACATTATATCCGGGCATTCCTTTTGATTCAAAGCGACCTGCAAAGGCTCTTTGAATTTATCGAGCCGGCAGACGACAATTTAATTGCTTACTCGTATCGCATTCACGAATTATTCATGCGGACTTGCTTTGAAGTGGAGGCGAATTTTAAGGCAATTCTCAAAGAGAACATTTTCAACCCGACTAAAAAAGATGGTTCTTCAAGGCCAGAAAAAGATTGGAATATCCACGATTACAAAAAGGTGAATACAACTCACCATTTGTCCTCTTACAAGGTTTTCATTCCGATTTGGGGCGGAGCAAAATCATGTTTTGAGCCATTTAAGCAGTGGAGTGGTGCGGCAGAATTGACATGGTATCAGGCTTACAATGCGAGCAAACACGACAGAATGAATGAGTTTAAGAAGGCCAATTTTGAAAATATGTTGAACTCGGTCACTGGATTGTTCGTTTTGCTTTCGTCGCAGTTCGGGACGCAAGATTTTTCACCCGGCAGCACATCGTTGTCCGTGAATACGGACAGTTATTATTCCACGTCTCCGGGGTTGGGCGATTTTTTTCATATCCAATTTCCAAGTGACTGGCGAGACGATGAAAAATACGATTTCAATTGGGCTGAATTGAAAACGCAAGCGGATCGGTTGCAAAAAATTGACTATGACCGAATATAAAGCGCATCAGATTAAAACAGGAGTGACAGGCAGACAAATCTGCCTCTGGATGAAAGTGTGTAGTAAAACGTGTAGTAAAAGTAGTAAAAGAGTAGTGGCGGAGTAAGCGTGGATTTTGACGAATTAGCTTGATTCTAAAGGTGGAAATGCTATATTTTCTCTCGAAATTGCTAGGTAAAAGTCTCCGAGTCCTTCCTCTGGAGCCATTTTTCAATTCATCGCGGGCGCAGCAATTCCTTTGTCAAACCATCCGTCGTATGTTCTTTCGCCTCAATTGCCGGCTCAAGTTTCAAGGCGCGGACCGCCCTGCTCGTTTCCGGGCCGATGGACGCAATTTTCATTTGCGGAAATTGCTTCATCAGCTTCGGCAAATCAAACCGCGCATGGAAAAACTCCACGGTCGAGCCGCTCGTGAACGTGATCCAGTCCGCGCCGCGCGCCAGAAAATTTTCCGCCGCGCCGGAAAAATCCTCCGTCTCGGCGACGGTTTTGTAGAGGCCGATGTCGTCCACGATCGCTCCCATTTCTTCAAGCGCGTCCGGCAGCTCGCGATTGGCATTTTCGGCGCGCAGCAGGCAGATTTTTGTATTTTCAATGCTGCCTTGCTTCACGAACACCCCGGCGATTTTGCGCCCGATGAATTCCTCCGGCATCAAGTCCACCTGCAAATGGAGTTCGCGCAATTTCGCGGCGGTCGCCGGGCCGACGGCGGCAATTTTCGCGCCGCCGATGTCTCGCAAATCGTGAAAGCGCCGGAAAAAATATTCAAAGAACGCCGTCACGCCGTTCACGCTCGTGAACACCAGCCAGTCATAGGAATTCAACGTGAGCAGCGCGTCAATCAGCGCATCCTTATTGTCGGGGTCAACGACCTTGACCGCCGGAATTTCCAAAACATCCGCGCCGTGCCCGGAAAGTTTTCTGGAAAATTTCGCGATCTGCATGCGCGAGCGAGTGACGACGATGCGTTTTCCGAACAGCGGGAGATTTTCAAACCAGTTCAGTTTCCCGCGAAGTTTCACCACGTCGCCGACCACGGTGAGCGCGGGCGGCGAAATATTTTTTCCCACCGCCAGTTTGGCAATCGTCGCGAGAGTGCCGGAAACGGATTTCTGTTTTCCGAGCGTGCCGGATTTGACGATTGCGACGGGCGTTTCCGGCGGCATCCCATGCGCGATGAGCGACTTCGTCCAGTCGCCGAGATTTTCCGCGCCCATGAGCACGACTTTTGTTCCGGGGATTTTTGCAATCTGTTCGTAGCTTAAATTTGTTTTCGCATCGTCGGAATTTTCATGTCCGGTGAAAACGGTGAAGCTGGAGCAATGGCCGCGGTGCGTGAGCGGAATGCCCGCGTAATTCGGCGCGGCGACAATCGAAGAAACCCCCGGCACGACTTCAAAATGGATTTTCGCCGCCGCCAGCGCTTCCGCCTCCTCGCCGCCGCGGCCAAAAATATACGGATCGCCGCCCTTGAGCCGCACGACGATTTTCCCTTCGCGCGCTTTTGCAATCATCAAGTCATTGATCTGTTCCTGCGAAAAATCCGTGCGTTTGCCGCGCGAAATGATTTCCGCACCCTCTCGCGCGAGCCGGAGCAACGCCGGATTCACGAGCAGATCGTAAATGACCGCGTCCGCGCGCCGGAGCAATTCCGCGCCGCGCAATGTGAGCAGTCCCGCGTCGCCCGGCCCGGCGCCGACGAGATAAACCGCGCCTTTTGATTTCATCCGGAGAAATTCTAGCGGACAAATTGCGCGGGCGCAAAGCGTTTGAAGTTTCAATGGTGGGGCG
>Ga0208357_1002470_pt1 | contig 12211 bp, 14 predicted proteins | sample NGESurdeep092012_6_FD_184487 | JGI IMG/M metagenome (GOLD analysis project Ga0208357, IMG submission 184487) | Arctic peat soil microbial communities from Barrow, Alaska - NGEE Surface sample F52-2 deep-092012 (SPAdes) | ecosystem: Environmental > Terrestrial > Soil > Wetlands > Peat ... | reverse complement strand
CGAGCGGGAGCTGCCGGCGATCCCGTGGAGCAACAACAGCACCGGTCCCTGGCCGCCGCCCCGATAGGCGAGATCGTGGCCGTGGATGGAGACCTGCTGGATGGGGAACTCCTCTGACGGCTTCATCGGCCCATTATGGCTGAGCCGCTCTTCACAGGACAGGGCCAGATGGCCCATCCTGGGACTACCTTGGAACAGGGTGAACCCGACGCAGCGAAGCGATTCGGCTCGATAGGGAGGCCGGTGGCTCATCCAATCCGACGGCCACGAGCCGTTACAGACAGGCGACGACGGGTATGCGGTTGCAATACATCCTGACAAGGGCCAGAACGACCGCCTGGTTGTGCCCGGTGTCACCCTGATCGGGTGGGCACAGGTGACACACCACGGTAATTGCAGTTCCGGTAAGGCTCTGAGGCACTCGCCGACAGGGCCGACCGGCCGCAAACGAGCGGTCCACGTTGATACAGCACGGGGCGCCGTCGGACCGAGCCCCCACATCCGACACCGTAAGTCATGCCCGAATGGATACATAGTGCGACCGGAACCGCGATTATGTGGGTGATCAAAGATCACCGTCGCCCGAAGGGCTCACATAATCCTGGCGGTCTCAACCGGTCGACGCAACGGCCTCGGCGAATGCCTCAGATGGTGTCACACCGCCAAGTGTCCGTCGAGGGCGGCCGTTGAGTTCCCGGGCAACGGCGTTGAGTTGTGCTTGGGAGAAGCCCGAGAGTTCGGTGCTTTTGGGGAAGTACTGACGTAGAAGTCCACGGTACGGTTCGCGTTCGGCCGGCGGATGTCGAATGTCATCGGCTCCTCGAACTCGATCTCGTCGCGGTTGGCTGATGGGTAGGACAGCAGCAGCCGGTCGCCGGCGGGGATCTCGACGCCCGACAGCGTGGCCGGCTCCGTGAGGTACCGGAGGAAGTGCCGCACCGGTGAGGTCCAACGGATGACCTCGTCGGTGGTGTTCACGACGAGCCCCGGGTCGGCCTGAAGCGCCTTCATCTGGTCCGGGTGACGCAGCAGCGCCTCGAGGCCACCAGACAGGGCGAAGGACGTGGTGTCGTGCCCGGCGGTGGCGACGATCACGAAGTACCACAGCGTCGCGTGCCGGTCCATGGGGCAGCCGCCGACCTGCGCATTGGCGATGACCGTCGCCAGGTCGTCGTGCGGGTCGGCCCGACGTTCGGCAGCCATGGCATTGAAGTAGTCCTCGAACTCAGCGATCGTCTTCGTGACCATGGCGAAGGGGTCGCTCAGGTCGCCGAGGTACTCGGGGTCGGCTGCGCCGAAGATCCCCTGGGTGAGCCGAAGCATCGTCGGCTCGTCCTCTTCGGGCACGCCGAAGATGCTCATGATCACCCGGAGCGTATAGGGCACAGCGATGTCCTGGGCGAAGTCGCAGCGGCCGCCCAGGTCCCGGAACCTACCGATGAATTCCTCGGCGATGCTGTCGATGGCGGTCTGGCGCTGAGCGACGGCACGTGGGCGAAACCAGGCGTTGGCGACATTGCGGTGCTCGCTGTGCTCCTCACCGTCCATGTGGATGAGCGTCTTAGGCTCGATGCCCATGGCGCCGAGCATCTCGTACTGCAAGTCTGGGCCCAAAACCGAGTTCCGGGTGTTGAGGAACCGGTCGTTGTGCCTCGACACGGCGAAGACGTCCTCGTAACGGGTGACCGCCCAGAAGGGCGTGTAACCCTCGGCCTCGACCCGCAGTACCGGCGCCTCGCGGCGGAGCTCCCGGGCGACCGAATGCCATGCGTCCTGGTCCGCGTAGGCGACCGGATCGATGAAGATCGAGCCCCGAGGATCCTGACCGGCCACCACACACCTCCCCATGCGACAAGGGAGGAACCTGGTCGGGCCGACTCGCCTGAGAAAGTCGATGCAGTGCTTGACAAGGCTCGGGCCGCTGGTGGTCGTATTGCCGAGCCCCGGTGACCCACATTCTGGAGCGGCTACTCCGGCACCTTCATCGACCTTGACGGCCACCCATGGGAGGTCGCCCACAATCCAGGATGGCGACTGGACGCAGACGGCAGTGCACCTTCCCTGACCGCACTGTGAGAGCCGATGTTGGCAACCCCCCCCGAGCCCAAACCCCGCAATATTCGCGGCTCCGAGCAATCCCGGTCGGGGGGCTGGCCAGGTTGGGGCTCGGCCAGGGGCGAATAAGCCGGCAGTAGCGCGCGGTCCCCGTGATGACTTTGCACAAGGAGAACCGGGTGATTACCGGGCAGGGCCCAGCGAACTCGCTCGGCCCTGTTGCTCAAGGGCCTCGGGTTCGAATCGGATCCGTCACCGCGGGTAACAAAAGATGGGACTTTCGGCCCTTTCCTGGCGCCGTCGCGGCTGTCACAATCATAGTCTCGGACGAGATCCGAGCTTCGCCACAAAGGCGGTGGTGGCGAAGGTGAAAGTGAGCGTTTCTGAAGAGCGGCCCAGGGGGCCGCTCTTCTCATTTCACTGCCCGTTTCGGTCCACCGGCGGTCCTGCTTGACGACAGCACTGAGTAGAGATCGGCTCCGAACCTTCAAGGAAGGTCGGGACCAAGTCCTCTACCGCCGGAGCGTGGCTTAGGTGACGCTGCAAGAGGGCGACCCTGTCCGGTCGCGAAGAGATAAGAGATAGGGGTCCATATGGGCTCGGAGCAGGTATTTAGCGGCGCAGTAATTGGGGCTCAAGTTCCGGGGACATCGCGTCCCGAAGTGCTGCTGGAAGAGCCGGAGGGGGCTGAAGCCAGCGTGATCTGGGGGCTCCTCGAAGACAGCGGCTACAAGGTGTCGTGGTGTCCCGGGCCCGAAGGCCCGCCACCGAGTTGGTGCCCGCTTCTGAGCGGTCATCGCTGCTCGCTGGTCGAATCCGCCGACGTCGTGGTGTCCGCGCTCGGGTTCCACGACTCGTCATGTCGACAAGTGCTCGAGGAACTCGGCCGACTGCACCCTGAAGCGGCAGTGATCGTGCAGACCCCCCCGTCGCAAGCCGTCCAGTGGGAGCCGTTGCTCGAAGGTCACCTGATGCTGCCCATGCCACTCTCGGCGCGTGCTCTTCTCGAGGATGTCGAAGCGGCTCTCAGTTGAGCGTTTTGTCATGGCCGAAAATAGGGTTATAGGAAGCGGTGGTCCGAAGTTGCCGGGCTACGGGTCGGCTACGTCGACCTGATGCACCGCGTCCTGACTGTGGCGGAGACCGTGACCCGAGATGCTAAGGGTCGCCCCGTACATTCCAAGACGACGAAGTCACAAGCGAGCAAGCGGGCTCTGTCCATCCCAAAGGCCCTCGCGGACTTGCTGTCTGAGCACATGGCCCGGGTTGAGTTGAGCGCTGCGAGTCAGGACAGCTTCCTCTTCGAGGCGCCGAACGGAGGACCGCTCAGGTACTCCAACAGGCGAGCGAGGACGTGGCTACCGGCGATAACTTCGACAGGACACGCCGGTGCTGGGTTCCACGATCTGCCCGCACGAACGCCACGGTCCTGGTGATGGAAAAGGTCGACATGAAGACTGCCCAGGTCCGTCTCGGCCACAGCGATGCCCGACTCACACTGGCGCTCTATGCCCAAGCGGTTGAAGCTGCCGACCGTCAAGCGGCTGAAACCCTGGGTCGACAGTTCTTCGGCCTCACCAAAACCAATGCGCGCGATGGACGCGCGATAGCCGACTCACGAGTGCGCGGAAAGCGACAAAAAAGCCGGCTTGACCAGGAGTGGGCGCTGAGGGACTCGAACCCCCGACCTGCTGGTTGTAAGGTCGATACGAGTGGTTGCTCCACGGCGGATTCCGTCGCAGGTCGGTGCGGTGTTCCTGGCCAGAGCTCTCGTCGGGTTCGTGCTTCTAGCGTCTTTGTCCCGAACTGCGACGCGGTGACCCACTTTTGTTGGGACGCCGTGTTGGAATAACGCATCGGTCTCCCCAGGTCGCCAGGGCGAAGGGCGAAGGGGTACTGGCTCATGAATCGAACGAATGTTTCATTTGTGAGAGGCTCTGGTATGATGGGCCCGTGGACTTTTTCCGTCCAGTCGAGGCAGTCATCCCGGGTGCTCAAGGGAAGCTCCTCGCTGTCTTCGCCGAGACCTCGACCGCCCTCAGCGTTCGTACGGCCGCTCGATTGTCGGGGGTGAGTCTCGCTCAGACGTCACGCATCCTTCCCGATCTTGCCACCCTGGGGATTCTCGAAAGCGCTGATGTTCCCCCGTCGACCGTATATCGACTGATCGAAGGGAACGTGGCGGCACGCGCCGTCATGCTGTTGGCGCGGTCGCGCGATCTTGTCCTGGCCGAGCTAGGCGAGGCAGCACGGGCGATGGAACTACCACCCGTCAGCGTCGTCGTGTTCGGATCGCTTGCTCGAGGTGACGCCGGCCCGGATAGCGACGTTGATGTCGTCATTGTTCATAAGAGCGGGATCGAGTCAACGCCGATCTGGTTGGACGGGATCGCAGAGTGGAGCGATCTCGCCCGACGGTTGACCGGCAATGAGGTCGAAGTGGTGGAAGTCGATGAGAAAGATATCGGGACGCGGCTGCGGTCCCGACGCCCAGTGTGGTTGGACATCCGACGAGAGGGCATTGTCATCTTCGGTCGGACGCTGGATGAACTGCAGAACCGCGAGTCAAAGAGGCGCCCCGTTGCCTAAACGGCCACCTCGCACCAAAGCGGTCACGATTGAGCAGGCCAAGCAATACCTGAGCAAGGCGGAGGAATTCTTGGCTTCGGCCAAGGATGATCTCACGCAAGGTCGCAAGATTGCGGCGACGAGCTCCGCTGTGCACGCCGGTATCAACGCCGCTGATGTTGTCACTGCGGTCCGGTCCGGTCTGCGATCGGCCGGTGAGGCGCACAGCCAGGCTGTGGAGTTGCTCCGAGCATCCGGTCCCGATGGGGTGGCGTTGGCCGGAGTCCTCGCTCGGCTCGTGGCCCTCAAGCCGAGGGCGGAGTACGACCCATCTGACATCGCTCTCGGCACCGCCCGTCAGGCCGTCGAGTGGGCGGGCCGCTGCGTGGAGATCGCTCGCCGGGTACTGGCCCCCCACCTATGAGGCCTGCGCGGAGCTCAAAACCTCATCTTCTCACCCGAATCTGGGCATCGTCCCTTGTTCGAGAGGCATCTCCGGGAGTGTCGCACCCGCGTGGTAAATGTGGGTTGCTGGTCGTGAGAGGAGAGAGATGGGCCGTCGAAGTCGTCGTCGTTGCGGGCGGGAGAACAGCCACCCAAAGAGAGTCGCCCGAACCCCCAGCGTGCGGACCCCGGTGTTCGACGAATTTCTGATCTGGCGCGCCGGATCGAACACCATTTCGATGCCGCTCTCGCCCAATTTGCATCCGTGAGTTCCCAAACTCGTGACCACGTCGCTGCGCTCGCATCGTGGTGGGACAACGGAGCCGGCCGCATCGACGGCGTCACCCCTGGGCTGGTCCCCGCGCTCACGTGCTCGTACCTCCGCGGCGAGATCGGGGAAGTGTGGGCCCGTGGATGGCAACCGGCCGATATCCCCCGCATCGTGGGCCGCCATCTGAGCCCGAAGCATGTCCGGGTCGCAGTCGACGCCATCGCCGAGGAAGCCGAGACCTATCGATCCCGCCGTCGGACCCTCCCCACGTGGCTGGAGCAGCTCGACGAGGTCGGCGCCGTCCTCAGATGGGATCCACAAACGGATCATCTGGCGCGCACCGCTCAGGAACTGGACATCGATCTCGCGGGATCACTGCTGGTCGCTTTCGAGGTTCTTGTCATGCTCCATGATCTGCCGAGCGTCCCCGTTCTCTGCCCGCCACCATCGGCCTGGGACCGGTTGCGGCGCTCGATCTGGCTGTGGCATGGCGGAACCAGACGGGATCGGGAAAATCCCGTCCTCTGGAGCGGATCCGAGCCCTGCTCGCCAAAGCCGAGTCCACGGAGTTCGATGAGGAGGCCGAAGCACTCACAGCCAAAGCCCAGGAGCTCATGACGCGCCATTCGATCGACGCAGCTCTGTTGGCGGCCCATGCCGCGGGCAGGCGAGCCCGAGAAGAGCCGGTGGCGAGACGGATCGGGGTGGACGACCCGTACGCACAGGCGAAAGCATTCCTCTTGGCCCAAATCGCTGAGGCCGCTGCGTGCAGGGTGGTGTGGAGCAAATCATTCGGCTTTTCGACAGTGTTCGGATTCGAAGGGGAGCTGGCGTCCGTGGAGCTTCTCTACACGTCGTTATTGCTTCAGGCCAGGACAGCGATGGTTCGCTCGGGGGAGCTCGGTCGACGGGCAAAGAGTCGTTCGTTTCGACAGTCATTTCTCGTTGGATTCGCCTCTCGTATCGGGCATCGGTTGAAGGAGTCGGCCGACGTCGCCACTTCGGACGCTCTGCAGGAGCACGGAGGCCAGCTGCTCCCTGTCTTGGCCGACCGTTCGCGAGCGGTAGACGAGGTCCGGAACGGAGCGTTCCGGATTCCGAGGGGTTCGAGCTGTCCGCGCCCGACTCTTCGGGCTGGGCCGTCGGTCAGGCGGCTGCCGATCTGGCTGTCATCGCACGCGGACCGATCCTTGAGGACAAGGCGACAGCCTGATCAGGGGGCAACACGGATACAGTCGTCATTCGCACTGTGTGTTGTGTGTGTGGGGGTGGGCGCTGAGGGATTCGAACCCCCGACCTGCTGGTTGTAAGGCCGATCAAGCCAGGAGCAGCACGGGGCAGTTCGTCGCAGCTCGGTGCGTTGTCCCAGGTCAAACGCGCTGTGGCGTTGGTAGCTGGAGCATCATTGCGACGAACGACGACGTACTGACCCCCAATTGTTGGGACGCGTGTTGGGATGAAACGCCGCTCTCAGGGAATGCGACACCACATCCCATTCCTGCAGTGCCCGGGGGTGGATACAGTCGAGCCCGCACGTCGAAGAGAGCATCATCTTGCAAAACAAACCAACGCGGGGAGCCCAACTCCTCTACCTGCACCTTCGCAAATTGCCGCACCAAGAGCGGCGTGTTCGACTGACCACAGCTGCCCGCTATTCTTGTAGGACGTGCACCAGGGAATGGCCACGGAGATCACCTCTAGGTCGACAACGATGGCGGAGACATTTCGGTCGAGGTCGCTCAGGCTTGCTGTAGACACACGTATTCGGAACTCGCAGATGTGCGCGAACCGCTCAGACTGCCGCTCATCCACTCAAGTTTGAATCAGCGTGAATCGGTGACGTAGGTCACAGACCGGTGCCTGACGGCGAGGACACGATCAACGCGCTCGTCGCCGTCGACTTGGTAGATGATCCGGTAAGCACCGACACGAAGCGACCGCAGTTCGCGTAGGCGCCCTCGAAGTGCGTGACCTGCATCGGGTTCGCGTTCGAGGAGCCCGAGCGCCTTGACGACGGCGTCGGACAACGGCCAGTCGAGATCGACGATCTCCTTAGGGACGCGCCGGGCGAGCTCGACCCGGCTCACCTACCGGTGTCGGCCGTCGAGCTCTCGGCGCAGCTCATCGAGCGTCATAGTCTCTCCTCGCTCGATCTCTTGACGACCTTCTTCGATGGCAGTGAGCGCGTCGGCATCGGAGAGGATCTCGGCGGTCTCCTCCAGGGCCTCGTATTCGTCCACAGGGACAAGCACAGCCGCGGGACGGCCCCGCCGGGTGATGATCACGTGCTCTCGGAGGTCGGCAACCTGATCGATGACCTGGCTGAGCTGACTACGGAGCTCTCGAACGGGAACCGTCTTACTGATCCCTCTAGTGTACCTAATTATGTACACCTCGGCAGGATGACCGATCGTGACGGGCAGAGCACCCGCCTATCGGATCCTTGTATCGTATAACGTCGCTGTTATAATATTCAGGTGTGGGCCGTCGTCTACCATCCCGGAGCCGAGACCGAGTACCGCTCGCTCTCCGCTGCCGATCGCAACGCTGTCGACAATGCGGTGAGGAAACTCGAAACCTATGGACCGTCGCTCCCCTACCCACATCAGAGTGCGGTGCGTGATTCGAAGTCGCTCCGCGAGCTTCGCCCACGTAGCGGTCGGAGCCGAGTGCGTCCTCTCTACCTACGCCGTGCCGACACGTTCGTGATCGTCGCCATCGGCCATGAGTCCCAGGTAGATCCGAGGCGCTTTGACCGAGCCCTCCGGTTGGCAACAAGTCGACTCAGCGATATTGAGGAGTGACCATGAAGATCAGCGAGATGAAGCGCGCAGAGGCGGTGCGAGAGGATTCTCTCCGAGACCCAGAGTTTCGGGCTGAGTGGGACCGCACGGCCTTCGCCGGAGCGGTTGCCCTTCGCGTCATTGGATACCGGGTTGACCACCAGCTGACTCAGACCGCGCTCGCCCGCCAGCTAGGTATGAAACAGCCGGCAGTGGCTCGTTTGGAGTCCGGAGACGTTACTCCCTCGCTGGACACCCTCCGCCGGTTGGCCTCACGTCTGGGCATCAGCTTTCACATCGACGTGACCCCGGAAGGCGTAGCCATCTAGCGATCCGCTCGATACGCTCGGGGATGATCGCTGCAGCACAAAAGGTGGTTACCCGGCTTCGAAACGATCCGATCGGATCTTGGTGCCCTTCAACTCGGGGTTCACGCGCGACGGCGTAGCCGGTCAAGTCTCCGCACATACAGATACACAGGCAACCCGCACTCTCAATCGGCCCACTCATGACCAGGCCCGAGAATTTCGGAGCTCAGAAGTCGTGGAGCTCTCCGGAACGGTGAGCTCTCGGCAACCGCCCTCCACGTCAAGGCCGGACAGCAACAGCACGAACGTGTCACCATCGCTACAGATTCGTGAGACGGTCGCACCGCCTCTACACTGACGGCGATGATTGAGGCGATGGTGAAGCTGTTCACATCGCGTGATTCGGCTGGCTTGAAAGTGGCGAGATGACGGTCAGCGCCCGTGACCGCCTTGCCGATCTGCTGGTCGGAGTGGGTGGGCAAGCCTCCTTCAGCGCGGCTCGGACTGCACCCACGGATGACCTGCTCCTCGAGGTGCGAGGTCTAGGTCCGCTGAGGTTCCCCGTAACGGAAATGCAGTCCAGGCAGCTCTGTGCGCTAGGCCGGCCAGCCCGGTACGGCCAGGGGGAGCAAACCCTCCTCGATTCTGCAGTACGCAATACCTGGGAGATCCCCAAGAGCAGGGTGAAGATCGACAAACGGCGATGGAACAAAACACTTGCACCTGTCCTTGAGCGCCTCGGCGGAGACCTCGGCCTGCCCGAAGGCTGCAAGCTGGAGGCGCAGTTGCACTCGATGCTGGTCTACGCGCCGGGTCAATTCTTTGTGCGCCATCAGGACTCGGAGAAGGAGGACGCGATGGTGGGATCCCTGGTTGTGACGCTTCCATCGACGTTCACCGGCGGAGCTCTCGAGGTTGAGCACCGAGGTGATGTTTCAATCTACCGAGGGTCGAAGAAGGCACTCTCTTGTGTTGCCTTCTACAGTGACTGCCGCCATCAGATCAAGCCAGTTAGGTCTGGCCACCGGGTCGTCTTGACCTACAACCTCATGTTGCACGGCGATCAGGCGGTAGTTCTGCCAAGGGGCGGAGATCCCAAGTTGATAGACGAGGTGGCCCGATGTCTCGACCGGCACTTCAACGAGCCCGCTCCCCCGCGCCGCCTGATATACCTGCTCGACCACGAGTACACGGCCCGTGGTTTGAGCTGGTCCTGCCTCAAGGGAGCAGACGCCGTCCGCGTCTCGATGCTCCGGGGAGCGGCCGAGCAAGCAAGCTGCGAGGCCGTCCTGGCGTTAATCGATGTCCACGAGACATGGAACGCCTTCGAGCCCGAATGGCACCCCTGGTACGGGCGGTCGCGCTACAGCCGCTGGGGCGACGAGGACGATGATTCAGGCGTCGACGCTGTCGACCAGGAAGTCGCCAGCGACTACCAGCTCGACGAGCTGATCGACTCCAACGTCACCCTTGACAGCTGGCTCGGCTCCCCCGGTGGGAAAGTAGTGGAGGTTGGCCTCTCGATCGGGGAGGACGAGCTCAGCGCCTCCACGCCGACGGGGGACCTGAGCCCCTATGCGTCCGAGTACGAGGGCTACATGGGCAACTGGGGCAACACTCTGGACCGCTGGTACCACAGAGGCGCTCTCGTCGTCTGGCCGACCAGTCAGGATTTTTCGGTGCGCGCCGAGGCCTCTCCCTCCTGGGCGCTCGACTTTCTCGCTGCCGTGGTCCGTAAAGGCGACGTGGCCACAGCCCGACATGAAGCTACGACGTTGGCGACGTTCTGGAACAAGGCGACCGCCCGGGTGGATAGCAAAGGATTCTTCACCAAGGTGATGCGCACGGCTCGCCTGCTCGAAGAGCCGTCGACGGCCGCCTTGCTCCTACAGCCCTTCAGCAAAGAGAGGCTCGCCCCGAACCACGCCAAGGCAATGAGCGGTCTGATCGAGGTCTACGGGGAGCAGTGGGCGGCAGACCTCATCGAAACATGGTCAACTCGGCGTAGGTGGTACAGGCCAGGCGCAACCGACACTGAGGTCTGGATCGCTTCGCTGCCGCGCCTCTGCGTAGCGCTCGCTGAGTCCGGAGATCCAGGTAGGACTGCGGCCATTCTGCTATTGCATGATTCGTGGAAATGGCTCCGTAAGGCGATCGAGCGGACCCTGGATCTGCCTTCACCGAGCCAACGCAGGAAGGACCTAGCCGAGCTGGGACACCCGGTTGCCGCAGTGCTGGAAGGGGCGTCGGTGTTCGGTGCCGCTGACTTTGGTGACGAGGCAGCGGGATTTCTTTGCCAGGATCCTGACGATCTGGTGAGCTGCGGCATCGAAGTTCTCCGAGTCGCTCGTAAACCCGGATCGAGCGCGGTCGGCCTCGACGCCATCGCCGATCACTGCCGCCGGGCGCTGGAAGGCCGCCTCGCTCGCCCGCTTCGTCCGGCGGACGACTGGTCCATCAAGTTGCCCGACGGCTGCACCTGTGATCTTTGCGGCACGCTGACGAACTTCCTTTCCGACCGCGCTCGCAAGGTCTTCGAGTGGCCGATCGCCAAGGACCGCCGCGCCCATGTACATGCTCGGATCGACAGAGCAGAGCTGCCCGTCAGCCACGAAACGAGACGAAAAGGCTCCCCCTACACTCTGGTCCTCACGAAGACACACGCCCTCTTCGAGCAGGAAAAGCAAACTCGGCTTAGCGACGAGGCAGATCTGAAGTGGCTAAGGGTAAAGGGAGGGCCGCACTCCAAGCGCCGTTGAGCCGGATCCTCCTGTCACACTGGTTGCGGCTCCACGCCTCCAGTGCGTGGTTGATCGTCCTGGTTTCGCTCCACCGCACCGAGATGTCGGGCGTCGGTACAAGCATGCCTTCATACTGTGGCGCCAGACGCGTGAGTTCTTTCTCGGTTGCTCGCTTCCCGCCGCGAAACGTGACGCTTCTGTGCTTGACGCGGTCGTGCTCGTCATGTCCGAGATAGATGCGCAACTCCCAGACGTTTTTCTGGCCGCTCGTCTCCCGCTGCTCCCGGCCAACACCCACCCCTTCGACTTGTTTTGGGTTTTGTTGGGTTTCGTGTTGGGATGCAGGGTGTCGCACAGGCGTACGAGGGACCAATAAGCAATCGACCTGGGCTTTTGTGGTGGTTGTGGTGGAGGTAATGGGACGTTACTTGAACCATTCTGACCAGGGAGAATGTCTCCGGAACCTCCTTGAAATGGTCCCATCTGGGTCCAAAGCGGCCAAAACTCGAACCCCAAGACGGGTCTGCCGGAGACTTGAAGCATCCCGGGTGGAGGAACTCATCAAGGGTTACCTCGAGGGGGTGCCCGTCGATGTTCTGGCTGATCAGTTCGGGGTTGATCAGAGCACTGTCCAGAAGCATGCTCGACGACATGACCTTCCTCGTCGGTCACCTCGACTCGGGCCAAACCAGATCAAGGAAGCGATCACGCTCTACACCGAAGGTCAATCACTGTTGAAACTGGCCAATCACTTCGGTGTCGCCACCGACACGGTCGCCCATGCGCTGCGCAGGGCTGGGGTCATCCTTCGACCACGGCGAGGCTGGACCCGGTAGGTCGTTTCAGGCTCCCACGGAACGAAGTCGGTTGCGGGCGATCCCTGGGCACCTTGGATTCTGATCGATACCGGGTGGGTCTGGGCTGTTCTGAAGGTCGTTACCAGGGGCGATGTATCGGCACACATCCCGGTCGCATCCAACACACATATTGGGTCGACGCTGGCCTCACTCCTCCCTCAGTTGCATCTCACTCTGGGACTGA
>Ga0208357_1002469_pt1 | contig 12217 bp, 11 predicted proteins | sample NGESurdeep092012_6_FD_184487 | JGI IMG/M metagenome (GOLD analysis project Ga0208357, IMG submission 184487) | Arctic peat soil microbial communities from Barrow, Alaska - NGEE Surface sample F52-2 deep-092012 (SPAdes) | ecosystem: Environmental > Terrestrial > Soil > Wetlands > Peat ... | reverse complement strand
ATACCGCTACTCTCGCCCGACTTGAACTTGAACTCGGCGTCGACCTCTGGCCCCGTCGTCCCCGCCCCCCAGAACGGCGAAAAGTTTGAGTATGGGTGGATTACTTGATTCACTTAACTTTCTGTTTACAGCGCGCACGGTGACCGAAGAATTGCCTGGTATTGACCCGGATTCAGATTTCGCAAAGCCCTTCGCAGCCCATAAGGCCCCAACGGTCGCCAAAGTCCAAGATCTGCTGTAATTCCCTCTAAATTGAGTTCCATTCATCTAACGTCGGATGAAATCCGAACAGGCGAAGGGGATGAACGTGTCTTCAGATGCGAGTTTTGTCCCCGCCGATAACAAACTTGAGGCAGTTGCGCGAATAAGTTCGTTGACAAATAGTGGACCTGAAACGTTGGGGCCAGGGAGCAAAGAGCACAAATCGGTTCTCACAAACCTGGCGAACGGCTTAGAACTCTCCATCGATTCTTCAGGGACGAAGCAAGAAGTCGCGAGAAGGATTGCTAATGCTCTGGGCGAGAAATGGACGCCTCGATGTGAGTCAGTTGGACAAACGATCACCCTCTATGGGCTCAATCTCTTGCTGGAGTGCTCGACGTCATTTCTTGCAAAGCGAGGCACGACGCCCAGTGGCCACGAATTTGATTCCGTCGCGAGTGAGGCGAAGGGAATCTCGAACGTAATCGTCGACTCTGTGCCGCTGAACTGGGACGGCATATCCTGCGTGGAAGAGATGCAAGCAGCCAATTCTAATAATTGGAGACAAACGGAATGGCAAGGTTGGTATCTCGAATACAAGGCGATTCCAGCGTTGGTAAATCGCTACGGTGGCGGCCCACTAAAGGTCTTCAACACAAAATTTGATTACGCACTTCAACACATCTGGGACCTCAAAGCGCACAGCACCTACACCACTGCGGGGCCAACGCGACTGAACCAAGAGTCTCAATTGAATGATCAAGTTGCGATGAGGTCGGCGATTGAGGAAAGGGGACTTGGCCTAATTATTGTTTCTGGTGCCCCACTTTATGACGGCACGAAATTCACAGAATGGCATCGCGCAAAGCGCGGTCGACCTGGCGGCTCAAGAAGAACGCTCAAGAGCGCCTTCAGACCATTGCGCTTGGACGCGTTCTTCATTTCTGATTCGTCAGAACTGCAAACCGCGATTGAAAGGCGGCAGATTCTTGAGTTCAATCAAGGCCGACAGGCGAACAGAAGACCTCGTCAACCCAAATTCAAAATTCACGTCAACCGTTGCAGGGGTACGAATCTACAGGTATATGAATACACGTTTCCTCTAAGCGAAACGTAGATCGAGTTGGTCCGCATCCGGAAGTGAACCATTGGTGAGGTTAGGGATCCGATGGAATTTCGATTGGTCCGAAAGCGGGAAATCTGGATTGGGCGATGCTCCGAGAATGCTGCGTACAAGTTCGGGTCTGTCGACAAGAAGGTCCAAGTCGCGAAGAACCTGAGAACGTAGAACGTTGTATACCACCCCAACATTTACAGCATTTCCAAGTTGCTTAAACGTAACGGCATCAGACTGTTCGAGGAAGTTAAACCAGTCCGGCAAACCTTGCAGTCGCGCTCCCTCGCGAGTCGAAAGCCTTCGTCGTTGGGAGCCAATAATCGAAGTTTGCGTGATGGCAACCATTGCAGGAACGTAGGTAGCTTTTTTCGCCCGAATGCCGGAAGGTCGAAAATGTAAGACAGTGCTCCAGAGATCCCTTGTCTCCTGAGCTTGCCACTCAAACTTTCGTCTGCTTGGCGGGAAATGCTCAAGGTTGCTCCACCTGTGAAGCCAGGGATCCAAGACGCTGCGATGCTCGGTATAAAACGCAGCGTTCTTAATTAGAAAGTTCTTCTTCCAGTCCGGTGTGCCACGGGGAATTGACAAAGAATCTGAATCGGTCCAAGCATCAACCCATATTGGGAAACCCGGTAAGCCACTTTCGCTGAGTCTTGGTTTCATCAGCACGACGAATTCGTTCCACGCCTCAATCCATTCAGTTTCGGCATCAGATAGACCGAGACTTTGTCGTGATCTCCCCCCCAATTTTTCCAACGGCAGGTGTTTGTTGAGATCCCAACTCAAAGGGTTCCACTGACACTCGACGTTCGCCAAATCAAGCGTTGAAGGTTCCTCGCTCAAGTGCGAACCCGTTTGGTAGGCAAGCGTGCCGGCGATAAATACCCTTTCGCGCACCTGTGGACGACCACCAAACTCTGGTCGTATTCGGTGAGGACTCACAACAAAGGGCACTGAACTCACCCGGTAGCCGAATGAACGCAGCGTTTGAATAATTACATCCCATTCATGGGTGTGTCGCGGCCCCGCAAGATTTCGCACGTTCTCGAGGAGCACCATAGTGGGGCGACGTACCTCGATGATTTTTGCAATATTCCAAAAGAGAGTTCCCCGTGCTTCATCCATCCCTCGTTGCTTTCCCGACTTACTGAATGGTTGGCAAGGAAATCCTCCGACTAATACATCGTGCTCTGGAATTCGCATAGTGGTGTCGTTTGCAGCCAACGTAATGTCGCCATCGGGTCGCAGTCCCCAATTGTGACGATAAACCCGAGCAGCGTCCTCGTCGATTTCGCTGGCGTAGACACATTCGCCACCTAATGCTCCTAGTGCGGCGTGGAAGCCCCCGATACCCGCAAAAATGTCTGCGTATCTAAAACTCATGATCAGCACCTACATTTTCTTGCTGGGGAAGCACAGCAATACCGTTCAATTCACATCGCGTGATGTCTTCTCTTCCTCTAGGGTCGAATTTCCTTTTCCGCATGTCGGCCTCCTCATGAGAAGTTCCAACGGTCGCGTACTGAGACATAAAAGACTTTGGAATGCGGTCAAGAATTGTCAGTTGGCCTTGCGAGTTATCCCAGCGCGGCAACAAGAATGCGGTCGGGTACGAAACCGGGTGTTGCCGCGCGCCGGCGCGGTTGGTCGATACTTGTTTGTTACACAGACCGTCCAACACAATGTCGCTCACGTTTCTCTTCCTTCACTCTCCAAGGCGTTCTTTGTGCGTCCGGTTGGACGAATTCGAATCTCGTCTCCGTCTTCTGCCAGGGCAAACTGAATCTCGCTTCCAGCTTCCAGCCCCAATGCTCGAACGAGGTCGACTGGGATGCAGACCTGCCGGACCTGCGTTAGAGCACGCGGTCCGTACCACACCACTCCGGAAGTCGACACGCACTCAGTCTAGTACGTTTATTAGTTCTATTAGAGTTAATAGTTTTAATTCTTCCACGACCGTTGCGCAGCGGTCATTTCTCTTTGCGGCAGAAGCGTCTGTGACATGCCGCGGCCATAGTGGACTTAACGTCCACCGGAATCGCCGGTACGAATCGAGGCAGAAATGGCTGACGTCAATAGTCAAAGCATCACTCTTGGTGGCGGTCGCATCGTCGGCTCCATTTCAGTAAACGGCGGTGCGATTCGCGGTGAAGGTGGCCCCTTGCGCCCGCAACTTGTTTTACCGGTCAAGTTCGCGATGAACCAGCACGCGAAGGGAGCGATGATTGCAGTGACGTCACTCACTGCCTCTCTCGGATTAGAACCGCACGTGTCACCGGCGAACGCGATCTGTCAGCCCATTTCTCTGCAGTTAGTCTCTAGGTTTCCCGTCGCCTCTCAGTTGTATGCATACGAATCTATGGTGGAAGCCCGCTTCTTTTTAAGCGAGACAGAAGTCGAACACATCGAGACGCGTCGTCACGCTGCCAACTCCGATGTATTCACGATGCACTTGAGCCTTGACGTCGTCGTTGCTGGACTGAAACCACACAATGGCCCTAGCGAGGATGACTTTCCGTGGGAACAACAGTTGGGTACGTTCGCCGAGGTGTTTCCCTTCTGGACCACGCAGGTTCAGCCGGTACAGATCAACATCGATCAGTCGTCTTGGGTCAACAAGGTCTTACCCGGTCTTGGCTACGACCAATTACGACTCATGGAACTCAAATTCCCACCACCTCTGCCCGATCACGGCAACGCTGCCAGCCAATTCGACAAAGCGAAACGTGCTCTCGACGAACGGCGATACGGCGACTGCATCAAGGAGTGTCGCGGGCTATTGAACATGTGGGAGAAGCAATACAGAGCCACGAAAGACAAGCGCTTGGCTGAGGTGATTGCGAAGGATCGCGGTTGGCCCGAGGATGATGTCCGACGTCAACTGCTCGACACCCTCTGGAAGGAGGTTGGCGACGTTGCGAATGCACCTCACCACCCCGAGGGCAACGTAGACGTTGAGCTGTTCGAGAAAAGAGACGCCAGACTGGTCCTGCTATTGACGGCAGTGCTCTCCGAGTACCTAAGTGAGGCCACGCGCATTTAGTGCATCCATAAACCCGAGACTGAGCCGTTCAACCACTATTCTCCGATTCAATCGACCAAAGGAGAATCGTGGACGTACGAATCAAGAAACTCGAAGTTGAGATGGCCGTCAAGTCAAACGGAATGGAACTTGAGATTAGAGAGCCGAATGGGGTCGCTCGGCTGGGTGACTGCTACGTCACCATGACCGGGCTCACCTGGTGTACAGGCAAGACGAGCAAAAAGAACGGCGTGAAGATTTCTTGGAATCAGCTCATTGAAATCCTTGATTCAAAGGACTCCGTGAAGGCTGCGCTCGCATGCGCTCGTAAAGTGTCGCCGTGAAGGGAAGTGCTGTTACGAGGGGCAAAACTTAACGGGTAAAATTTGCGAATGGAAAGTACACCTCAAGCCATTGTTGAGTCAGAGTTGTCGCAACTTCCAAAGGGCGAGCCCGGCAGCGCACTAAGCCAGTACCGCTCAACCTATTCGATGACCCGACAAAAGGGTCTCGGACGAACACCTGGAGACGTTGAACCAACAATTCAGTTTGCTCACCTCAACGCCGTCGAAGCGGCCCGTTCGATTGATCCTTACTTTGATACCCCTGCGCCTCGCTCCGAGTAGGACTGAGCGGTCAATCTCCCTTAGGTGGCACCGAATCGCAAGAGAACAGGTGTTGCGTGTTGATTAAAGCAGTTCCAACGTAACACGTTCAATCCGAAGTTCGAAACTGTGCTTCAAATCGGGAGGAACGTAGATGCAATTGCCAAAGGTGGTTCAATGTCAGTGATCGCTATTATAGAAATCACTGACACGCAAAGCCGCGGCCGAGAGTCAGCACCAATGACATCGGATCGACGGCTATCGAGATCCATTCCTTCAAGCATCCGCCCTATCGACAGATCGATTGTCGGCATCTGCAGAGTTCGTAATTGCACGATAGAGGAGCGCAGCGGCATCCCTGGAGCGAGTTAACTCGACAGTCCCTCCCAACCAGCGGAAAGTGTCGTTATCCCACGCATGGTTCTCTAATGAGCGTCTGCCAACTGGTTTCCCGTCATCTGAACGCCTTTGTCGTCGTGATTCATCCACTGCGTACTGGTCCCAATGCTGCGCCACATTTCGCATGGTGGCCAAGTCGGGGCAAGCGACATTGAAGTCTTCTACCGCGTTCGTCAGCGACGGGTCAACCTGTAGAGCGAGGTAGCCAGATTGTCGCATTTGCCACAATGCTTGAATCAGGAATTGGAAGTCCGCCAACACTCGAAAAGGCCACTCGTCATCTTCTGGTTCGCTGCCTCGAATCCTTCGAATCTGGAGGTCAATCGATCCCAGACTATTGCTAGCGAACCGAGCGGCTCGATCAAGCACCTGCCCTCTTGATGGTGCTCGAGCATCGTGGAACTCTTCGAAGGCCCGAGTGAATTCTTGGGGCGACGTAAACTCCTCAGGCCGCGGTCCGTTGTCAAAGTCTCCGGAGAACTCGGGCCGATTCACTGCTTGCCTAAGGGGCCGTATGGGATTGAACCCACCCATCGTCGACGATAAATCCGGCGCCGCATTCGGAGCAGATTTTCAAGGGCCAAGGATGTTGTGCAATCAAGGAAATTCCTGCGTAGTCCGATGGCGGGTCAACAAGACCGGCACCGCAAATTGGACAACTCTCGCCCAATACGTGCACTGGGGCGTTTTGGATCTGATCTGAATTGTCTTCCATCACGCGACCCTACATCGACGATTGCAAACTTACCCACTACCTTCATTTCGAGGAGGTACTGGGCTTCTGCGATGACATTATGTCTCATTTCCGTATTTATACGGAAATTCCATACACTAGTGAAATGGCAACTAAAACCGAGATTATTTGGCGCCACCTTCTGGCGAGGACGTCCGCAGGCCATCGTCGCTACGCCTCGGTGACAGCCCTTGCAAAGGAACTCGACCTGCCCGTGTCAACCACTCATCAAGCGCTCGGGCGCCCCGTAGAGATCGGTGCGCTGACCATCAGCGCAGTGGCTGGCCTACGGGTTCTCGACCCCGTGCGTCTCCTAACTCTGTACTGCGCCCACCGCCACCTTGAGCGTGACGTCGTGGTTCGCGCACGAGTCGACGCCCCTGTTGAGGATGCAGAGCGACTTGTCTCGAAAGAGTCCGACGTCATCTTGGGTGGCTTCGCGGCGCTGATCGCTCACACGACTGGCGTAAATCGCATTGCCGATTACAACACCGTCTTGGTTTACGCCGACGCTGACGTGGTCGACGCACTACCCCTTGCCTCAGATGGACCTTGCGAACTCATTGTCGCCCGACCCGATCCGTGGCTCAAGATCTACGGGTCACTGACACCGGCCGCCCAGGCGTACGCCGACGTCTTCAATCTTCGCGATTGGCAAGCTTCCCGCTTCATTCATGAACTAAACCCCGGTGACGTGGTGGACGGTGATGAACAAGTTTCGATCGTCTGAAAAGGCCAAATCATCCGCGATCTAATCTCAAATCTGTAAGGCCGGGTGGTCCTCCTCCCATCGATCTTCAAGATCGCGCCAAATTCGTGCGCTGAAGTATTTGTAGGCCCAGAGCGATGGAAGGAGGAGGCTGAACAGTGACCAGATAGGAATAAGAAGCCATCTCGACGGTTTCTTGGCTGCGAGAAGTGCTGCTACTAACGGCAGTGCCAGCAGCCACAAAGCTGCGAAGATGCGACGAACTTGTGAGCTCTCCCTGAATCCATTCACGCAAAAGGTCGCGGCGGTCTCGCAATTCCACCCAATGAGGTTGTAGCGGCCTGCAGGGTGATTGAGCAGCAACCACTCCGCACGGTGGACAATTTCTTCTGGAATTCCTGGAGGGCCGACTGGGCCGAACAATTGACGACCAGCGGAGTGCACCACAACTTCAACATCGGCGGATCGAGAAAAGCCATCGAGAGAGACGACCTCAACAGTTGCGCGAAGTTTGTCGCAGATCCGACCACCGAATTGAATGACGCGATTGTCGTCGATATAGATGCCGTGGTGCCAATAACCGAAGGAGCGTCGTACTCTGATATGGGCGCCTCGGCTTGCCGTCATTTTCATGAACATAGCCCCACCACCCCAAAGGTAATGGAGACGTTGAGTTGTTCGCGAGGTGAGACGCCAGGCTTGTCCTGCTTCCGACGTCAATGCTCTCGAAATACGTGAACGAAGCCGAGACCAGGTAGTAACTCCGTAATCTCATGGTCGACTCGGCTCATCAAAGGTCATTCCCGCCAATGTCTAACGACAACTTGAGTTACCAACTTTTGATAACTCGCGGTAACTTTGATAATTCGACGGCCTACTGTTCGAAAGTGTTACGTTGCGATTAAATCGGGCCTAACGTAACACTTTCGGATTGAGGGCCCTCAGGCGTTGTTTTGGCCCCTTATTCCGGTATTTGTTCGGGGTAGGCGGTCTTAACTCGGGATTTGTTCGGGTAAATCGAACAAATCGACGAATAAGGGCGAAGGCTTAGATCAAAAAGGTCCTTGATGAGCGTCGAATCGAACGACTAAACGAAACGGCGCTGAGTCGATCTCCAGCACCGGATCCATGTCAGTAATCGCTATGTCTGTAGTTGCTGACATGCGATGCGATGTCCAGAGATCGGCCCAAAAAATGTCGGTCCGGCGACAACCGTGACCCATGAACAAGCCAACCAGTAATTATTGATTCACCTCCTCCTCAACGAAGGTGTGGTCGTGCTACTTCCCCGCAGCTATTTCAGCGCACCTCGTGCACAACTTGCTCCCCGGGAGCTTTCCCAATTCCTTGTTCCCATCGCTGATGATTTTTTTCCCGTAGTCGCATTCACTTTGATTGTGGTGGACCAGTTTGTCTCCGCTCCACTCCTCGCTTGTGTGAAATTCAGTAACCAAACCCATAAAAGTCTCCTTTGTTCATGCCTCAAAGCGAAAAGTACACCTGTGCTGTGACAGCCGGAAGAAGCGCCGGTCCGCCATATTTCACTTGCGCCACCTCAATCAACCCTGGATTATCGAAATATTCGAGAGGAATATCTGGGCTTATTCGGAGGAACGGCCCCCCATCGGTGACACAATATTGCTGGTCAGGCGAGTTCCGTGAACAACCCACCACAAGAATCCATTCAGTCTCAGTGGCTTCAAGCCCACCGCGTGCCACTTTATGACAGGGCACTGCACCAAAATTGACGAACGTTGGGGGTGACCGTTGGGAGTGCAACATGGCCTAGACACCACCGTCGCGTCGCAACCAGAATCCACCTATCGGCGCTTTTGTGGGCCCGAGGAAGCTCGTGAGCGTTTCATGCGGCAGATGAACCGAAGCCCGCATCGAGTCTGCTAGGACTTCGCCTTCGATCGCCCCAATGCCAGGTCCATGAATTGGCTCGTCGTAAGCCTCTCACCTACACTGACCGCGCGCTCGTACGCCACGTCCCCGAGACCCTCGATCGACCTGCGTCGCACTTCTTCGCCAATTGCGACGTCAAGGTCAGTCATTCCAGAATCGCGATTACGCATGAAGAATTCGGGAGCCTTTGCATTCAATCTGTCATTCGCGCCCATCAACTGGGCGGACGCAAGGAAGTCCCCCTGGTCCGCATTCAAACACGCCAATACCCAGCCGTACCCCGACAACCAGTACTCCGGCCATCCAGCGCGATGGATCGTCTGAAGAGCGCGGCGAAGGTACCTGGCAGCTTCCACTTTTTCACCCAGGTAGTAGCAATAGCACCCGAGGTTTCCAACGAGCAACGTCGTAACCCTCACGTATCCGACTTCTTCCGCCAATTGAAGGGCCTCGGCGTTGAGCTCCCGATCCTCTCGAATATCGTCCATGGAAACGGAACTGCGAACCGATGCGTTAAGGAGTGCGCGGCACAAGTCCGCCGAGTCTCCGGCGCGCCGAAGCCAACTCGCGGCCTCGAGGAATGGTGACTTTCGGTCATCAAACGGCTTGACGAAAGCCTCGGCTATAAGCGCCACTCCGATGAGCCCCGGGACGCCGGCGCCACGGGCCACGCCGACCGCCTCTTCGGCTAGCTTTCCCGCCGCGTCGACGTCGCCGGCGTCATTCATCGAAACGCTCATTTGACTCAGTACCCAGACGAGGGCGTGGACGTCGCCCGCCGATCGCGCCAATTCGAGGGCCCGGTCGTAAAGGGCCAGCATTTCTCGAAGCTTTCCTTCGGCCACCTCGGCGGACTGGATCTCTTGGCTCAACGAGTCAGCCCAAAACAACATCGCAAGGGCCTTCAAGGCGGGCTCGACGTCGCCCACCGTCTCCAACGCATCACGCACGAATGCCGCGGCTTCCCAGTGCGCTCGCACCTCAAAGAACCGGTAGGCGCTGACCCCGAGCCGAAGCACTTTTTCCGCACCGCTCGGATCATTCGAGAATTGGTTCAACGCCGCCTGGATGTTGTCCCATTCGTACTCCAGCCGGTTAAACCACGGCGCTTGATCCGGGCCACCCCTGAGGAACGGCTCCGCTACCTCGCACAGCCCAAGGAAGTACTCGGCGTGGCGCCGGCGCGCCTCACCCATCGCGGACTCACCATCAACTTCGATGAGCCGTTCCGCCGCGAATTGACGGATTGTCTCAAGCAACCGGTATCGAAGGGAGGCGTCACCTCGTTCAGCCACCACCAGACTCTTGGCGACGAGCGAACCGATGAGTTCGGCCACCTTGTATGACTCGACGGATTCAGTGGCGCAGACGGACTCCGCGGCTTGGAGATCGAAGCCGTCGACAAACACCGTGAGGCGACGAAGCACCATGCGTTCAAACTCGTTGAGAAGGTCATAGGACCACGCAACCATCGCACTAAGGGTCTGCTGACGCGGCAGAGCACTACGGCTTCCACCCGAGAGGAGGCGAAACCGCTGGTCGAGTCGATCGTGGAGATCGTTGACCGACATCGACGAAAGTCGGGCGGCGGCCAACTCGATTGCGAGAGGGATTCCGTCCAGGCGCCGACAAATCGACGCGACGAGGGCAACGTTCGAGTCGGAAAGCTCGAAGCTCTTGTCATGCTGACGGGTTCGGGTAACGAACAGTTCCACGGAGTCGGAACCCGACACATCGGAAACGGTCTCCACATCGCCCAAGGGAAGTGACAGCGAACGAACTCGGTAGACGTCCTCATCGTCGACGCCCAATGGTTCTCGCGACGTGACGACCAGGTGAACCTTCGGGCACGAGCGCAAGAGCGAATCCACGAGCATGGCCACCGAATCGACCAGATGCTCGCAGTTGTCCAGGATGATTAGCGACCTTTGGTCGCGTAGGACGCGCACGAGATTGTCGGCGGGAGCAAGTCCGGGTTCGTAGCGAATCTGAAGAGCCTCGATGATTACTTCAGCGACTCGATCGGGATCACTGACCGGAGCCAGCTCGACGAGCCAGACTCCCTCCCCGCTGCCGTCCAAGAACTCTGCCCCGGCTTGCAGTGCTAAGCGCGTTTTGCCCGAACCACCCGCGCCGGTCAGAGTGACGAGGCGAGACTGATCGATCAGCGTGCGCACCTCTTGAAGCTCATTCACTCGACCGATGAACGTCCCGAGTGACGCCGGCAGATTGTTAGGCAACTCCGGATTGTCCAATGACCGCAGCGGCGGGAAGTCCCCTTGCAACCCGGACGCTACGAGTTGGAAGATCGTCTCGGGCCGACCCAGGTCCTTGAGTCGATGTACGCCCAGGTTCCGGAGCGTGGTATCGCTCGGAAGGGAGTCGTCGACGAGCCCCGCGGTCGCCGAAGAGAGCAGAACCTGTCCGCCATTACCCACCGCCGCAATTCGGGCCGCGCGGTGGACCTCGTATCCCACGAGGCCGGTCGACTCCTCCGAGGCCTCGCCGGTATGAATCCCCATCCGGACACGCAGCTGCTCGCCGCTGGGCCACGCAAACTCGCCCAAAATGCGCTGAATCTCAATGGCACACGCGACACTGGCTCGCGGGGACGTGAAGGTCGCAAAGAACGAGTCACCCTGGGTCCCCTCTTCGTGACCACCATGAGTTTCTAGGCACCGTCGGATGATCCGGTGGTGATCAGCCAGGACGGACCCGTACGCGGCGTCACCGATTCGGCGCAGCATGGAGGTGGAGCCTTCAATGTCCGTGGAGAGGAAGGTCAGCGTCTCGATAGATGAATCGTACGAGATGTGCCATGCCCCCGTACGGGCCGAGGATCACCCCCGCTGTCCAAAGTTCTAATCCCGATTGGGAGGTAGGGACCTCGTCTAGCCACGAGATCAGACTTGGGACGACTTCAGAATTCTCCACACTGGCGCTATTCGGCTCTCAGGTGTACATTGGCGCGATGACCAACCCACACCCCAAAAGGGTGCGGCAGTTGTCGGAAGGTGGTGAGGGGTCCAAAAGGGGCTCTGGGGTGGTGCAGTCCCCCCTCGCCCACGACACGGAGGCGTTCCCCAAACGGGACTGGTCGCCACTTTCGTGGACGCCATCCTCACTTTGACCGGAAGCGGGCGAAAACCCTTTCGAAGTTGCGGAAGTCCTTGCCACACAGTCGTCGAGGTCCCTGACCTCCTTCCGGTCGAGGAAACCAAGAACGCGTTTCTTCAACTGACCCCCGTCCATGCCCGAAGTGATCCCGGCGACGCGAGCCCCCTTCTCGATCGCCCATCCAATACCGTCCCCGAAACACGATCGACGTCGCCGTCGCCGTCGCCGTCGCGGCTGTAGAACTCACGCAAACCAAGTGTCGACTTCTTCGTCCGCTGTCTTCACCCGCACCCCTGCGCGGAGACGGCCGAGCGAAGCATGCGCGTAGGTGACACAATTTCCTATTGTGCCGACTTCGGCCGGAGAGAAGGGACTTGACAGTATGGCGCGACGCCCAATGAGGCCT
>Ga0208357_1002467_pt1 | contig 12220 bp, 15 predicted proteins | sample NGESurdeep092012_6_FD_184487 | JGI IMG/M metagenome (GOLD analysis project Ga0208357, IMG submission 184487) | Arctic peat soil microbial communities from Barrow, Alaska - NGEE Surface sample F52-2 deep-092012 (SPAdes) | ecosystem: Environmental > Terrestrial > Soil > Wetlands > Peat ... | reverse complement strand
CGCTTTTATGGGCAAAAGTTGTGCGAAAAACAATAATTAGTCGCGAGTCCATCACTCCTCGGTTGCGCCCTCACAGAGATTGGTTCGATCTCGAGGATGCCGCCGCTGTCGCCACGTTGTTCAGCGTCAAGAGTCGACCGAGTGACGTCGCCCTACCGGTCCTAGTGACGTCGTCGCGCGACGTCGCCGCACTGGACGTGGAGTGGCCGGCGGCGGCGCAACTCCTCGCGGAACGGTTCTGGCCGGGCGCTCTCACCATCGTCGTAGGTGCCGCACCCGCGCTCGCCGCACGCGTAGGGGCGACGTCGTCCCTCGGACTACGAGCCGCGCATCACGCAGTGCTCGCCGCAGTGATCGACCAGTGCGGGCCATTGGCGGTGACGAGCGCTAATCAGCACGGCCACGCGCCGTGCGTGAGCGCCACCGACGTTCTCGCCACGAAGTGGGGCGCCCCCCTGGCCGGTGTCCTCGACGGGGGAGTGTGCGACGGCGCGGTGTCGACCGTCGTTGAAGTGAGCGCCGAGGGGTGGTGGGTACGTCGTCGCGGCGCGCTCGCGCTGGGCGAACTCGAGGCGGTGCTCGGCCCCGAATCGCCGCCGCGTGACAACTAGGGTGGGGGTATGAAAATCGCGCTCGGAGCGGATCACGCCGGGTATGAACTCAAGACCCTGCTGGTCACCACCCTCCAAGAGTGGGGTCACCAAGTCCTCGACCTGGGGACGACCAACGGGGTCGACTCGGTGGATTACCCCGATTTCGGTTCGGCGGTCGGCCACAGCGTCGCCAGTGGCGAGTGCGACCTCGGCGTCGCCGTGTGCGGTTCGGGCGTGGGCATTTCCATCGCCGCCAACAAGGTGCCGGGTATTCGCGCGGCTCTCGTGCACGACGCGACCTCGGCTCGGTTTGCGCGCGAGCACAACCACGCCAACGTCGTGTGTTTCGGTGCGCGCCTCATTGGTGCGCCGGTCGCCCAGGACGCGCTCGCGGCCTGGCTCGGCGCGCAACCCGGTGAGGGTCGACACCTCGCTCGCCTCGACAAACTCTCAGCACTCGATCATCGCGCCTAGCGCACAGAAAGGTTCCCCGTGAGCTCTCCCTTTGACGCCTTCATCACCAACGACGATGAGGTCGTCGACTTGCTGGCCCAGGAGTGGACCCGCCAGACCAGCACCTTGCAACTCATCGCCAGTGAGAACTTCGCATCCCCGGCGGTCCTCGCCGCGACGGGTTCGATCCTGACCAACAAGTACGCCGAGGGATACCCGGGCCGTCGCTACTACGGCGGCAACCAGATCGTCGACGAGATCGAGGACTTGGCCCGGCGTCGATTGACGGGACTCTTCGGGGCGGAGCACGCCAACGTCCAGCCGCACTCTGGCGCCAACGCCAACGTCGCGGTGTACCAAGCCCTGCTCGAACCGGGCGACACCGTCTTAGCCATGCGACTCGACCAGGGCGGTCATCTGACCCACGGCTCGCCGGTGTCGATGACCTCGAAGGCCTGGAATTTCGTCTCCTATGGCGTGACGCCGCGCAACGACGATCCGTCGACGCCCGGCGAATTGATTGATTTCGACAACGTGCGCGAGATGGCTCGCGCCCACCGTCCCAAGCTCATCGTGGCCGGGGCCACCGCCTACGCGCGTCGCATCGACCCGGCACCCTTTCGTGAGATCGCCGACGAGGTGGGCGCCCTGTTGATGTTCGACTCGGCCCACGTGGCGGGTCTCATCGCCGGTGGTTCGCACCCCAATCCCGTGCCCTACGCCGACGTGGTCACCTTTACCACGCACAAGACCCTGCGTGGTCCGCGTGGTGGAGCGATCTTGTGCCGAGATGAACACGCCAAGGCCATCGACATGGCGGTGTTCCCAGGCCAACAAGGTGGACCCCTCGAGCACGCGATCGCGGCCAAGGCCGTGGCGTTTCGCGAGGCCGCTCACCCCAGTTTCTCGGTGTACACCGACCAGATCGTCGCCAACTCGAGGGCCTTTGGGGCCGCCCTGGCAGGCGAGGGGTTTCGCATGGTGTCGGGAGGGACCGAGAATCACATGGTGTTGCTCGACCTGCGCGAGTTCGACGCGGAATTGGCCGGTAAGGTCGCCCAGGAGGTGCTCGACCGCGCCGGCATCACCACCAACCGCAATACGATCCCCGACGACCCGCGTAGCGCGTTCATCACGTCGGGTCTGCGCGTGGGCACCGCCGCCGAGACGACCGCAGGACTGCGCGAGAGTGAGTTCGTCACCGTGGCCGCACTGATAGCGCGTGCTCTGCGCGGGCGCGACGACGAGTCGGAACTCGCGCGAGTGCGCGAAGAGGTCGCCGAGTTGTGTGCGACCTTCAACCCCTACGCCGCCTTTACGAAGTAGAAGATGAATTCCCTGGGTACCTACGGGATCATCGCCTTCGTAGGGGCCCTGATTACGCTGGTGGCCAATCCGTCGGCGCGGCGCATCGCCCTGGCGGTGAACTACAGCGCCCAGCCCGACGAACGCAAGGTGCACCAAATCGTCACCCCCTACGGGGGAGGCGGCGCGATGTTCGTTGGCTTTTGCATGGCTCTGGTCGCCGCCTTCGTCTTACCCACCACGCGCGCGGTCATCGAATCCTCACACGAGATGCTCGGCGTGCTCCTCGCCGCCGGCGTCATGTTCGCCGTCGGCGTGGTGGACGACTTTCGTGAAATGAGTGCGCCGGCCAAGGTGGCCGGACAAGTTCTGGCGGCGACGATCCTGTACTTCAGCGGCTGCACGATGTACCAGCTCAAGTTGCCCTTCGCAGGTTTCATCGTGTTGGGACCCTCGATTCTGCCGGTCATCACGGCGGTCTGGGTGTTCGCATTGTCCAACGCCGTCAACCTCATCGACGGTCTGGACGGACTCGCCGGAGGAATCGTGGCGATCGCCTCGGGGACACTGTGCGTCTACGGACTGCGTCTCGAGGATTTGGGTCTCTTGCCCTCGACGAACGTGGGACCGCTGGTCGCGGCGCTCACCTTCGGTATTTGCGTGGGCTTCTTGCGCGACAATTTTCATCCGGCCAAACTCTTCATGGGTGACGCGGGCGCCTTGATGTTGGGTCTGCTCATGAGTGCCTCGACCATGGTGATCGGCGGAAGGACCCCGCCGGCGAGCGGTGTGACCTTCTTCTTCTTCGCGCCGCTGCTCATCCCCGTGTTCATCCTCGGGGTACCCCTCACCGACGCCGTGTTCGCCTTCGTTCGACGTACCGTCTCGGGGCAAGGTTTTCACACGCCCGACAAGAACCACATCCATCACCGACTGATGCGACTGGGTCACGGGCACAGTCGCACGGTCATCATTTTGTGGTTGTGGACCGCTCTGTTATGCGGCTTCGTGCTCTTCCCACTCTTCTACCCGCGCACCAACGTCTTCTTGCCCTTGGCGGTCGCCATTTTGCTGATCGGTCTCTTCACGTGGTCCAGTCCGATCCTGACGCGTCGACGACGCCTCGAGCACCGTCGCTACGAACGTGAAGAGGCCCACCATTGAGTCCCGACCGGGGCGAACCCTCGCCGTTGCACGAAAAAGAAACCCCTGATGATTCGGGACTTTCTGGGGTGGCCGTCTTCGCGGTCATGGGTACCACGATCGCGACGTGCGTAGCGGTGGGCGTCGTCCTTGGTCTGTGGGCCGACAGCGCCTGGCACACCGCTCCCGCAGGTCTGTTAATCGGGATAGTGTTAGGAACGGTCGCCGCCGTGGTGAGCGTGGTTCAGCAAGTCCGGCGTTTCCTTTAGAAACCCCATCCCACGTGCTCGAAAACCTCTCCCCGTCAACGTTGCCGCGCCTCCTGCGCCGTACCGTCCTCTCAGCAATCGCGGCGGGAGCCGTGGGTTTCGTCATCGGGGTGATGATCGCTCCACTGGCGGGACTCGGCGTCGTCATCGGTGTCGGCCTGGCGATCCTCAACCTCCGATTCCTCGATTCCCAGGTCGCCAAGATCGAGATCAGGGGTGAGCAAAACACCAAGGTCGTTCGCCGACAACTCGGTGGCAAGACCGTCAGTCGCCTCGTCGTCATGACCATCATTGCCCTGGGCGCGTTGTGGCTGGACACGGCCCTAGGAATAGGTATTGTTGCAGGGCTCGTGATTTATCAGATCGTTTTCGTCATCAACGTGTTGAGCGTGGTGGCGAACCAGGGGGACATGTAGTGAAAACGCTGTACGCGGCGAAGAGTATTCCAGTCGGGGTCCACCCGACGTTCAAGCTTTTGGGATTGACCTTCGACCTCGACATCATCATGTCGACTGTATTGGCCGGGGCCATCATGCTGTTCCTCGTCTTTCGCATGACCTCGAAAGTCACCGACGAGGTACCGGGCAAGTTACAGGTCTTATGGGAGATCATCTCCGTGGACCTGGTCGGCGCCCTGGCCATTTCGGCCATGGGCGAGCGCGGCAAGCGCTACGTGCCGCTGGGCGTGACGCTCTTCATCTTCATCTTGATTTGCAACTGGATTGGTTTCTTGCCCACCGACATGCACCCGGGCCAATCGGGCGACATCTTCCCCGCGCCGACGAGCGACGTCAACTTGCCCCTCGCCATGGCCGCCTTCGTCATAGTGTGGGTCCACATCGAATCAGTACGCTCGCGGGGCATCGGCGGGTACTTCAAGCACTACGGCCAGCCCTTCCTCGGACTGACCCCGATCAACATCATTGAAGAGATCACCAAGCCCATCACTATGACCTTTCGTCTCTTCGGCAACCTGTTCTCGGGTGCCCTGATGATCGTCGTGATGACAACGTTGCTACCGGTGTACGTCATCCCCTTCGGCGAGCTTCTGTGGAAGCCGTTCGATGACGGACTCCTGGGCGCCATCCAGGCGTATATCTTCATGTTGCTCTCCGTCTTGTACTTCGATATGGCCACCAGCCATCACGACGCCCAAGACGCCCACGTCGAACCGCTCGACGTCCTACAGGCCTCGCACTAACCAACCCAGGAGGAAAGAAAAAATGGCAGATACAAGCATTGCGGACGCGGTACGAAGCGCCGGTGCACTCGTCGGTGGCGGTCTCGCCCTCGGCGGTGGTGCTATCGGTGCGGCGATAGGTGACGGCCTGGCGGGTAGCCAGACCATTGCGGCTATCGCTCGTCAGCCCGAAATCGAAAACAAGGCGCGTCAGTACTTCTTCTTGACGGTCGGTCTGGTGGAGGCCATGTACTTCATCAACCTGTTGTTCATGGTCGTCTTCGTCTACGTGTTCAAGAAGCAGTAGTTCGTGGCGCGCTCGGCGAACGCTCGCGCGCGCACTTCGCTCTAACAAAGAAGGTCACCCTACATGAGTACAGCTTCCATCTTCCTCCTCCCCAACGGGACGTGGTTCGTCGAGCTCGCGGTTTTCATCATCATTTTGCTCGTCGTCGCTAAGTACGCCCTGCCGAAGTTGAACGCGATGATCGAAGCCCGTCAGGACAAGATTCGTATCGCCCTCCAGGCGGCCGACGAAGCACGCGCCGCGGCGGACGCCGCCGGGGACGAGCGCGCGCGCGTCCTCACCGAAGCGCGTGAGGAGGCCCGCGACATCGTGGCCAACGCGCAAGCGTTGTCGGATCAGGTCAAGGCGGAGTCGGCGGGTCGTGGTCAGGTGGAGTACGAGCGGATCGTGGCCTTGGCCAATCAAGAGGTCGCGACGGCGCGCCAGCGCGCCATCGACGAGGCGTCAGCGAAAATTGGCGAGATCGTCTTTGACCTCGTGGCGAAGGTCGTCGGGCGCGAAGTGGACCAGAGCGCGCACCAGGACCTGGTGCGCGAGGCCGTGGCCGCACTCAACGCTGAAGCGCAGAGGGAATCGAACCGCTAATCATGCTGCCCAAGCTGGAAGGATACGCCGCCGCCCTCCTAGGCGCTGTTGATAAAGGGACCTTGACCACGGTGGTCGGCGAACTGGACTCGTTGGAGCGCGCGGTCCTAGCCCAGCCCCAACTCCGGGGTATGTTGAGCGACACATCACTCACCGGCGTCGTGCGCGGACGGGTGTTCTCGGACCTCCTCGAAGGAAAAGTCCACCTCGAGACGCGCCGCGTGGCGGTCTACGCCGCGCTCGTCGCGCCGGCCCAAGAAGTCGCCCCGGCTATCGGCGAACTGGCGCAAGCCGCCCTCGCGCTCGAAGAAACCGGCGCGTTCTACCAGCGCAACCTCGGTCTCCTGGCCGCGCGTAAGCGCGTGGCGGGCTTCGCCGATGCGGTGCTCGAGGAACTCGACACCGCCGACTTCGCCCAGATTGAAGACGACCTCTTTCGCTGGGCGCGCACCGTTGAAGACAACATCGAACTGCGTCGGATCCTGTTGGACCGCGACGCACCGCTCGACTCGCGACTCGGTCTCGTCGACCAGTTGCTGAGCGGCAAGGTCAGCGCGACGTCGCTGCAACTCGCTCGATTCGTCGTGGAGGGTGGTCGTCCCCGCGACGTCGTGGGGACACTGGACTTCGTCGTGGACTACGTGGCCGAGGCGCGCAACTGGCGCGTGGCGCGCGTGTTCACCGCGCGACCCCTGGACGAGGCCTCCCAGGACGAATTGATTCGCTCACTCAGTGCACTGACCGGAACCAGCGTGGAATTACAAATCGCCGACGAGTCCGACTTGCTCGGCGGGGTTCTCGTCGAAGTCGGTGACGTTCGCTTGGACGCGTCGACGCGCGGACGCCTCGCTGCCCTGCACGACTCGGTGTCGTCGGGGCACTTTTACGAAACCGCTATGAATCGAAATGACTAAGAGAAGGAAACTGTGATGACTGAGCTCACCATTAGTGCCAACGAGATCACTGACGCCCTGCGTAAGCACGTCACCGAGTACAACCCCGCCGTCGGCGCCGAGCAGGTCGGACGTGTCGTCGAGGTCGGTGACGGTATCGCGCGCGTGTCGGGTCTGCCCTCGGCCAAGGTGAACGAGCTGCTCGAGTTCGAAGACGGCACCGTGGGACTCGCGATGAACCTCGACGAGGAGACCATCGGCGCGGTCGTGCTCGGCTCGGTCGACGGGATCGAAGAAGAACAAGTCGTGCGCTCCACGGGTCGAATCTTGTCGATGCCCGTCGGCGACGCACTGCTCGGTCGAGTGGTGAACGCCCTGGGCGAGCCCATTGACGGCAAGGGCCCCTTGGTCAACCCCTCGCAGCGTCGGATGGAGGTCCAGGCCCCCGGCATCATCGGACGCCAGCCCGTCAGTGAGCCGCTGCAGACCGGTATTAAGGCCATTGACGCGATGACGCCGATCGGTCGCGGCCAGCGCGAACTCATCATCGGCGACCGCAAGACCGGTAAGACGACCGTCGCGATCGACACCATCTTGAACCAAAAAGGTCAGGGTGTGAAGTGCATCTACGTCGCCGTGGGCCAAAAGAACTCGTCGGTGGCTCAGACCGTCAAGACGCTCGAGGACTTCGGTGCCATGGAGTACACGGTTGTCGTCGTGGCCTCGGCCGGCGACCCGGCGCCGTTCAAGTTCCTCGCCCCCTACGCCGGGTGCGCCATCGGCCAAGAGTGGATGGACAATGGTCAGCACGCCCTCGTGGTGTACGACGACCTGTCCAAGCAGGCCGAAGCGTACCGCCAGATCTCGTTGTTGCTGCGTCGTCCGCCGGGCCGCGAGGCCTACCCCGGCGACGTCTTCTACCTGCACAGTCGCCTGTTGGAGCGTGCGGCCAAGTTGAGCGACGACCTCGGTGGCGGATCGCTCACCGCGCTTCCGATCATCGAGACCAAGGCCGGTGACATCTCGGCGTACATCCCGACCAACGTGATCTCGATCACCGACGGACAGGTGTTCCTCGAGTCCGACCTCTTCTATTCGGGTGTGCGTCCCGCGATCAACGTCGGTAACTCGGTGTCGCGCGTCGGTGGCGCCGCGCAAATTAAGGCGATGAAGTCAGTCGCTGGTACGCTCAAGATCGACCTCGCGCAGTTCCGTGACCTGGAGTCCTTCGCGACCTTCGGCTCGGAACTCGACAAGTCGTCCCAGTCCCAGCTCGACCGCGGGTATCGCCTGACAGAGTTGCTGAAGCAAGGCCTCAACGCCCCCGTGCCGGTCGAGGAGCAGTGCATCGTGATCTACGCGGGTACCAAGGGCTGGCTCGACACCGTGCCGGTCGAGGACGTGCGTCGATTCGAGCAGGAACTGCTGACGACGTTTCGCGCCACCCACGCCGAGTTGCTCGAGCACATCCGTTCCACGGGCACCATGCCCAACACCGACGCGTTGAACGCCGCGCTGACGAGCTTCGTCGCCGGCTTCGCGGTATCGAAGTAAGTACCGAGACGAGCGAGAAGGGAAGGAGGAGCGATGGCCGGTGGACAAGAACGGATCTTGCGTCGACGAATTAAGTCGGTGCAGGCCACACGAAAAATCACGAAGGCGATGGAACTCATTGCCGCGTCACAAATTGCTCGCTCCCAAGCGCGTATCGTCGCCAACCGCCCGTACCGCGAGGGCATGCAGCGCATCATCCGTGAGGCGGCCTCGGCCGATCCCGCAGCGGCGCGCAAGATGCTCGCGACTCCCGAGGAAGTCGCGACGGCCATCGTGCTGGTGATCGTGGGCGACCGCGGCCTCTCGGGTCCCTACAACTCGTCGGTACTGCGCGCCGCCGAGCGACTCGTGCACATGCTCCAGCACCAGGGTACCCAGGTGCGCCTCTTCACGGTGGGCAAGAAGGCGCCGGCCTTCTTCCGCTTCCGCGGTATCGAACACGAACACGGCTTCGTGGGCTTCGCCGATCGCCCATCTTTTGCGGACGCGCGTGTGATCGCCAACGCCGTGGCGGCCCCCTTCGTCAGTGGCGAGGTCCAACAGGTTCTTCTCGTGTCGACACGCTTTCACTCGGCCGGTTCCCAGACGGTCGAGTCCGATCAGTTGCTTCCCCTGACGATGCCTGACGAGCTCGAGGTGAACACGTCCACGGGACCCAAGGGATACACCGAATTCGAACCCGAAGTCGAGCAGCTGCTCACTGAGTTGGCTCCCAAGGCGCTCGAGAGCGAAATCTTCTCGGCCCTCCTCGAGGGCGCGGCGTCGTTTCACACCTCCCAGCAGCGCGCGATGGCCGCGGCCACCGACAACGCGGATGAACTCGGTCAGACCTTGACGCGAATTATGAACCGGGCCCGCCAGGACTCGATCACCACCGAAATCATGGAAATCGTGAGCGGCGCGGAAGCGCTTCGCTCGGGAAAGTGAGAAACAAATGACCATCGCTCCTGAAAAGACCACTTTGGAAACGGGTCGCGTCGTCGCGATCGCCGGACCGGTCGTGGACGTTGAATTCCCGCCGCACTCGCTGCCCGAGATCAACCACGCCGTGGAGGTCGACATCGTCATCGACGGCGTCACGGTCACCGTGACCGCAGAAGTCGCCCAGCAGATCGGTGACGGACGTGTGCGCTGCGTGTGTATGAAGCCCACCGACGGACTCGTGCGCGGTGCCGTCGTACGCCAGACCGGGCGCGGCATCACCGTGCCGGTGGGCGACGCCGTCCTGGGCCACGTCTTCAACGTGATCGGCGAACCGCTGGACACCGACGACATCGGTCCCGTCGAGGACCGCTGGGAGATCCACCGTAACGCCCCGGCGTTCGATCAACTCGAGCCGCGCGCCACGATGTTCGAAACGGGCATCAAGGTCATTGACCTGCTCGCGCCCTACGTGCAGGGTGGCAAGATCGGCCTCTTTGGCGGTGCCGGTGTGGGCAAGACCGTGTTGATCATGGAGATGATCCGACGCGTGGCCGAACAACACGACGGCGTGTCGGTCTTCGCGGGCGTGGGCGAGCGTACCCGTGAAGGTACTGACTTGTTGCTCGAAATGCGCGAGTCCGGCGTCATCGAAAAGACCGCGTTGGTCTACGGTCAGATGGACGAGCCGCCCGGGGTGCGTCTGCGCGTCGCGCTGGCCGCTTTGACTATGGCCGAGTACTTCCGCGACGTGAAGAACCAGGACGTGCTGCTCTTCGTGGACAACATCTTCCGCTTCGTCCAGGCGGGTTCAGAGGTTTCCACGCTGCTCGGCCGTATGCCCAGTGCGGTGGGCTACCAGCCGACGCTGGCGGACGAAATGGGCGAGCTCCAAGAGCGCATCACCTCGACGCGAGGTCGTTCCATCACGTCCCTGCAGGCCGTCTACGTCCCCGCGGACGACTACACCGACCCGGCGCCGTTCACGACGTTCACCCACTTGGACGCCACCACGGAGTTGAGTCGTCAGATCGCCGCTCTGGGCATCTACCCGGCGGTCGATCCGTTGACGTCGACGTCGAACATCTTGGCGCCCGAGATCGTCGGCGACCGTCACTACGACGTCGCGCGTCAGGTGCAGCAAATCCTGCAGCGGTACAAGGAGCTCCAAGACATCATCGCTATCCTGGGCCTCGACGAGTTGTCCGAGGACGACCGCATCACGGTGTCGCGCGCCCGCAAAATCCAGCGATTCTTGTCCCAGCCGATGTTCGTCTCGAAGATCTTCACCGGTATCGACGGCATCAACGTGCCGGTCGCCGAGACTATCGAGTCCTTTGAGCACCTGGTGAAGGGGGACCTCGACGCGTTCCCCGAGCAGGCGTTCCTCAACGTGGGCGGTGCCTCGGACGTCGAGCGCAAGGCTGCGGAACTGGCGAAGAGCTAGTCCATGGCCACATTGAAGGTAGAGATCGTCACGCCCGAGGCGGCGTTGTGGTCGGGTGAGGCCACCGCGCTGATGGCGCGCTCGTCAGAGGGTGAGTTCGCGATCCTGCCCCAGCACACGCCGACGGTGGGCGACCTCGTGCCCGGAGTAATACGGGTCGCGACGTCGGCCGGCGAACTGGCTTTTCTCGTTCACGGGGGCTTTTTTCAAGTCGGTCCCGACGAGGAGGCAGGCGCGACGCGCGCCACGGTACTCGCAGGAATTGCCGAGCCGCTCGACGAGATCGATGTTACGCGAGCCCAGGCCGCGAGAGATGCGGCTGAGGCGCAACTCGCGTCGATAGGCGAGCACGACGATAGCGACCGGGCTGTGGTCGAAGCATCACTGGAGCGCGCGCAGTTGCGTCTTCGCGTCGCCACGAAGTAGCGCAAGCCTGGCGAGTTAGCGAGCGCTCACGTATTCGATGAGCTCACGCTTCTCAGTCTCGAGTTCGTCGACGCGCGATTTCACGACGTCACCAATCGAGATGATGCCCCGGAGCTCGCCATCTACGACGACGGGGACGTGACGAATTCGCTTGTTCGTCATTAAAGCCATCAGCGAATCGATGGTCGTCGACTCACCGCAGGTGGTGATCGACGTGCTCATGACGTCCAACACGGACTTGGTGAGAGCGTCCACACCGTCCGTGGCGAGGGCGCGCACTACGTCACGCTCCGAAAGTATCCCTACCAGGGGAGGTTTGGGACCGGTCACCACTAGGGCACCGATGCCGCGTTCGCGAAGTAGCTGGAGGGCGTCCTCCACCGTACGTTCCTGAGAGATGGTGGCGACCTCACGTCCCTTGTTCGCGAGGAGTCCTTTTACCTGCATGATTCACCCCCTTGTCAGGGCACCCGCAGTTCAGAGTGCTCTTGAGCGGACCTTATTCCTCACAGTCGGCATTCGCGACGTGAAATGCGAATTGACTCGTGAGATTGTTCACGAAGTTCAACATCGAGGGAAATAGACCCTAGGACTCGGGGGGCCGCTCGCGTAGGAGTAGCAGGGAGACGGACAATGCGACGACCACGCCCACGCCAAGCGCCAGGGAGATCATCGTGTGGTTGAAGTCGCTCCCCGCGACGGAACCGCCGAAGGTGAGACGCGCCGAGGCACTCAAGATGTCTCGAACACCCGCGAGGACGCCGATGGCGAGAAAGGGTCGTACCGGGAACGTGGACGAACGAAGATGCGCGAGCATGGTGTGGGCGATGTCAAGGAGAATGATGACCACCAGCACGCCGTCGATCGCCCCCACCACCGTCTCGGGGAAGCCTCCCCATAGGCGAAAGAAATTGTAGATCGTTCGAACCAACACGGTGGCCGCGATGACCAACAGGCTGACGACGATGGCGTATTCGACCCAGGACAACAGTTTCTGCACGATGTTGTCGTGGCGCGACGCCGAATCTTCAGCGTCGAGCGGCTCATTTGTCATGGTCGAACGTTAGCCGTGCCGACGAGGACAGAGCACTAGTGGTTCGTTAATTAAATAACTAAGGGAACTAAAGTAGGTTCATGACCCACT
>Ga0208357_1002466_pt1 | contig 12222 bp, 11 predicted proteins | sample NGESurdeep092012_6_FD_184487 | JGI IMG/M metagenome (GOLD analysis project Ga0208357, IMG submission 184487) | Arctic peat soil microbial communities from Barrow, Alaska - NGEE Surface sample F52-2 deep-092012 (SPAdes) | ecosystem: Environmental > Terrestrial > Soil > Wetlands > Peat ... | reverse complement strand
GGCCCGTGCCATGTGTTTCACCAACCAGAGAAGGGTCGTCCCACTGCTGACGAACTCCTGCCGTGACGCCTCCTCACTGATGCCCGTCACTTTCCGAACCAGCGAGGTCCGCTGGTACTGCAGGAGGGCGTGGAGCGTCACCCTCTCGTCCCCCTCCAACCGGGGCGGTTTCTGATCGGGCACGGCCTGATAGTACGGCCCCGTCCTCGAGGGTGGCCGGCAAAACGTGCCCTCCATCCGGAGTAGGTCCATCGGGGCCTTCGGGACAGCCTCCCCGCCGGAAAGAGATTTCCGTTCTGTTCACCAAGATTTTGCTCTGCCGTCACGCACGTTGGGGAATAGGCAAGGAGACTGATTTCGTGGTCCGAGAAGACAGACGTCGAGAGGGGAGTTGACACTCATATGAGGGTGAAGAACGAAGACCCGGTCAACAAAGGGGGCACGACCGGCAGCCCGATGAGCAGAAGGCGATTCCTCCAGACCAGCGTGGCAGCCGGCGTGGTCGGGGCTGGTCTGACCGGCCGTTCAGCATCACTGATTGACGCCGCCATCTCTCGTGGAACCCACACCGGAGAGTTGAGCGATATCAAGCACGTCGTGATCCTCATGCAGGAGAACCGATCCTTCGATCACTATTTCGGGACCCTCTCGCGGGTGCGCGGATTCAGCGACCCGCACGTTCTACGACAGACAGTAGGTGGCCGCCATTTTCCGATTTTCGATCAGTTCGGCTACCAGCCTGGAGTCGGCGTCGATCCCACCGGATTTGTGCAGCCGTTCCATCTCCTGAGCGACCCTCCCCTCGAAGACGGTCAGACCACGAACGACATCAGCCACAACTGGGGTCCACAGCACACGAGCTGGAACGGTGGGGCGATGGACGGATTCCTCACCACACATCTCAGTGCCGACGGCACCAGCAACGGCCTCGCCACCATGGGTTACTTCACCCGCCAGGACCTGGCTTTCTATTACGCCCTGGCCGACGCGTTCACCATCTGTGACGCCTACCATTGCTCTGTCCTCGGACCCACCGATCCGAACCGGGTGATGTCCGTCTCAGGCACGATCGATCCCGGGGGCGCCGCCGGGGGGCCCGTCCTCGAGACCTACACATCGGACCGCCAGTCGCACTACGGGACCTTTACCTGGGAGACGATGCCGGAACGGTTGGCCGCCGCGGGTGTCAGCTGGAAGGTCTACAACGATCCCACCACCCTGCTCGAGTTGAGCCCATTCCCGTATTTCAAGACGTTTTGGAATCCGACGACTCCCGCTGACGTTGCCCTGGCCGCTCAGGCACTCACACCCGTTTATCCGACGACCTTCCAGTCGGACGTGGCCACGGGGACATTGCCGTCTGTCTCTTGGATCATGCCGCCCCTGGCCGAATGTGAACACCCTGCGGCACCCCCCGAGTACGGCGAGTACCTGGTGGCGGAGATTCTGAACACGCTCGTCTCCAACCCGGACGTGTGGGCCCAAACCGTCTTCTTCATTGTCTACGACGAGAACGGCGGATTCTTCGATCACGTGCCACCACCGACGCCACCGGTCGGCACCGACGGCGAATACCTCACCGTCGATCCCCTTCCTGACGCCGCCGCCGGGATAGCCGGCCCCGTAGGGCTCGGGTTCAGGGTCCCCTGCCTGGTCGTCTCACCCTTCAGCCGGGGTGGTTACTTCTGTCCCGAAAGATTCGATCACACCTCCTTACTGCGGTTCCTCGAGACCCGATTCGGTGTCGACGTCCCCAATCTTTCGAGTTGGCGACGAAGTGTCACCGGGGATCTCACCGGAGCGCTCGGCTTCAAACGGACGCCCAATGTGGATGTGCCCCAATTGCCGGCCACGTCGCTCGGAGACACGACTGTGGCTGAACAAGCTGTGATCAATGCCCTGGCGGGCACGGGTGACGAGGGGATCCCCTATCCCCCTCCCACCAGCAATTCGATGCCCCACCAGGAGCAAGCGCCGAGGAGACGCCGCATCCATGGTCGATCCGACCGCTGATGGCACAGGGGCAAGGGGGCCTGCGACAGGTACGCCCAGAGCGGCTTCACGAAGAGAACAGTGCCGCCCCGTAGTAATCCCGCTCGTCGTGGACGCCAGGAGGGGCGAAGAAATATCCACCTCCCGTCGGGCTGATGTAGTCCACCAGGGGCTCATAAATAAGTCGCCTCTGGGTCGCCACAAACTGACGCTCGAGGTCCTGCTGGTAGCAGGTGAATATCAGTCCCATGTCGAGGTTGCCATTCGTGTCGATGCCCCGGTCGTAGTTGTATCCACGCCGGAGAATCCGACTGTCGGCTGTCTCCGCAGTACGCGGGTTGGCCAACCGGATATGCGCATCAAGGCAATGCTCTTACATGACTCCCGGCGCGAGGCGAGACTGCGTGATGGTGAGCTCGTTCTCCTGCCCGAACAGGATCGCTCCCTCTGGCACCAGAAACAGATGGAGGACGGACGGACCGAATTGCGCCAGGCCCTCGCCTTGGGCGGTCGGGGTCCCTATGTCCTGCAAGCGGCCATTGCCTCTCTGCACACGGAAGAGGAGCGCGACGTCCGCCACATTGCTTCGCTCTACAGTGAGCTGGGCCGCTTGACCGGTTCGCCGGTCGTCGAGTTGAACAGGGCCGTGGCTGAGGTGGAGGGTCCGGAGGCCGGTCTCCGGATTATCGATCAGCTCGACCTCGACGACTACCGCTACCTGCACTCGACCCGGGGGGAACTGCTCTTCCGTCTGGGCCGAATCGAAGAGGCCAGGGCGGCGTACCGCCGGGCGCTGACCCTGATCCAGGACGAACCGGAGCGACGTCTGGTTGAACGACGCCTGGTCGATCTCGATCGGTCCGAAGGCCCGGTTGAGCCCGGGTAGCAGCCATCGGTGCCGTCGCTGGCTGAGCGCAGCCGGATCCTGACCATTCGAGCTGCCCCCGAGGAGGTCGCATCAGGCCTCTTCTCTGACTGTGGCCGCCGGTCGGGCCCGCGCAACCCGACGTCGGCTCCGGTGCACCAGACTGTCGTGCCGGTCCAAGGGGCCAGATGCGAAAAGGGAGTGTGTGATGGTCGAGGCGACGGTGATCGAGAGAGTGGGTGTCGTGGGTTGTGGGCTGATGGGCTCAGGCATCGCTGAAGTGTGTGCCCGGGCCGATCTGGACGTGACCGTCGTCGAGGCCAATGACGACGCCCTGGAAGCCGGTCGACAGAGAGTGGAGGCGTCGCTCCGGCGGGCCGCGGCGTCGGGGAAACTGGCCGAGGACGACGCCCTCGGCGCGCTCGGCCGCATCAGCTTCAGCACCGACTTTCAGGCATTGACCGACCGTCAACTCATCGTCGAAGCCGTGGTCGAAGCCGAGGACGAGAAGCTCGAGGTCTTCGAGCGCCTGGATCACGTGCTGGTGGACGAGCGAGCGATCATGGCCTCGAACACATCGTCGATTCCGATCATGAAGCTGGCCATGGCCACCCGGCGGCCGGCCCAGGTCATCGGGATCCATTTCTTCAACCCCGTTCCCGTCCTCCCTCTGGTTGAGGTGGTGACCTCTCTCATGACCAGCGACGAGACGGCTGACCGGGCCGAGGCGTTCGCCGCCACGGTGTTGGACAAGCACGTCATCCGGTCCAAGGACAGGGCCGGGTTCATCGTGAACGCCCTCCTCGTTCCTTACTTGTTGTCGGCCATCAGGATGTTCGAATCGGGTTTCGCCACGGCCCAAGACATCGATGCCGGCATGACCAAGGGCTGTGCCCATCCCATGGGACCTCTGGCCTTGAGCGATCTCATCGGTCTGGACACCACCATGGCCGTGGCCAACTCGCTCTACGAGGAATTCAAAGAGCCCCTCTACGCTGCCCCACCGCTTCTGGCCCGCATGGTCGAAGCCGGATTGTTCGGCCGGAAGAGTGGTCGTGGTTTCTACGACTACCAGAAACGTTGAGGCCTCGGGAAGCCGGGGTGGGAATTCTCTACGCTTCGGTCCATGCCCGGAGCCGTGATCGACGCTGATACCCATCTGGTCGAGACCCGCTCGCTGTGGACCGACCACCTCCCGGCCACCCGTCATCATCTGGCTCTGCGCATGGAGGACGACGACGCCGGCTACACCTGGCTGACCACCCCCGACGGACGTCGCATCCATCTGGCCGAGGTCCACACCCCGGGCGACGTCGCCCTCATGGGCCAACGACGGAGACGGCAGCGGAGCGGGCTTCCGCCCGAGGTGCCGTTCGACGAGCTCCCGGCACCCCACCACGATCCGGTGGCCCGCCAGGAACTCATGGAGCGCCAGGGCATCGACCAGGCCCTCGTGTTCCCGAACTTCGGACTGTTCTGGGTGCGGACACTGGAGGCCCAAGCCGACGCCCAGCTGGCCAACATGGAGGCCTGGAACCGGTGGGCCACGGAAGGGATCATCCCGGCCGGCGCCGGGAAACTGCACCCGGTGGGTCACGTGACCCTGCGCCATCCGGAGTGGCTGGCCGCCCAACTGGCGTCGCTGGCCGCCGCCGGGGTCTCGACGGCCATGATCCCCATCGGTCCGGTCGACGGACGCCGGCTCTCGCACCCCGATCTCGACGTCTGCTGGAGTTTGTTCGAGGACCACGATGTGGCCGTGGCCTTCCACATTGCCGACGGCCCGCGGCCTTTCGCCGACGCCTGGTACGAGGCCGACGTCAATCCGGTGGAGCCGATGATGATGTCGACCTTCATCTCGGTGACCCCGATGCTGGCCCTCACCGACCTGGCCGTCGGCGGGGTCCTGGCCCGTCACCCACGCCTGCGGGTCGGTCTGGTCGAGTTCACCTCGTCCTGGTTCGGCCCCTTCCTCCAGGCCGTCGACGGTTCCTACCGCTTCCACGCCCGCTACAACGGACTTCCTGTCGAGCGACGGGATCTGCTCCCCAGTGAATATCTCCGGCGCCAGGTCCGGGTGGCCGCCTTCGGCTTCGAGTGGCCGGCCCAGATGAGCTCGACGGTGGCCGACCTCTGTATGTTCGGTAGCGACTTCCCGCACGCCGAGGGCCTGGCCCGTCCGCTCGAGGACTTCCAGGCCTCGGGGGGACCGGCACCGGGGGCGCAGACCGCCGGTCTGTACCACGACAACGCCGCCTGGCTCCTCGGCCGCTGAGAACCGACGCCCGGGGCTCCCCCCCAGGCGAGCGTCGTTTCCCGCCGGCCGGCGCGGCCGGTGCCATGATCCGTGCCGGCACGGCACGAACAGGGGGCGGGCATGGCCTATGGCGTGGTGCAGTGGTCGGTCGGAGGCGTCGGACGCCAGGCGCTCCGGGCCCTCATCGGGAGCGGTGACTTCGAGCTTCTCGGCGTCTATAGCCACGGAGACTCCCGGGTCGGACGGGACGCCGGCGAGCTGGCCGGTCTCGGGATGGAGACGGGCATCCGCGCCACCTCGGATGCCGAAGCGCTCTTGACCCTCCGACCCGACTGCGTCGTCTTCACCAGCACGGGCGAAACCCGCCCCGGGAAGCGGTGGCCGAGCTGACCCACATCCTCCGGTCGGAAAGCCAACGTCGTTTCCAGCTCGATGATGAATCTGATCTATCCGCCGGCGGCCGATCCCCGGCCGGTCGAGAAGCTCTCAGAGGCCTGTGCCGCCGGTGGGACCACCCTGTTCACCAGCGGGATCGATCCCGGCTTGAGCGGCGACGCCCTCCCGCTGGCCGCCCTCCAGATCTGCGAGCGGGTCGACACCATCCGCGTCCAGGAGCTCTCCGATTACGGCACCCATCCGGACGGGGCCTGGGCCACCCCTACGGCTTCGGACAGCCCGAAGGGGCGGCCCCCGCCCCACTTCTGCATCCCGGGGTCCCCCACCCGCTTCTGGGGCGGGATGATCGGCCTGCTGGCCGAGATCCTCGACGTCCAGATCGAGGGCCTCGAAGAGTTCTGCCAGCGGTGGTACGCGCCCGAGACCTTCGACGTGCCCATGGGGCGCATGGCCAAGGACACCCTGGTGGCCGTGCGTCTCGGGGTGGCGGGCATCGTCAGCGGCCGACAACGCCTGGTGGCCGAACATGTGACCCGCATGCGCCACGACATGGCTCCCGTCTGGCCGCAACCACCGGCCGGAACCTCGTCGGTCCACCGGGTCGAGATCGAGGGACTCCCCTCGCTCACCCTGGATCTCTCGCTCGGCGCCGACCAGTCGGCCGGACACGACGGCACCGGGCTCCTGGCCACGGCCATGCGCCTGGCGAACGCCATACCGGCCGTGGTCGCCGCCCGGCCGGGACCGGTCACCCCTCTGGACCTGGCCCTCGGCCGGGGCCGGCATCTCCTGGCCCAGGAAGGCTCGACCTGAGTTTCAGGTCAGCTCGGCGACAACCCGACGATCGGCCTTCTCAACGGGAGCGAGGTGCCCGACCCGTAGTACTGGGCGTCCCCGTAGGTGAAGACGCCGCCGTCCGAGGCCACCAGCCAGTAGCCGTTGCCGTCAGGGGTGGCGGCCATACCCACGATCGGCCGTCGCAGGGCGATGGCTCCGGCCGATCCGTAGAACCGGGCGTCGCCGTAGGTGAAGACGCCGCCGTCGGAGGCCACCAACCAGTAGCCCATGCCGTCGGGGGTGGAGGCCATGCCCACGATGGGCCGTTGCAGGTGGAGGTTCCCGGCCGATCCGTAGAAACCGGCGTTTCCGAAACTGAAGACACCGCCGTCCGAGGACACCTCCCAGTACCCGTTGCCGTCGGGGGTGGAGGCCATCCCCACGATGGGCCGGCTCAGAGGCAGAGAACCGGCTGATCCGTGGAAAGCGGCCGCCCCGTAGGTGAAGACGCCCCCGTCCGACGCCGCCTGCCGGTAGCCCGGATCGCCCACCAGGGCCACGAACTGGGGACCGTTCGGACCGGTGACCATCAGGACGGCGTTGAGCGAGGACAGGTTGGCCGAGGAGAAGGTCAGGGCCAGATTGCAGGTCTGACCCGGTGACAGGTTGCACGCCGACGGAGAGACCGAGATTTGACCTTGACCACCGGGCACACTGGCCGTGATGTTCATGGGTTCGCCTGATGCCCAGGCCCGCACGTCAGCCGTCTTCTGGCCTTGTTCACTCAGTCCGGACGGAACGGCCGACGAGAGTCCCACGGGCAGGTTCTGAGTCACCTCGTTCCAGGTGAAGTACGGCGTGTCGCTCGAATCGCCGCCGACCAGCAACACGGCCACCGACCCCGACTGTCCGTTGGTCGACACCGCCGCACCCATGAGAAGGGGGGAGGCGTCGCTACCGAGGATGATGTCCCGGTGGCCCCAGCACAGGGGAGCCGAAGGTGACGAGCAGGCTTCGTTGGTGCTGCCCGATCCGTCCCACCCGTCGTTGTACATCCAGGCCTGATAGGCGTCGAAGATATTGGGACTCCCGGCCCACAGTGATCCGCCCCCGTCGGTGTTGGGGGGGAAGGAGGGATCCGATCCCGAATCCGCCCCCTGTTGCGCGTAAGCGTCGAGATTGGCGGCCAGCCCGACCACGGGAGGAAGGCCCCGGTCGACGCGCTCGAGGTTGGTGATCACGAACATCTGCTCGGCCGGAGTGAGCGACCCGAAGTTGGAGGGCAACGTGATGGGTCCGAGCCCTTCCTGGGCGCGGTCGGCATCGATCTCGGCCACACCGGCACCGGTGCAGGACGCGTTTATCTGACTGGTGAAACTGCAGGCGTTGTACAGACCCGGACTGGCCGGAAGATCTGATCCCGGGTTCTGCGGTGGAACGACGGCCGCTCTCGACACGGCCACCGTCGTGACCATGAACGCAGCCGGTAGTAACAGCAGGACAGCACCTTTGCGGAAGCGGCGTCCGCGCCAATGACGACGATCGGCCCTCACAAGCCGGACTCGGACCGACGTGTATCCATCATGGAAGCTTCAGACTTCACTCCTGCTCCTTCGCTCAAGACCCAGTGTTTTAGCGCTTGGTCGTGAGCACTCCGACGTCTGAACAATGCGACGTACCGTCCGCCAACGTCAGCAGCTACAGCGTCGAGATGCGCTCTTCCTCGCTCCCGCTCGGGGACACGGTAGCGGTATCGAAGGCCCTAGGCGAAGCATTGAATTCCGCGTTTTCCAACATCAATCACAACTGCACCAAAGCGCAGGTGAGCGCGACGCTCACTGGTGTCGAATGGAAGCTCCCGGCGCCACCAACTCGATGGCAATGCCATCAGGGTCGCGCAATTGCAGGGAAAAATTGCCGCTTTCGAGCACCACGCCGTCATGTTCGATGCTCATTTCGGTGAGATGTCCGGCCCACGTTTGTAGAACGCTGTCATCGGGTACGGCGAAGGCCATATGATCGAGCCTGCCTGCGTTGAGTTTCTCATCGGTGGTTGCCTCGGCACGTGACGTGAGGACGATCACCACGCGGGCCCCGCGGTGACGGAGAGCGATGTAACCGTTGTCCACATCTTCGACGTAGGGCTCGAGGCCGAGAGCCACCGCGTACCACGCCGCGCTGACCTGCACATCGGTCACCAGCAACTGCACATGTGAGAGTCCGGTGATGGGAGCACCACGTGTCATGTCGTGGTCACTCACCCGGCAAACGTTAGACGCCGCGCTCTCCGTCGATAGCGGCGTCGAGAAGTTGGACGGCCGTAGCCCGCGCCCCGGCGGCCGCGTCCAAGTCCCGGTCCATCCGGGCCGCCACCGCGGCGCCGTCGTAGAGCATCTGGAGCTGCCGAGCCAAGGCGTCGGGATCAGCCGCCCCGGCTGCTTCTCCCAGCTCGACGAACAGGGACCGGATCCAGGCCCGGGCTTGGTCGGACACCTCTTCGACGGTGCTCCCGGGGGGGGACTCGGCGCTGGCGTTGACGAAGGCACAGCCGTGGAAGCCCGGGAGGGCGAAGGACTCCCCCAGGACCTCGAACACTCCGAGGATCCGTTCTCGCGGTGTGTCGAAGGTGGCCAACCGGGTCAGGATCCGTTCTTTCCGGGCCAGGTGCCGGCGCAGGAGGTACTCCCGGATGAGCCCGTCCTTGCTCCCGAAGGAGCTGTACAGAGTGGCCTTGGCCACCCCGGCCCGCTCGATGACCCGGTCTATCCCGACGGTGTGGACACCCTCGCCGTAGAAGAGCTCGTCGGCCGCGGCCAGGAGCCGTTCCCGGGCCGGCAGACGGTCGGTGGTGCTGGTCGGTGTCATGGGTTGATTTTAACAGACAGGTCTGTCTAGAGTAAATGGCAGACAGACCTGTCTGTTGAGAAAATCGGACCGGGAGCGGAATGTGAGCGTGGACCTCTCTGCGACATCCATCACCAACACTCCGGGAACGGCGGCTCCTACCGGCCTCTACCCGAGCCCTTCGGCGGGCCGAGCCCGCCGGCGTCAACTCCCGGCCGGCGCCGCCTTCTCCCTCCAGGTGTCGATCCTGGTGTTCTTCCTGGCCGGGTCGAGCGCCCCACTCCCCTCTACGCCCTCTACCGGCCGAGTGGGGATTCTCGCCGGTGACCGTGACGATGGTCTTCGGGGTCTACGCCGTGGCCGTCCTCACCGCCCTGCTCACGGTGGGATCCCTGTCCGACCACGTCGGGGGCCGTCCCGTCCTGCTCACGGCCGTGGCCCTGCAGGCGGCCACCCTGATCGTCTTCGCCACCGCCGGCGGCGTCCCCGAGCTGTTGGTGGCCCGGAGCTGTTGGTGGCCCGGATCGTCCAGGGTCTGGCCACCGGTGCCGCCGTGGGGGCTCTCGGAGCCGGCCTCCTCGACCTGAACAAGACCAGGGGGACCATCGCCGACGGCGTCGGGGCCCTGTCGGGAACGGCCACCGGAGCCCTCCTCTCCAGTCTCCTGGTCCAGTACCTGCCGTCACCGGCCCACCTGGTCTACCTGGTGCTGTTGGCCATCTTCGTCCTCCAGGGCATCGGCGTGGTCCTGATGGCCGAGACGTCCCCGCCCCGGGCCGGCGCCCTGGCCTCGCTCCGACCCCAGTTGACCCTGCCCGCCTCGGCCCGCCGGCCTCTCCTGGTGGCCGTCCCCGTCCTCATCGCCGTCTGGGCCCTGGGCGGCTTCTACGGCTCCCTCGGCCCCTCCCTCGTCCGGCTGGTGGTCGGTTCCAACTCGGTGGTCTTCGGCGGTCTGGCCCTGACCCTCCTGGCCGGCGCCGCCGCCCTCACCGTGCTGCTGGCCCGGGACGCCCCGCCCCGGACGGTGATGATCCTCGGTTCGCTGGCCCTGGCTGTCGGCGGGGCCGTCACCCTGGTGGCCTTGACCCTCTCGTCACCGGTGGTCTTCTTCGTGGGTGCGGCCGTGGCCGGGGTGGGCTTCGGTGGCGGTTTCCAGGGAGCGCTGCGCACCGTGCTCCCCCTGGCCGCTCCCCATCAGCGGGCCGGTGTTCTCTCCATCATCTACGTCGTCTCTTATCTGGGCCCGGGCGTCCCGGCGGTGATCGGCGGATTCCTGGCCGTCCACGTCGGCCTCCTCACCGCCGGTCGCGACTACGGCGTGGTGGTCATCGCCCTGGCCGCCCTGGCTCTTCTCGGTACCGCCGGACGACATAAGGGGCGACCAGTGATGGCCGCCCCTTATGTCTCCCTGTTCGATGTTGGCGGTCGACGGTGGCCGTCACGCCCCCTGATCACCGCGGGATCTAAAACCGCTTACGCGTCGAGCCCGTCGACGTCGGTGGGACGAAGGGTCTCGATGCGTCGGACCCGGGCCCGGCGGGGCTGGAACATCGAGCGACTGGGGAAGGGCTCAGCGCCGACGGCGGCGAACACCAGTCCCGTCCCGAAGAGAGCGGGCTCGAGAACACCCACCGCTTCGTCATGTGCCCCTGACGATCCGTTGTCTGACTCCATCTGATCCTCCTTGGTGAACTTGGTTAACCGATGACGGTGACGACCACGGCGGCGCCGCACGACGAACAGAAGCGACCGGCCCCGGCCAGCTCCACCCCGCACTGCGTGCACAACACGGCCAGGGCGATGTCGTCCTTCACGCTGTCGTGGCGTTCCCACACGGAACCGTCTTCGGTCCGGGCCACGGGCTCCAGTTGATAGAAGGCGCTCCAGGCGGCGAACTCGCTCACTTCATTGAGCTGGAAGTAGTCGCAGGGACAGCCCTGGGGTGTGGCCGAGAAGTAGTCCCGCCGGTCCCAGATCTGGTAGCCGTCACGTACCTCGATGAGGATGTAGTTCGTCCCCTGACGGAGCACGGTGGGTTGCACCACCGTCCCCGCAGTCTCGGCCGCTGGGTTGTTGGCCGCGGATGTCGTCGAGATCGACTCATCCCACGAACCTGTCCCATATGAAAGATTGCTCATCAGTTTGCCTCCGTCTTTCCCCAAAGAGACGGTGACAGTGCGGGATCACCGAGCCCACAATCCCACCTCAACACTTCGACAAGAGTGGTAGCCGTGGGAGGCCATCAAAGGAAGCGGCGGGGTCTGTTGGGCCTGGTTCTGCTGGTGGCCTCGGTCATCGTGGCCACAGCTGCCACCACCAATGCCTCACCGGCACCGGTCCCGTCACCTCGTTCGGTCCCGGTGGCTCCGTCCCCCACGGCGGCCACCGGGACGAGCACTCTCGGCCTCCGGGGCTGGGAGGTTCTGAGTAGCGCCGACTCGCCGGCGTCGGGACGGCAGATCTCGGGGCCCGCCTTCGACACCCGGGGCTGGTTGGCTGTCCGACCCGACGACGCCGGGGCCCCGGGAACCGAGATCGAAGCTGTTCTCCAGAACGGCGCCTGTCCCGACGTCTTTTATGCCACCAACATGAAGAAGTGCTTCGGCTATGAGAAGCGGATCGGGGCCGACACGGTGGCCCGGTTCGCCGTCCCCTGGTGGTTCCGGACCAATTTCACGGCCCCCCTCGGGGCCGGGCGCTACCAAGTGCTCATCGTCCCCGGGGTGGTCGGCCAGGCCGATGTCTGGGTCAACGGCACCGAGGTGGCCACCGAGGAAACCGTCCAGGGTGACGACACCCGCTACACCTTCCCCGTCACCGGTCTTCTGAAGAGCGGAGAGAACGGGCTGGCCCTCGAGGTCTATCCCAACAACCCGCAGACCATGTTCACCCTGGACGATGTCGACTGGAGCCAGATCCCACCGGACAACAACACCGGGATCCAGTTCCCCGTCGAGCTCCAGAGCTCCACCGCTCTGTCGGTCGGCAACAGCTACGTGACCGAAGACAACGCCACGGACATGAGCTCGTCAGCTTTGACCGTCCACGCCGACGTGACCAACCACGGCAGCCGGAGACAACGGGGCACCCT
>Ga0208357_1002464_pt1 | contig 12226 bp, 17 predicted proteins | sample NGESurdeep092012_6_FD_184487 | JGI IMG/M metagenome (GOLD analysis project Ga0208357, IMG submission 184487) | Arctic peat soil microbial communities from Barrow, Alaska - NGEE Surface sample F52-2 deep-092012 (SPAdes) | ecosystem: Environmental > Terrestrial > Soil > Wetlands > Peat ... | reverse complement strand
ACCGGTCCCGATCGCAAGTGCCGACGGGGCCCTGACCACGGTGCCGGTGGCGCAGTCACCCGATCGGCGAGCCACAGTCGGGCCGGTGTACCAGCGTGGGGGCCAGAGGTCCTGGTCCGCCACCAGCTCGTCGGCATCACCGACACCCTGCCCGAGTTCTACGCCGCGTGGGAGGCGTGGGCGGCCGACCTGGCCGAGAGCCAGGAGGGTTCTCGTACGACGAACATCGACCTCCAGTCGTGCTCGCGCCCCGTCGCCGCGATTCCGCTCGGTAATCGCCCGTTTAACGGTGTGTCCCCAGATTGCAGTCACCCCTAGGCAGACAGGGTCTCCCCGTCCGCCGCCACAGGATGAACCACGCGAGGGAACGAAGCTATAGGGCTGAGAGTGGCAGAAATGGCAGCGCCACCAGGGAGGACAAGACTGTCCCCGTACAGTGACAATGCCGTTAGGCCTCCACCGGTTCATCGCTGGTCCTTAATAGCTCCGGGATCGCTGGATGCCGGGCGACCGTGCTCGCGATTGTTGCTCGCCCGCACGGGCACTTATGCCACGGCCTAGGAGCCTGCGAGTGATTGGTTGCAGACGTAGTCCTCGGTCGATGACGCCATAGTCGCGACGCTACGCCGTCCGGCAGCTCCCTCTCCCGGCGTTAGGGGGCACAGTTCCCTGAATGCCGGACCGGAATAGGCTCGGCGAGTGTTCCAGTTGCAGCTCGTTAGCCCTAAACATGAGTCGGCGGTCCTCGCCTTTGAGAAGGACAATCGCGCGTACTTCGCAAAGTCGATCAGCGACAGAGGCGATTCCTTCTTCGATCAGTTTTCGGAACGGCATCGAGAACTGATGGCCGAGCAGGAGGCCGGAGCCGGCGCCTTCTACGTGCTCGTTGATGAAGACGGTGCGGTGGTGGGCCGCTTCAACCTCTACGACCTCTCGGATGGGACGGCAGGGGTCGGTTATCGTGTTGCCGAGCAAGTCTCTGGCCATGGTGTGGCGACCTCGGGACTGCGGACGCTGTGCCGGATCGCACGTGAGAACTTCGGATTGCGGACCCTCACGGCAGCTACGAGCAATGAGAACGTCGCATCACAAAGAGTGCTTCTCAAGGCTGGATTCGCTTACGTCGCACCAACTGAGGTCGGGGGACGTCAGGGAGCGTTGTTCGACATCGACCTTGTGACGCTCTGACTTAGAGGCCATATTCACCGGGGGGCGCGCCCAATCCCTGCGATCAGGGGCACCCTCCCGAGGGTCCTATTCGCATTCCTTCCGGCGGCTTTATGGATGATCGATCGGCTCGTTCGTCCATTCGTGACGAAGCAGTGAGTAGACGAGCTCGCTTCTCCTCCCTTCCGGTGTGAACTTGTTCTCCCTCATGAGACCGTCTCGCTGCATGCCCAGGCGTTCTGCAAGCCGTACCGAAGCTTGGTTGCGAGAGTCGACGTAGGCGACAACCCTGTGGGCCTCCAGTCCGGCAAAAGCCATAGCCAAGACGACACAGCTGGCTTCAGTTGCGTATCCCTTCCCCGAATGGTCGGGGTGAATTACCCATCCGATCTCTGCGACTTGATGCTGCTCGCTGTAGGAAGGAAGCGGTGAACATCTGATCGACCGTGGTAATCGAGCAGTGCAGGAGCGTCTGCTGGCACTAGCGGTCTTAGAACGAGACGATGGGTGAAAATCGGCAAAACCGGGCGCATACATAAACAAGTCCGCCCGACGAGCCGACGATCAGCCGTCCCAAGTTAGCTGCGACGCTCGCATGCCCCCGATGTGCCGCTTGCGGATGCTGCCAGTATGGGCACAATCGTTCGTTTGTGACACGCCACTGAACAATTCACCTTGCGGGTGCTCAAGTCCGGCGAACTGGGGCGCCACCGTCTCGGATGCTGTCGATTAGGCAGTCGGGGCGACTTATGAGGTCTTTAGCTGCGAATCCGTGGGTGCGGGGGTGGCGATGACCAGAGCTGTGTCTGCCGGAGCGACATCAACACTGCCTGCGGACACATCTTCAAGCGTGCGACCGGCGGGCTCGGGTAACAGCGTGGTCACAGCGATGCCCAACAACGCAGAGACACCCGCCACGGCCAACAGGCCCCGGAGGCCGATGTGATCCTGGAGGACTGGGACCAGGAATACCCCGACGAACGCACCCAGTTTGCCGATCCCGGCGGCCACACCGTGGCCAGTCGTCCGCATGCTGACGGGGAACACTTCAGAGGGCAACACGAATGTGGTCATGTTGGGTCCGAACTGAATGAAGAAGTAGCTGAGTCCGAGGATGGCCAAGAAGGGCGCCACGTATTGGGTCAAAGCAGGCACACTGGCCAGCACCAAGAAACAGACGGCCATAACCGAGAACCCGATGAATTGGAGTTTTCGGTGTCCGATGCGGTCCATCTTCGTGACGGCCAACAAATAGCCGGGGACGGCGAAAATCACAAACATTCCGAGCGACCACAACAGCTTGGTCTCAAGCGAGGCCGCCGGGTTGACATCCTTCAAGATGGCGGGCAAGGAGAGCGTGTTGCCGTAGTAGGCGTAATCGAACAAGAACCAAGCACCCGCCGTACCCAGTAGGAGGCGGAGCATCCGAGGGTCGGCGAGGAACTCACGCAGCCGGAGGCGCTCGACACTCGTGTGCGTTTTGGTTGACTCCGTGATTACACCCTCAGAATAACGCTGCAAATCCTGGGCGGCCAGTACTGACTCGCCCTGGACCTGCGCCAGATAGCGGGGTGACTCAGGCATCTTGGAGCGCAAATAGATGACGGCCGCAGCAGGAATCGCTCCCAGGCCGAGCAGGATTCTCCAGATCAAGTCGTGTCCTATGCCCGAGGAAAGGAGAATGAGAGCGATGAGCGGTCCAACTATTAGCCCTAATGCCTGCATGGAGAAGACCAGGCCAACAAGCCGACCTCGATCTTGCCGGTTGGAGTATTCGCTCATCAAGACGGCAGAGACCGGGTAGTCCCCCCCAATGCCCAGACCAAGAACGAGGCGGGCGATGACCAAGAAGATGAAATCAGGGGCAAGGGCAGAGGCGATTGCTCCGAAGATCATGATCACGGCCACCGTGACATAGACCTTCTTTCGACCGATCACATCCGCGATGCGGCCAAAGGTGAAGGCACCGACAAAGGCACCGAGAATGGCGGCTCCCGTGACCCAACTGGTCTGGAGCGTGCTGAGGTGCCATTGCACGGCCACGAGGGCGGCCGCCGTGCCGATGACAAATAAGTCATAGGCGTCGGTGAAGAAGCCGACTCCGGAAATGATCACGGTGCGTCGGTGAAACTTGCTCGTCGGTGCTTCGTTCAGCAGGTCCGTGACAGTGGACTCATGGTCCTGAACAGGTAGTTCAGGACCATGATCCACATTTGGCTGCGTCGGAAAGGCCAGTTCCCCCGACTGCGACGAAAGCACACGCCACTCTTGCCGTCGTGGATGAACTACAAACAATCCGAAGGTGAACTTTACGCGAACAACACGCGAACTCTTGGTTATCTGCGCAGGTAGCCTGCTTGGGATATGCAAACTGGACCATCGGAGCTTGAGTTCATAGACATCCGGGTGACCCAACTCTTCGCCCTGGTTTCGGACGCCCTGGCACGAGCGACCGAAGCGCTGTTGGGCAATGACGCCGCCACTGGGCTTGGCGTGGTTGATGGGGATCAGGTGGTGGATGACTTGACCGCCGAGGTCGAGCTGCTGGTCTGGCGACAGCTGGACCAAGAGAATATGACCACCTCGGTCCTTCGGCATCTGGTCGGCATATTGCTGATCTTGCCGGAGTTGGAGCGGAGCGGTGATCTGGCCGAGCACATTGCCCAGCGGGCGGTTTCTAACCTTGGCGGCGAAATGAGTCCGCTGAGCCGGGGCATTGTCCAACGTATGGCCGAAGTCGCACTGGAGATGTGGCGGGAAACGGCCGAGGCCTATGGCGATCGAGAATCCCGAGGCGCATCCTTGGCCGAGGACGACGAAGAGATTGACATACTCCACGAACGCCTCACCGGCGAAATCGCAGCCGAGACGATGCCCACATCGATTGGAGCACAAGTCACGCTGCTTGCTCGCTTCTACGAGCGACTAGGCGATCACGCGGTCGATCTCATTCGCCGCATCGAGATGCTGCAAGGTCCGGCCTGATAGGCGCACGGAGGTACCGGGTACAACCTTAAGTTCCTGTCCCAGATGTGTCGTTTTCGAGACACCTTGATGGGGGTCGAAATCGGCCGTATTTGTCCCACGGCTTAGGTCAATAGCGAAGCGTCTCTTGGTACGGATCGCTGCCCTTCTCGGACTCTCCACCTCTCGTGCGAACCAGTCACTCATGAGCTGGTTCCGACGTGACTCATCCGTTGACGCTGCAGGACTGTCCGTCGGCGGTGAAGGCAGCTTGCTCAGCGGCATTGAGAATCCGACACGGAATGGATGAGCCTGGGCCGACCAAGACCGTGAAGGAGGATGGTGAGCTGCCCGTTATTTGAATCACTTCCTCCGACCCGCCGACCGACGGGTCGAACAGGCTGCACAGGATGTCAGTTCCCACGGCGAAGCTGACGGAAGCGGGACCGCATGTCGCCGTTATGGCGGAGCTAGTGCCGCTCTGCGTTGCCACAGCGGCGTCGAGGCTGGCAATGGTGATCTGCGATACGGGCGGAACGGCAGTCGTGGTCGTCGTCGCAGGCGGGGTGGTCGTGGTCGTCGTCGTTAAGGTCTGGATCCTCCACTTCGTGCCGTTCCACCTCTCGGCTAGCGACGTGATGGTGCCGTTGTAAGAGTGACCGACGGCGGCGCACGCATTCCGCAAGGTGCACGACACGCCGAGAAGCAAGGTGAGAGTCGAGCCAGATGGATTGGGCGTGGACTGAATCGTCCACTTCGTGCCGTTCCATCTCTCGGCTAGCGGTGCAGGACCCGCCCCGTAGCCGTGGGAGGTGTTTCCGACAGCGCTGCACGCATTCGGCGAGGTGCACGAGATGGCGACGAGGTCGGTCTGCGTCGAGCCAGATGGATTGGGCGTGGGTTGGATTGTCCACTTCGTGCCGTTCCATCTCTCGGCTAGCGGTGACTCGAACCCGGAAGGAAGGAAAGAAATTCCGTCGGCCGTGCACGAAGTGGGTGACGTGCAGGACACACCCTTTAGGGAACTGGATGTCGCTCCGACCGGCTTGGGCGTGGGTTGGATCGTCCACTTCGTGCCGTTCCATCTCTCGGCCAGGAGGACGGCCGCGTTCACTGGTCCCGACTCCCCAACGGCTGTGCACGCATTCGGCGAGGTGCACGAGATCGCGTCGAGGTCGGTTTCAGCGCGGGACGCGGCGACTGCTGTGCTTGATCCAATCGCAACGAGATTGATTGTCCCGAGCATCACGGTCACGGCAATGGAAATCCGTACGGCACAGGCCCGAGCATGCATCAATGGTCCCCCCCCAAGTGTTGATGGCCAATGGCCACAACATTCATTGCGAAGTTTGACAGACGGACCTTTTGCGTGCAATGGCCGTGAGTTGAGCAGGAAGACAATGTCCAGAACCCTAGAAAATCGAGGCTGACGAGGTATCCGTTCAATGCCGTTTAGTGGCATTGCGAGAGGCAAAATCGGTCGTATTTGACGCACTCACGAGGTACATCGCTGCCACGCCCAGTCCCGGCGTTATGGGACAGGTCGTCGATTGCTTTGGCGGCCCATGCGAGACTGAGCAAATGGATGCTGCCAGGGATCCGATTCGAGTCGGATTGGTGGGCGCAGGGCCATGGGCGAAGCTCTTTCACGCCCCAATGTTCGCCGCCAATCCGACCACGACACTGGCTGGAGTTTGGTCCCGACGCCCGGCCGCTTCCGAACAGATTGCCTCAACTCATCAAACGACGGCCTTTCATTCGATTGAAGACATGTTGGTCCACGCTGACGCCCTCTCGTTCGCGGTTCCCCCCAACGTCCAAGCTGACGTAGCCATGATTGGGGCCCAGGCGGGCAAGGCGCTCCTTTTGGAGAAGCCGATTGCACTGGACCTCGGGCACGCCAAAGAGCTTGTAAGCGTGATCGATGACACGGGAGTGCCAACACAGCTGGTGCTGACATGGCGCTACGTCCAAAGGGTCCGATCCTTTCTGGACGCTGTTCATCAATGCGAACCGCTCGGGGGTCGGGGGCATTTTCTGACCGGAGGGCTCTTGGGTGGCATGTTCGCAACGCCCTGGCGGCTCGACCATGGACCGCTCTGGGACCTTGGTCCTCACGTCATTGACCTTCTCGATGCCGCTCTTGGTCCGATTGACGAAGTCACAGCCCGTGGAGACCTGCATCGCTGGGTCGACCTTCATCTGGTCCATGCAAGCGGCATTGTCAGCCAAGCATCGATCACCGCATATAGCCAGCTTGATCCGGCTCGTGCCGGTGCGGCCATTTATCATTCGGGCGGCGTACACGAGGTTGATGCCGCCGGCATTTCCACAGAGGCGGCACCCAATGTTGCATCCGAGTTCGCCGAAACCGTTTGGAATCATCATTCGCACGCCCTCGATGTCCAGCGAGGTCTCTACCTTCAGGAGATCCTGACTTCAGCGGCCATGGGCATCGACGAGAGCCATTGAGCCCGACCGTCCCACCCATCCGGCGTTTGGGGCGCTCTCGCCGGATGTCGTTGGACTCCCTACTCCCAAAGACCTCGGGCCATTTCAGAGGCACGCCTGATTACATCTGCATCAAGGATGGTCAGCGTTTCAGGGATGCTGGCCGCTGGCCACGCAACCCACGCTTCAACTCGACCCTCGGGCGGTAATGGGACGACAAAGGTCTGCTGGCCCTGATAGGCCCCGCTACCGCCCCGAGGACTTTGCATCGTTACATGGCCATTGTCCCGACCGACGTTGAGAAGTTTTGATCCGTCGCTGAAAAGGAGGCCAAAGAGCACGAGGCCGGTACTTGGAGAATCGCTTGTTCTTGCGAAGAGACTTGGTGAGTCGTGGCCCCGTGTACCGGGACCATCGAGGAGGGGTTGGCGCAGTTGTGCCGTCACATCGAGGGTCATCACCGAGGGGTATGCGATCACCGATCTGAGTAGGACGGCTCCCTCACTATCCTCGGCAAGCAGCACATCCGTGATGGCCGTCTTGCCGAAACCCTGCTCCCAGGGCATCGGGTCTTGTGGGCTGTCCTTGAAGGTCGGCGCTCCAACACTGATCGGGGGGAAGAATCCCATGGCGCAATGATGCCACCGGTGTGCGACTGGGCAAGCGGGAGTGCCATCAAAGTGCCGCTTGGGGATGCTGCCAATGGGCACAATCGGTGGATGGTGACAACGCCTCCGACTGATCTTCTAGGGATAGACCGAGCCAGGCAGCGGCGTCCTGGTCGTCCCGTATACCCATTGAACTGGCAGCGGGGGAGCCGCTTTGGGCTGCAGCCGACGCAGAGGGCATTGTTTAGTCACAGTCTGGATATAGGTGGGCTGTGAGCGGCAAGTTCTGACATGTGACATGCTCGCAACCGGAGAACTGAGCAGCTCATCCATCGAGTAATGCGACCTCTCGTGAAGGGGATTAGCCATGGCACAGCAGGGTCAGGGTGGCAGCAAGACGGGCCGGGCACGGCTCGGTGGCGGGTCCATCGCAGCGCTCATCGGAATCGGGCTGCTCGTCATTTTCGTCGTCCAGAACACGGAGCGGATCAGATTCCACTTCTTGATCTGGCACTTCTCTTGGCCGTTGTGGATCTACACCCTCGTCATTGCAGTCGTCGGAGCCGTGGTGTGGTTTGGACTTGGTGTCATGCGCCGACACCGACGCCGAAGGGAGCGCCGCCAAGCCCGTCGGGGATGATTTGCAACAAACCCCGCCTGTCGGCCTAACGTGCTCGGTGTTGGTCCCCATCATTAGCTTCCGTAATCGACTAGTGGGCGAGGCTTGATCGGAGTGATTTCCTCCGTCGAGTGAGACCGGGTCACCTCGGTCACCCTTCGGGTGGGCCGGACCGCTGTAGGCCAGAAATTGCGGGCACCCCGATCGCAACCCGTTAACACCAAATCTGCGACGACTAGGGATCATGGTTGGGAATGGCCAACGTTCGATCGAACAAAGGGGTGGCAAGCGATACGAGGCTTGCCCAGTCGATCCCAGAGTTCAAGCCCTGGCGTGAATTGGGTTGAATCTTCAAGGACGGCGGGGCCGTCGTCATCGAGCGACTGGGCAGCGATGTCCGAATCAAGAAGGTGGCGATCTAATGGTAAAAGTCATGCACGTCGACGACAGCGGTGCCGAGGTAGCGACGATTGAGCTTGACGACTTCACTGTGAAGGTCCTCTACTCGGGTATCGCCGAGAATCTTGAGGAAGCGTCCACCGAGGTGCGCCCCTCTCAGCAATTTGAGCTCTCTAGAGAAGAGCTCGCCAGGGACTATCGACGACTCAGTATCGACTGAAGTCATCGTTTTCACTGACGAAGTCTCTTGTAGAAATTGCATCCTTTTTCACGCCAAATATCGTGCGCAATCGTGCGGCAGTCAGAATGAACTTCAGTCCCGTGATGCCATCGCCTCAAGCATTGCCGCCATCTGCTGATGCACGAGGTTGACAGCCTGCAGTGGACGAATCATTACCCGGAACTCGATGATGCGGCCCGCATCGTTGCACCGGATGATGTCGACGCCGTTGACGTACTTGCCCTCAATGGTGGTCTCGAACTCCAAGATTGCAGTGTCGTCACCGAGCACGGTCTTGGTGTAGTGGAAGCCCCCGCTCGGACCGCCGCCCTGAGGGCTCGATTTCGCACCATCCCCTGGAAACGTCTGAGATGCTGCCTGCAGATAGAGCGACGTGATCTGCTTGCCCCGCTGCGGCGTGAATACGATCGGGGAGTAAAAGACGACCTCGTCGTCGAGCAGCTCATCGAGCCCGCCCGCCAACTCGCCACGCAGGTAGGCATGCCATTGTGCAACAACTTGCTCAATCATCGGATCTCCCTCGTCCTCAGCGATGTGGCGTAATCGGGAGGAGATCCTCGACCGACTCCCAGACAAGTTCACTCGCCAGGTTTACGCACAAAAGTGCGACGCCGTTTACCAGCACGTCTTCGACAGCTACTGGGACGACGGACATTCCGTGTACGAGAGAGCGGCGTAGCCCCACTCTGTGCCAGCCCCGCCTTAGGGCATCCATCAGTGCTCATCTTGGGTCTGTTTGCCAGAGGCCGAGCCGACCCGTCATCCGTCTGGGCTGAACCCGCTTTCTCGGTTCGGCCAATATCCAGTGCCATTCGCCGGGTACTGCCCACTGACTCCGTGAGTCCATGATGCAATCCATCAGCATGACGCTGCCGAGCAAGGCCCCGAGCGGAAAGTCATCATCTAGTAGGTGGCCGTGTGCATCGATTGCACCCTGGTCGAAGCCCATCGCCGCATGTATTCCGATACGTCCTCGATATTTTGGTTTCCAAGAACGGTTCTCGACATCCTTTAATCCGGCGACGATGAGGCTTGCCCACGGCTGGCGCACTGTAAGGATTTTCATTATCTCAGGCTGTTCCCCTCATCCAGCATCAATCCAGCTGGCACCAATGATCTCAGCGCCACCGTGAGCGCCGATGACTGCACCAAGGTTCCCAACTCGGAGCGCCGTTCGGGGGAAATGGGGAGCGATGAGGTCAAGGAACTCATCGATATCAGGTGCACCGCCATGCATTACCGCTACGTGGCCAATCGCCCCGGCACTAATCATGCGGTCGTAGAGCATTTGCATGGCCCTCTTGCGGGTACGGGGCTTTCCGGCTTCGTGTACTACACCACCGCTAATGTCGATTAGCGGCTTGATCGAGAGCAGTGACCCAACCATCGCCTGGGCCCCTCCGATGCGGCCACCCTTCTTTAGGTTCTCCAGCGTGTTCAAGGCAGCAAATACATGCGTGCGTGGGATGAAATGCTGCAGCTGGCGGAGCACGGTGTCGACGTCGGCACCATTTCCAGCCGCCATGGCGGCTTCAAGCACGAGGGTACCGAGTCCGCTCGACACCGACTTGCTGTCAATCACGTGCACGGTGAGTTGTCCCTTGCAGGCCTCGGCCGCAGCAAGGGCTGACTGCACCGTGGTTGATAGTTCGCCCGAAATCGTCATACAGAGCACCGCATCAGCACCGGCATCGTCCGCATTACGGAACGCCCGTTCAAAGGCTCCGGGAGACGGGCAGGCCGTTTGGGGGAGATCGTTCGAGTCCGCCATTTTGTAATAGAAGTCTTCGACGCTCAAATCCCGGCGATCGATGAACTCCTCGCTTCCAAAGCGGATGCTCAAAGGCACAATCTCGACGTTGAGGGGGGCGATCTCATCTTGCGTAAGGTCGCACGAGCTGTCGGTGACTATGTACACGCCCGGCATGAAGGCCTCCTCCTCGCTGCGGTCACATTCTCCGACAACCCAATCGTATCGATCTTACGAAGAAATGCCGTATGGCCGCTCATTTGCTGTCAGAAGCCATTGTCGAATGCAGGGCACGGCCGCACGGCGTAGAGGACATCCCGAGAGACAGAAAGGCTTGTGTAAAACTGTCGATTGGTCAGGATTGAGCGACCAAAGACTTCATAAGGAGAAGCCATGAGTTCTAGTGAGCACAGCGTGCATGAAAATCACATCCATCAGCACGAGCCCGGTTGCGGCCATGCGACTGTGGAGCACGAGGGACATGTCGATTACATCCACGATGGCCACTCCCACTGCGCCCACGACGACCACTACGACGAGCGCACCCTTCCTCATGTGGAGCACACAGACCATGACCATGCCCATGCTGATGGCTGTGGGCATGAGGCTGTCTCTCACGGTGACCACATCGATTACATCCACGATGGGCACCGTCACGCAGCCCACGAAGGACACTGGGACGAGCATTGAGATGCTCTTCGGACTTTGTGCATCCTGCGTGGCTATGCACTAACCCCCCATCGTCAACGGCTCTAATCGATCCGGGGCCCCAGGCAGGTGCCGTAGATATTCCACGCTTCGTCTAATCCGATAACACCACGGTCATTGTCAACCGACGGGCACCCATCAGTTCGTCGGCGTGCCGTTCGCAACTCCACACCTTCGTCCGGCCCTTTAGGAACTTCCACCGACCAACCCAAGCCACCGGCTCCACGCAGTGCCCACCCTGGCCGACTGGGTTCTCGTAGACCATGCGCCAGCACCGGCCGTCCTGGGCGAAAATCCCCGGTGCCACCTGGCCCACGATCTCCAGCTGGTCGACGCCGCTGTAGATGGAGGGGATTGTCACGACCAGACCGTAGCTACTTTCACCCGCTGGCGATCACCTCACGCACCTCAACGTTCTCGACGCTGACGGCAGACTCTGGCGGTGCGCCAACCGTGGCGGCGGACGCTTCGGCTTGGTCCTTTGTCTCGAAGACAGAGATCGACATTCCATTGGTGCCGTCGGCATTACGAGAGAAATAGCTCACCACATGACCTGCCTGTGACTTGAGCATAGGAAGGACCTGAGCGTTGACCTCCCCGACCGCATCGTCGATTCGCCCAGGGGCGACACTGACCTTGGTGACTACTGCATACATAATCCCTCTTCTCTCGCTGGATCGTCGAACGGATCGTGCCATGAATAGAGCGACCCGGCAATCGGTAGTCGGGCAACCCAGCTACTCGCTGTACGGCTTCAGAAGGTACTCAGCGTTATTACTGACCTTCCCCACGTCGTTGCTGACCGGGTAGTGCTCCAGCGTCCCCTTCTTGGCTGGCCTAAGGAGTCCCTTAAGTTCGTCAAGGTCCTCTAGCCCAGGGTTCAGCCATTGTTCCCATGTGCTCTTCTCCAAGATCACGGGCATCCGGTTGTGGATCTCGTGCATACCGGGATTGTCTGAGGTCGTGATGATGGTGGCCGATGCTAACCGTTGGTCGTCGGGCGCTTTCCAGTACTCGCAGAGTCCGGCGAAGACGATGGGCTCACCATCGGTGCGTCGGAAGGCGTTGGGTACCTTGGGGCCTCCCGTTTTCGTCCACTCGTAGAAGGCGTCGGCCGGGATCAGGATTCGCTTCCCTGTGGTGAACGCATGGCGGAACATGGGCTTGCTGGCCACCGTCTCCGCCCGAGCGTTGAACGAAGACTTGATGGCAGCCGGGTCCTTGGCCCAGAAGGGCACCAGTCCCCACCGGTAGAGCTCAAGGCTGCGGGTGATCTCGCCGTTGTCGTCGACCCTTTCACGGGCACCGACGATGCGCTC
>Ga0208357_1002463_pt1 | contig 12226 bp, 9 predicted proteins | sample NGESurdeep092012_6_FD_184487 | JGI IMG/M metagenome (GOLD analysis project Ga0208357, IMG submission 184487) | Arctic peat soil microbial communities from Barrow, Alaska - NGEE Surface sample F52-2 deep-092012 (SPAdes) | ecosystem: Environmental > Terrestrial > Soil > Wetlands > Peat ... | reverse complement strand
CGCCCAGGGCCAGGAACGCGGCCGGAACCTTGGGATAGGTGGCGACGGTCTGCGTGAGGATTTGCTGGGCGATGTCGTTCTTCTTCGAATCGACGTAGTAGCCGGCTTTCTGAATCAGGATCTGCACGCGCTGATCGTCGGTCGTGGCGGCGACGACCGCGTCGTCGAAGGCCGGCCCGACGTGAACGTCGTCGTGTTGTTTTGCGTAGAGGCCCGCTTTGTAGACCAGCACCTGAACGCTCTTGGGGTCCAGCACCAGCGCCCGATTGATGGATGTCAGGGCCATCGGGATGTTGTCTTGCGACGCGTAGGTATTGGCGATCTGCACCAGCGGTTCGGTACTCGTGGGATCCAGCGTCGCGGACTGCTCGTATTGGATCCGAGCGTCGTCGTAGTGGCCTTCCGCAGCGTAGACCGCGCCCAAGCCCAGATACGATTGCGGGCTATCCTTGTTAAACGTAATCGCACGCTTGGCGACACGCTCGGCGTCGCTGGGGCGATTCTCGCTCAAGTACAGACTGGTCAGTTGCGCGAGCACGCTGGGATTGGTCGGGTCCAGCGTACTGGCCTTCTCGTAGTCGTCGGTCGCGGCGGCGGTCTGGCCCAGCGCCTGCATCGCGGCACCGTCGAAGTAATAGATCGGAGCGGTCTTGTTACCGGTCTTGATGAGATGCTGCGTGAGGTTGGCCGCCAAGTCGGGGCGACTGATTTGCAAATACTGCATCGCCAGCTGCGTCTGCGCGTCGACGTTGTTGGGATTGGTTTTGAGCAGCCCCTGCAGTCGCGGGATAGCGATCTCGGGCGGCTCGGGCGTGGGGGTCGGCGAAGTCGACGGCGTCGGCGACGGCGATGGGGTTGCGGCAGCTCTTTTGGGCCGCGCGTGCGCGACCGGCGATGTCAGCGCGAACGCGCCGAGCAGTGCGAGTGCGAAGATGGACGGTAAAGCGAAACGTTTCAAGACCGCGTGTTCCTTCATCTGAAGATCGTTCAAGCCTTGGCGGCTCGAACCAGGTTGGTCAGTTCCGGAACGATCGCAAACGCATCGCCCACAACCACCAGGTCGGAAAACTCTGTTATCGGCGCGCCGCCGTCTTTGTTAATGGCCACGATCGTCCCCGACGAACGCATGCCGACCTTATGTTGAATGGCACCCGAAATGCCCACCGCAACGTAGAGGCTGGGACTGACGGTCTTGCCGGTCTGCCCGATTTGAAGGCTGTACGGCACCCATCCGGCATCTGCCGCCGCACGCGACGCGCCGACCGCGCCGCCCAACGCATCGGCCAACGGCTTGAGCAGGGTTTGGAATGGTTCGGGGCCCCCTAGGCCGCGACCGCCGGCAACGACCACCGGTGCCTCTTCCAGCCCCAACTCGCCCGAGGCCTCCTCGACGTTGGACTCGATCGACATCTTATACGACTTGCCGGTCGGCTTGGCGAGCTGCACGACCTGGGCTGCGGCACCGCCCGGCTCGGCTGCAAACGCGTTGGGGCGCACGGTCACGACGCCGTATCGCGCGTCGCGCAGGGCGCACGTGGTGATCGCGGCGCCTCCAAGTTTGGGCGAGGTCCCGCGAACGCTCGTGCCATCGACCGCGATGTCGACCACATCGGCCAGCATACCCGCGCGCAGGCGCGCCGCGATTCGCCCCGCGATATCGCGGCCGTACATCGTGTTGGGAAGCAAGATGACCGACGGTCCGATCCCGTTGGCGGCGGCTTCGAGATAGTCGATCGCGGGATCGATCAGGAAGTTATCCACGTCGTCATCCTGCGCGACGTGAATCACGTCGAGCGGGTACGCTTGCAACCGTTCGGCCAGCGCCCCAGCGCCCGCGCCCAGAACGACGGCATGCGCTTTGCCGCCCAGTTCGTCGGCCAACTTGCGCGCTTGCGTGGCCAACTCGAACGTGACCTTGCGCGTGGTTCCGTTGGCGTGCTCGGCGAAAACGATGACGTGTTGCATCAAACCAGTTTCCGCTGCTTGAGAAAATCGAAGATGGCCCGCGCGCCGCTCGCGCCGTCGGTCGCGTTCACGACCGCAGCTTTCTCACGCGTTGCGGGAGGGCCGACGCGAACCAGTTCGGTCAGCGCGCCGTCGTCGCCGGCCGGAACGTCCGAGCCGAGGTCCGCCAGGCACAGCGTTGCGAGCGTCTTTTTCTTGGCCCCCATGATGCCCTTCAGCGACGCGTAGCGTGGTTCTCCGACGGCCATCGTGACGCTGACCAGCGCGGGAAGCGCGGTCGCAACGACCTGATAGCCGGAATCCGTTTCGCGCTGCGCGGTGAGACGTTGGCCGTCGCATTCGAGATGACGCGCGTTGGTCAGACCCGGAACGCCCAAATGTTCGGCGAGCGCGCCCGGCGTGCCGCCGGTGCTTCCGTCGTCGGAGAGTCCGCCGCAGACGACCAAGTCGAAGCCGATCTTTTTCAAACCCGCGGCTATCGCCGCAGCCGTCGACCAAACGTCGCTGCCGGCTAGCGCTGGATCGCTGAGCACGACCGCGTCGTCGGCGCCCATCGCCAGCGCTTTGCGCAGGATCTCTTTGTGTCGTTCGGGCGCCATTGAAAAAACCGTGACGGTCGTACCGTCGCCCAGTTTTTCTTTGAGTTGCAGTGCGGCTTCGACAGCGTACTCGTCGTAGGGGTTGAGTACGGTCTCGGCGCCGCTGCGGTCTAAGCGTTTCGTCTGCGGGTCGATCCGTTTTTCGCTGTTGGGATCGGGGACGAGCTTGACCGTTGCCACGATCTTCACGCGGAAGAGAAAACCTCCAATAACGCGACAAAACCCGGCGGTCAGGCCGGGATAAGCCTAGGGGTGTTGGAGTCGACCGGGCTCCGGACCTGCCTCCACTCCATACATTTATCAGGGCGGGGTGGGGGCAAGCTGAGGCGAAACTTCGGCGTATGCTGCACGTTCGACTACCGCTCGCTTGGGTCGTTGCCGCGTTTGCGCTGGCGACCACGAGCGCGCCGGCCGCCACCGCCTTCGCGCCGTCGCTGGCCACGCAGGGCCGCCCCGAAACCATCGTCTTGGATGCCACCACGGCCGCCCGTGGGTTCATGACGTCGCATCTGACCATTCCGGCCGCTCCCGGCCCCTTCACGGTCGTCTACCCAAAATGGATTCCCGGCGAGCACGGCCCGACCGGCCCGCTGGGCGACTTGACGGGGATCCGCATGTCGGCCGACGGCAAGCCGCTGACGTGGAGCCGCGATACGATCGATCTGTACGCGTTTCACGTCACCGTTCCACCCGGGGCGAGGACGCTCGACATCGATTTTACGGTACTGCTCAACGGACCCAACGACACGATGGCGACCAACAATCTCGCGATCGTCAACTGGAACCGCGACGTGCTGTATCAAGCCGACACTAATTCGCACGCCGTCTTCGTGCACCCGACCATCGTCCTGCCGGCCGACTGGGATTACGGAACCGCCTTGCCGTCACCGCGTCGCAGCGGCAATCGCATAACCTTCGCCACGGTCAAGCTCGCGATGCTCGTCGACTCCCCGTTGGATACCGGCCGCTACGCCAAGCACTACCGCCTGTGGCAGCAGGGCTCGGCTTCGCAAATCCTCGATCTCTTTGCCGACGCACCCGCAGACCTCGACGTTCCCGCCGATCTCGTCGCGTCGTTCAAACGGATGACCCCAGAAGCGCTCGCACTCTATGGGGCGCGCCACTGGTACTCGTATCATTCCTTGTTGACCCTCAGCGATGCGATCGGCTTTCAAGGCATCGAACATCACCAATCCAGCGACGATCGCGCCGACGACTCGTTCCTGACCGATCCCAGCGAACAATTGAGCGGCGGCGACCTGCTCACGCACGAATTCTCGCACTCCTGGAACGGCAAGTATCGTCGGCCGTACGATCTCACGACGCCGAACTTCCAAGTGCCGATGCAGACCGATCTCCTGTGGGTCTACGAAGGCATGAACCAATATTTGGGCGATTTGCTCTCGTTCCGCACCGGAATCCGCGATCCCAAAACCTACCCGGAGTATCTGGCGACGGTCTACGCGTCGATGGACATGGAACCCGGACGGCTGACCACACCGCTGGTCGACACCACCACGGCCGCGCCCTGGCTCTACGAAGGCGGCGGCGACTACGCGTCGATCCGGCGCACGGCCGGCGATTTCTATACCGAGGGCGAGTTGCTCTGGCTCGACGCCGACACGATTATTCGCGCTCGAACCCACGGCACCAAATCGCTCGACACATTCTTGCACCTCTATGCCGGACCGCCCAACACCGGACCGATCACCGTTACCTACACGCGCGCCCAGATCGAGCATCTGCTCGGGGAGGTGACGCCCTACGATTGGCACGACTTCTTCACGCGCTACGTCTACCGGGTCTCGATCCATCCGCCGACCGACGAGCTCGCGCGCTCGGGCTGGCGGCTGACCTACACCGCTAAAGCCAACGCCTATCTGAATCCGGGTCGCGGCGTGTCGGCGTGGTACGGCGCCGGTTTCAACGCCGGCTCGACCGGCCAGATCCGCGACGTGCGCCGCGGTTCGCCTGCCTGGAACGCCGGCTTAGCCCCGCACGAGACCGTCGCCGCCGTCGACAACCGGGCGTTCGGCGCCGACACCTTCAACGACGCGCTCAAGCGTGCCCAAACCGATCGGCGGCCGATCGCGCTGCTCGTCAACGACAACGGTTCGTTCTCGACGGTCATGCTGAACTACACCGGCGGCGTACGCTATCCGCATCTCGCGCGCATTAAAGGCACCCCCGACATGCTCGCTGGAATCATGGCCCCGCGCATCCCCGTGAAGAAACCCGCCAAGAAAGTCAGCTTCGTATCGCGATAATGCTCGGTCAGTCGTCGCGGACGCCCATCTCGTCGAGATGATTGCGCATCTCTTCGGGATCTGCGTAGACGCGATAAGCACCCGACGATTCGAGCTCTTGCTGACCGTAACCGCCCGACAGCACGCCGATGCCCAGGTAGTTCGCGCGCCGCGCCGCGAGCATGTCCCACACCGAGTCGCCGACCACCATCGCTTGGCCGGCATCGACGTGCAGCTGTTTGCCGGCGGCCAGAAAGAGATCGGGATCGGGCTTCGCCCGCTCGACGTGATCGCGCGTCACGATCGGAATTCCATCGGGGATTCCCAGCATGTTCAGGGCCGGCTGCGCCGTCTCGATCGCACCGCTGGTCGCGATCGCCCATTTGACCTTCATCGACGTGAGGTCGCGCAATAACTCCCGAGCTCCCGGCAGCGGTTCCACTTGCGGCAGCAGTTTGGCATATTCTTCGGCGTGCCGACGCCGCAGCTGCTCGGCGATCTCCGGCGCCATCTCGCGCCCGAGTTCCCGAGCCAGCGCGCGCACGAGCAATCCGCCGCTCATGCCGATGCGCCGATGAATTTTCCACACCGACAAGTTGAAGCCCACGGCCCGCAACGCCGTATGCCAAGCCAGCACGTGCTGATAGACGCTGTCGACCAGCGTCCCGTCGAGATCGAAAATAAAAGCCGCCATAGGTTCCTCTCGCTCGGCGGGTGGGGAAAGCAATTGGTTCGCGAGCGGCGCGAGGACTTACCTGTGGGCGGCAGAACCTCCCGCCAACCCACCCGCGTTTCCCGGAGGCGACGTGCTGCTCACCGAGCTGTGTCTGGACCATTTGCAAACGCTCGAGCAACTCTCGGTCAAGCTCAACTCGTTGATGGCGACCGGCGATCCCGACGAGCTGCGCATCTACCTGGGCCGCGTCGCCTTGGTGATGAAACGCCATATCGCCACCGAAGGCAAAGTCCTCTTCTCGGTAATGCGCGCCTCCAGCGTGGCGCCGTTCCGCGCACAGCTGATGGCATTTTCGCGCGACTCCGCATCCTGGACCTTAGCGATCGACGCATTTCAGGAGATTTGGTGTTGTTACGGGGCGATCGAGCGAAACCGGACCGCGTTCATTCGAGCCACCAAAGCGCTGCTGGCCAAACTTCGGCGCCAAGTCGAGGATTTGCACGACCTCTGCTCGGCGATGAACGCCCACCCGGCCGTCGGCACCGCTCCGGCCGCTCTCCCGCGACGCGTGGGCGACCTCCGGGCGTGAACGCGCGCGTCGCGTCGGGCACGCAAAGCCTGGAACGGATGGGCGCAATTCTTCGGGCCGTTGCCGCCGGCGGAGCGCTGGGCATGCGGCTGAGCGAAATTGCCGACGCGACCGGTCTCAACGCCGCCACCGCCCATCGAATGCTTGGCGTTCTGACCCTGTGCGACATCGTCGAGCACGACGAATCGCGTCTTTATTTCCCGGGCCCGGCGATGCTGCGTTTCGGAGAAGCCGCCGAAGAGCGCTATCGCATAAGCCGCATCGGACGCGGACCGATCCGACAGCTCTGCGAGTTCACCCAGGATATCGCCTACGTGCTGGTACGGCGCAATGCCGACGCGATCTGCGTGCTACGCGAAGCCGGGGGACATCAAACGCGGTCGTTGGCGTTTTCGGTGGGAATTCGCGACCCGCTGGGCGGTGGAACCGGCAGCATCCCGCTGCTCGCCTATCTCGGCGACGCCGAGATCGAACGCATCCTGGATGCCAACGCCCATCTGCTCGATCTCGAACCGGGGTTTTCGCGCGCTGCGTTACGCAGACACGTTGCCGACGTTCGCACCAACGGGCATCTCGCCACCGAGGGCCGGCTCTCGCCCGGACTCTGCGTCTTTGCCTTTCCGATCGCGCACGGATCCAATCCCGCCGTCGCGGCATTGAGCGTCTTCGTGCAAGCGCCGCGCCTCGATCGAGGCTTCCGCACCGCATTTTTGAGCGAGGTCCGCAAGACCGTCGCCGCGATTCAAGACGGCTTGTCGGGCGAGTTTCCCGGCGCGCCTCCGAAAACATTCGCTAAGCCCGCACCGGCGCGCAAAGCGGTTCGCCTTTCCGAAAGCCCGGCGCGATCGCATCGTATAGGTTGAGCGCGCCGAAGCGAACGACGTCGTCGGCCGGCAGCCCCGTTTCGCGGCCGGCGCGCTGGATTTCCGCGATCGCCTCGGCGTCGGAGAGACCGAACGTGTTGAGCACGATGCCCAAGACTTTGGCCGGCTTGATCGTCGCGCACAAACCTTCGTACAGACGGATGAGATCGGCGTAGCCGAGCACGGGAACGTCGTACCCGTCGAATGCGCGCAGGCGGGGATTGACGACCAGCAGCATCGCATCGGGCGTGGAACCAAAGAGTAGCGAGAGGGTGACGCCCGCATAGGCCGGATGATTGATCGCGCCTTGCCCCTCGACCACGATCAGATCGGGGTCCTGGCGCGCGGCCTGGAGCACCAGTTGTTCGGCCGCACCGGCGGCAAAGTCCGAGATCACGCGGTCCACCGAAATGCCCCATCCCGCAATCATGATCGCGGTTTGGCCGGTTGGAACGAAGACCGCCCGCTGCTTGCGCGCCTGCGCCGCGCGCACCAACTCCAACGCGGCGGTCATCTTGCCGACCGCGCAGTCGTTTCCGACGGTCAACAGGATCGGCGCCGCGATCGTATAGGCGTTACCCGAAAACAGCGGAACCGAAGGCGGCTTGCGAACGTCGAAGATGCGCGCACCCGACGTGGCCGCCGCATTGGCCAACTCCGGGTCGTCGCCGATCAGTTCGTGCAGGCCGCTTACGATCTCTAGGCCCGCCCGAATACCCGCGAGGATCTGCACCCGCCACGAATCTGGCAACTGGCCGCCGCGCGGCGCCGTACCGATCAAGAGCGCGGTGGGATGAAACCGCAGCCCTTCGGCCACCGACGCGACGATCGGCGCGTTGCTTTGCAGATACGGCAGGACGTCGCCGACCGTGCGTCCGGCAAACTGTGGATCGACGACCGCAACGGTTTCGTCCGACGAATAGCGGATGACCCCGTGTGCGGTCTTGCCGTTGCTTACCAAAGCGCCCGGAGCCAGGATCAGATAGCGTCGCATCTTCTTGAGGTACCTTCCGATTAACGCGCGGCGAGCCGCCATTGGTAAGCAAACGTGTAGGGTGACGTATAGAGCGAAGGCGTGTAACCCTTGAGCGCTTCGGGGACGACGTCCATCTCGTAGATCAGAAAGAGGACGTCCATCGGGAGCACGGCGCTCAAGCGGCGCTGCACGATGCGATAGTCGTCCTTTCGGCTCTCGCGATTCATCGTGGACGCGCCGTGCGCGAACGCGCGTTGCGCCGCCGCATCGCAGAAGCGCGTCAAGTTGAAGCCCGCCGGCGCGCGTTGATCGCAGCTCAGCAGCCAGCTCGCGTCGGGATCGGCACTGGACATGAGCGAGAACATCGCCGCCTGATACGTGCCGCGATAGAGCGGGCCGCCGGGCGAGGTGAGCAATGCGGTGCTCATTCCGCGCAGCGTTACGGCGATGCCGACCTCTCTCTCATACGCGGCGATCTGCGCCACCAGCGTGGAGAGCGTCGGACTTCCGGTCGTAAACAGCAACGTGACTTCCATCGGATGGCCGTCTTTGGCGCGCATTCCCGATGGCCCGGCAATCCAACCGTCGCGCTGCAGCAAGGCGCGCGCGCCGGCGGGATCGTAGGGGACCGGGCCGATCGCCGGATCGTACGCCCACGTAAACAAGCCGCGCAGGCCGTGTTGCGGATCGTAGACGCCGCGGTAGATCTTTCGCGTGGTCGACGCGCTATCGATCGCCATCGAAAATGCGCGCCGCACCGCCCCATCGGAGAAGATCGCGCTTTGGGTGTTGAACTGCACGGTTTGAAACTCGGTCGTCGGGGTCGTTACCAGATGGTGTCCCGGGAGTCCGCGCAACTCGGCAATGTGCGAGACGTCGGCGAAAAACCAGAGGTCGACCTCGCCGGTGTGCAGTTGATCCACGATCGTTTGGTTGTCTGGAACGAATCGCAAGACGATCTTGGGAATTTTGGGTTTTCCTAAAAAGTACGCGTCGTTGGCGACGAAGGTGATGTGATCGCCCCGTTGCCACTCCGCAACGCGATAGGGACCCGATCCGATAGGAGCGCCGTTGAATGGGACCTGGTTGAGGCTGGGATAGCGATCGAGCAGGTGTGCGGGCATGACCGGGTAGTTACTATCTCCTCCGAAGAAATACGAAACGCCCGCCGCAAACCGATGCTTGTAGGTGACGTCGACTTCCCACCGACCCTTGGCTACGACGCTGGCCATTTGGTCGTACCCATAACGCGAAAGCGTGGCATTCTTTGGATTCATGATCGCGTGAAACGAAAAGACGACGTCTCGCGACGTTAGGGCGACGCCGTCCTGCCACTTGACGTCGTGCCGTAAATGAAAACGCAGCGTCCGGCCGTCGCGCGAGATGCCGCCGTTAGCGACCGTCGGCACGACGCGCGCGACTTGCGGCAGCATGTTGCCGCCGACGCCGTAGGTCGTCAGATACGAATAGACCAATCCGTCGAGTTCGCCGCTCACGTAACCGTCGACGAAGAGCGGATCGAGCGAACGCGGTTCTTGAATTTGCGCGATCGTCAGCGGACCGCCGCTAGAGCGATTGGTATTTTGCGCGCAGCCGCTCAACGCGAACGTCGTAACGATCGCGCACGTTGCGAGAATTGTTTTTGTAATTGTCAACATGAATCGAGAATCCAACGGTAGAACGTATCCGCATGTTCCAAAGCGCAGAACTCGACGACGTCGTCCAAACGGCGTTGCAAAACACGTCCGGTCCATCCCTGAGCGTCGCGGCGACGTACGACGGTAGCGTCGCGTACGCCAAGGCGTTTGGGCGCGATCGCCTCGCGCCCGATCGCGTCGCAACGCCGCAAACGATTTACAGCATCGCATCGGTGACCAAACAGTTTACCGCCGCGTGCGTGCTGCTCCTGGCGCGCGAAGGCCGCCTGCGGCTCGACGACCGCGTAGCGCAGTACTTTCCGCGCGCCACGCGCGCCGGCGACATTACGATCGCCCATCTCTTAAGCCATACCTCCGGCTATCCGGACTACTATCCGTTGGGTTTTGCCGACGAAGAGAAACTTGCGCCCGCGACGCCCGACGAGATTATCGAGCGTTACGCCGAGAGCGATCTGCAGTTCGAACCGGGCAGCGCGTGGTCGTATAGCAATACGGGGTTTCATATTGCCGGCCGAATCGTCGAACTGGTCTCGGAGACGCCGTTCGGCGATTTTCTTGTCGCGCGCGTCTTGCGACCCGCCGACATGAGCGCCTCGTTCTTGAACGATCCGCCGATCGAGCTGCTTCCATCGGCCTTCGGCTACACCCGCTTCTGCCTGGGTCCCGTGCGCCGCACCGACCCCGAACGCGCCGGCTGGATGTACTCGTCGGGGGGAATCGCCGCAGCCGCCGGCGATCTGGCGATGTGGCACGTCGCCCTGATGGAGCGCCGCGTTCTCGACGACGCGTTGTTGCGCGAGATGACGACGCCCTACCCGCTGCACGACGGCGGACCGAGCGTTCCCGCTTTGGGATGGTTCGTCGAAAAGCGCGGCGCGTTCGACGTCATCCAACACAGCGGCGGCTTGGCGGGCTTTGCATCCCAGACGATCGTCTCGCTGGAACGGCGGTGCTCCATCGTCGTGTTGGCCAACGGCGATCACGTTCAAGTGGGACAGCTGGCCGGTCGTCTGTTCGAACGGTTGCTTCCCGGCGCCGTACCGCCCGCACTGCCCGAGCCTCAAGCCCGCACCGGGCCGTGGACGCCGTGGCTGACGGCACTGCAAACCGGAGAGATCGATCGCGCGCGCGTAACCCCGGAGTTCGCACGTTATCTCACGCCGCAACGTCTGGACGATGCGCGCGTCGGCCTGGGCGGGTTGGGCGAGATTCGCGAAGCGCGCACGGTGGTCGCCGGGGAGCGCGGCGCGATGCCCTGGACGAAGGTGCGCATTCAATTCGAAAAGCAGTCGGTCGACGTGCTGTATCGCGAAACGACCGACGGGCGCCTGGCCGAGTTCAATGCCTATCCGATTCCGTGACATGCTAGCGTGGTGAGCCATAAGTTCGGTGCAAAAGATGGCGAAGGGCTTTGGGCCGAATCGAGGAGGGATGAGGGAGCAACGCCGTAGCGTTGTGACCGAAGAGCGACGATGAGTCGGGCGAAAGGACGAGCGAGATTTTGTGCCTGAATTTGTGACTCACCGCGCTACACGCCCTGGTCGATTCGTGCGGAAAGCTGGCGACGAAAATCGGAGTTGTACGGATCGTCGTCGGCCCACTTATTGAACGCAAACGCATAGTCGACACCGTCATGCCGATTTTCGATCACCGCTTGCGTTCCCGGCATGTTCCCCGCACGCGCGGATCCGGGCGCACGCCCGCCAATTCCCCACGCCGCGTAACGTCCGATCAGTTTGACCAGCGACTCCGCCGAGGTCGCGATGTCGCTGCACGCATCGAACGTTTCCCAATAGGTTGCGCCGCCGTAGGCCATCGGCAGCAACGTCTGCGAGCGCGGCTCTAAAACGCTGAGGCCTTCTCCGGGGGCATCGTAAGCGACCTCGTTGGGAAGTCGTCCGGATTGCGCGGTGGCCGACAGGGCGACGTCCGTGATTCCCAGCGGCTCGAGCACGATGTCGCGCAGATAGGCCAGATATCGTCTACCCGACGCTTTCTCGACCACGCGTCCGAGCAGAAAATAGCCGACGTTGGAATAGGCATAGATGTCGCCTGGAATCGACTGCAGCGGCAGGCCGTAAACGTAGCGCGCGAACTGCGCCTGGGTCAGCGGCCCCGCTGCGTCGATCGCGTTCTCGATCTTGCGATATTGAAACTCGGGGTCGCCTTGACCCGATGGGTTCAAGCCCGACGTATGCGCCACGACCTGGCCGATCGTGATGCGGCCGGCGTGACGATCCGGGGTCTGCGAACCCAGCAGCGGCGTATCGATTCCCAAATATGCGAACAGCGGCGTGTCGAGCGTAAAGGCCTTGGTCGCCAGCAGCGTCGTGATGCAGGCCGACGTAAAGGCCTTGCTCAGGCTCGCCACGCGCAGGATGCTGCCCGTTTGCGTCTGCATGTAGGGCGGAGCCCCCAGCGTGTACGCGTGCGAGAACAGCACCGCGCCGTTGCGACCAAACGCGAACTGACCCGCCGTAATGTTCTTGGCCAGCATAAAATTGGCGACGATGCCGTCGAATTCCCAATAGCGCCCGTCGGGTTTGCCGGCGATCGCCACGCCGGCGGCGCCGACGTTTCGCGATACACCCAAGCCCGCGGCGGCACATGCGCCCGCGGTCAGACCCAGAAATCGCGCCCGTCTGAGACTCACG
>Ga0208357_1002462_pt1 | contig 12229 bp, 8 predicted proteins | sample NGESurdeep092012_6_FD_184487 | JGI IMG/M metagenome (GOLD analysis project Ga0208357, IMG submission 184487) | Arctic peat soil microbial communities from Barrow, Alaska - NGEE Surface sample F52-2 deep-092012 (SPAdes) | ecosystem: Environmental > Terrestrial > Soil > Wetlands > Peat ... | reverse complement strand
CGCTGGTGGCGCTGAACCGCGATTCGCAGTTGCCCTCCGAGGCAGCGATCAAGTACTTCGTGCTGGGCGCGCTGGCCTCGGGCATGTTGCTGTATGGCATGTCGATGGTTTACGGCGCTTCCGGCATGGGCGGCACGCCGAGCCTGGACCTGGCGCACTTGCACAACGTGGCGGCGTACACCACGGCGCCGAAGCTGCTGCTGTTCGGCCTGATCTTCATGATCGTCGGCATCGGTTTCAAGCTGGGCGCCGCGCCGTTCCACATGTGGATACCCGACGTGTACCAGGGTGCGCCGACACCGATCACGGCGTTCATCGCCTCGGGCTCCAAGCTGGCTGCGTTCGGCATGGCGTACCGCCTGCTCAGTTCGGGCATGGGCGACCTGTCGCAGCATTGGCAACTGATGCTGGCGGTGCTGGCGGTGCTGTCGCTGGCGATCGGCAACCTGGTCGCGATCGTGCAGACCAACCTCAAGCGCATGCTGGCGTATTCGACCATTTCGCACATGGGTTACCTGCTGCTGGGTCTGGCTGCCGCCGGACCGGAAGGCTATGCCGCGGCGATGTTCTACGCGATCTGCTACGCGCTGATGGGCGTGGCCGCATTCGGCGTTATGCTGGCGCTGACGCGCACGGGTTTCGAATGCGAGGAGATCGCCGACCTGAAGGGACTGAATCAGAAATCGCCGTGGATGGCGTTCCTGATGCTGCTGGCGATGTTCTCGCTGGCTGGCGTGCCGCCGCTGTTCGGTTTCTGGGCCAAGGTACTGGTGCTGGAAGCGGCGATCCATGCGCACATGCTGTGGCTGGCGATCGTCGGCATCGTGTTCGCGATCATCGGCCTGTACTACTACCTGCACGTGATCAAGGTGATGTACTTCGACAAGCCGGTCGAGGGCAGCGTGCTGCAGTCGAAGCCGGATGTGTCGCTGCGCGTGGTGCTGTCGCTGAACGCGCTGTCGCTGCTGGCGCTGGGCCTGTACTGGGGTCCGCTGCTCGGCTGGTGCAGGCGCGCGTTCGGGCTGTGATGTCTTGAGTGCCGCAGCAGTCAGCGACGACACGATCGTGCGCTGACCAGCGTAGTGACGGGCTGCCGCCGAGACTTGCAAGAAACCAGCCACCCCGCTAAACTCCTCGGACTCTGATGCGGGGTGGAGCAGTCTGGCAGCTCGTCGGGCTCATAACCCGAAGGTCGCAGGTTCGAATCCTGCCCCCGCTACCAGATCTTTCTTGATGCAAGAAAGCCTCCTCGTGAGGCTTTTTTGTTGGCCGCAAGGATGCGCGGTGCCGCACGGCAAGACGGGCGTGGCACGGAAGGCTGTACGAGGAGGCACATCGGCGAGATAGGGAAATGGGCCGTCGGAGCCCATTTTTTGTTTTCGCGATCCGGTTTCAGGTGAGTTGATGGATACACAGGCACTGGCACAACGTTTCAGCGAGGTACTGGCCGATCTGGGGCTGGAATGCCTTGGCGTGGAGTTCACCCCGTCGCAGGGGCAGAGTACGCTGCGCGTTTACGTTGAGTTGCTGGACCGGGAAGCGGCGGACGCAAGCGCAGACGTGGAGCGTCGCGAAGTAGGCATCGAGGACTGCGAGAAGGCGAGTCGCGAGTTGTCTGCGCTGCTGGACGTGGAGGATCCGATTCCCGGTCACTACGTGCTTGAAGTGTCGTCGCCAGGTATCGATCGCCCGCTGTTTAGCGCCGAGCAGTTCGAGCGGGTCGCTGGTCAGGAAGTGAAGGTGTTGCTGAAGATGCCGCTGGACGGGCGTCGTCGTCTGCGCGGCAAGCTGGTCTCGGTACGGGACGGACAGCTTGCGCTGGAAGGCGAGGGCAAGACCTTCGAGTTCGCACACGCCATGGTGGAAAGCGCGCGCGTGGTGCCGGACTGGGTGGCGCTGGGTTACGCGCCGCAGCCCAAGCCCGGTGGCAAGAAGTAATTCAGGGCGGCCATCCATGGCCGCGTTCCAAATTTTGTGTTCCGGAATGAACGCAACAATTTAACCATCGGTATCCCGACGGGATGCTTACGGAGTTGCTGCAATGAGCAAAGAGCTTTTGCTGGTCGTCGACTCGGTCGCCAATGAAAAGGGCGTGCCGGAAGAAGTGATCTTCGAGGCGATGGAAGCCGCGCTGGCGTCAGCCGCGAAGAAGCGCTATCCGGAGGAAGAGCCGGATATTCGCGTGTCCATCGATCACGACACGGGCGAGTACCAGACGTTCCGGCGCTGGGAAGTCATTGCCGATGACGGTGAGATGGAGTCGCCCTCGTACCAGCTGCGCCTGATGGATGCGCTGGACGAGCGCGCGGATGCCCAGGTGGGTGAGTACATCGAGGAGCAGGTCGAGAACGCCGAGTTCGGTCGCATCGCCGCGCAAGCTGCCAAGCAGGTGATCGTGCAGCGCGTGCGCGAAGCCGAGCGGCAGCAGGTGGTCGATGCCTTTTCCGGTCGCGTCGGCGAGCTGGTCACCGGCATCGTCAAGCGGGTCGAGCGCGGCAACATCTACCTCGACCTGGGCAGCAACGCCGAGGCGTTCATTCCACGTGACAAGACCATTCCGCGCGAGTCGGCGCGAGTCGGCGATCGCGTGCGCGGCTACCTGTATGAAGTGAAATCCGAAGTGCGCGGCCCGCAGTTGTTCGTGTCGCGCGCAGCACCGGAGTTCATGATCGAGTTGTTCAAGCTGGAGGTGCCTGAAGTCGGCCAGGACCTGGTCGAGATCAAGGGTTGTGCGCGTGATCCGGGCGATCGGGCCAAGATCGCGGTGCTCGCCCACGACAGCCGTACCGATCCGATCGGTGCCTGCATCGGCATGCGCGGTTCGCGCGTGCAGGCGGTATCGAACGACCTCAACGGCGAGCGTGTCGACATCATCCTGTGGCACGAAAACCCGGCCCAGTTCGTGATCAATGCGATGGCGCCGGCCGAGGTGCAGTCGATCATCATGGATGAGGAAAAACATTCGATGGACATCGCGGTGGCCGAGGACAAACTGTCCCAGGCGATCGGTCGCGGTGGCCAGAACGTGCGCCTGGCGAGCAAGCTGACCGGCTGGCAGCTCAACGTGATGACGCAGGACCAGGTCACCGCCAAGAGCGAAGCGGAGCAGGAAGCCGCCCGCGTGCTGTTCATGGAAAAGCTCGAAGTGGATCAGGAAATCGCCGTGATCCTGGTACAGGAGGGTTTTTCCAGCATCGAGGAAATCGCCTACGTGCCCAGTGCCGAGCTGCTTGCGGTCGAGGGTTTCGACGAGGATATCGTCGAGGAACTGCGCGCGCGTGCCCGCGACGCGCTGCTGACCGAGGCACTTGCAGCGGAAGAGGGCGTCGACGAACACCAGCCTTCCGAGGAGTTGCTGGGCCTGGAAGGCATGGATGAAGCTACCGCGTATGTTCTGGCGGCGCGCGAAGTGAGCACGGTGGACGACCTCGCCGACCTGGCGGTGGACGATCTGATTGACATCGAAGGCATGAACGAGGAGCGCGCCGCGGCACTGATCATGGCCGCGCGCGCACCGATGATTGCGCGATTGGAGCAGGGCGGCTAGCCGCAGACACGGCGGCACCCGGGACGGGTGCGCCGGGAGGGCCTGAAACGGCTCTTCACCATGGATGGATGCGATGGCGGCCATCATGCTGCACGAAATGACAAGCGCGGGAACGGCGGAGTAGAGAACAGAATGTCGGACGTGACGATCAAACAACTCGCCCAGGTACTGGGCATGCCGGTCGACAAGCTGCTGACACAGCTTGGCGAGGCGGGCATGAAATTCTCCGATCAGGAGCAGGCCATCAGCAGCACCGAGAAGGTGAAACTGCTGGGATTCCTGCGCCGTACGCATGGCAAGGGTGAGACTGCCGCTGAGGCCGGCGATTCGGCGCCGCGCCAGATCACCCTGAGACGCCGCAGCGTCGGCGAACTGAAGGTGGCCGGGTCCGGTGGCCGTGGTGCTGTCGGCCCGGCCAAAACAGTCAACGTGGAGGTTCGTGCCAAGCGCACCTACGTCAAGCGCAGCGTGATCGCCGAGGAGGCCAACGCCGAGCCCGAACGCGAGGATGCCGTGCGCAAGCTGCAGGAATCCAAGCAGCAGCGCGAGCTGGAAGAGCGTCAGCGCGAGCAAGCCCAGCAGCACCGGGAGCAGGAAGCGCAACAGCGCGTACACGACGAGCAACAGCGCGAGCATGCCTTGCAGCAGTCCGACGTGGAAACCGCGTGGGCAGAAGAGAGCAAAACAGAGGCCGTCACCGCGCCCGGTGAGGCTGCGCCGAGTCCGGAGACGACGGCAACCGATGCGCTCGGCGACGAAGCCAGCGTTCAGCGCATCGACCAACGCGAACTGGGCATGATCCTGCCGCGCATCCATGAACCGCGCAAACGCGAGAAGGCGGTCAAGCCCGTGGCCGCGCCGGCGCCGGCTCCGGCTTCAGCTTCAGCGCCAGCGGTGGCTCCAGCCGCGGCCACCGGTGAGACGACGCGCGGCAAGTCGAGGCATTCACGTGATCGTGCCGAGGAAACCGGCAACAAGCAGGAGCGTGACGGCAGCAAGCGTTTTACCGGCGGCCAGATGCATCTGAGCGAGGCCGATCGTGCCCGCCGTTCGTCGAGCAACAAGCGCGGAAAGGGTGGTCGCGGTGGTCGCGACGTGCTCTCGCGTGGCAGCGGCAGCGCGACCAGCGGCCCGCACGGCTTCTCGCGACCCACCGCGCCGGTGGTGCGCGAAGTCGTGGTGGGCGAGACCAATGCGGTCACCGAGCTGGCCCAGAAAATGGCGGTCAAGGGTTCGGAGGTGGTCAAGGCGCTGTTCAAGATGGGCGTGATGGCGACCATCAACCAGACCATCGATCACGACACCGCGGTGCTGGTGGTCGAGGAACTTGGGCACACGCCGGTTGCCGATACCCAGAACAATGCCGAGGAAACCTTGGCAGCGCATACCCAGAGCGTCGAGCTCGAAGGCGAGAAGATTGACCGCCCGCCGGTGGTCACCATCATGGGTCACGTCGATCACGGCAAGACCTCGCTGCTGGATTACATTCGCCGTACCAAGGTCGCTTCCGGCGAAGCCGGCGGCATCACCCAGCATATCGGTGCCTATCACGTGGAAACGTCGAGGGGCGTGATCACCTTCCTGGATACGCCGGGGCATGCCGCATTCACCTCGATGCGTGCCCGCGGTGCGCAATCGACCGATATCGTGATTCTGGTGGTGGCGGCCGACGATGGCGTGATGCCGCAGACGATCGAGGCGGTCAAGCACGCGCGCGCGGCCAAGGTGCCGATCATCGTGGCTGTCAACAAGATGGACAAGGACGGGGCCAACCCCGACAACGTCAAGCAAGGTCTGGTAGCGCAGGAAGTGGTGCCGGAAGACTGGGGCGGTGACGTGCCGTTTATTCCTGTGTCCGCCAAGACGGGCATGGGTGTCGAGGATCTACTTGAAGCGATCTCGCTCCAGGCGGAGGTGATGGAGTTGAAGGCGGTTGCCGACGGCCGTGCTTCGGGTGTCGTGATCGAATCCAGCCTGGATCGCGGGCGCGGCCCGGTGGCCACGGTACTGGTGCAGCAGGGTACGCTCAAGAAGGGCGACTTCGTGGTTTGCGGCATTGAATACGGCCGCATGCGCGCGCTGATCGACGAGACCGGCAAGCAGGTGACCGAAGCCGGTCCGTCGATCCCGGTGCAGGTGCTCGGCTTGTCCGGCGTGCCGGAAACAGGTGACGATTTTGTCTGCGTGGAAGACGAGCGGCTGGCACGCGAGGTGGCACAGGAGCGTGAGCTCAAGCGCCGCGAAACGCGCATGGTCAGCAAGACCAATCGGCTCGAGGACATCATTGCCAGGATGGGCCAGGGCGAGGAGCAGCAGACGCTCAACATCCTGGTCAAGGGCGATGTGCAGGGTTCGGTCGAGGCACTGCGCGAATCCCTGACCCAGATCGGCAATGAACGGGTCAGGGTCAACGTGGTTTCGTCCGGTGTGGGCGGCATCACCGAATCCGATGCCACCCTGGCCACTGCTTCCAAGGCGTTGATCATCGGCTTCAACGTGCGCGCCGATGCGTCTGCCCGCAAGGTGATCGAAACCAACGGTCTGGACGTGCGTTATTTCTCGATCATCTACGACGTGATCGATCAGGTCACCCAGGCTGCCACTGGTTTGCTTGGCATGGAAGTACGCGAGGACATCATCGGCCTCGCCGAGGTGCGCGAAGTGTTCCGCAGTTCCAAGTTCGGTGCGGTGGCAGGCAGCATGGTCACCGAGGGTCACGTCAAGCGCAACAAACCGATCCGCGTGTTGCGCGACAACGTGGTGGTGTTCGAGGGCGAACTGGAATCCCTGCGCCGCTTCAAGGACCTGGTCGATGAAGTACGCAGCGGCATGGAGTGCGGTATTGCGGTGAAGCAGTACAACGACGTGAAGCCGGGCGACCAGATCGAGTGCTTCGAGCGCACCGAAGTGGCGCGGACACTTTGATCTTGAGCTCCTCTCCCGCCGGCGACCCTTAGGGAGTCCCCTTGCGGGTGAGAGGGGTTGGGGTGAGGGTTCGGGCTAGAGCGTAACGTGGCATCCCTCAGTACTGCAGTTCCGCGTTGCACCCGAACCCTCATCCGCCCCTCGCGGGGCACCTTCTCCCGAGGGGAGAAGGGAAATTGTCCTTCGGAGCTTTTTTCATGCCCTCCCGCGACTTCAAACGTACCGACCGCATTGGCGCCGAGCTGCGTCGCGAGCTTGCCCTGCTGGTGCACGCGGCGGTGCGGGATCACGGCTTGCCGTCGACCAGCGTGTCCGATGTCGAGATCACTCGTGACCTGGACTGGGCGACGGTCTGGGTGACTACCCTGCTGCCGGAGCAGGGGTTGCCGGCGGTCAAGGCGTTGAACGCCATGAGTCACGAGATCCGCCATGCGCTGGCGCACAGCGGCATGCGCATGCGCCGGGTGCCCGAGCTGAAGTTCAAGTACGACGATTCGGTCGACAAGGGCGAACGGATCGAGTCGCTGTTGCGTGAGCAGGCGCGTGACCTGACCCCGCGCGATGGTGACAAGCAGGTCGACTGAGTCGGTGGCTGGGTGTTGCTGAACCGATGAATCGTCCGCCGCGTATCCAGTCCCGCGACCTGCACGGCATCGTGTTGCTGGACAAGCCCCTGGGCCTGAGCTCGAATCAGGCGCTGCAGGCAGTGCGCCGTTTGCTGCGCGCCGCCAAGGGCGGCCACACCGGCGCACTCGATCCGCTTGCCACGGGGCTGCTGCCGCTGTGTTTCGGGGAGGCGACCAAGCTGGCCGGCAGCCTGCTGGGCGCGCGCAAGGCGTACCTGGCCGAGTGCCGACTCGGCATCACTACCGACAGTGCCGACAGTGAAGGCGAGGTCCTCCAGCAGCGACCGGTGCCCGAGCTCGATGCCACCGCGATCGAGGCCGCACTGGCCAAGCTGCGCGGAGCCATCCTGCAGGTGCCGCCGATGTATTCCGCACTGAAACACGACGGCGAAAGACTCTATGTGAAGGCGCGCCGGGGTGAATCGGTCGAGCGACCGCCACGCGAGGTCGAAGTGCACCGGCTGGACTTGCTGGCGCGCGACGGCGACACCCTGCAACTGCTGGTGGAATGCGGGTCCGGCACCTATGTGCGCTCGCTGGCCGTGGACATGGGTGAGGACCTGGGTTGCGGCGCGCACCTGAGCGCCTTGCGACGCATCTGGGTGGAGCCGTTTCGCGAGCCGCGGATGGTGACCCTTGCCGAGCTCCAATCCGCTGCCGCGCAGGGCGACAAGGCCTTGCTGGCGCACTTGCTGCCGGTGGCGGCGGGGTTACGCGATCTTCCCGCCTTGAGACTGGATGAAGCCCAGCGCATGGCCATTTCACATGGCCAGACGATCCAGCTTGCGAGTTCGGCTCCGTCGGGCCGCTGTGCGGCATTTGCCAGCGATGGGGCCTTGCTGGCTTTGCTTGAGGTGGACAGCGAGCACCGTGGTCGCGTCCTGCGTGGCTTCAACTTGCTGCCGGACTGAGAGGTTGTGAATTTTCAACCTCTCAGCCCGGCCACGGCGAGGGCATGGATGCCCGAGTTGAGGCAACGCAGGAGCGGTTGCCCGAGGGCCGGTCGCGAGTCGAGCACGCAAGTGCTTGATTCGCGTGAGCGAGTCCGGGCCTGTACCGGACTCGCGATAGAAGAAAACCACAGGAAGTGGTTTTTTTCACAAGCTCTGACTGATTTGCCCGGAAACACCTCTGCACACTTGTTGTAACACCACTACGGTCAGTAGAATAGACAAGTTATTTCAACGCTTTCACTCAACTCGGCGAAGCTTGCGCTTGCGTCATCGCGATGATGCAAGCGCAAGCTTCGCATCGCCTTTCAAGGAAACGCATAACCATGTCCCTTACCGCAGAACAGACCAGCAAGATCATTGCTGATTTCGGCCGCGTGCCGAACGACACCGGCTCGTCGGAAGTCCAGGTAGCCCTGCTGTCCGCCCGCATCGAGCATCTCACCGGGCACTTCAAGGACCACAAGCAGGACCACCACTCCCGTCGTGGCCTGCTGAAGCTGGTCAACCAGCGCAAGCGCCTGCTCAGCTATCTGAAAGATCGCGATCTTGCGCGCTATCAGACCTTGATCGAGCGCCTCGGCCTGCGTCGGTAATAGCAGTAGTTTGTGCGTTCGTCCGTGAACGCCTAGATAAAAAAGCGGCCATCCCTGGCCGCACGGGTTGGTTTCTTTGCGTTCATCCATGAACGCTGAGATCAACAAGCGACCATCCCTGGCCGCACTCTTGAAAGTTCAAACTCAGGAATTCCAACGTGGCAAAAGTAACCAAGTCATTCCAGTACGGTAATCACGAAGTCACACTGGAGACGGGCGAAATTGCCCGCCAGGCGACCGGTGCGGTCATGGCCAGCATGGGCGGCACCGTGGTGCTGGTCACTGCCGTGGCTGCGACCAGGCAGAAGGAAGGTCAGGATTTCTTCCCGCTCACCGTCGACTACGTCGAGAAGTTCTACTCCGCCGGTCGCATTCCCGGCGGTTTCTTCAAGCGCGAAGGCCGCCCGACCGAGAAGGAGACGCTGACCTCGCGCCTGATCGATCGCCCGGTACGCCCGCTGTTCCCGGATGACTTCAAGAATGAAGTGCAGGTGATCGCGCAGGTCGTCTCGCTGAACCCGGAAGTCGACGGCGACATCGTGGCCCTGCTCGGCGCCTCCGCTGCACTGAGCCTGGCCGGGATCCCGTTCAAGGGTCCGATCGGCGCTGCGCGCGTCGGTTACGCCAACGGCCAATACTTGCTGAACCCGACCGCCACCGAGCTGAAGACCTCCGACCTGGACCTGGTTGTCGCCGGTACCGCCGGTGCCGTGCTGATGGTGGAATCCGAAGCCAAGCTGCTGTCCGAGGACGTGATGCTCGGTGCGGTGATGTTCGGTCACAAACAGATGCAGGTTGCGGTCCGCGCGATCGCCGAATTGGCCGCCGAAGCCGGCAAGCCGTCGTGGGACTGGAAGGCACCGGCGCGCAACGAGTCGCTGGTCGCCGCCGTCAAGGGCGCGGTCGGCGATCAGCTGGCTGCAGCGTTCCAGGTGCGCGACAAGCTGGAGCGTCGCGACGCGATCTCCGCGATCAAGGCCGACGTGCTGGGCGGTCTCAAGGCGCAGGCCGAAGAGAGCGGCTGGTCGAGCGCCGCGATGGCCAAGGAATTCGAGGAGATCGAATACCACACCATGCGCGACAGCGTACTGAAGACCAAGGTGCGCATCGACGGCCGTCAGCTCGATGACGTGCGCGCGATCACCGCCCGTGTCGGCGTGCTGCCGCGTACGCATGGTTCCGCGCTGTTCACCCGCGGTGAGACGCAGGCGCTGGTGGTGATCACGCTGGGCACCACGCGTGACGCGCAGATCATCGATGCGCCGGGCGGCGAGTCGAAGGATCCGTTCCTGTTCCATTACAACTTTCCCCCTTTCTCGGTGGGCGAGGCCGGCCGGTTTGGCGCGCCGAAGCGTCGTGAGATCGGTCATGGCCGCCTCGCCAAGCGCGGCGTGATGGCGGTCAAGCCGAGCATCGAGGAATTCCCGTACGTGTTGCGCGTGGTCTCGGAAATCACCGAGTCCAACGGTTCGTCGTCGATGGCTTCGGTGTGTGGTTCGTCGCTGGCGATGATGGATGCCGGCGTGCCGCTGAAGGCGCCGGTGGCTGGTATCGCCATGGGTCTGGTCAAGGAGGGCAACGACTTCGTCGTGCTGTCCGACATCCTGGGCGACGAGGATCACCTCGGCGACATGGATTTCAAGGTGGCCGGGAGCTCCGAGGGCATTTCCGCGCTGCAGATGGACATCAAGATCGACGGCATCACCGAAGAGATCATGAAGGTGGCGTTGGCCCAGGCCAAGCAGGGTCGCCTGCATATCCTCGGCGAAATGGCCAAGGCGCTCACCACCGCTCGCACCGAGATGAGCGAGTACGCGCCGCGCCTGATCACCATCAAGATCCACCCGGACAAGATCCGCGAAGTGATCGGCAAGGGTGGCGCCACGATCCGTTCGATCACCGAAGAAACCGGCACCACGATCGACATCAACGATGACGGCACCATCATCATCGGCTCGGTCAATCGCGAGGCGGGTGAAGCGGCGAAGAAGCGCATCGAGCAGATCACCTCTGACGTCGAGCCGGGCCGCATCTACGAGGGCAAGGTTGCCAAGCTGATGGACTTCGGTGCCTTCGTGACGATCATGCCGGGCAAGGATGGTCTGGTGCACGTGTCGCAAATTTCTGATGAGCGCGTCGAGAAGGTTTCCGACAAGCTCAAGGAAGGCGACATCGTCAAGGTCAAGGTGCTCGAAGTGGACAAGCAGGGCCGCATCCGCCTGTCGATGAAGGCCGTTACCGAAGAAGAGCGCGCTGGCGGTGCCAACGCCTGAGTTTTTCCGTAAAGCGATCCCCCAAGGCCCGGCTCATGCCGGGCCTTGTGCGTTCAGGCTTGGACGCTTTTGTGCAACGCGCTTTTGCTAGGATGGATGAACCTTGCACGAGGATGTACCCATGGCCGACCCGGCAAACGATTTCATCAGGGATTACCAATCGCTGGCGCAGCAGTCATGGGATACCTGGGCGCGTCAGTGGCAACAGCAGCAGCCGGTGACAAACCCGTTCGCGCCGCCAGCGGTCGCGCCAGCCGCCGGCAACGACACGCTGGAGCGTACGCTGGCCGGTCTGAAGGGGTATTTCGACTGGATGCAGGCTGCCGCCGCAGGTGGCGCTGTGCCCCAGCCGGGTGACTGGCGACAGCAGTTGCAGCAGATGTTTGGCGGAGCCAGCCAGCCGTTCGCGCAAGCCTTCGGTGGTATCGACAGTGCCGGTGCGGAAGGCTTTGCGAAGCAGTGGCAATCGTGGATGCAGGCCGCGCAGCACAGCGGTTTCGGTGATTTGCCGGGCACGCATGGACCGACGCCGGCGTTTGGCCAGGATCGCGAACAACAAATGAAGCAACAGGCAATGGCCGCCGCCGTGCTGGCATCGTTGCAGGCTTCCGCGCGCTATCAGGCATTGATTCAGCGCTCCAACGCGCAAGCCATGCAGCGCCTGCAGGACAAACTGGCCGAACGTGCCGAACCCGGTCGCCAGATCGATTCGCTGAAGGCGTTGTACGACTTGTGGGTGGATGCCGCCGAAGAGGCCTATGCGGAGATCGCGCTGACCGACGAGTTTCGAGAGGTTTACGGCGAGATGGTCAATACGCAGATGCGCGTGCGCCAGCAGCAGCAGCTGCAAACCGAGCAGTTCTGCCAGCAACTCGGTGTGCCGACGCGCTCCGAGGTTTCGAGCCTCGGCGAGCGGTTGCAGGCCTTGCGCCGTGAAGTGCGCGCCGGAAAGGTATCATCGTCGGAAGGTCACGCCGATGAGATCATGGCGCTGCGTCGTGAGCTTGCCGCATTGAAGCGTCGGTTGGCTGATGGCAAGACCCCGCCGGCAGCCACGAAGAAGCCGGTTTCGGCGGTAAAGAAGTCCACCTCAAAGTCGCCTGCAAAGGTGGCGCGCAAGTCGGCCGTTAGCAAGGCGAAGACCGGCACCACCGCCAAGTCCCGCCCCAGCCCGCGCAAGCGCAAGTAAGGAGACGCTACCATGTACACACCATTGCGCATCGACCCGACCAGGGCCCTGGGCGATATCGCCACCTTCCAGCGCAAGCTTGCCGCCGGCATGGCCAACCTGCGCAGCATGCGCGAACCCGAG